>Ga0116152_10002418_pt1 | contig 15223 bp, 12 predicted proteins | sample AD_UKC119_MetaG_FD_89894 | JGI IMG/M metagenome (GOLD analysis project Ga0116152, IMG submission 89894) | Active sludge microbial communities of municipal wastewater-treating anaerobic digesters from Hong Kong - AD_UKC119_MetaG | ecosystem: Engineered > Bioreactor > Anaerobic > Digestate... | reverse complement strand
GAGCGTTGCAAAAAGATTGGTTGTGGTGACACTGGTGAAAGTGGCATTGGTACTAAGGAGGTCGGTGATATTGCCTGAGTTTGCAATCAAAGAACCCATGGTGCCATTAGTGGTATAGAAATTCGTTGAGGTCGTATTAACACCTGTGGCATTTGTCCAAATAATATCTGTAAAAGACGAAGGCGTAAGGACAGAGAGACTTGTGAATGTCGCATTGGCACCGACAAGGTTCGTGGCAAAGAAGTTCGTGCTTGTGCTGTTGGTTGTTGTGGCATTGGTTGCCAAGAAGTTCACAAATGAACCATTCGTACCGGTGAGATTCGTGGCAAAGAGATTGGTTGAAGTGGTATTGGTACCGGTGGCATTGGTCCAAACAGGAGAGGTTGCCGTAGCATTAGCGATAATAACATCACCAAAATTACCATTCCAACGAAGGGATGGTGTACCTAGCGAATAAATAAGATCTGTCGTTGGCGTGAGATTTGTAGACACCGTGCCAGACACCATAAGAGTACTGGTAACGACAGCATTAGCGATGGTAGCAGTGTCGGTTACGTTCAATGTATTGGCGATAGCACCACCAAGGAGCGTGAGCGTTGCCGTAGCCACCGAACCACGATTTGTAACAGAAAGAAGACTGTCTACCTCGTTTGATGCAAGACAGTTGGTGCCATTAGCGAGACAAACATTTTGACCACCAACAGAAAGATTTGTGAAAGAGGCACTTGTACCCCATACCGTTGAAGAAAAGAAACTCGTTGATGAAGCCGCACTCGATACGAGCGAGGTAAAGAAGGCATTGGTGCTAGTAACATTAGTCGTTGAAACACTCGTTGCTGTTAACGCGCCTTGCACATTTAAACCAGCTGTTGATGTGCCACCTGCAAATTGCAAAGCATTTGTGGTATTCGCGCCAGCATTTGTGATATCTTGAAATGTTGCTGTTGTTGCGGTGCCCAAAGTCTTCCATTCGCTTAAGGTTTCGTCGTAATAGTTTAACGTACCGCTTGCAGAATTATAGTACATTCTGCCACCAGTTCCGCTTGGCTGATTTGCGTAACTATTTACACCGCCTGCAGTATACGCATAAGGAACACTGTTCATCGTTACGCGTGGCGTCATTTCACCGTCACCGTTGACTTCAATACTTAAGAAAAGAGGTTGGTTGAAATCCAAAGTAGCAGGAAACGAGGTCACTGATCCCAAATTTGCACTAAAAAACCCTTCGTCGATTGTAAGAACCTGAGTTTCTGACCAAAGAGCTGCGCCGCCTACACTATTAGCGTACAAACGAAACTCGATAGATCGACTTCCGTTAATATTTGTACCGCTCGAATTCTGAAGACGACCGTGAAAACCGACGGTAGCAGGTGCAGCCGCTCTAACGACTTGAGGAGCAGCTGCTACAGATAGCGATAAAGCATTAAAAATAACCTGTAAAAACACTAAAAGCACCGCAAATGCTTTGCGGATTTTCATTTTTACCAAAGTACTACCGAACATGTAAAAGAAACGTCCTATTGGACGTTTCAATTATAGCATTTTTTCTTTATTTCGTAACGCTTTTCTTTTTGCGTCGCCTTGTGGATAAAGATGTTCTTTTCACATCTGCTTTTTCTTCTTCTTTTCTTCGCTTCATGAGCAAAATACCAACAATAAATCCTGTCAGCATAACAAGCAACATCCCAAAAAGAAGAGTCCACCACACATTTGTCTTTTCCTCTTTAGTAAGCATTGCGCCCAGCCTTACTTTCGTAGAGTTTTTTGTGACATTTCCAGCAAGATCCATGGCTTCTACCGTAAACTCACGATTGCCCGTAAGACCACTTAGAGAAAAGAAAGGCTCTGTGGTGGTTGTTACAAGTTTATCACCATCGTAAATGCGATAAAGACTGATTCCTGACGTCTCATCAAGGGCGGCGAATCGTAGATAATTTGATACGTTAGGGTCAATTTGTTCAAAATCTGCACTTAATGCAAAAGGCTTTGGCGCAACCGTATCTATTTGTAAACGATAGTCACGTCTAAGTCTTCTTCCGTCGTTAAAAGTAGCGATAATGTGCGCATACCAAACTCCATCTTTTGGCGCTATAAAACGTTTCTCGCCTTTATTCTCTACTTTTTCTGTAGCTGGTCCCTCTGGCTGATCGTCAAATGCTATAAAAACTGAAGTGAGCCCTTTTCCTAAAATATCCCAGGTAATATCTACCTCACGATTCGTGTACCATTGATCTTCATCTGGATGAGATGCGCTTGCCACAAAAAAATCTGTCGTCGTGGCTACACTACTAGGCGGCACTCTTACGATATCGTCTTTTTTAGGGGCAACGATACGAATTTGTGCACTCGCGACACCTACCAGTTGGTTTACCCCAGCGGCGAGAACTAAAGAATCTCCTTGAAGCGCAACTGTGGCCGTACCCAATTCTTTTGCCGTAAAGGTAAAGACACCTGCATTCGTTGCGCCATTAGCAGGCTCAGCGACAGTAAAAGCCCCAAAAGAATAGGTGCCATTTTGTTGATTAAACCCAGTAGATGGTGAGCGGTTATCAAGCGCCTTGGACAAAGACAACGTTTTTAACTCAAGTAAGTTGGCGCTATAGGTACCATTTAATCGTACCGTATCAACGGCTTGCGCACCTTGGACAACATAATTCACCTGAAATGTTTGACCAAGCGTTACTTCAGTAGGGGCCTGTATAGAAACCGTTGCCGCATGAACCTGAGTAGCAAACAGCCCAACGATAAACGCTGGCATTAAGCCTAAAAGAAGGCGAGAAAGAGCAATTTTCATAGTGTAAAGATATTAGAAACGTTGATGCCAATGACTAGCTAAGAGCGAAAGATCAAGATCATCCACCTTGCCGTCTTCGTTAAAGTCAGCTTCAGGGATTGGTTTGCCCCAAGCACGTGAAAAGAGTGATAGATCAATATCATCAACATATTGACTATCGTTTACATCACCTACTAACCTGCGTCGCATAATGGACTCTGTTCTTTCTGAATATTGCTGACCGTATTGCGAACGAGCGGAGAGTAGATTGTTTCCTAAACCTAGAGGATGAGCAGATTTCTGCCATTGTAAAGCGCCTATATATTCAATACCTACTGTAGAATCGTTTAAAAAAACGATTCCGCCCGCTTCTCCACGCTCACCGTTAATAACGCCTACCGGTAAATACGTCCAAATACGATGTCGCAACGTAGGTGCTCGTTTATCACCCAAACCACCAGAACCGCCCCCTCCGCCTGATGTTGGTGTAGGCACCGGAGGTACAACGACATCTGGTTCTTGAGGAACGGGCGATCCTGCTCCGCCTTGATAATTTGTGCTGGTCAGTCCTTCGCCAACAATTGCCTCTACCGACCCATTTAAAATATAGCCCGGCGAAGAAGCCTCTACCGTGGCAGGTACCGTCCCCATATCAAAACTCTTGTACTGAGCACTTGATCCTGATTGAGCGTATACAAAAAGCGCTGGACTAAGACCAAAAAGTACAATAAATGCTATAAAAGCATGTTTCATGCGCTTAACTATATCATAGTTTTATCCATATACGCGATAGAAGAGAATGCGGTACAATACAACCATGTCTCTCGCAAAAAAAATCCTTTGGAATACGAGTATCCAGGTGGCAGGAAAAATCCTCTCTACCATTATCGGAATCTGGCTGATTATCCTCATGACACGTTCCTTGGGTGCCGAAGGATTTGGTGCGTATACAACGGCAAATACCTATCTACAGTTCTTTGCGCTCTTTTTGGACATGGGACTCAATGTCACCTTGGTCGCACTACTTGGCGAACACGCAGACGATGAGGCATTTCAAAAACGCTGCGTAAGCGCACTCTTTACGCTACGAGTGATTTTAGCAATCACCATGCTTTTCGTTATTGCGCCACTATCCGTGCTCGCGTTCCCTTACTCGTGGCACATTAAACTTGCTGTATTTGCCTTAGCTGGATCTTTTGTTTTTCCGAGCATGAATCAGGTTGTCGTAGGCGCACAACAAAAAGTATTAAAATTAGAGTCTGCCGCTATCGCAGAAGTACTTGGCCGTGTCATCTCCATCATCGGTGTACTAGCTGTTATTCATTATAATCTTGGTCTAATCCCCATGATGTGGGTGATTACTTTTTCGTCACTCATCTTATTTACCTTTAATATTTATCATGCGCGTAAATACTCAAACTTTTCATGGAACTGGGACCCCGCTTTTTGGAAGATGGCGCTCAAACGTTCTTGGCCCGTTGGTGTAACGATTTTACTTGGTTTGTTTTACTTTAAAGCAGACACCTTTATCCTCAGTCTTACCCGAAGCCAAGCAGAAGTTGGTCTCTATGGTGCCGCGTATCGAGTCTTCGAGGTGCTCATCACCATCCCTTTTATGTATGCAGGGATTATCTTACCAATCTTAAGTAATGCCTGGATGAAAAAACAATACGACGCATTCTCAACCCTTATTAGTCACTCGATTGATGGGATGGTTTTTCTCGCAATTCCTATTGTTTTTGGGTCTGTTCTTCTTGGTAAAGAAGTGTTGATTGCTATTTCTGGACCTGAGTTTGTAGATGCTGGCCGTGCACTTTCTATCCTCTCCGTCGCCATTGCTGTGACTTTTATAAACGTTGTTTTCTCGCATGCAGTCATTGCTATCGACGCTCAACGCAAAATGATTCCTCCTTATCTTGTTGTATCTACTATAGCGATTATAGCGTATACCTATTTCATCCCACGCTACGGAATCTGGGCTGCTGCATGGCTCACCGTAGTCTTTGAAACACTCATTCTTATCGCGAATATTACCGTCACTCATCAAGCTCACAGGATCATCTATAAGCCAAAAGTCACCCTTCTTGCTTTTATTGCCTGTATTCCAATGACGGCTATTATCCTTTTTACAAAAAGCTACTGGGTAGGTGTACCTGTGCTTGCAGGCGCCACTACCTACCTTGTAACAGCTCTCGCATTAGGTGCCGCACCAAAGCAACTCATCGATGATCTAAAAGCAAAAAAAACCATTCTAGTTCCATAGCAAAACCCCCGTAGGTACGGGGGTTTATTCAGTATTTTTTCGCCGCAAGGGCATCGTTGATTGAGTCACAATCAGGATAAATCCCAGCCGGCAAATGAGCACCTGCCGGAACTACGCAGTCAGGATACAAAACTACACCGGGCTTTAGAACGGCATTCGCACCAATGCGACACCTATCTCCAATCACAGGGCCTAAGCGTAAGCGCCCTGTATCGAACGTGCCCCTATAACGAGGGTTATCATTCCACACCGTCATTACCCGTGCACCAAGCCATGGGTCATCTTCAGAAAAGCTCGTGAGACGCGCTCCAGAGCCTATAAACACCTCTCCACCGATGACAGCGTCTTTTATCGTGGTGCCTTCTTCAACTTTGGTCTCTGGACCAATAATCGATCTGGTAATTGCTGCAGCCGTTTTCAAATGAACACGATCATCAATAAGCGTTGGTCCGATAATTTTTACCGAAACACGCAAGATCGTATCATCACCAAACCAAGCAGGACCAATTACTAAAGAGTTTGGATCCCAATTTCTATTCCTAGCACCATAAAGACAGGCACTACCAAAGTTTTTTAGAGCGGGATGAGGTGCAGTATTCATTTTTTGCTTTGCATGCGCAGCAAAAATAAAACGCTCTGCAAAATCTTCAGACTTAGACATTTGAGAGAAGCGTTCTTTAACACTCACGATATCAAGCACGTCAGACTCGTTAGCATCAAACGCCCTTTTAAAGACTGAATTTGATGGCAATAGAAATGCGTTAATGCACTTCGAGAATAGTTGAAAGATCTCGCTATTGAGCGGATACTTATTTTTCAGCTCATTCTTAGCGGCTTTTTCACTCATCTCAGCAATCTCCGGTAAATGTACAAAACATTCGCATCCTAGCAATATAAAGAAAGAATGCAAACAATACAAAAACCCAGCTTTCGCTGGGTTTACTGTGTGGTCCGGCAACGGGCTACTCTCCCAGGACCGGGTTGGGTCCAAGTACCATCGCTGCTCAAGAGCTTAACTTCCGTGTTCGAAATGGGAACGGGTGTGACCTCTTGGCTTGAGCCACCGGCATTTAAGGGCATGGATGTCCTCAAATGTCGGTCGCCCAAACATTGCTGGGGCCGATAGAATATTGAAAAATGCTGTTAGAATTGACGATCGAATCGCTTAAGCTCATCAGATCATGATGAGATTCAGCTGTTGTATGTGCAAGGCAGTCCCATTGCATTTATGTATGTATTGGTCGCACTGGTTTATTTCTGATTGTTTAACAATAATTGCGCTTCCATCCTAGCCGGATGGTCGAAGCATTGGACGATTAGTACTACTCTGCTGAAGACATTGCTGCCCTTACACATATAGCCTATCAACCTACTAGTCTCGTAGGGTCCTAATAATGAATGTTAATCTTGGGAACAGTTTCACGCTTAGATGCTTTCAGCGTTTATCTGCACCGAACGTAGCTACCCGGCGGTGCCCTTGGTAGGACAGCCGGCACACTAGAGGTTCGTTGATCTCGGTCCTCTCGTACTAGAGACCAGTTCCCTCAACATTCCGCGCGCACAGTAGACAGGAGACCGAACTGTCTCACGACGTTCTGAACCCAGCTCGCGTACCGCTTTAATAGGCGAACAGCCTAACCCTTGGGACCTTCTCCAGCCCCAGGATGCGATGAGCCGACATCGAGGTGCCAAACCAGGTCGTCGATGTGGACTCTTGGACCTGATCAGCCTGTTATCCCCGGAGTAGCTTTTATCCGTTGAGCTTCCGCCGTCCGATATCGTACGGTCGGATCACTATATCCTACTTTCGTATCTGCTCGGCTTGTTGGCCTTGCAGTTAAGCTAGCTTGTCCTATTGCAGGATCAGCGCGATTTCCATCCGCGCCTAGCTAACCTTTGTGAACGCCTCCGTTACATTTTGGGAGGCAACCGCCCCAGTTAAACTACCCATCAGATACTGTTTCACAAACCAGATTCATGGTTCGTGATAAGAATAATGTCGAGGCAAGGGTGGTGTCTCATTGGTGCTTACGCTCCCACCTACACTGAACATGCCAAGCCATTACCCAATATCAAATTGTAGTAAAGCTTCACGGGGTCTTTTCGTCTGACTGCGCATACAGGGCATCTTCACCCCACTTGCAATTTCGCCGAGTCCCACGTTGAGACAGTCGCAAACTCGTTATGCCATTCGTGCGGGACGGAACTCACCCGTCAAGGAATTTCGCTACCTTAGGACGATTATAGTTATCGCCGGCGTTCATCAGCGCTTCAGCTCAAGGCTGCCGATCTTGCGATCATGACCTCTCCCTTTAACGTTCTGACACTGGCCAGGCATCACTTCCTATACTTCATCTTGCGATTTAGCAGGAAGCTGTGTTTTTGGTAAACAGTCGGTTTGCGTCTTTAGCTGCGCCCCACATTGCTGTGGGGAGACCTTATCCCTAAGTTACGGTCGCTGTATTGCCGAGTTCCTAAACGCGGGTTCTCTCGTTCATCTGAGCACACTCATGCCCACCCACCTGTGTCGGTTTGCGGTACGGTTTCTATAGACTTAGCCCTAGAAGATTTTCTTGGCACCCCAGTCCCACCCCTTGCTTATCTTTCGATAAACTCGCGATGATCACGAGGCTAATGCCTGACGGATTTGCCTATCAGGCACCCCTTGACCCCCAAAGATTCATTCCGAGAATCTCGAGTAGTTGAAGGATGCGTCTCTCCATTGGAAATCTATAGAAGTGCAGGAATATTAACCTGCTGTCCATCGATTACGCCTTTCGGCCTCACCTTAGGACCGACTAACCCAGGGGCGATTCGCGTTGCCCTGGAAACCTTGGGTTTACGATGTGGAGGATTCTCACCTCCATTTTTGCTACTTATGCCAACATTCTCACTTCTGTACGCTCCACGATGGCTCGCGCCTTTCGCTTCAGTGCTGAACAGAATGCTCCTTTACCAAAGTAAAAGTCCGAGGACAATTACAGTTCGTATCTTCGGTATAATACTTAGCCCCGATAAGTTTTCGGCGCCGGATAGCTTGACCAGTGAGCTGTTACGCTTTCTTTAAAGGATGGCTGCTTCTAAGCCAACCTCCTGGTTGTATAAGCCGTCCGACCACCTTTCACACTTAGTATTAATTTAGGGACCTTAGATTACGATCAGGGCTGTTTCCCTCTTGTCCGATGGAGCTTAGCCCCCATGGACTGACTGGTGGGAACACAAAGTGGTATTCGGAGTTTGGTTGAAGTACGTAAGCTTGCGCCCCGGACCTCATTCAGTGCTCTACCCCCACTTTGCTATTAACCACCGCTAGGCCAAAACCTATTTCAAGGAGAACCAGCTATTACCCAGCTCGATTGGAATTTCACCGCTATCCACAACTCATCCCCGAGTGTTGCACGGCTCGTGGGTTCGGTCCTCCACAACGTTTTACCGTTGCTTCAACCTGGTCATGGATAGATCGCCGGGTTTCGGGTTGTGTATGTGCCACCAACGCCCTATTCAGGCTCGCTTTCACTGTGACTTCATCCCCGCAGGGACTTAATCAAGCGACACACAGCACACTCGTTGGCTCATTCTTCAATAGGAACGGTGTGACGGACTTGCGCCCGCTCCACCTCCTTGTAAGCATACGGTTTCAGATACTATTTCATCGCCCTCCCGGGCTGCTTTTCAACGTTCCATCACTGTACTGGTTCACTATCGGTCAGGAAGAGTATTTAGCCTTGCCACATCGTCGTGGCTGCTTCCTACGAGGTTTCTCGGGCCTCGTAGTACTTTGGATCTCAACTCATCTAGCGCTCTATATTTCGTCTACCGGGCTATCACCGTCTTTGGCCAAACTTTCCAGTTTGTTCAACTATATAATGCGTCTTAAATGCGCTTCCCTTGGGGGAAAGCACAGTTGGTCCCATCAACCCCTATAAAACGACAGCCCAAGCTCGCCATTTTGTCTGCGGAATACTTGCGTAGTCTCAGTTCAAAATTTAGTTTTTATAGGTTTAGGCTTGTCCCGTTTCGCTCGCCACTACTCAGGGAATCCTTCGGACTTTTTGTCACGCCACGACCATTGCTGATCATGAGTGACAAAAAGTCCGATTATGTTTGTTTCTTTTCCTCTAGGTACTGAGATGTTTCACTTCCCTAGGTGCCTCCCTCACACCCTATGTATTCAGGTGTGGGTACATGAGCTTTACTCATGTGGGTTTCCCCATTCAGACATTTCCGGATCACAGGTTGTTTGCCACCTCCCCGAAACTTTTCGCAGGCTACCACGTCTTTCATCAGCTCTTCACTGCCAAGTCATCCACCGTATGCCCTTACGTGCTTCGTCCATCCGGTTATCCAAGTTGAAGTCTTGGTACACGTCATCTTCTCTTGCGAGAAGAAGCGTCCAGAGGATGCACAATTATATTTTTCAGATTAAACGATCAAATTTAACTCGTTACGATTATAATTACAAGTGCAATGTTATGCCTTGCACATAAAACAGTTGAATGTTCTACGTACAATTCTAACTGGATCTTATTTTTTATTCTGGAGAATAAAAATGATCCTGTATGCATTTTTCAATATTCTGTTGTCAAAATTGCACTTGGTCGAGAATTGCTTCTGGCGGCCAAGGAACGGCGTCTGAAAGATCAGGCATCGTTCTCTGGTCGTCGTACCGCGAACCTTGAGGTGAAAAAAAGAGCTTGGCGGGGGCCAAGCTCGGTCTCTGAGAGATCCGTGGTCTTGGCTATCCGTGGCCTATTTGGCCGAGAGAGTTGTGAACGTTTTTAGACGTTCTTGACTGTGGTTCTCCAGAGGTCCCTTTCGCCAAACAGCTCGTGCTGAATTCGTGGGACGTGGTCAACTGAATGTGGCGGTAATTTACAGACTTCAGAAGACATTGTCAAGTAAGGCCAAATCCGCGAAACTCTTATTATGAAACCAATCCTCCAGATACGTGCAATTGGCACCCCTCAAGAGCCCTGGCAAGAGGCTGCCGAAGCGCAATATATCAAGCGTTTACAAGCCTTTTCTACCATAACACTCTTTGAGGGAAAAGAAGGTCACAAAGGCTCTGCCAAACCAGACCTACAACAAACAAAAGAACGTGAAGCAGATGAACTTTTAAAACTTATCCCCAATAACAGCTTTGTGATTTGTTTGGATGAACATGCAAAGACCTACGATAGTGCTACATTTTCTAAAGCGATCGAACAATGGTCCGAATCTGGCGCTCGTCCACTTACCTTTCTCATCGGTGGCTCATGGGGACTCTCTGACCGCGTCAAACAACGCGCAGATATCTCACTCTCACTATCGCCTTTAACCATGCCGCATGCTCTCGCACGCATCGTTTTGCTCGAGCAACTCTATCGTGGACTTACGATATTGAAGGGCAAGGAGTATCATAAGTAAGATTATGCTTACTGCTGAACAGCGCATCAAAGCTGCCTGGAACCGCTTTCAAGAAAAGCTCATATCCATAAAAAAGAATGCTATTAAAAACGCTGTAAAAAATGATCAGCAAGAAACAGCCGACGAACTTGAGCAGCTACGTAAAAAGCTATGATAATTCCTAATCCGTTTCGTATATACGTACAGCGTGATAATGATCATTTGCAACGCGCTGAAAAAATGAAACAGGCCTGGATAACGTTTTGCGACAAGCTCGAAATGATAAAACGCAAAGCCAAAGACAACAAACAAAACCTATGAACCTAGAATCAACAAACCATCGAGAACAAGGCATCGCTTCTATTGAGGCAAATAAACACGAGCAAAACGCAAAAGAACTTTCTCACGAGGTCTTGATTCAGGCAGAAAAAGCCATTGAACAACAATCTAATGAATTAAAAGATCTCGTAGGTGAGGATGTTTTTCGCAAAGACTATATCAGCGAGCTCGCGAATGCCAAAACCGAATTAAGCAATGAGTTACTCGCAATTACTGAAACACAAAACGAAAACAATGTAGAGCAACGTACACCCGAAGATCTCGCAAGTAATATGACATTTGAAAGTCTTTCAGCAAATGACTTTGTTACGGTACGAGAAGCGGCAATAAAAAACCCAGAAATGAAAGCTAGTATTATTTCTGATTGGGAGAAAACTATTGGACCCTTCGCAAAAAAGCTTTTTGAAGAACCGGCCTTTTCCGCATCTATAGAAAAGCTTTGGCAAGAACTCAAACAGCCGATACACGAAGGCGGACCCGTAGCCGTCGAAAGCACCACATTGCAAAACGTTATCGCTGTACACGAGATCATGGGACCAAATGCAGCGTCGTTTGCTAAGTCTTGCGATCTAAGAACGAAAACAGATATTCTAGAGTACGACATGTACGAAGGTCAAGGTGCTATCAATGTAAGAGATATGTCGATTGATCCAGAAACGGGAGAAGTCTTTGGTGAAACAAAACTCACACTTGCCTACTTTGATCAGGAAGGTGAGCAATGTGATATTAATCGCATCATCACAAAAAGAAAGCGCGAAGATGGTGAAGTAGAAAAGTCTGTTTATCATGAACGCTTTTCTCTACCAAATAGCGTTCAAGAAGGAGGTGTTGCTGGCAAAGTATTGAAAGAATCTCTTACTGAGTACGACGCTATGGGTATTCAGCGAATGGATTTACACGCAAATATTAGCGTTGGCGGATATGCATGGGCATCTTATGGATTTGAATTTGATAAGAATCATCATGACGAATCTAGCATCGAAGAACTCGCCGAACATTATTCGGATAAACTAGAAATTATATTGGCGACAATGGATTTCTACGAAGAACGTTTTGATGATGAAAAAGATGATTGGGTAAAAGAAGCAAAAATCCCTGCGCTAGAGAAACCGCTGTCAGATGTTTTGAAGCAATTAAAATCTGGCCGAACTCCCCAAGAGATAGCCGGAGCCGGAATCGATGGTCCGTTTTTCTGCCGCGATAAATCTGATGAATGGCACATTTTCGAAGATAAGCTGGAAGCAAAGTCTTTTAGTCAAAAACTCAAAGACTCGGGTCAAGAACATCCTGATTATAAAGGTGCGCTACACGCAGGAAAACTCGTTATGCTTGGCAGTGATTGGTACGGTAGTATCGATCTAACCAAAACAGGTCCGTCGAAAGGAAAAAATCGTGAGCTCTTAGAAAAAGCACTAACTTCGAAATAACTATGGAAACACCAAAAACAACGACACAGAATCTCGATGATAATAAAGCAATGGAGGGCCGCTTCATCACAAAAGACGGTACGGATGAAAAAGACACAAAATTTCATGAAATTGACATGGGCGTAGACGAAGAAGCAACTCTCAACAACCTCCGAGATTTTTTAAACAAGAAAAAGTAGAAACAAAATACCCCACACCATAGAACTGGTGTGGGGCTTTTTTTAGTTGGACGTTCTTCACTGAAGAAGCTCTGGCAGAATCACTTCTGCTCTATCGCGTAGAACAATATCTGCATTTATCAACGAGTCTTCTAGATTTACGTTGATAACGGTCAGATCGCGTTGAGTCTGAAACATTTTGAGCTTGTTAGCGATGGCTTTTGCCCGTCGTGCACGCTCAATGAACCTAACGGATGTTGTGACAACACCGCTAGAACCAATGACGATGATGACATCGGCAAAGCCTGCCGCGGAGTTCATCATCCCCCATTCGTTTTCAGAGATCGTTTCTCCGAACCAAATGATAGCAGGACGCTCGAGTTCGTCGCAACAAGGTGACCGAGGCACTTCATCGAAATGGAGCGACCGGTCTTCGCGTTGCTTGCCGCATTTGGTGCAGCGATTGAACCAAAGGTCGCCATGGACATGTGTCACGTCTTTGCTACCAGAGCGTTCATGGAGGTCATCGACGTTTTGCGTCAATAACCACTTCATCGCGCCTTCGCAGGGCTGCCAAGCAGTGATCGCTTGGTGTGCTGCATTTGGGCTAGCATTTGCAACCACCTGACGACGATGCAAATACCACGACCAAACGAGCATTGGATCTGCAGCAAACGCCTTTGCGTTTGCGAGCTCCGCTGCTTGCTTGCCTTCCCACACGATGCCCGAGCCTCGAAAGACCGGGACACCACTCGCCGCCGAAATACCGGCGCCGGTGAGAAAGACAACGTCACGCGCTGCCAAAATGGCATCACGTGCTCGCGCGATATCAGTGCTATTCATGGGAATGATCCTCCACGACAGGCACCTGGTGAGTAGCATGCTTATCATCCGCCAAGAACATCATCTTTGGTGCGATGAATGTTGCAGATCCGTTGGTCTTGGTCTGATCTCTCACGAGACAGACGAGCTCCATATAATCGGGATGCTTCGTCGCCCAAATCGGGCGACAGTCGATGACGGCCGCATCAGTCATGATAAATCCGAAGCGGATTTCTTTGGCGATGAAAAGATCATTCCAGTCATCGCCGACAAAGTCGACCTCTTGGTGAAGTGGTGACTTTAGCGTCACGTGAACGATGAGGTAGTTACTTCCATCCTCATCTCTGAGTACGCGGCTGTGCAGGTAATGCGCAGATTCGCACGAACCAAACCAGCGTCGCAACAGTGAGAGCCTGTTTTCAGCTGGATCTCTCCGGCTGGCAAAATCAATGACCATTGCAACCTCCTTTCAAGGTGCTGTGAACGATGGCTAATATATACTATATTATGCATTTTGTCAATATTCACCGCTATAGCAAGATACCTACGCTTAAGCTAAACTTTTATTGTCTATTTATTTAATATCTCAACTATCTATGGGCCAATTCGACAAAATCAGTGAGCCATTTAACGAAGAAGATCTTCCAGCTTCAGTAAAGAATAAGCCAGATTTTTTAAAGCTTGATCAACCATTTTCAACGGACATGCCAACGGATGCAAAACTTGTCGAAAATGCACGCGAAGTCGCAGCCGCTGACACCGCTAAACGCCCCTCATTGCAAGATCTTCTTGCAACGAAAGAAAACAATACTCGTCTCGTGAACCTAAATAAACAAGCAACCGAATCAGATGAAGCTGCTCAAAAGCGCATTCTTGCCGCAATCAACGCTGGTGAAACAATCGCTCTTGATAGCGAAGACCTTGAAGAAGTCCCAGACATGACAGCGCATGCTCGTGAAATCTTGGATGACGGAAGTATGAAGCTTGAAAGTGCTGATCTAGAAGAAATTCCTGATATGACGGCACATGCAAGAGAAGTGATGGATGATGGCACTGTAAAGCTTGAAAGCTCGGATCTAGAAGAAGTTGAAGACGTAACAGCGCATGCTCGTGAAGTTGCCGCAGATGGAAGTGTCGTGCTTGAAAACACTGATCTTGAAGAAGTCCCAGACATGACAGCGCATGCCCGCGAAATCCTGGATGACGGTAGTATGAAACTTGAAAGTGCTGATCTAGAAGAAATTCCTGACATGACAGCGCATGCAAGAGAAGTGATGGATGATGGCACTGTAAAGCTTGAAAGCTCGGATCTAGAAGAAATTCCTGACATGACAGCAGAAGCGCAAGAAGTCTCTGATGAAGAAACACCTGATATCAAAAAAGCCGCTTAAGCATAATAAAAATAAGCAGAGTCGATCTGCTTATTTTTATTATTGTTGGATTGACGCTTTTCCTAATTTTGCTACATTTATTTTAGCACTTTCAGGAGGTACTCATGCTAAAACGTTACCAAAGAAGAGCTGACGCCCTCCATGCAAAAGCAAAAAGGGAGATAAGCTTACTAAGACATCCACTCATACTAACGGGTTCTGGTGTCTCCATACCAAGTGGGCTTTCTCATTTTCAGGGTCCGATTGGATTCTGGGATCAGTGCGATTGCGGCGACATTTCTCGCAAAGAATTCGTTCATGCAAATACAAAAAGTATTTTTGAGTACTTCGAAAGAGAACGCTTTGCGATGAGATATGCAAAACCAAACAGTATTCATTATGCGATCGCGAGCTACCTGTCTCGCGTAAAGCAAGATGGCGGTAACCCCTATCTCATCACGCAAAATGTAGACGGACTACACACAAAAGCCGGTTCAGAAACTATTGAAGTTTTTGGCTGTATTCATCGTTGGCGATGCCTAAGTTGTAACCACAGCTTACCCGCACAACTGAACATAAAAAGCTGTCCTATGTGTCGTGGCGGCTTAAAGCATGATATCGCGCTGTTTGAAGACGATATCCTAGTCTACCCAGCTATTACTCATGCTATCACCCACTGTGACGGT
>Ga0116152_10002415_pt1 | contig 15229 bp, 16 predicted proteins | sample AD_UKC119_MetaG_FD_89894 | JGI IMG/M metagenome (GOLD analysis project Ga0116152, IMG submission 89894) | Active sludge microbial communities of municipal wastewater-treating anaerobic digesters from Hong Kong - AD_UKC119_MetaG | ecosystem: Engineered > Bioreactor > Anaerobic > Digestate... | reverse complement strand
GACCGTCCGGAATTGGTTGTGAACGACGGCTTCGTCGCTCATGACACTGCCGTGACTGCGGCTGCGCAGGGCGCCATTGTCACGCTGACATCGCTGTTCCCGAAGGAGAACATGACGGCGGCCGAGCATGAGGTGCACGATGCGCTTCATGAGGGCGTCACGATCCTCGACGAGGTGATGCCGGTCGAGGTGATCCTGGGCGCCGATGGTCGTGCCACCGGTCTCAAGATCGCCAAGTGCACGATGGACGGCGGGCGACCCACCCCTGTCGAAGGTACCGAGCAGGTGCTTGAGGCGGACCTGATCGTCTCGGCAATCGGTCAGGGCGGTGACCTGACCGGTCTGGAGATGCTCGACAATGGCCGCGGTCTGATCAACGCGGACAGCTTCTACCAGGTCCCGGATCGTGAGAAGCACTTCGTGGCAGGCGATATCATTCGTCCGCACCTGCTGACCACGGCAATCGGCCAGGCCTCCATCGCCGTCGATTCGATCGATGAATACCTGCAGAAGAAGGAGCACAGGAAGCGTCCGAAGGTAGACGTGCACCACTTCAACCTCGATGTAAAGCTGGAGGAAGCAGGCCTTTCCGCGGAGCACTTCGACGCCGCAGCACGCGGTGACATGCGTGGGACTTCCGACGGTAACTGGGCGGTGCACAACTATGAGGATCGCTCGTTCGCCGAGGTGATTCCTCACGAAGAGTTGTTTCTCGGTCACTTCGCCTATACCCCGCGCATTCAGCGCCGGGAAGAGGTGCCATCAGCCGACGACGTGCTGGGGCATTTCCATGAGCGTCTGATCGGTCTGGAAGAGAAGCAGGCGGCAGACGAGGCCAAGCGCTGCATGAGCTGCGGCATGTGCTTCGAGTGTGACAACTGTGTCATTTTCTGCCCGCAGGATGCGGTGTACCGGGTGGACAAGAAGACCGCGACCACAGGTCGCTACGTGGCCACCGACTATTCGCGCTGCATCGGTTGTCACATCTGCTCCGATGTCTGCCCGACCGGCTACATCAAGATGGGTCTGGGTGAATAAGAGGCAGGGGCCGCTGTGGCAATGAAATGTAAGTCTGGCTTCAGTTTGCTGCTCGTGTTGTGCCTTGGCCTCTTTGCAGGCCAGGGCACGGTGCAGGCGGGCGAGGGTGTGGAAGGCACAGCCCGCGCGGACAAACTCGATGCCTGCGTGGCGCCGACCGCAACCATGCGACGCAGTCATTTCGAGTTGATCAAGCATCAGCGTGACGTGACGGTACACCAGGGTATTCGCAAGACCGACAACAGCCTTGCCGGCTGTGTCGATTGTCATGTGCGTAAAGATGCGCAGGGTAAACAGGTGCCGGTGAACGCACCCGGTGAGTTCTGTGCCGGTTGCCATGAGTATGCCGGCGCGTCGCTGGACTGTTTCACCTGCCACGCAACCAAGCCCACGGGGAACTGAGAATGAGTCAGCCGACCAATCAGAACCGCAGAGCGTTTCTGGCTGAGGTGACGGGTGTCGCCGCCGCGACTGTCGTGGCGCCCGGCGTGTTTCTGCAGGGCGTGGCGAACGCGGCGCCGCGAGACTCGGCCGTGACCGACGACGTGCGTTACGGCATGCTGATCGACACCACGAAGTGTGCCGATGGCTGCAGCGACTGCGTCAGCGCCTGTGACAAAGAGAACGGCCTGGACCTGATGGAAAAGCCTGAAGGTGCCAGTGATGAACTCTGGGATATGCAGCGCCCGCGCTGGATTCGTCAGGTCAAGCTGCGCAATAACCTGACCGGACGGGTCACGTCGCTGCCGATGATGTGCCAGCATTGTGAGAAGCCGCCCTGCGTCGACGTCTGCCCGACCGGCGCGTCGTTCCGTCGCGCCGACGGTATCGTGATGGTCGATCGTCATACCTGTATCGGTTGTCGATATTGCATGATGGCCTGTCCGTACAATGCACGTTCCTTCATTCACGAAAATGTGCAGATGAAGACGACGGCGACGCCGCGCGGCAAAGGTTGTGTCGAGAGTTGCAACCTGTGTGTGCAGCGACGTGACAACGGTGGGACCACCACCGCCTGCCAGGATGCGTGCAAACACGGTGCGATCGTGTTCGGTGATCTCAAGGACCCGAACAGTGCGGTCTCGCAGGCCATGGCCAAGTACCCGACGGTACAGATCCGTGGTGATCTGAACCTGAACACCGGCGTCCGTTACACCGACGTCTGATCGATTTCCGGAGAATGTTTCGGCAATGAACAAGATTCACTACCGCGAATGGGGTATCGAGAGTCCGCGTTACTGGGGACTGCTCGCGGTATTGGCGGCGATCGTCGCCGTCGGTGGCTTCGCCACCCTATACATGGAACATGAAGGTCACTGGGTGACCGGCATGACCAACCAGGTCGTATGGGGTACACCACATGTATTCGCGATCTTCCTGATCGTTGCCGCATCCGGTGCGCTCAACGTCGCATCGATCGGCTCGGTGTTCGGACAGAAGATGTACAAGCCATTGGCGCGCCTGTCGGGTCTGATGGCGATCACGCTGCTGGTAGGCGGACTGATCGTGCTGGTCCTCGATCTCGGCCAGCCGAGTCGCCTGATCGTCGCCATGACCACCTACAACTTCAAGTCGATCTTCGCCTGGAACATCTACCTGTACGTCGGCTTCATGGCTATCGTTGCGGTGTATCTGTTCACGATGATGGAACGCAAAGCGAACCGCTTCAGTCACGGCGTCGGGGTATTCGCCTTCGTCTGGCGCCTCGCGCTGACCACAGGTACTGGCTCGATCTTCGGCTTTCTGGTGGCCCGCCAGGGCTATGACGCGGCGATCATGGCGCCGATGTTCATCATCATGTCGTTTGCCTACGGCCTGGCGCTGTACCTGCTGGTATTGATGTTCACCTTCGACAGCGACGATCGGCCGCTGGGGGATGCAGTGCTGCGCCGCCTGAAGAACCTTCTCGGCGTGTTTGTGGCTGCGGTGTTCTACTTCACCGTCGTCTACCACCTGACCAACCTGTACGGCACCGAAAATCACGCGTTCGAGGCATTCATCCTGCGTGATGGCGGCGTGTACACATGGACCTTCTGGATCGGCTGGGTATTGCTCGGGATGCTGGCACCGATGGGCATCCTGTTTCATCCGGCGCTGGGTATGCAGCGTGGTGCGATCACCATCGCGGCACTGCTGGTCGTGGCCGGTGGCCTGTCGGCGATCTATGTGATCGTGATCGGCGGCCAGGCGTTTCCGCTCAACATGTTCCCGGGTCATACCATCATCGCGTCCGGTTACTATGACGGGGTCGAAGGGATTGCCCGTCACTACTCGCCGTCGCTGCCGGAGTTTCTGCTCGGTGTCGCTGGCTTTGCCCTGGCGCTTCTGATCACGTTCATCGGCGTACGCATGCTGCAGTTCCTCCCGACGTCGCTGGCCGACGACGTGGCGGATAAACAACACGCGGAGTGACCGTTCGAACACGCGGCTGAATGGACGGCGGGGCGACTTTCAGGGTCGCCCCGTTTTCATTTGAGGGCAGGCAATGGGGCATCTCTACATCTCTGCCGCGCACAAGTCTTCGGGCAAGACCACGCTAAGCATCGGATTGTGCGCCGCGCTGCGTGAAGCCGGCGATATTGTTCAGCCGTTCAAGAAGGGGCCGGACTACATTGATCCGCTGTGGCTGGGGCAGGCCGCTGGACGCCCCTGTTACAACCTTGATTTCTACACCATGGACCAGGGCGAGATCAGCGACCTTTTCGCGTCCAAGATGCAGGGCGCCGATATCGGCCTGATCGAAGGCAACAAGGGCCTGTACGACGGCCTTGCGCTCGACGGCAGCAACAGTAACGCGGCACTGGCCGCACAGCTGGACTCGCCGATCATACTGGTGCTGGACAGCCAGGGCATGACCCGTGGTGTCGCGCCATTGATCCTCGGGTACCAGGCCTTCGAACCGTCGATTCACATCGTCGGCGTGATCCTCAATAAGGTTGGCGGGAGCCGCCACGAGGCCAAACTGCGGGCGGTCATTGAACACTACACGGACGTGAAAGTGATCGGTGCCGTGCAGCGCAGTGACGATCTCGTGATCAGTGAGCGCCACCTCGGACTGGTGCCGAGCAATGAGTTTGCCAGTGGCCGAGCGCACATCGATTGCATGGCAAAGATCATCCGCGACCAGGTCGACCTGCAGACCTTGCGCGCACTCGGCGCCGGCGCGCCGGTGCCGACGCCCGTGGTCGTGCAGCATGAGGGCGCAGGCGGGTGCCCCGCCGAAAAGGTCCGGATAGCCTATGCCAGCGATTCCGCGTTCGGCTTCTACTATGCCGGTGACCTGGATGCGCTGCGCGAGGCCGGGGCTGAGCTGGTGCCATTCAGTCCCCTGCAGGACAAAGACCTGCCATCATGCGACGGGCTGTTTCTGGGCGGCGGTTTCCCGGAAACGCATATGGACGCACTGCACGACAATGCCACCATGCGTGCCGCAGTGGCCCGATTCGTCGAGGACGACGGCCCGGTTTACGCAGAATGTGGAGGGTTGATGTATCTGTGCGACAGCCTGACCTGGGGCGGAAAGACGCGTAAAATGGTGGGCGTCATCCCGACAGATGTCGATATGCATGCCAAGCCGCAGGGCCGTGGTTATGTGCGTCTGCGTGAGACGGCGGATCATCTGTGGCCGTTGTCGTCCGATGGCCGCGAAGTGGTCTCGGCGCACGAGTTCCACTACTCTGCGCTGCGTAAGGTACCTGGTGGGATGCGCTTTGCTTACCGCGTCGAACGTGGCTTTGGGCTCGATGGCGAGCATGACGGGATCGTGTACCGCAATCTATTGGCCAGTTATGCGCACCTGCGGGATACCAGGTCGCACCCCTGGGCAGATCGCTTCGTGAGTTTTGTGCGCAGCTGCCGCAACAGGGCAGAATGATCATCGCTGGGCCTCGCGACCGGCGTTTAGGAGAGGACTGGGATATGTTCAAGGTAACCCCGCAGGCGGCGCAACAGGTCAAAGTCGCTGCCGAACAGGGCGGCACCGCCGGTATGGCGCTGCGCCTGGCGGCGCAGCAGCGGCCGGACGGCAGTATCGATTACCGGATGGGATTCGACGAGGGCACCGAGGACGATATCCGCTTCAACACCGAAGGGGTGCAGATCGTGATTGCACCTGAATATGTGCCCCTGCTGGATGCCGCCACACTGGATTTCGTCGAGCTGGAAGCCGGCGAGTCGCAGTTCATCTTCATGAACCCCAAAGACGCGAGCTACGTGCCGCCGTCGGGCGACTGAGCCCCGGGATCCGCGCCAGCGGGTGCCTCGATCCGATGGACATCTCTCCCCAGGATGCCTTGCGACTCAACGTGCTGCTGGCCAACCAGCCGCAGGCGATCCGTATCAACGCATCGACCATGACAGTGTTCGGCCTCTCTGCCAAGGGTGAGGCGCAGATCCAGCTGAATCCCACCGGGCGCGAAGAGACCTACCTGAAGCGGGTAAGAGAGATGCTGTCCGGACATGTGCTCGGATCGCCGGGTGGTTATCCCGTTTATCTGCAGCGCTGGACCCGCATGGGCCAGATGCGTGACGACAGTCTCGAACAGCTGCTGCTGCTCGGCGAGCCCGAGGCCGTGGTCGCCGCGGTGTGCGCGCAGGGGCTGACCGATGAGCTGGCCCGCCGGGCCTGGTGGGCAATGGAGGATGCCGCAAATGCTCGCCACATGCTGGGCAAGTGCGCCGTCGTGAACGGGCGAATGGGGCCGTTGCTGGCCGCCTACCTGGTGGAACACCTGCCGTTCGAGAGCGAGCCGGAGCAGCAGATCGAGACCGTGCGGCTGGTGCTGCAGGAAGGACTGCTGACCGCGGAACAGGTCGAAGGGCTGTGGCGTAAGGCGCAGCGCAAACCGGCGTACTACGTCGGCTTCCTTGCGGCGAGGGCGGATGACCTGCCCGAACCTGCGGCGGCTCATCCCTTGCATGCGGGACTGGCCGCGCGCCTTCAGGCCCTTGCTGCCGACGGCAACGGCGTGGCGGCTCGGCTCGAGCGGGTGATGTCGCCCGGCGGGCAGGCATTCATCGAGACGGTGTTCAGGGTGTTCGACAAGCCCTCCAACCAGGAAGTGGTCAATCTGGCGCTCGACGCGGTCGCGGCGTACTTCGCCGAGGTACGCCCGCAAGGACCGGTCGATGCGACGCTCGACGAACTGTGCGACGAAGCCGAAGATTGGGTGGCGCGATCGATAGACGTAAAAAATTTGTCGCAATTACCGGAAATCGATACCAGTAAAATCAAAGCGCTACGGATTCTGTCTGGCCTGAGTTATGGCGTTGTTCGCCCTGTATTCGGCGACAGCACCGCGATCGGCAGCCTGATGCGGCGCAAGCTGCAGCCGGTGCTGACACCGCTGCTGGAGGAACTGTCGCGACTCCGTGCGAAGGCTATTCGCCAATGAATGGAATAGTGAACCGAAAATAACTTAGCACTTCTCTCCGGTATTGGCCGGCTATACTTCTTTTGAGATATCCCATTTGGGGTGTGTCTGCCAAGGAGGAAGCCATGGATCGCCTGCTGAGCCTGTCCCAAGCCGCCCGCATAGTCGGTGTGCCCCGCCGTCTGTTGCAGCAGCACATTCAAGAGGGCCATATCGACGCCTTCGAGGGTCACATTCGCGTATCAGAGCTGCGCAAGGCCTACCCGGAAGCCGATTCCGAGCGCTCCGGGATGGTGGAGAAGGTCAACCGAATTCGCGAGGCGGCGGTGTTCAAGGCGACACGCGACTGCCGGCCCAATGTGGATCACCTGGCGACCGAACTGCAGCGTGCCCGCGTCGAAGTGGCACGCCTGCAGGATGAATTGCACAGCTACCGTACCCTGGCGGCAGAGACCGAAGAGCGTCTGCTGACCCTGCAGGAACAATGTGACACCCGCCAGGCGATGATGCTCGGCACCCTGGTCGGCTGGTTCATGAACCAGCTCAAGCTGCGCGAACCAAGCTGAGCGGCCCGTCCGTCACCTGTACCTGTATGGTGTGACGGACGCTACTTGGCGGCGGCTTCGGCCGGCGTTAGAGTCAGCGGTCCATGTCGTACCGAATCACCGTCAGACCTTCCGGTCACACCTTCGACGCAGAGCCCAGTGAGACCTTGCTGCAGGCCGGCCTTCGAACCGGCCTGAACCTGGCGCACAGTTGCGCCAACGGCAGCTGCGGGGAATGCCGGGCGCGCCTCGTTTCCGGTGATATCGCACCAGTACAGCACGTCGATTTCCGTTTCAGCGAGCGCGAGAAACAGCAGGGCTGGTTCCTGATGTGCAGCTGTCATGCAGTCAGCGATCTCGATGTCGAGGCACACGAGGCGGGCAGTGCGGCGGAGATCGCGGAACAACGGCTGCGCGCAAAAGTCAGCAGGGTCGAACGATTGCAGGATGACGTGGTCCAGCTCACGCTGCGGGCGCCACGTACCGGTGGTCTGCATTTCCTCGCTGGACAGAGTGTCGTGCTGACGTTCCCTGGCCTGCGGCCAAAGATGCTCTCGATCGCCAGCTGCCCCTGCGACAGCATTCAGCTGCGATTTCACCTGCGCCGGCGTGAAAACGATCCGTTCAGCGCCTTGGTGTTCGACAGCCTGCGCAAGGGCGACGAGGTGGAACTGCGGGGTCCGCTGGGCGATTTCACGCTGGACGAGGACTCGCTACGACCGTTGGTCTTCATCGCCTGGGAGTCGGGATTCGCCGCGGTCAGCAGCCTGATCGATCATGCGATCCAGAAGGACGAAAACCGCTCGATCGATCTGTACTGGCTGTCCGAGGTCCCGCGTGGCCACTACCTTTCGAACTACTGCCGCGCCTGGCGCGACGTACTAGACGATTTCCGCTATCACTCGATCGATCTCGAGCCGACTGGCGACGAGCGCATCGAAGACGTGATCGAGCGGGTGATCCGTGTGCACTCGCTGCTGGCGGATCACGACTATTACCTGGCGCTTCCCGATCCCGCGATGCAGCGTGCACAGGACCTGCTGCGCGGCGCCGACGTGCCGGACGCACAGGTCCGCAGCTGTCTGCTTCGTCACCCCTAGCGTCGCGCCCTCGCGGCGGAGTCATGCCGGATCTGTGTACAATCGATTTCTCCTGAGCGATCGAAGTGGCGACAGTTGGAATCGCGAGACCGAAACATCTCCTTCACTGTCGAGGTATCGCGTGCAGGTCTCGCTGACCAGTTGTCACAGCTCTCGCGGCTCTATCGCCTGGGTATCGGCCTGTCATATTCCTACATCCATACACCACTCGATTGTCATCGCAGTGCTGAGCGGAGTTGGGCCAGGACGCTCCAGGCGTTTCTCGGACGTGTTATCCGTTTTCTCATCGGCAAACCTCCGCGGGTACCCAAACAGAGCCAGATCTACAGCTTCCTTGGTTTCGACCGGTTATCACCGCAGATTTTCGACAGCGGATTCGCCAGGCACCCACGTGTCGATGTCGATCTCGCCGCGCTGTTCGAGCAAGGTCCAATGGAGAGTTTTGAGCAGATCAGGGCCGGGATCGAACAGGTCTCACCGCCGACGGCGGACACCATCTATGTGTTCCGCTGGAGCCGGGGTCTGTATGGATACGGCCGACATCTGACGGCCCTGCTCAATCGCCTGGACGGCGAGCGCGGCAACCTTCGTTCGCTTCACCTGCCGGAAAACTACCGCGCAGCACGCGAGCGGTGGCCCATGAGCTCCCCCTTCGCCGACACCAGGACCAAGGTGCTGGTGCACCTGAGAAAAGGTGACCGGGTCTCCTTCGGATTGGGTGGAAAGGTCGTGCGCGTCTACGGGATGCAGGTCAGGGTGTTCGACACCATCGAGCAGATGCAGCTGGAGACCGGGGCCGGGCATGACACCAGCCTTCCACACGATACCCAACGGGCGGTGAAGCTGATCGAGCGGCTGTATGAAGAGTGGGGCCGGGAGAACCTCTCGGTGGTGGTGATCTCCGACGGGTATGCCAGGGCCCGCCGCAATACCTTGCGCGCAATGCTTCGGGGCGGGATACCTTTTCATCTGTGGGATCTAAAACAGTTGCTGCGCGATCGAGGTACGTTGAACAGCGAGTTCAGCGTATTCAAGGAGACCTTGGGTGCCCACCTGATCGTCGGAGAGGCAGACGAGAATCTGTACCGATCCATACATGCCGTCGTGAGTGCAGACATCATCGTAAAGAACAGCGGCGGCTTCGCGTTTGTGATCAACCGACTCTTCAATACCCCGGACAGGTATGCACACATCATCGACCTGAATGGTTGAAGCTGTCATTGCGGGGACTTCGTTTGGAGGCGTTGAAATACTTCGCCGCGCGGTCTGGTCTCGTCCGGGCCAGTAGTACCTGGCTGCTATCGAACGGAGGGGTAATGCGATGATTCTCGCTAAGAAGACTGCGGGAGTGGCGATAGCACTGGCCGCGGCAGATGCACAGCCCTTGCTGGCAATCTGCGTTTATCATAAGCCGGAAGACCTCTGGGAATTGCCGTTGCTGATCTCCGAAATCAATCCAAATTACGATATGCACCTGCGGGTCCATTCGCATATGGGGTTGAGCACGGTGCTCTACTGCGTGCCGCGCTGATTACTCATGAGCCAGGCGTCTTGGTCAAGAAACCGAGACCGGTATATCGATATGCGGCGGCAGGTGTCCCATAGGCCCGCCCAAGTGTCGGCTGCTTCAGCTCCGCAAGCCACACATCAACCGCTCAGCCAACCACGTCTAGCGTACGGCGGCGGAACTTCACGCCATGTCGCTCGGCAAGTAAACGACATGCCTCTATGTCCACGCCGTCCAGGCCGTCGATCGCAGTGGCGGTAACGTCAGCGATGAAGTGCGGTGCCTGGCTGAGGAAGTCCAGCATCGCATCGAATGAGCCGCGCAGTGCCGGATCGCAGTGACGATCGTAGACCGCTTCGTTCTGTGCGTTCAGCGACACTGACAGTGCGTCCACGCAGTCTGCCAGCTCGGGCAGTACATTGCGCTTGTTCACCAGGTTGGCCAGGCCATCGGTGTTGATTCGCACGCGGCCACCATGCGCCTTGATATGGCGGGCCACCGCAAGCAGCACCTTGAGCCGCAGTGTCGGCTCGCCGAAGCCGCAGAAAACCACTTCGCTGTAGCGTGCCGGTTCGTCGATTGCGGCGATGATCTCCGCTTCACTGGGACGATGGTCCAGGGTGAGGTCGAATTCGTGAACCTGGTGTGAGCCGTTGTGCTTGGGGCAGAATCGGCAGGCGAGGGTGCAACGATCAGTGATGTTCAGGTAAAGACGATCACCGATCGTGTAACTGATTGTTGGGGAACGGATTGGGCTGGTGGCGGTCACGCGGGCAAGTTAACCTGCCGGACGGGATTCCGGCTTGATTGCAGTCAAGGTCGTGTGTTGCCGTAGCCTACCAGAATCAATCGACGGGTCCGGCAAATGCCTGACCCTTCAGAGGTACATAAGATGAACAAATCCGTGACGGGCGTGCTCCTGCTCATCTGTTCCTGCACGCTGACCGCGGCGCCGCAAGAGGTGGTGCCGGGGGGCGTGCAGATCGAGGATGCCGACACCCTGCTGGTCGAGGTGGCCGGTGTCAGCTACCGTGTCCAACTGCCGGACATCGACGCACCGGAGAACACCGCGAACCCCAAACTGCAGCGCGATATTGAGCGCACCGGTCTCGACGCCGAGGCCCTGCTGGCGTTGGGCCGCCGGGCAGACGAGGGGTTGCGCGATCTGCTGAGAGACTTTGCGCCTTACCAGTTGCACTTCGATCCCGACAACCGTGACAGGTACGGCCGTGTACCGGGTGAGCTGGTAAATGCCGCGGGCCAACAACTCAGTCTCCGCCTGGTCGAAGAGGGCTATGCAGTGCCCGTGGTCAATACCGATCCGCTTCGCCAGGCGGCACTCGATGCCGCCGCCAGCGCGGCGCGTGCCGGAGGACGCGGACTGTGGGGCACGCAATCCGACAACTTTGCCCGCTGGGCGCAGCCCGCGGAGGCGACGGCGAAGTAGCGTATTGCAGCCCGCCGGCGGCACTGCGGTCAGGGGGTCTTGAGGCCCTTGCCGTTGAGGGTGTGCAGGAACGCGACGATATCGTCCACCACCTCGCTCTTCAGTTCGGTGGCCAACTGTATGCGGCCCATGGTACGGACCACGTCGCCGAGATCGCTGCCCGAACCGTCGTGAAACCAGGGGCCGGTCAGTGCGACATTTCGCAGCTGTGCCACCTTGAACACCATCCGGTCCTTGTCATCCTTGGTCACCTCGAAGCGCCCCTGATCCTTCTGGTTGTCGAACGGTGCCTCGACGCCGAGCGTTTCGTGCAGAGTGCCGCCGACCAGTGGGCCGTCGTGGCAGCGTACGCAGTTGACGCTCATGAAGGACTTCAGTCCGCGTTGTTCCTGTTCAGAAAGTGCCGAGCCATCGCCGCGCAGGAAATCATCGAAGCGCGACTCGGTGCGCAGCGTGCGCTCGAACGCGGCGATCGCTTCGCGCAGATTGGCATAGCTGAGCGCCGGCTCTGCGCCGGGAAACGCCGTCCGGAACGCCGCGGGATACTCCGGCAGCGTGGCCAGCTTGTCGATGACCGCCTGTTCGCTCGGCATGCCCATCTCGATTGGATTGAGAATCGGTTGCCCCGCCTGGTCCGCCAGGTCGGTGGCACGGCCGTCCCAGAACTGTGACTTCTGCCATCCGGCGTTGAGCACTGTTGGTGAGTTGCGTGTGCCGATCTGGCCTTCGGCACCGGGTGAGGTCGGCAGGTTGTCCACGCCTGCTGCGCCGTCCTCGAGGCGATGGCAACTGGCGCACGATTGCGTATCATTTTTCGACAGGCGCTTGTCGAAGTACAGCTTCCGGCCCAGTGCGATGCGCTCGGGTGTGTCGTTCTCGGCGCCCGGCATGGCAGCCGGCAGCGGTGAGAAATAACGCAAGGCCTTGCGTATCAGGCGGTCGCTCTGATCGGCCGATGTGGTCCCGGCAATGAGGAGAGCACAGAAAAGTGTGATGGCAACCTTCGTGATGCGAGACATGGCAATACCCCCGAGGCCCGTTTCATTGATTGACCAGGATCTGTTCAACTAAGCGCGCGCAAATCGACGCAATTGGAACAGCCTGCACAACTCATATCCAGGTGGTCAATGCGATCGGTCAAACCGATTGCCGCAGTCCATACGTGTGTCGCCCGCAGAAGCGACCTTACTGCACCTGGTACTGGCGGATCGCCTGGCGGGCCTTTTCGATCATTTGAGGGCCATCGATTCCGTACTTCTGTACTGTATCCGACCAGCGAGCGAGAATTTTGTTGAATGCGATTTCAACCAGCTGTTGGTCGCTGTCGTTCAGTACGGTAATGATGTTGCCGCGTGCGCGTGCTGCCGCCAGCGCATTCTGTTCGGCATCCTGCCATAGCCGACCGATCCGTTTTGCCAGTCCCACGCCGGAGTTGCGATCGATCACGGCTCGCAGGTCGGCCGGCAAAGCGTCGTAGCGTGCCCGGTTCATCAGAAAGAGGAAGAGGCTGGTGCCGAAGTACTTGTTCTCGGCCCGTAGGGTATGGGATTTCACGGATTCGATGACGTCCAGCGACTGTGCCAGTTGGAATGACATCAACGCACCATCGAGTTTGTTCTCCGCCAGTGCCTCGGACAGCTTGGGATGGCGTTTTGTCGACGGATGCGCGCCCAGCGCATCGACGACCCACAGGCCCACTCGGCGGCCGGCGGGACGAATGGCCAGGCCGTCAAGATCAGACAGGCTGTTGACTGTTCTCCGGCTGAGGTGCAGTGAATGGCCAACCTGGACATGCGCCAGTAGTGGTTTCATGCCTTTGAAGTCCTCGTAGAGCAGGTCGTCCATGACAGACATGATGGCCTGGTTGGTAGCTGCCGGGTCTCCTTCATGCACCAAAGGCAGGGTGAACACCTCGGCATGGGGAAACCGGTTCGGCGTATAGGCTGCCGCAGTCCAGACGATATCGACTGTTCCATCAAGCATCTGATCGACCAACTCGTCGGTCTTCCCGCCCAGCGCCATTTTGGGATAGATCTCCACTTCTATGCGTCCGCCGGATTCAGCCTCGACCCGGCGGGCCCAGGGCTCGATCAGCTCTTTGTGAGGCAGGGAGTCGTCTCCAAGAAAATGTTGGATGCGCAAGGTGAACTCGGCGGCAAAAACCTGGCTCGACACCAACAGCAATGCCGGGATAAACATCCCGAGTGATGTTCTCAGCGTATTCATGAAACTCTCCTGTCGGTGACGAAGTGGTAATCGAGCCGTTCCACCTACTCCTTCACATGCACGACGCCCTTCATCCCATGGCTCTGCCAGTGCGGTTCACAGATATAGGGAAAGCTGCCCGGCACGTTGAACACCCGCTCGCGACTCTCGCCGGGGAAGAAGTAGTCCCCAGGCTTATCGCCGAGCTGCTCGAAAAACACGCTGTGGTACTGACGCTTCTCGCGGTTTTCCCAGCGAACCAGGGTGCCCGGCCTGATCGTGATCTCGGCGGGTGAGAACGCGTATTTCTCGACGGCGATCACGACGGTTTCCTGTGCGACAGCGGGTACGGCGAGGGCCACAAGGCCCAGAAACAGTGTGGAAATCAATAATCTCTCGTTCATGATGTTCTCTCCCGGTCGATGAACGGTTACTTCAACTGTGACCGCGAGGGCGGGGAATCGATCCCCGCGTCGATCGCTGCTAACGCGGCTGTGGCGGAAAGGCCCGGCGGTAGAGGGCGAAACTCGCGTACGACATCACCGGCAGGGTGAACAGCAGGACAGGCAGCAGCAGGATCGACAGCACGATCACGGTGCCCAGTACGATACCCCAGACGAGGCAGACCAGGAAATTGCCGAGTACCGTGCGTGCGCTGGCGCTGACCCCCTGCACGAGTCCGGTGCGGCCTTCGTAGATCAGCGGGACCGAAAATGCCGAGATGGTGAAGATCATGTAGGCCAGCACCGAGCCCATCAGGGCACCCCAGAGTTCGAATGCCAGCACGTCATCGCCCTTATCGGGCAGCCACTCGAGGTCATAGGAAAGGTGCACACCACCGATGGTGAAGCTGTACAGGACACCGGCATCGGTGATCCAGATCAGGAACAGGAAGGCGCACAACACGGCGAGCATCCAGAGGCCGGCCGGTGCGCGAGCGAATGCCCTGAATGCATCGCCGAGGTCCGGCCTTTTTCCCAGTGCCTGCAGCCTGGCGAGTTCGAAATAGCCGGTGAGCATGATGGGCCCGACCAGCATGAAGCCGCCGGCGAACGGCAGGGCCATTGGTGACAGGCCGAAAGCCCCGATCGCGGTCAGCAGGATCATCCCTAATACCGCGAACACTGCGGCATAGGCCACGCTGACGCGCGGTATCGTATGTAGCGTCGTGAGACCGCTGCCGATGGCAATGCCGATGTCGGCCAGTGCGAGTCGCTTGGGAGTCAGGGTTGTCGTCATCGTTGCATGCCCTGAGGGGTCGGCTCCGTGTGTGGATTGATCGATTTCCCGCTGACGATTGAGGCCGGATCCCGGAACCTCAGTCTGGTCCGGAACCCGGCCCCGGTGTGCGGCAGCCGGCGTGTGTCGCTGTCTGCCGCGTCATGGTGCCATGATCACACGTTTACTGCGCGGTGGCATTTACCTCGGCGGCATCGACATCCAGTCCCAGTTTGTAACCCAGCGAGACATGGTGGAAGCGTGCGTTGGTGAAGTCGTCGTGAATCGCGAAGCCGAAGTTGTAGACCTTTCCGGGTTCGATGCTGACGTCGCCGACCTGGTCAGATTTCAGCTTGCGCTTGAGTGTAGCGGTCCAGTAACCGGCTTCGTTGCGGATACTGGCTTCAAAACCCTGACCGCCCTGCATCATGCGCTCGGCAAGCACGTAGCCGTCTTCGGTGGAACCGTCACCGCTGTTGACGCGCAGCAGGTCCATGATCTGGCCATTGGCGAGTTCGGCCTCGATCGCGGCGGCATCCTTGAGCTTGTCCCAGCCGCCGAGTTTCTTGCCACGCCGGCCCTGTTCCTCGATATCGGTGCGCGAGGCGGCGATGTACTTGGTCACCCCGTGGCTGACATCCAGCGGCAGACCGGCGGCAGCCGGATCTTCCGGATGGCCGGGCATGGTGCGCAGGTCGTCGTGGCAGGTGCCCCAGCAGCCGGCCTGGCTGGCGTACTTGACCTCGTCCGTCGCCAGCATCACCGCCAGCTTGACCTGGTTGGCCGGATCCATCTTG
>Ga0116152_10002412_pt1 | contig 15232 bp, 11 predicted proteins | sample AD_UKC119_MetaG_FD_89894 | JGI IMG/M metagenome (GOLD analysis project Ga0116152, IMG submission 89894) | Active sludge microbial communities of municipal wastewater-treating anaerobic digesters from Hong Kong - AD_UKC119_MetaG | ecosystem: Engineered > Bioreactor > Anaerobic > Digestate... | reverse complement strand
ATATAACGGAGAATAGTCCTTGATATTCATGTTTTCGAATTCAATATAGGATAACCGCGGAAAGCCCTGTATTCCTTCCAAGTCAAGCGTTTCTGCGTTGTTATTTTTCAGTTTCAATGACCACAGCGTTTTCGATGATCCGGATAGAAAAGATATATTTGACCAATCTCCGCCGTCGGCCTCCATTGTTTGAAGGTTGCAAGGTATGTTGGTAATTAAACCTTCCGTTTCATGATTTTGCATCTATGTGAACCTCCACAATCAGCCTATTACATAGATTAGCTTTCATGTCCAAACAATACCATATTCCGTGCGTTAAAAATGGTACACGTAAAGAAGGATATAAAAACACACACTGGGTGCACCCTCACACGATTTGCCGTTTGAGCGTGCACCCAGCGCCGATTGTATCAATATTAACAGCCTCTTTCAGTAAAGGACGTCAATATTGATACAATATTGACGTCCTTTTTATATGTGCGGGAAGTGTTGAATTGTAGGGGTTTTAAGGGATATATAAGTTGAACAGCGGCCTTTTGGCGGCACGTTTTTGAATAACTATAGACGCGAGAGCTCCCTTTTATCTTGCACTATCACACGAATTGCCGGGGTGGGTGCAAAATTGGGTGCACTGTGAAACGATTATCAAAGAGCAAATTTAATTACCTAATAAAGCCTCTCCCTATGCGGCGGCTCTCTACTCCGCCTCGTTGATTTTCTCCACCAGCTTCACCAAGTCGTCGTAATTGATCTGCCCGTTGGCGAAGCTTATCATGCTGCGCAGCGGCATAAAGGCGATCAGCGCCTGCAGCATATCGTCCGTAATCGTATTGCTGCCGTCGGCGGATTCCCCCGCGCCCATGCCCTGCTTGAACATATCGATCATCGGCTTGAGAATTTCCGCAGCCTTGGGATCCTCCAGCAGATCCGCGAAGATGGAGTTGAGGGTGGCCTTTCTGGGCAGCGGAACCGTGGACAGCACGTTTACGTTCTGCTCCAGCGCTATATCGCGGCTGCACCGGGCGATCTGGATGCCGAACGCGCCGGTTTCCACGTGCCAGTCGTGGATCTCCGTATTCCAGTATGCGAAGGCACGCTTGGATAGCGTAAAGTGCACGGTTTTCGTCTGTCCGGGTTCCAGTGCCACCTTTTGAAAGCCTTTCAGCTCGCGCACGGGGCGGATCACGGTGCTTTCGCGGTCGGCTACGTACAGCTGCACCACTTCTTTGCCCGCCACGCTGCCCGTGTTGGTCACATCCACGCTCACAGCAAGCGTATCGGTATCCTTGATTTCTTCGGCGCTCAGACATAGATTGCTATATTGGAAATTCGTATAGCTCAGCCCGTAACCGAAGGGGAACAGCACGGGCATGTGCTTTTTATCATACCAGCGGTAGCCCACGAACACGCCTTCGCGGTATTCCGCCGTGTCTTTCTCCCCGCCGTACCAGGGATAGGAGGAGTTATCCTTGCGGCAGGCCGGGAAGCTTTCCGGCAGGCGCCCGCTGGGGTTCACCTTGCCGTACAGCACGTCCACGGTGGCGCCGCCCGCCGCCTGGCCGCCCAGGTAGGCTTCCAGCACGGCGCCTACGTCGTCCAGCCACGGCATTTCGATCGGCGCGCCGTTATAAAGCACCACCACGGTGTTCGGGTTGACGGCCGCCACACGCTCGATGAGCGTTTCCTGATTTTCCGGCATCCGCATGTGCCTGCGGTCGTAGCCCTCGCTTTCATAGCGGTCCGGCAGACCGACGAACACCACCGCCACCTCGGCCTTCGCGGCCGCCGCTTCCGCCGCGGCCAGCATCTGCTCGTCCGGCTCATCTTTTTCGATATCGTAGCCGTCGGCGTAGATCACGCCGGGGCATGCAGCCAGCTCGTCCCATGCGCAGGTCAACTGGTTAAAGTTGATATGCGAGCTCCCGCCGCCCTGGAAGCGCAGCTGCCTGGCGAACTTGCCGATCACAGCGATCTTCTGTTCTTTGGAAAGCGGAAGCAGGAAGTTATCGTTCTTCAGCAGCACCATGCAGTCCGCCGCCAGCTTGCGCGCCAGCTCGTGCTGCGCCTGTTTGTTCCATGGGGTTTCCGGTTTGGCGTGTTCCAGATACCGCTGATTGACAGTCAGGATTCGCTCGCAGCAAAGATCCACCAGCTTTTCGTCCAGCCGGCCTTCGCGCACGGCCTTCACCACCCGCTGGTCGTTCTGACCGCCGGAGGCGGGCATTTCCAGATCCAGGCCGGCTTTTACGCTTTCCACGCGGTCGTCGGTCGCACCCCAATCGCTCATCACGTAGCCGTCAAATCCCCACTCGTTTCGCAGAAGCTCGGTCAGCAGCCAGCGGTTTTCACAGGCATAGGTGCCGTTGATCCGGTTGTAGCTGCACATCACCGTCCACGGCTTGGCGCGCTTCACAGCGGTCTCGAAGGCGGGCAGATAGATTTCCCGCAGCGTACGCTCGTCCACCACGCTGTTGCTGCTCATGCGGCGGTATTCCTGATTGTTGCAGGCAAAGTGCTTGATGCTGGTTCCCACGTTGCGGCTCTGCACGCCTTGGATAAAGCTTGTGGCAGCCTCGCCCGCCAGGTAAGGATCCTCGCTGTAGTATTCGAAGTTCCGGCCGCACAGCGGCGAACGCTTGATGTTGACTGCGGGGCCCAGCACCACGGAAAGTTTCTCATGCTGACAAGCATCTCCGATTGCCTCGCCGATCGTTCGGATCAGATCACGATCGAAGGAAGCGGCGGTGGCGCATCCTGTGGGGAAACAAACCACTTTGATGGATTCGTTGATGCTCATATGGTCGGCCGATTCATCCTGCTTGCGCAGGCCGTAAGGGCCGTCGCTGACCATGCAGCTTTTTACGCCCAGGCGTTCCACCGGCTTGGTGTGCCAGAAATCCAAGCCCGAAAGCAATCCGGCCTTTTCTTCCAGCGTCATTTTGGAAACGATGCGTTTGATATCCATGGCAAGCACCCTCTTTATTTATAACTTACGGTATCCAGATCCCATGGCTCGTAGATCTTGGGCACATCGGCGATCAGGCGTTTCGTATAATCGGCTTTGGGGGAGAGAATGACCTCGTCCGCCGAGCCGTGCTCCACGAATCGGCCATGCTCCATGATGTATACGGTGTCGGAGATAAAATAAGAAAGTCCGATATCGTGGGTGATGAAAATAATGGTCATGCCGGTCTCGTCCCGCAGGTGCAGCAGCATATCCAGAATGGTGGCGCGTGAGCAGGCGTCGATCATGCTGGTGGGCTCGTCCGCAAACAGGATCTTCGGCTTCAGCAGGAATACGCGGGCGATCATCAGGCGCTGCATCTGCCCGCCGGAAAGCTCGAACGGGTACTTGTTGGTCAATTCCTCAAATTTAAGGTTCACGAAGCTGCAGGCTTCGGTCATCATCTCGATTTTTTTCTCTCTGGGCAAGCGGCGGCCGCCGCACATGTTGATGCAATCCAGTAGCACCGTGTCGATCTTATTGAACACGTTATAGGAGCTGAAGGGATCCTGGAAGATCGCCTGGGTATTCTTCCAGTATTCCCGTTTCTTCCGGCCGGTGGAAATATCCAGCAGCTTGCCCTGGTAATAAATTTCGCCCTGCGTAACGTTCAGCAGACCCAACAGCATTTTGGAAAGCGTGGTTTTGCCGCTTCCGCTCTCGCCTACGATGGATACCAGTTCGCCCTCGTGGAAATCGAAATCCACGTGATCCACCGCCGCGACCTGCTTATTGCCGATCCCGAAAATCTTGGTAACGCCGCGGCCGCTCAAGCACAGCGGGCGCGCCAGAATTTCGTTCGTCTGCGCGGCGCGGGAGGCCGGCGGCTGCCCGCCTTTCAGGCTGCATTCATTCGTCTTCATGCTTGTACATCTCCCTCAGGTGCTCTACGGAATGGCCGCAGCGGTACGCCCTGCCGTTGCCGAACTCAATCATGGGCAGCGCGTTATACCGGCATTGCGGCACCACGTACTTGCAGCGTTCGGCAAAGCGGCAGCCCTGCGGCGGCTTTTTGAGGTTCGGAGGCGTGCCGGGGATGGCGACCAGCTTCTGCTCACGCGTGCCTTCCTCCGGCACGATGATGGAGCGCATCAGCCCGCGGGAATACGGATGTACTGGGTCGAATACCATCTCTTTGGCCGCGCCCCGCTCCACGATCTGCCCGGCGTACATTACCATAATGTCATCGGTAACGTTATACAGAAGCGGCAGCTCATGGGTGATGAAAATCATCGAGCGGATGTAGCCCTTGTCCATCAGATCCCGGAGCATTTTGATAACCATCTTCTGGCTGGTCACGTCCAGCGCGCTGGAAGGCTCGTCCGCAATGAGCACCTTGGGCTTGAGAATAGTGGAAATGGTGATTACGGTGCGCTGCTTCATGCCGCCGGACAGCTCCACGGGGTGCTGATCCAGCACGCTGGCGGGCAGGCCCAGCTCCGCGAAGCGTTCCTCTGCCATTTCGGAAATCTGCTTTACGTCGGCCTTCGGATCGTGCGCCAGGATAACGTCCTCGATGAATTTGCGGATCTTGCGCGTGGGGTTGAGGGCGTTCATGGCCGCCTGGGGTATATAGGCGATCTCCGTGCCGAGGATGGTTTTCCGCACCGTGTCGGGATCCATGCCGGAGATATTTTTGCCGTCTATGATGATCTCACCGCTCACGTAATGCAAAGGTGCGAAATAGTAGCCCATCAGGCTCAGCGCGAGGGTGGATTTGCCGCAGCCGCTTTCGCCCGCGATGCCCAGGGACTTGCCTTCCTCGATCTTCAGCGAAACGTGATCCACGGCGTACACGTCCTCATGGAAGCGGGTGATATATTTGGTGGTCAGGCCGCGGACTTCCAGCATCGTTTTGCTCATGCTCGTCCTCCTAATCTCTCAAGGTGGGATTAAATACCTGATCCATCCCCGTGTTCATCAGGTTCAGCGAGAACGAGATGAACGCGATCAGCAGGATGACCGGGAAATAAGCCCACCAGGAGCCGTTGAGGTGCGCGTTGTACAGCATCGCCCAGTTCATCATCAGGCCCAGCGTGGGCACCTCCGTGGTTCTCGGGCCCAGACCCAGCAGCGACAGCTGCGCTTCGGCCAGGATGCCGGAGCTCACCTGGAGGATAAACGCCATAACCACGTAGGAGGCGATGTACGGAAGGATATCCGTCAGGATGATGCGCATCAGCGAGTGGCCGGACAGGCGGCTTAAGTTCACGTGGTCGCGGTTGCGCAGGCTCATAACCTGCGAGCGTACGGCGCGCGTGGTCCACACCCAGCTGGTAAGGCCGATAACGAGCGCTACGGTGTTGGCGCCGCGCTGATCCTGGTTGATGGAATAGCTGATCAGGATCAGCAGCACGAAGGACGGGATTACCGTGAACACGTTGGTGAAGAACATCACGATGTCGTCCACGAAACCGCCGATATACCCGCCCAGCAGCCCCAGCAGCAGGCCGATCAGCGTGGCCACGCTGCCGGCGATCAGGCCGATTTTTATGGAGGTTCCGCACGCGGACACCAGTTCCTTGAGCGTGTCGCGGCCGAAATTATCGGTGCCCAGCGGAAGTGTGACCACATTGGCGACATCGTCCACATTCACGTAATCGGTTTTCTCGATGGTGGTGATCTCCTCGGTTTCGCCGGTGTCCTCGTCTTCCTCCGATACGGTCAGGATGTCTGCGTTCATCACCTTGGCGATATTGCTGTCCAGGCGTTTATAGTAGTTGCGCATGGCCTTGGTCATGCCCGCCGGCTTGATGCTGGAGTCGTAGTACTCTTCCCACATGGACAGCAGCGTGTCGGTATCGCTGATGTCCAGCTCGGAAACATCGATATCGTTGACTGTAAACCAGTTGACCATGTTTACGCGGTCCTCGGAATCCAGAATGCTGTTGATCCGGTTGTCGTCGGCATCCGCAATCTTGAAGGTGCGCGTGTCGGTGGTTACGGAGTCGTAAAGAGATATGTAGGTGCCGGGCTCCGCGAACGTGCCCAGGCCGATCATCTCCAGCGGGTCGCCGGGATTAATAAGCGGGTAGATCAGCATGGTCAGCAGAATGGCTGCGAAAATGCAGAAGCCGACCACGAACTTGGGGGAATGGAAAACCTGCCGGATCGTGTTTTTCATGTTTCTCGCCCCCCTAATCAAACTGCGCGGCTTTTACGCGCGGATCGATAAAGCCGTACACAATATCCAGAATGAACATGGCGATCAGCACCATCACGGTGATGATCAGCGTAGAGCCGGAAATCAGCGGATAGTCCGAGGTGGTTACCGCGTCGTAAATCGTGGTGCCCAGGCCCGGATAGCTGAAGATGATCTCCGCCACCAGCGCGCCGCCGACCATGGTGCCGATGGACAGCGCCAGGCCCGTAACCTGCGGAAGCATGGCGTTGCGGAACACGTAGCGGACGATCTTCCGGTCCTTAATGCCCAGGAATCGGGCGTATTTCACGTAATCCGCGTTGAGCTCGTAAATGGACATGGACCGCATGCCGATCGCCTGGCCTCCGATGGCGATCAGCACGATGGACCAGAACGGAAGCTGATAATGCTGGATCACCGAAACGATGAATTTCCAGCTTAAATTCGGAATCATATCAAAGCCGTATCCCCCCGACACCGGCGCAATCTGCAGATTGACGGCGAAAACCACCAGCAGGATCACCGCCATGCCGAACGCCGGAATGCTGCTGAAGAACAGGGAAACGGGCATGAGAACCTTATCGAAGCCTTTTCGGATATAGGCCGCCAGGGCGCCCAGGATATTGCCCAGCAGCCATCCCACGATGATCGCGGGAAACTGCAGGCAGATCGTCCACCAGATGGCGCTTCCGATGATATCGGCCACCTTGCGCGGATACTGGCCGAAAGACGTGCCCATATCGCCCTTGCATAAATTGATTACATAGGTGAAAAACTGTTTCCACACCGGTTGGTCGGTGCCGAATTCTTTTGCGTAGGTATTATACATATCCTGGATCGCGGTCGCGCTGGTCACGCCCTGAGCCTGCTTGCCCACAATGGCGGACACGGGATCGCCGGGCATCAGCCGCGGCAGCAGGAAATTCACCAGCAGCGCCGCCGCGAACGTGATGAGAAACCAGATTATTTTTTTACGGAAATATTTACGGTAGCCCTTCATGGCGCCTACCCCCAAAACAGGAGGCGGCTGTGCCGCCGGTTTGCGCCGGCGGCGCAGCCGTCCTCAGGATCAATAATTTACGGGTTCACGAGCTCAAGGCCATAGAGCCCGGCGATGCCGTAGCCATCCGTGCAATCCGTGGGCGGGATGTTGCGGCCGTCGTCCTGCGAGGGGTAGTTGGTCCATACGGACTCGTTGACAGCGTAGAACACGTTGGGGCGATACATCAGCGAGAAGCTGGGAACCTCGGTCAGATAGATCTCAACGGCCTCGGTGTAGAGCTCTTTCAGCTCCGCCTCGTCGGTCGTGGAGGGGATCTTCGCGATGATTTCGTCGGCATCGGCATTGCTGTAGTGGCCGAAGTTGCCGCTCCAGTTGCCTTCCATGCCGATGAATTCGCTGCTCATCAGCTGGCGGATACGGCTCCAGGGCTGCGCGGGTGTGGAGGATTCGGTGGCGTACATGAAGATGTCATACTCGGTCTGGCTGGCCGCGGTGAACACGGTCTGGTACACGGACCACTCGGGGAACTCGGTGGTGATGTCGATGCCGATCTTCTGGCCTGCGGCGGCTACGATTTCCATCGCGGCCATCCAGTCGGTCCAGCCGTTCGGGCAGCAGGCGTTGAGGCTGATGTTTTCGCCGTTCAGCTCACGGATGCCGTCTCCGTCGGTATCCACGATCCCGGCCTCGTCCAGCAGCGCGATGGCGCCGTCGATATCGTTGCCGGCCCACTGGAGATCAGCCACCGCTTCATGATCGAAGGTGGATTGCTCGCCGTCGGTGGGGTTCATGCAGGAGCGCGGCACATCGGTGAAGGTCGGGCTCTGGCCGGTCATGGCGTTTTGGTTAATGGCGTCGTAATCAACCGCCATGGCGATGGCCTTGCGCACGGCCACGTTCTGCAGGGCGGGGATCTCCATGTTGTAATAGGCGGTGGGCATGTTCACGCATACGCCGTAGGGCGCGTCGTCCAGGTAGGTGCTGATGGGCAGGCCGTCCTTTTCCCACAGATCCTGGACGTTGGAGATGAACTCCTGGCAAACGTCTACTTCACCGGCTTTGAGGGCCGTCTGGCCGGCCGCGTTGTCGGCGTAAATCACGTGCGCGATGTACTTGGGCACGGGCAGAGAACCCCACATGGATTCATCCTGGCCCCAGTAGCTGTCGTCACGGATCAGCACGACCTTCTGGTCGTCGGTATAGTACTTGGTGTAGGGGCCGGACCAGACCACGTCATCGCCGGTGTCCTTTTTGATCTCGGTGGCATCGTTGTTGCAGCGGGCTTCCACGGTCTGGATCCATGCCTTTTGCAGCACGTAGCAATCGCACAAATAGCAGGGCAGCATCAGGGGGTTCACAGCCGTGCCGTCCTCGTTGAGCTTGAGCTTGATCAGCACAGTGCTTTCATCCACGGCGGTAACGCTGTCGATGTAAGGGCTGTACGTGTTGCCCTTGTTGTTGGCAATCGCAACGTTGGTATCGAAGGTGTAGGCCACGTCCTCGGCGGTGATGGCCGTGCCGTCGCTCCACTTCGCGGCTGCCTTGATCTTCACGGTTACTTCTGTCTGATCGTCGTTCCATACGTAGTCGCCGTCGGCCAGCAGCGGGGTAAGCGAGCCGTCCAGCATGTTGTACATATAGAGCGTTTCAAACATAAGCGTACGGGAACCGCCGGAGCTCTGAACAATCGCCATGGCATTGTTCATGTCGTCGCTCAGCGGATTCCAGCCAACCACAGTGCCCCACTGCTGGCCGGCGAAGTACAGGGTTTCGTTACGCGGCAGCTCAACGGTTTCTGCGGAAGCAGAAACGATCGCAAGACTGCAGGCCACGGTTAGTGCAAGCAGTAATGATAGCAGTTTCCGAGTTTTTCTCATAGATAATCCCTCCATTTTTAATATCGTTATGGCTATTCATGCCATTAGCGCAAATTCAGACGAGCGCCACCGTTTCACCGGGGAGCAGCTCGCCGGGGATATAATCATGCCTGGGCTGGGCCGCGGCGTCGATTTCTTCCAGCAGCATCCGCAGGGCGCTTCGGCCGATCGCCTCCATATCCTGGCGGTAGGTAGTCAGGCGCGGCCACATGACCTGCGAGAGCTGAATACCGTCGAACCCGACCACGCTGATATCCCGCGGCACGCAAAGCCCTTGCTTGCGCAGTATATCGATACCGCCCATACAGGCGATGTCGTCGGGATAAAAAATGCAGGTGGGCAGCTGCGGAAGCTCCAGCAGCGCACGGGTTGCTTCCGCAGCGCTGTCGGTATCGTTGAAGCGGGCGCAGAAGACGTTCTCCGCGGGCAACTCCATGCCGCGCGCGGCGCAGGATTTGCGCAGGCACTCCAGCCGGATATCCGCGATGGTGGTGGTATTGTCCCGCACTACTGCGATCCTGCGGTGCCCGCGGCGATATACGTAATCCACGAGCTTTTCATATGCGTCTTCGTTGTTGGTCATCACGGAGGAGTGCTTCGCGCCGAGGTAGTCCACCGTAACGCAGGGAATGTCCCTCTCCAGCAGCGAGCGTACTTGCTGCGATAGGAAATCCGCGCAGATCACCGCCACGCCCTCGAAATTCCGGTACAGGCAATGCTCCTCGTAGTTGATCGGCTTGCCGGAAATGCTTCTGCTGACGAAGGTCACGTCGTATCCGCTCGCTTCCGCCTCCACCTGGAACGCATTGATAACGCGGGTCACATATTCGGCGGAAATTCCGCTTTTATGGTGCAGCTGGGCCAGAAGCCCCAGATTGAACACGCGCCTCGTCTTCAGCGACCGGGCGGCGGCGTTGGGATAGTAACCCAAATATCGGGCAGCGGCGCGCACCCGTTCCACCGTTTCATAGCTGATATCGCTCTCGTCTCTGAACGCTTTGCTCACCGTTGCAGTGGACACGTTGCAATATTGGGCGACATCCCGTATTGTCAGCATGAAGTTTATCCCCGCTATCTTTATTCAGCTTAATCGTTTACGTTGCGATAATCATGCAATATGCTTGTTGAATATGGTTATTCACTTAATCGTTTACGTTCTGATAGCCATCCAACGCGTTGATTGAATACAGCTATTAACTTAATCGTTTACGTTACTGTATCACGAACCATAACGACTTGTCAAGCATTTATAAATTTCTATCATGTTCATTGGACATTTTTACAATGTTTTCCGGTTTTGGATCATCGGCTTTTTTGAAGTTCCGCTTCCACCGTAAACTTCTTCTGCAGCAAGGCGTCGCCTTTGTATTTTTCATTATGCAGGATGCTGTTTACGGTAACAGGCCGCGAGACAATATTAGATGCTATTGAACATCGCGCTGGGATAGCTCGGTGGATTTTTCCTGCTTGCGGAATTCCGACGGCGTGCAGCCCATTCTCTTTTTAAACACACTGATGAAATAGGAAGAAGAAGAAAAACCTACATTTTCAGCAACCGCGGCGATGCTCATTTCGTCGTTTTGCAGCATAGAGCATAGATTAGCTTTCATGTCCAAACAATACCATATTCCGTGCGTTAAAAAAATGGTACACATAAAGAAGGATATAAAAACACACACTGGGTGCCCCCTTACACGATTTGCCGTTTGAGAGTGCACCCAGCGCCGATTGTATCCATATTAACAGCCTCTTTCAAAAAAGGAGATAGAGTAAAATAAAGTTCGCAATTTCAGAAAAGGGGAAAGAAAAAACCATTAGGGCTCCGAAAGAATGAATAGTCACACACACATTCGAAAGGAGAACGCCTGCCATGCCGCTTACACTTGCCGCATCGGTACCGTAGCGGCTAATGGTTCGTACCGATTGCAATCCGCCAAAAAAGCCCTGAACGCACGAGAGCAAATCTCCCCTCGTATGAAAACCGCAAGTGCCTTCCCGTTATACGCCGAGGCTGAGCGCCGCGCCGGATAAGATCAGCGCCAGGATCACGATGATGCGGATATGCTTTTCGTTGGTGTGCTTGGCAATCCGGATGCCGATCCAAAGCCCGAGCAGCATAAAGGGAATCAGCATAAGGGTTTTCAGCAGCGTTGAAACCGTCAATATGCCGATGATTGAATAAAAAATAATGCGGAAGGTGTTTTCAAATATAAAGATGATGCTGATGTTGGCCTTGAAGCTGTCGGTATCCTCCGTGATATGGCCCAGATAGGCCGCCATCAGCACACCGATGCCGTACAGGCCGCACAGCACACCGGAGATCAGTCCGACAATCATCACCGGAAATTTTAATTTGGAGGGTCGTTTGGGCCGGTTTTGCCGCAGCAGCATTTCCACCCCGATGGCAACGACCAATATTCCCAGCAGGATTTTCAATACATGCGCGTCGGTATTTTTGAGAAACAGTGCCCCGGGGATCGACCCGAGAATCAGCATCAGCGATATGGGCAGCCACACCCGGCGGTCGGCCCGGCGGCGGTGTGTCCACGCCATGATGCAGTTCGCGGGATAGCCAAGGATAAGGCTGACGGGAGAAATGTTGACGTTGTCCGCCTGGAAGCTCATGGCCGTCGTGAACAAAATCGCGTCGGCAAATCCGCATATTCCCTTCACCATATAGGCCAGCATAACGGCAAGTGCCATATAGACATCCATTCCGTTTCCTCCATCGGTTAAATGCAGTTAACGCCGGTTTTGTGTGTAAAGCGCAACCGCAAAACGCCTCGTTATAGTACCACAGCCGCAACGGCAAGGACAAGGATAATCATCCCCTTCCTGACGGCGGATACGCCCATAAAAGGATAGCGCCTGCCATGCCGCAGGCGCTGAACGGTGTTGTATTCTTATTATACACGCGATCCGTTTCCATCGATTTTTATGCGTCCGACGCCCGTATTCTCTCCCGCGCGTTTTAGGTCAGATCACCTTGCCGGGGTTGAGAATCCCGTTGGGGTCGAATACGGTTTTGATGCCGCGCATCAGCTCAATCTGGCGCGTACCCAGGCTTTCTTCCAAAAACGCGCGCTTGGCATGGCCGATGCCGTGCTCCCCGCTCACCTCGCCGTTAAGCAGGCGCGCTTCCCGATACAGCGCCTCCATTACCGCATGCACCTTCTCCTGCCAGTCCGTTTCAAGCAGATCATCCCGGCAGGCGTAGATGTGCAGGTTGCCGTCGCCCGCATGCCCGAACGAGCAGATACGCACGTTGAGGTGCTGCCCGATCTCGATGCTCCTTTTTACAAACGCTGCAATCCTGTCGCGCGGAACCACCACGTCACACTCGTCCATGCTCGTCGTCCCGCCCTTGATCGCCTCCAAAAACGCGCCCCGTGCATTCCATATGCTCTCCTTGCGTTCCTGGGTGTCCGCCAGCAGCACATCCCGGGCGCCCAGGGACAGTGCCAGATCGGTCAGGATACCGATGGACGGCTGCAGCGCATCCGTGCTTGCCCCGTCCAGCCGCACCAGCAGGTAGGCATCCGCATCTGCGTGGGGAAATTGCTTGCCGAGATAGGTTTCCGCACCGGTGATCACCGCGCGCTCCATAAATTCCACCGCCGTCGGTTCGCAGCCGCACGAGAGCACGGCCGGTACGGCGCCGATGCACCGGTCCAGATCGTCAAACGGGATCAACAGCGACAGGTTGACCTTCGGCTCGGGGATCAGCTTTACCGTGAGCTTTGTCAGATATCCCAGCGTGCCTTCACTGCCGACCATCAGGTTGATCAGGCTGTAGCCGCTGGAGGTTTTCACGTTCTTGCCGCCCAACTGCAGCACCGTGCCGTCCGCCAGTACGATCTCCATGCCCAGGATATAGTCCCGCGTCACACCGTAGCGCACGGCGCGCATGCCGCCCGCGTTGGTCATGGCGTTGCCGCCGAGGGTCGCGGTTTTTTCGCCGGGATCGGGCGGATAAAACAGGCCCGTACCTTCCAGCACCTTGGAAAACTCCATCAGCAGTACGCCCGGCTCCACGGTGGCGGTCATGTTTTGCCGATCAACTTCCAGCACGCGCTTCATCTTTTCGGTGGAGAGCACCACGCCGCCGCCGGTGGCCACGCAGCCGCCGCACAGCCCCGTTCCCGTGCCGCGCGGGGTAACGGCGATATTGCGCCGGTTGCAGTAGCTAAGCACCGCGCTGACTTCCTGCGCGGTCAGCGCCTGCAGCACCGCCTCGGGCTTATAATGGCCGTACTCGGTCATCTCGTCATGGGTGTAATCCTCGCTGATCGCGTCGCCGCGGAACATGCGTCCGGGCAGCAACGCATCAAAATACGCAAAATCCTGTGCATCTACGCTCTGATACGGCCTCATACGCACGCCTCCTTCAGCTTCCCGATCAGCTCAGGCAGCACCTGATACAGGTCGCCCACGATGGCGACGTGCGCCACCTGAAAGATCAGCGCGTCGGGGTCGGTATTGATCGCGATAATCCGGTCCGCCTGGTTCATGCAGGCGGTAAACTGGATCGCGCCGCTGACGCCGCAGGTGATGATCAGCCGGGGCCGCACCGTGCGGCCGGAAAGACCGATCTGCCGGTCGTTGGACGCCCAGCCCTTTTCCACAAGCGGACGGGAGGTAGCCCAGTCCCCGCCCAGCAGCGCCGCCGCTTCCTGTATCAGTTTCAAGTCGGCTTCCTTTTGCAGGCCACGGCCGCCGACCACCAGAACCTCCGCGTCGGAGATGGTTTTTCCCGCCGGCACGGGCACGGTGGATACATGCGTTACGGGAGATTCCGATACGCCTTTGGGCAGCCTGCGGCGCACGATGTCACCGGATGCGGTCTCCTGCCGCGCCGGCGCGTCCATCACCTTATAGCGCACGGTGGCAAACTGCGGGCGCGTGCGCGCGGTGATGATCTGCGCCATGATGTTGCCGCCGAATGCGGGGCGAATCTGCACCAGATCGGTGTTCTCCCGCAACTCCAGGCGGGTGCAATCTGCCGTCAGCCCCGTATGGAAACGGGTGGACAGCCTGGGCGCAAGGCTGCGCCCCAGCGATGTGGCACCCACCAGCACAACGCTGGGCTTGCTGTGGCGGATATAGTCCTCCACGCAGGCGGCATACGCGTCCGCGCGGAAGTAATCCAGGGCCGGATCGTCGTACACGGCGATCTCGGCAACGCCGTAATGGCGCAGCTGTGCGGCATGCGCTTCCACGCCGCTGCCGACAATAACGGCTTTCACCTGAAAGTGCAAGGGCTTCGCCAGCTGCCGCGCTTTGCCGATCAGCTCCAGGCTTACGGGGTGCAGCCGGCCCGCGGATACCTCAGCAAATACGAGGATATCCTTCCACTGTGATTTGTCCACGCTGTCCTGCTTGGTTTCCAGCCGGAGGATGGCGTGCTGCGGGCAGGCCTTGATGCAGATCCCGCACACCTTGCAGGCGGCGTTGAGCTCCGGTTTGCCGTTCTTCATGCCAATCGCCCCGAAAGGGCATGCCTCCGCGCACACGCCGCAGCCTGTGCATTTTCGCTCCAATATGGCTATCTGTGGCATATTGCCGTCTCTCCGATCAGATATATTTCCATGTTTTCAAGTGCTCAAACAGTCTGCTTCCGCTACCGGATCCCGTCCAGGTTTCCCTTTGCACGTCGTTTGCGGGCGGGAAAATGCGCTCCACCTGCGTGGGGCTGCCGTTCAGGCCGTAGTGCTGCGGATCGCGGTCCAGAAAATCGTCCAGCGTGAGCACATGCACCGGCCGGTCCTTAATCTCCTTTCCCCGCTTCAGCGAGGGCAGGCGCGGCGTATCGATATCCTGCTCTACCGTGACAAGGCAGGGAAACGGCATATGCACGGTTTCGACAACGTCCTGCAGCTGCTGCTGCACGTCAATCCCGTCGCCTGTAAGCGCCAGTTTGCTGACCCACGCCGCGTGCGGGATGCCCATATGCTCGGCAATGGCCGGCCCTACCTGCGCGGTGTCGCCGTCGGTGGTTTGCCTGCCGCACAGGATCAGGTCAAAGTCACCCGCGCTGCGGATGGCCTGCGACAGGGTATAGCTTGTGGCCAGCACATCCGCGCCGCCCAGCCGCCGGTCGGAAAACACATACCCGTCGTCCGCGCCCATCATGTAAGCTTCCTTCACAATGGCCTGCGCCTGCGGCGGGCCCATGGTGCCCACCGTTACCCGGGCACCGTATGTGT
>Ga0116152_10002411_pt1 | contig 15245 bp, 14 predicted proteins | sample AD_UKC119_MetaG_FD_89894 | JGI IMG/M metagenome (GOLD analysis project Ga0116152, IMG submission 89894) | Active sludge microbial communities of municipal wastewater-treating anaerobic digesters from Hong Kong - AD_UKC119_MetaG | ecosystem: Engineered > Bioreactor > Anaerobic > Digestate... | reverse complement strand
CGGCAAACCCGCCAAATGGCGCGGAATCGGCCTGCGCCGCCACCAGTTCGGACTTGCGCAGAACCGGCAGGCTGGCCAGCGCGGCGGCGTCGGTGATCGCATGCGCGTCGACGCCCGCCAGGACGCGCCCCAGCCCCGCAGTCGCCTGCGCGCGTTCGATCAGCGCGGGCAGGTCGCGCGCCAGATCGGCGGCGCGCTGATCGGCCGAGCGTGTTTCCAACGGGTCGAAATACTGGCTCATCATGTTCGCGGGCAGTCCCGCCTCCTGTAAACGCAAGGACACAGATCTCGGTCGGTTCATGCCAGCCAACGCTTGCGGCGTCGATAGCTGCGCACATCACGAAAGCTCTTTCTGCCCTTGTCCGACATGCCCAGATAGAATTCGGCGACGTCGGGGTTCTCGCGCAGCGCCTTGGCGGTGCCGTCCATCACGACGCGGCCGTTTTCCAGGATATAGCCGGTGTGGGCATAGCGCAGCGCGACGTTGGTGTTCTGTTCGGCCAGCAGGAAGGTCACGCCCTGCTCTTCGTTCAGGCGTTTGACGATCTCGAAGATCTGTTCCACCAGCTGCGGCGCCAGGCCCATCGACGGTTCGTCCAGCAGGATCGTCTCGGGCCGGGCCATCATCGCGCGGCCGATCGCGACCATCTGCTGTTCCCCGCCCGAGGTGTAACCCGCCTGCGATTTGCGCCGGGTCTTGAGACGGGGGAAATATTCATAGACCATCTCCAGATCGGCCGAGACCGCGCCGCGCCCATCGCCGCGCGTGTAGCTGCCGGTCAACAGGTTTTCCTCGACCGTGAGATGTTCGAAACAATGCCGGCCTTCCATCACCTGGATGATGCCGGTCTTGACCAGATCGGCGGGGTTCTTGCCCGCCAGGTTCTCGCCGCGATAGTGGACCGAACCCTTGGTCACGTCGCCGCGTTCGGATTTCAACAGGCCCGAGATCGATTTCAGCGTGGTCGATTTCCCCGCGCCGTTGCCGCCCAGCAACGCGGTGATGCCGCCCTTTGGCACGGTCAGGCTGACCCCTTTGAGCACCAGAATGACGTGATTGTAGATCACCTCGATGTTGTTGACTTCAAGCAGCGTCTCAGACTGGGCGTCGGTGTCGAACATGGCACGGGTCCGTCAGAAGAGGGGGGAGGAGGGGCGCCGCAGCGCCCCTCCGGAAGGTCACGTCAGTTGCAGGCAGCCGGCGTGATGTTGTTTTCCTGAGCATAGGCAGCGGCGTCCTCGGTCGCGAGTTGGCCGATCAGCTCACGATCCGACTGGATCCAGTCGGTGATGAGGTGCCAGCGCCCTTCCGAGGCGTTCCACTGTTGCAGCATCGCCTGGCCGGGGCCGCCGTGGTTGGCGCAAGTCACCTGGAACGGCGCCGAGAAGCTGGGCAGGCCCAGTTCGGCAAGACGTTCGTTGGTGATGTTCAGATGCTCCATCCCGTCGCGCATTTCCTCGGGCGTGATCTGCGCGTGACCGGTCATCTCTTGCGCGGTGCGCGCGGCCTCGACCGCCAGCATCGCCGCATAGAGACCGCGCGAATAGACCGCCGAGCCGATCTGATCGCCGGCGCCGGCCGCCAGGCCGCGATCGACGACATACTGCTGGATGTCCTGATACAGCGGGTATTCGGTGCCGATCCCGTGGAAGGTCAGCGCGGTATACCCGTCGGCGCCAGCGCCCACCGGAACCACGTCGTTTTCCGAGCCCGACCACCAGATGCCGATGAAGTGGTCCATCGGGAAGCGGATGTTCGCGGCTTCCTGGATCGCCACGGCGCTCATCACGCCCCAGCCCCACATCAGCACGTAATCCGGGCGCTCACGGCGGATTTGCAGCCACTGCGAGCCCTGCTCTTGCCCGGGGTGATCGACGGCGATCTGCACCAGTTCAAAGCCCAGCCGCTCGGACAGGATTTCCAGCGTGCGGATCGGTTCGCGCCCATAGGCCGAGTTGTGATAGAGCAGCACGATCTTCTTGCCCTGCAACGAGCCGTCGTTCTGGCTGAGCAGGTAGTTGATCGCGACCGACGCGCCGTCCCAGTAGTTGGCCGGGAAGTTGAACACGTAGGGGAAGGTCGCGCCCTCCATCGCCGAGGTGCGGCCATAGCCGGTGGTCAGCATCGGGATGTGATCTTCGGTCACGCGCGGGATCAGCTGATAGGTGATCCCGGTGGACAGCGGCTGGATCACCAGCGGGCTGTCGCCGCGCACCGATTCATAGCATTCCACGCCACGCTCGGTGTTGTAGGCGGTTTCGCACTCGGTGATGCGGATCGGCAGGCCGCCGATACCGCCATCGCGCTCGTTGATGAGCGTCAGATAGTCGTGATAGCCGTCGGCAAAGGGGATGCCGCCGGGGGCGTAGGGCCCGGTCCGATAGCTGAGCATCGGAAAGTGCAGGGTCTGTGCGACGGCGGGTGCCGCCAGCACGGTCGTCGCCGCAAGCAGCGCGGCCAGCGTGGTCATCTTCATTGGTTTCTCCTCCCAGTCGATGACGGATGTTATTCTCCGGCCCGGCCCGCAATCAGTGCGGGAAAGGCCAAAGTCGCAGTTTTTCCTTGATCGTGCGCCACAGCGCGGCCATGCCGTGCGGCTCGGCGATCAGCACCACGACGATCAGCGCGCCGATGATCATGACCTCGAGGTGGCGTGCCAGGTCGGTGGGCCATCCCAGGCCGTCCACCAGCACCAGCTTCAGCAGCACTGGCAGGATCACCAGAAAGGCCGCCCCCAGGAAGGACCCCAGGATCGACCCAAGGCCGCCGATGATGACCATGAACAGCACCAGGAACGACTTGTTGATGCCGAACGCCTCGCCGGCCTCGGCCGCACCCAGGTAGACGCCGAACATCAGCGCCCCGGCCACACCGACAAAGAACGACGACACGGCAAAGGCGCTGAGCTTGGCGATCAGGGGGTTCACGCCGATGATCTCGGCGGCGATGTCCATGTCGCGGATCGACATCCACTTGCGCCCCACGGTCCCGCGCGTCAGGTTCCGCGCCATCCAGGCCATGGCGACGGCAAAGATCAGGCAGGTCATGTAGACCGCGGTCGAACTGGCCGCTGCGCCGGTGACGGTGATGCCGAACATGGTGCGTTCCGGCATCGAAATCTGCCCGGTGGGCGAATAATTGTAGAACCAGCTCACGCGCGTGAACAACCAGATCAGGAAGAACTGCGCGGCCAGTGTCGCCACCGCCAGGTAGAACCCCTTGATCTTCAGGGACGGCAGGCCGAACAGCACGCCCACGCCGGCCGTCACCACGCCCGACAGCAGGAACACGATGTAGATGTTCAGCCCCGGAAAGCTGGTGGTCAGCTTGAAGGTGGCATAGGCGCCGACGGCCATGAACGCCGCCGTTCCCAGGCTGAGCTGCCCGCAATAGCCGATCAGGATGTTCAGACCCAGCGCCGCGATCACATAGATCAGGAACGGCACCACGACCGCGTTGGCCCAATAGTCGCCCAGGATGAAGGGCATGACCAGGAACGCGAACCCCAGCGCGACCCAATAGGCGGCGCGATCGAATCGGATCGGAAAGGTCTGGTTGTCGCTGGCGTAGGACGTCTTGAAATCGCCCGCTTCACGGTAAAGCATGGTCTCAGACCCTCTCGATGATCTTTTCGCCGAACAGGCCCTGCGGACGGAACAGCAGGAACAGCAGCGCCAGCATGTAGGCGAACCAGTTTTCGGTCGCGCCGCCGATGATCGGTTGCATGAAGAAATCGAACAGCTTTTCGCCGACGCCGATCAGCAGCCCGCCGACGATCGCCCCCGGGATCGAGGTGAACCCCCCCAGGATCAGCACCGGCAGCGCCTTCAGCGCGATCAGCGACAGCGAGAACTGAACCCCTGACTTCGACCCCCACATCACCCCCGCGACCAGCGCGACGATGCCGGCGATGGACCAGGTCAGCACCCAGATAAACCGCAACGAGATCCCCACCGACAGCGCCGCCTGGTGGTCGTCGGCCACGGCGCGCAGCGCGCGGCCCTGCTTGGTGTATTGCGAGAAGAGGACCAGCGCGGTCACCAGAACGCCCGCGATGACCAGCGCCCACAGGTTCAGCGTGTCCAGATAGAACCCGTAGCCCAGCAGGTTGTAGGTCACCTCGTCCACCCAGGCGGACATGCCCTGCGGGATGCCGACGTCCAGGCGCTTGACCTCGGCGCCCCACATGATGTCGCCCAGACCTTCGAGGAAATAGGACAGGCCGATGGTGGCCATGAACAGGATGATCGGCTCCTGGTTGACCAGATGCTTCAGCACCAGCCGTTCGATCAGCCAGGCCAGCGCGACCATCACCGCGACGGTCAGCACGATCGCCAGCAGGCTGGGCAGCGTCCAGCCGAATTCGTGGATCGAGGTCCCCAAAAGCGCGTTGAAGAGCGGCGCAAAGGGCACCTGGCCCTGCTGGAACCCCACCAGCGTCAGCGCCGCGAACAGCGCCATGACGCCCTGCGCAAAGTTGAAGATGCCCGAGGCCTTGAAGATCAGCACAAAACCCAGCGCGACCAGCGAATACATGATGCCGACGGTCAACCCGTTCAGGGCCGCTTCCAGCGCGAAAAGGACCGTATCACTCATGGGCCACCCCCAGATAGGCGTCGATGACGTCCTGATTGTTGCGCACCTCGTCAGGGGTGCCGTCACCGATCTTCTTGCCGTAATCCATCACCACCACACGGTCCGACAGGTCCATGACCACGCCCATGTCGTGTTCGATCAGCACGATGGTGGTGCCGAATTCGTCGTTTACGTCCAGGATGAAGCGGGACATGTCCTCTTTCTCCTCGACGTTCATGCCGGCCATCGGCTCGTCGAGAAGCAGGATCTGCGGTTCCGCGGCCAAGGCGCGCGCCAGTTCCACGCGCTTTTTCAGCCCGTAGGGCAGGCGCGCGACAGGCGTCTTGCGGATGTGCTGGATTTCCAGGAAGTCGATGACCTTTTCGACCTTTTCGCGGTGTTCGTCTTCCTCGCGCGCGGCCTTGCCCCACCACATTGCCTGGGCCAGGAAGCCCGACTTCATGATGTTCATCCGCCCGGTCATGATGTTGTCCAGAACCGTCATCCCTTCGAACAGGGCGATGTTCTGGAACGTCCGGGCGATGCCCATGCGGGCCACCTGGTAGGGGCGCATCCGCGGGCGCTTGTAGCCCTTGTAGATCACGTCGCCTTCCTGCGGGTTGTAGAACCCCGAGATGACGTTCAGCATCGACGACTTGCCCGCGCCGTTGGGGCCGATGATCGCGCGGATCTCGCCGGTGCGGATGTCGAAACTGATGTTCTTGATCGCCTCGACCCCGCCAAAGCGCAGGGTGATGTTCTTCAACTCCATCACCACGCCGCCGATCTGGCGACCGTCCGCGGTGACATAGCCTTCTTGCGTATCCAGCATTCCCTGCCCCTTATTCCGCGGCAACCTGCGCCGCGCCGGTGTCGAAGACCCGGGCATCGCGCAGTTCCAGCGTGGCTTTCAGCACGCCCTTGCGGCCGTCCTCGTAGCTGACCTCGGTTTCGGTATAGACCGAGGCCGCGCCGTCATAGAGCCCGGCGATCAGGTCCGCGTATTTCTGCTCGACGATGTTGCGCCGGACCTTGCGGGTGCGGGTCATCTCGCCGTCGTCGGCATCGAGTTCCTTGTGCAGCACCAGGAAACGGTGGATCTGGCAGCCCGACAGCATCGGGTCCTGCGCGACCGAGGCGTTCACCGTCTCGACATGCTCCTGGATCGAACCGAGGACGCGCGGGTGCCCGGCCAGTTCCTGATAGCTGGAATAGGCGATGTTGTTGCGTTCCGCCCAGTTGCCCACGGCGGCCAGGTCGATGTTGATGAAGGCGACGCAGTGGTCGCGGTCGTTGCCGAACAGCACGGCCTCCAGGATGTCGGGATAGAACTTCAGCTTGTTCTCGACATATTTGGGCGCGAACATCCGGCCGTCGGCCAGCTTGCCCACGTCCTTGGCGCGGTCGATGATCCTGAGATGCCCGGTGCCATCCTCGAAGAAGCCGGCGTCCCCCGTCGCGACCCAGCCATCGGCGTCCTTGGTCGAGGCGGTGCTTTCGGGGTTCTTGTAATATTCCACGAACACCCCGGGCGAGCGGTAGAACACCTCGCCGTTTTCGGCGATGCGCACCTCGACCCCGGGGCTGGGCACGCCCACGGTGTCCGAACGGACCTCGCCATCGGGCTGCTGGGTGATGAACACCGACGCCTCGGTCTGGCCGTAGAGCTGCTTCAGGTTGATGCCCAGCGAGCGGTAGAAATCGAAGATCTCGGGACCGATCGCCTCGCCGGCGGTATAGGCAACGCGGATGTTCGACAGGCCCAGCGTGTTTTTCAGCGGGCCATAGACCAGCGCCTCGCCCATGCGGTATTTCAGCCGGTCCGCGGCGCTGACGGGCTTGCCGTCCAGGATCGCGCCGCCGACCTTTCGCGCGTGGGCCATGTAGCGGTCAAAGAGGCGCTTCTTGGTGGCGCCCGCGTCCTCCATGCGGATCATGACGGTGGTCAGCATCGTCTCGAATACGCGCGGCGGGGCAAAGAAATAGCTGGGGCCGATCTCGCGCAGGTCATGCATCATGGTTTCGGCGTTCTCGGGGCAGTTCACGCAGAACCCGGTCCAATACGCCTGGCCGACCGAAAAGATGAAATCGCCCACCCAGGCCATCGGCAGATAGGCGAGGACTTCCTCGTTCAGGCCCAGGTGGTCGAACTCGGCCGAGGCTTTCGCCGTCTCGATGATGTTGCGGTTCGACAGCACCACGCCCTTGGGCTTTCCGGTGGTGCCCGAGGTGTAGAGCATCACGCAGGTGCTGTCATAGGTCAGTTCTGCCCGGCGCGCGGCCAGTTCCGCCTCGAACCGGCTGTGGCCGGCGCGGCCCTCGGCCTGCACGTCGGACAGCCAGTTCATGCGGCCGTGGTCGTATTTGCGCATTCCGCGCTTGTCGAGATAAAGGATCTGTTCGATGCTTTGCGCGCTGCCCTGGACCTCGATGACCTTGTCCACCTGCTCCTGATCGCCGCAAATGGCGAAGCGCGCGCCGCAATGCTCCAGCACATAGGCCATCTCGTCGGCCACCGCGTCCTGATAGAGAGCGACCGGAACCGCCCCCACCGATTGCGCGGCGACCATCGCCCAATACAACGCCGGGCGGTTGCGACCGATGATCGCGACATAGTCGCCCCGGTTCATGCCCAGGGCCAGAAAGCCCAGGGCCATGGCGTCGATCTCGGCCGCGGTTTCCTTCCAGGTCCAGGCCTGCCAGATGCCGAATTCCTTTTCGCGGTAGGCGGTCGAATTGGCGAACTGCACCGCGTTGCGTGCCAGCAGGGCCGGCACGGATTGCAGCGCCGCTTGTTTGGCGGTCGTGGTCACGAACAGTCTCCTCCCCAGTCGAATGCTGACGGGCCGTCCTCAACGACTGCCGCATCCGTTGCATGAATTGGTGGCGGCCGAGTATTGCCGGAGTTTTGCCCAATCCTAACGAATTGTTTCAGCCGATCCACAGGCCCTGGCACCCTCGCGGGGGCGCGTCCCGGCACTCTGGACCCCGCCACGCGACGAGGGCATGGTGGCCGGTATGAAAACCGTCGCCGCCATCCCCGATTCCCGCCACAGCCGGCGGCTGAACCTGTCCGCCGGGGTGGCCTCGGTCGCGGTGGCGGTAACGTTGGTCGTGTTGAAACTGTGGGCGCTGGTCATGACGGGCGCGCTGTCGGTCGCGGCCTCGCTGGCGGACAACGCGCTTGATGTCATGGTTTCGGTCGCGGCGCTGGCGGCGATCGGCTACGCCACCCGCCCGGCTGACGAGGACCACACCTTTGGCCATACCTCGGCCGAGGATCTGGCCGCGCTGTTGCAATCGGCCCTGGTGTTGATCTCGGCCGGGATGATCGGCGTGCTGGCGGCCCTGCGCCTGTTCGCCGCCGAACCCGCACCCGTCCAGGCCGAGGGCTGGGGCATTGCCGTGATGGCGGTTTCGGTCGTGCTGACCGGCGCGCTGGTGCTATGGCAACGCCATGTCGCCAAGGCCACCGGCAACCGCGTCGTGGCCGCCGATTCCCTGCACTACCTGGGCGATCTGCTGCCGACGCTGGGGGTGCTGGTGGCGCTTGGGGCGTCCTCGCTGTGGGGGCTGGCGCGGGTGGATTCGGTCATCGCCTTGCTGGCCGCGCTGTGGCTGGCGCGCAGCGGTGCCAGTATCGGGCGCGGGGCCTGGGATGCGCTGATGGATCACGCCGCCCCGCCCGAGGTGCTGGACCAGGTTCACGCCATCGCCAACGACTGGCCGGGGCTGAAGGGCCACCACGACCTGCGCACGCGCATGGCGGGCAGCCGCACCTTCATCGGCCTGCACGTCGAACTGGACGGCGAGATGTCCCTGAACGAGGCGCACCGCATCGCCGACGGGCTGGAACACAAGCTGGAAAGCATGATCCCCGATTCGGATGTCATCATCCACCTGGACCCGGTCGGTCCGGGGTCCGGCCGGGTCGCGCGGGGTTGAGGTCAGGCCTCAGGCCCGGGCCGGTCTCAGAAGGGTTCGCCGAACCGGTTCGCGACCAGCTTGGCCAGGGCCGCCAGCAGCGCGTCGGCCTGGGCGCCGTCGGTCCGCACGCGGATCTCGGTCCCGCGCGAGGCTGCCAGCATCAGCAGCCCCATGATCGAATCGCCCGAGACGCGCATCCCGTCCTTTTCGACCTCGGCCCTGGCGTCGTGGGCCTCGACCACCTCGACGAATTTTGCCGAGGCTCGCGCGTGCAGCCCCTTTTCATTGACGATCTTCAGGACCTTCTCGGCACTCACACTCCGCTCCCCCCGCTGTTTTCGTAGGAATTGATATACTTGCGCCCTGCCTCCAGCGCGGCGGCGGCGGCATCCGGCACCGACAGGCGGCGCGACTTTGCCAGCTTGATCAGCATCGGCAGGTTCGCCCCATAGAGAATCCGGCGGTCATCGGCGCAGCACGCCGGCAGCGACAGGTTCGATGGCGAGCCGCCCCACATGTCGGTGACCACCACCACCCCGTCGCCGCGGTCCACGGAATCGGCCGCGGCGCAGATTTCGGCCTGCTTCGCGGCCCGGTTGTGGTCATATTCGATCGAGATTGCCCGGATGCCGGATTGCTTGCCCACGACATGTTCGACCGCGGCGAGATACTCGCGCGCCAATCCGCCATGTGCGACGATCACGATTCCGATCACGCCTTCATCCTTGCCCACTCGGCGCGCGCCCAAAGCCGCGTCGTTCCAGCTCCCGGTGTCTCTTTGCCACCCGCCAGCCCTGGTCCGCAAGCGTCCTGGCCATTTTTTCTGCAAGTGCAACCGAACGGTGTTTGCCGCCCGTGCAGCCAAAGGCAATGGTCAGGCTGGTCTTGCCCTCGTCGACAAAGGCGTCCAGCAACGAGGCGATCAATTCATGCACCCGGCGGAAGAAGTCGTCGAAGCGGGGGTCGCTTTCGACATGGGCGGCAACCGCGGGGTCGCGCCCATCCAGGGCGCGCAAGTCCTCGACCCAATGCGGATTGGCCAGAAAGCGGCAGTCGAACACCATGTCCACGCCACGCGGCAGCCCGCGCTTGTAGGAAAACGATTGCACCGACAACGTCATCGGCCGGCCCGAGCGCGGCGCGAACCAGCGCGCGATCTCGGCCCGCAGGTTGTGCGGCGTCAGGCTGCCGGTCTCGATCAGGACATCGGCGCGGTCGCGCACCGGCGTCAGCAGCTCCAGCTCGTGCGCGACCCCGGTCACCGGCGAATCCTCGGGGCTGAGGGGATGGCGGCGGCGGGTTTCGGAAAAGCGCCGCACCAACGTGTCGGCGTCGCAATCCAGATACAGCAGATCCGCCGCCACCCCTGGCAGCCGGTGCAGACGGTCCACCAGTTCGATCAGCGCCTCGGACGAGAAATCGCGGTTGCGCACGTCCAGCCCCAGCGCCAGCGGCCGGGGCAGGGGTGGGCCGTCCAGCAACCGCGGGATCAGCGACAGCGGCAGGTTGTCGATCGCCTCGAATCCCAGATCCTCGAGCGCATTGATCGCGGTCGAGCGCCCGGCACCCGAGGGCCCGGTCACCATCACCACCCGCACTGTTTCGGCACCATCCTGCATCGCCTAGACCCTTGCCCCGCGGCCCAGAAGATAGTGCGCAAGCGCGCGCGCAAAACCCTCGTCGGGGCGTCCGGGCAGACACGCCAGCGTGATCCCGGCCAGGCTGCGGGTGCGCGGTTCGGGCAGACGCTCGGCGCTCTCGGCCAGATCGACCGCCAGCACGATGCGCGCCAGTCGCCGGTGCGTCAGCCGCAGCAGGCCCAGGCCGCGGGCCTCGATCAGGCCGGCGATGGTGCGGGGCGGGCGGGCGAACAGCGCGCCGCCGTCACCCATCAGTTGCACGCGGTCGTCAGCGACCAGCTCGGCGCCCAGGCCGATCAGCGCCAGCGCCAGTTGCGATTTCCCCGCGCCCGACGGCCCCAGGATCAGCACGCCCCGCTCGGGGCCAAAGGCCACGGCCGAGGCGTGGAGGGGCCCCAGGTGCATCGCCCTAGAGCGGCAGGCCGACGACGAACCGCGCGCCCAGCGGTGGCGAGTTGCGGTCGGCGTTGGTGGGGCGGATGTTCTCGGCCCAGATGACCCCGCCGTGGGCCTCGACGATCTGCTTCGAGATCGCCAGCCCCAGGCCGGAATGGTTGCCGAAATCCTGCGGCCGTTCGGAATAGAAGCGTTTGAACACCTTGGTCAGCGCCGCGTCGGGGATGCCGGGGCCGGTATCCTCGACCACCACCAGCACCCGGTTGTCGCGCTTTCGCGCCCAGATGCGGACCGCGTCGCCCTTGCCGCAAAAGCTGATGGCATTGGTGATGAGGTTGACAAAGACCTGCGCCAACCGCGCCTCGAGCCCCTGGATCAGGATCGGATCGCGGGGCAGTTCGGTGATGAATTCGACACCCTTGGCCTCGGCTTCCTGCGCCAGGTGCTGGCTGAGATTGTCCAGCGTCTTGCACAGGTTGAAGGTCTCTTCCTCTTCCTTCACCAACTCGCTGTCCAGCCGCGAGGCATTCGAGGTGTCGGAAATCAGACGGTCCAGGCGGCGCACGTCGTGTTCGATCACGTCGAGCAGCCGGGTGACCTGGTCTTCGCGTTTCGCGACGCGCAGCGTCCCCACGGCCGAACGCAGGCTGGCCAACGGGTTCTTGATCTCGTGCGCCACGTCGGCCGCGAACTGTTCGTTGGCGTCGATCCGGTCGTAAAGCGCGCTGACCATCCCGCGCATGGCCGAGGACAGGCGGCCGATCTCGTCGGGTCGGCCGGTCAGGTCGGGGATCCGCACCCGCCCGGGGGACATGCGCCGCGCGTTGCGGTCGCGGCCCATCTCGGCGGCGGTGGCCAGGTCGGCCAGCGGGTTCGCGATGGTCGAGGCCAGCACCAGGCTCAGCCCGACCGACACCAGCAGCGCGACGATGAACATCTGAAGCACCTGCTCGCGCTCGGTCCGCAGCATCCGTTCGATATGCGACGGGATCTCTTGCATGATGACGGCGCCGACCGGGGTGCCGTCCACCAGGACCGGCGCCGCAGCCAGCATGCGGAACCCTTCGTCGAGCCGCAGCACCCGACTGGCGGAATGCCCGTTCATCGCCTGGGCGTGCAGGTCCGCCAGCAGGGCGGCGGGGTCGGGCTGGGGCGAACGGTCCCCCGGCACGATGGCGCTGAGGGCGGACCAGATCGTGTCCAGCACGTTCGAGATCAGGGTCGGCTGGGTATCGACCTGCAAGGATTCGACCGGGGTCGAGCTGCGCCGTCCCGACCCGCGCCGCGCCAGTTCGATGCCGCCGGTGGCGTCCATCACCAAGACTTCGGTCTCGCTGTCGAGCGCGAGCGCGCCCAGCGCCGTGCGTCGGGCCAGCGCGGCCTCGGTCGTGTCATAGGCCGGGTGCGCGGGCAGGATCGCGGGCAAGGCCCCCAGCATGTCGGCCAGGCCCTCGGCCTGGGTGACAAGAGCGCGTTCATGCTGGCTGGCGAGTGTGTCGCGGAACGGGTTGGTGAACAGCACCCCCGCGACCAGCAGCACCAGCGCCAGCATGTTGAACAGGATGATCTTGCGTGCCAGGGGCGAGTGGAAGATGGAAAACAAGCCGCGCCGCGCGCGGTGAATCCGCACCTCGGTATCGACCGCGCTTTGCGGGCGCACCCAGTCGTCGCCAAGGACGACATCACTGCCGGGCGCCCCGGTCTGCGTGTTCACCTATGCCCCCACAGAGCTGTTACCGCCACCAACGGCCTGATCGGGATATCCGCCGTCTCAGGCCTCGTTATACTTGTATCCGATCCCGTAGAGCGTTTCGATCGACGAGAAATCCTCGTCCACCGAGCGCATCTTCTTGCGCAGGCGCTTGATGTGGCTGTCGATGGTGCGATCGTCCACATAGACCTGATCGTCATAGGCCACGTCCATCAGCTGATCGCGGCTTTTCACGAAGCCGGGGCGCTGGGCCAGCGCCTGCAACAGCAGGAATTCGGTCACCGTCAAGGTGACTTCCTGGCCCTTCCAGGTCACGGCGTGGCGCAGCGGGTCCATCGTCAGCGAGCCGCGCACCATGACCTTGGTGTCCTCGGTCGTGCCGACCTCGTTGGTTTCGACCGCCTGCTGGCGCCTTAGAAGCGAACGGATGCGTTCGATCAGCAGGCGCTGCGAGAAGGGTTTCTTGACGTAATCGTCCGCCCCCATCCGCAGGCCCAGAACCTCGTCGATCTCGTCATCCTTGGAGGTCAGGAAGATCACCGGCATCTGCGTCTTCTGGCGCAGACGCTGAAGCAGTTCCATGCCGTCCATGCGCGGCATCTTGATGTCCAAGACTGCCATGTCCGGCAACTTGCGATTGAAAGCGTCGAGGGCCGACTGGCCGTCGTTGTAGGTTTCGACCTCGAAACCCTCGGCCTCAAGCGAGATCGAGACCGACGTCAGGATGTTCCTGTCGTCATCGACAAGTGCGATCTTTGACATATGCCTGTCCTTGTGTGCTGCTCATTGGTCTTATTTTTGCCAACATTGTGATGTTTTCCACAGAGAGAATCAACTGAATAGTCAGCCTGCGCCGCATCCCGAGGGTGATTTTGCCCCCGACCGGTGAAGAATTCCCTTAAGGCGACCGCGTTTTCCGATCCGCTGCGACAGTTTGCGATAACAGGACGATGTTGGCGCTAAACGGGGAAATGTGTCCTGTTCCTCCACGAAATCGCCATGATATAGGCCAAGTGACGGTTGAGGAGACCGGTCAGCAGCCCGCCCAAGGCAGGGGGCGGAGCGCACTATTCATTCTGAGCCAAGCGGCATGGCCAAGGAGCGAGCCTATGACTTCCGGACGCGTCAACCCCAATCAACGGCTTGAGGACCAGGGCATTACCGGGCTGGGCTCGGTGTCCTACAACCTGATGGAACCGGCACTGGTGCAGGCCGCGATCGCGCGCGGCGAGGGCACGCTGGGGCAGGGCGGGGCGTTCCTGGTTTCCACCGGCAAGTTCACCGGCCGCTCGCCCAAGGACAAACATGTGGTGCGCACCCCGTCGGTGGAAGACACCATCTGGTGGGACAACAACCGCCCGATGGAGCCGGCGGCCTTTGACCGGCTCTATGACGACATGCTCGCCCACATGAAAGGTCGCGACTATTTCGTGCAGGACCTGTTCGGGGGCGCCGACCCCGAGCATCGCCTGGACGTGCGCATGGTCACCGAACTGGCATGGCACGGGCTTTTCATCCGCCACCTGCTGCGCCGCCCCTCGCGCGCGGAACTGGACAGTTTCGTGCCGGAATGGACGATCATCAACTGCCCGTCGTTCAAGGCCGACCCGGAACGCCACGGCTGCCGTAGCGATACCGTGATCGCCCTGAACTTTGACCGCAAGCTGATCCTGATCGGCAACACCGAATACGCCGGCGAGAACAAGAAATCCGTGTTCACGCTGCTGAACTACATCCTGCCCGGCAAGGGCGTGATGGCGATGCACTGCTCGGCCAACCACGAAATTGGCAACCCCGCCAATTCGGCGGTGTTCTTTGGCCTGTCGGGCACTGGCAAGACCACGCTTTCGGCCGACCCCTCGCGCACGCTGATCGGCGATGACGAACACGGCTGGTCGGGCAACGGCATCTTCAACTTCGAGGGCGGCTGCTACGCCAAGACCATCAACCTGTCGGCCGAGGCCGAGCCCGAGATCTACGGAACGACGACGCGCTTCGGCACCGTGATCGAGAACATGGTCTACAACCCCGAGACGTTCGATCTGGATTTCCAGGACGCCAGCCTGACCGAGAACATGCGCTGCGCCTATCCCCTCGAGGCGATCTCGAACGCCTCGGGCACCGGCTTGGGCGGGCATCCGAAGAACGTGATCCTGCTGACCTGTGACGCTTACGGCGTGCTGCCGCCGATCGCGCGTCTGACGCCGGCGCAGGCGATGTATCACTTCCTTTCGGGCTTCACCTCGAAGACGCCGGGCACCGAGCGCGGCGTCGTGGAACCGACGCCGACCTTCTCGACCTGCTTTGGCGCGCCCTTCATGCCGCGCCGGCCTGAGGTCTACGGCAAGCTGCTGCAAGAGAAGATCGCCGAATACGGGTCGGAATGCTGGCTGGTGAACACCGGCTGGACCGGCGGCGCCTTTGGCACCGGCAAGCGGATGCCGATCAAGGCCACCCGCGCCCTGCTGACGGCGGCCATGAACGGCACGCTGTCGGCCGGCGAGTTCCGCAAGGACCCCAACTTCGGTTTCGAGGTGCCGGTCTCGTGCGCGGGCGTGGACGAAACCCTGCTGGATCCGCGCCGCACTTGGGCCGATCCGGCCGCCTATGACGCCCAGGCGAGCAAGCTGGTGCACATGTTCAGCGAGAATTTCGCGCAATATGTGCCCTATATCGACGACGACGTGAAAGCCGCCGCAATCGGTTGATGGGCCGCACCGCGCCCTTCCACGAACCGCGCACGCCCGGCCTGTCGGGCGCGTGCAGGACCTTGGCGATCGCGGGGGCTGTCCTGCTGACCGGCGCGCCCGCCCTGGCGCAGGTCGTGGGCCCCGTTTCGGCCCGCGTCGCCGATCTGACCGCCGGCCTGTTCTGCGCCCCGCCCGAGGGCGGGCGCCGGCCCGCGCCCGACACCATGACCGGCTGGATCCATGTCCCCGACGAACCCGTTCGCATGGTCGCCGAGGGCAACGAGGCCCCGGCGGTGCTGGGGATG
>Ga0116152_10002410_pt1 | contig 15247 bp, 18 predicted proteins | sample AD_UKC119_MetaG_FD_89894 | JGI IMG/M metagenome (GOLD analysis project Ga0116152, IMG submission 89894) | Active sludge microbial communities of municipal wastewater-treating anaerobic digesters from Hong Kong - AD_UKC119_MetaG | ecosystem: Engineered > Bioreactor > Anaerobic > Digestate... | reverse complement strand
CAGGCGCGGCGGAGCAGGGGGAGAGCCAGGCGGCGTCATGGCGCGCGATATGGACCAGCCGGGCCGGGTGGCAAAGGCCTTTCTGCGCCAGGCCGCGGACTTCGTCTGGCCGCCGCGTTCACTCGTCAGCCGGGAGCGCGGCGCCGGCAAGGGACCCCTGACGCCTGCGGAATTTACCCGTATCCGCTTCCTCGACAGCGCTGTCTGTGACCGCTGCGGCGCTCCACACAGCGTGGATATGGGCGAGGGAACGGTCTGCGCCGCCTGTATCGCCCGGCCGCCCCGCTGGCAGCGTGCGCGCGCGGCGTTCGTCTATGACGCAGACTCCCGCCGTCTTGTGCTGGACCTGAAGCGGTCGGGCCGGCGCGACGGGCTCGAGACCTTTGCCACGTGGATGGCGCGGTCTGGCGCTGCGCTGCTGGAAGAAGCGGACGCAATCGTGCCGGTGCCGCTGCACTATGTCCGGCTGGCCAGCCGTGGCTTCAACCAGTCGGCCTGGCTAGCAGCCGCCGTGGGCCGGCAGTCCGGCACGCCCGTCCTAGTGGATGCGCTGAAGCGTACGCGCCGTACACCGACGCAGGGCGGCCTTTCGGCGCGGGCCCGCCGGCGGAATGTCGCCGGGGCCTTTGCCGTCCGCAAAAGCGCCGCTGCAAGGGTGTCCGGCAAGCGCGTGCTGCTGGTCGACGACGTGCTTACGACCGGCGCGACCCTTGCCGCGTGCGTACGTGCCCTGAAACAGGCAGGGGCGCGGCAAGTCGACGTATTGGTGCTGGCCCGCGTTGTCCGGGAAATCGATGTCACCATATAGTCACATGAAATGATTCCAAAGGAGCGCCGGATGGCGAAGGTGACGATCTACACGCGGGCATTCTGTCCCTATTGCACCCGGGCAGTTGCCCTGCTGCGCAATAAGAAAGTGGACTTTGAAGAGATCGACGCCGGCATGAACGCTGCGAAAAAGGCCGAAATGGTTCAGCGTGCGCACGGCGGGCGTACCTTCCCGCAGATCTTCATCGGCGACACGCATATTGGCGGCTGCGATGACATGATGGCGCTGGAGCGGGCCGGAAAACTCGACGCGCTGCTGGCGGCGCACTGACGGAGACAGCCTGTGATCCGCTATGCCCTCCACTGCAAGGCCTGCGAGGCGGAATTCGAGGCCTGGTTTGCCTCGTCCACCGCGTATGACGGGCAGAAGGCAAAGCGCCTCGTGCGTTGTGTGGATTGCGGATCGTCGCGCGTGGAAAAGCAGATCATGGCGCCGGCCGTGAAGGGCACAAGGGCCAGTAATGAGCCGCCGGTCCCGGAAAAGCTGATGCAGGAATTCGCGGCCAGGGCCCGTCAGCACGTTGCCGAGAATTTCGACTATGTCGGCGACAGTTTCGCCGACGAGGCCCGCTCGATGTACTATGGCGAGCAGGACGACCGGCCGATCTGGGGCGAAACAACGGCTGAGGAGCGCGAGGCGCTGAAGGAGGAAGGCGTGCCTGCCGCACCGCTGCCGCCGGCCTTCACGCCGCCCGTTCCGAAGCCCAAGGGACCGGTAAACTGAGGCAGCGACGGCGTATTGCCGCGCTTGACCCCTGCAGCACCTTCGATATTACGGCAACAGCGACTGATTTTGCGGTTTACGGGGAGAGGCCTTTCATGACGGCTGGCGAATACCATCACGGCGAAATGGACATCCATGCGCAGGAAGACACCTGGCACGGCTTCATCAGGTTTTCCCTCTGGGGCAGCCTTATGCTGTTCCTCATCCTTGGCCATGCCATCCTGACGATCCCGCTGGGCCTGCACTGGGCCGTGTCGCTGGGCATCATGGCAGTGGTCGGCATCGGTGCCGGCCTTTTGCTGAAGATGGGCGGGCGGTGGTTCGCAACGCTGGTGCTGCTGCTGATCCTCGGCCTGTTCGTCCAGTTCATGATCTGGCTGTTCGGCGTCCTGATCTGAGGACGGTTCAGGCCGGCTTTTCCTGCATACAGGATGCGCACACCGCCTCGGCCGGATCGGCTTCGAGGCGGTCGAGCCCTATGCGCCCGTCGCACGTAACGCACAGCCCGTAGCGGCCCGCATCCATCCGGGCCAGCGCCGCTTCGATCCGCGCCAAGACCAGCAGCCTTGCGTCCGTCTCCGCATGCGGCCGACCGGATCGCGGTGCGCCACTGAGCCCGAGGCAGGCGGGTGCGTGGGAACCAATATTCGTCTTCATCGGATTTGATGCTGCGACGCCTTTAAGGGGTTGGCAAGGCACATCAGGGCAAAGAAAACGAAGCCTTATCGACAAACGCAAAAGGCATGCACGAAAACCCGTGCCATGGAGAAGCGATTGGCAGAATCTCCTCTCGTCCTGACTGAGGTGACCAAACGCTATGGCAGCTTCACGGCTGTTGACCGCCTGTCGCTGGACGTGCCGGACGGGCGGATCATCGGCTTCCTTGGACCGAACGGAGCGGGCAAGTCGACGAGCCTGCGGATGGCGCTGGGCGTCGTGCCGCCCGATGAGGGCGAGGTGCGGCTGTTCGGACGCGCGCCCGACATCGCGTCGCTGAAGCGTGTCGGCTTCCTGCCGGAAGAGCGTGGCCTCTACAAGAAGATGACGGCGCGCGACACGATCACCCATTTTGCCCGCCTCAAGGGGTTGTCGGCGCGCGAGGCCCGAGGCCGCGCGGACGAACTCCTGGAGACGACGGGGCTCGGTGAGTTCCGGTCCACCCGCGTATCGAAACTCTCCAAGGGCATGGCCCAGAAGGTGCAGATCCTCGCGACCCTCGCCCACCGGCCGGACTTCCTGATCCTCGACGAGCCGTTCTCCGGGCTCGATCCGGTGAACCAGCAGGGTCTGGAAGACCTTATCCGCACCGAGCATGCCCGCGGCGCGACGATCCTGTTCTCGACGCATGTGATGGAACATGCCGAGCGCCTGTGTGACCGTATCGTGATGATGGCACGTGGACGGAAGGTGTTCGACGGCACGCTGGCCGATGCCTTCGGCAAGCTCGATCGCGGTGCCAGTCTTGATGTGGAAGAAGGGTTCGACCTCGCCGCAGCCCTCCTGCCGAAAGGCTTCGAGGCACACCGCAGTGCCGCGCGCGGCCATGGCGATGCCTGGCGGATTGCGCTGAAGCCGGGGCAGGGGCCGCAGGACGCCCTGCGGGCGGCCATTGAGGCGGGGGCGCCGATTACCGGTTTCGCGCCGGACGAAGCGCGCCTGCGCGATGTGTTCGTCGCCCTGGTCGGCGATGCCGAAGCCGCAAGGCTGGACGCGGCCGAAACGGAACATGCTTTGCGGGAAGGGGCGCTGGCATCGTGAGGAATATCTTTCTCATCTTCCGGCGCGACTACCTCGGTTATGTGAAAGCCTGGGGGTTCTGGCTCAGCCTTGCGGCGGTGCCGATGTTCATGGGGGTCGGAGCGCTGTTCGCCGCCTTTGCGGCGCAATCCTCACCTGTGCGCTACTATGCCGTGATCGAACCCGGCCATGTCTATGCCGATGCAATCAATGCGCAGTTCCGTCATGACGAGGCTGAGGAGCAGGACCAGGCCGAAGCGCTCAGCGACACCATGCAACTTCCCGCGCAGGCGGGCGCACCCGGCAATATCAAGGCCATCCGGGAACGGAAGTTCGTGGAAGTGCCGGCGCCGGCGACGGATCTCGATGGGCTGCGGCCCTACCTGCTGGGCGAGCGTACGGTTGCCGGCCCCGATGGCGACAAGCCCCTGTTCGCGGCCTTCGTGCTGTCATCCGAAGGCGGCGAGCTCGAATACTGGAGCGACGATGTCAACATCCAGACGCTGCGCTATGTCGCGCGGGACGCCATGCGCCAACTGGCCCGCGATACGGCGCTGGCGGGCGCGGGGCTCAGTACGGACTTCATCGATACGGCTGAAGCCGGCGCAGTGAAAGTGCCTGCGCGCCGCATCCGTTCTGCGGAGGAACAGGAATCGGCCGGCGCCGAAGTGACGCTGGCGGACCGCGCGCCGGTCTTTGTTGCCGGCGGCCTCGCCTACTTCCTCTGGCTGATGATCTTCTCGATCATCCAGTACCTGCTGATGGGCACGATCGAGGAGCGCTCGAACAAGATCTTCGACACGCTGCTGACCTCGGTGCGGATGCGGGAATTGCTGGCGGGCAAGCTGCTGGCCGTGTTCGCCGTGACCTCCACCATGATGCTGGTGTGGGGCATGTTCGCGCTCGGCGGCTCTGCCGTGCTGGCATCACGGGTGCCGGGAGCAGGGAGCGTACTGTCACCGTTCATGGCGGCGGCGATGAGCCCGAAGATCCTGCTTCCCGGCCTGATCAGCTTTGTGCTCGGCTACATCATGTACGGCGTCATCTTCATGGCGCTGGGATCTCTCTGCGACACGATCCAGGAAGCGCAGACCCTGCTCAGCCCGATGATGATCCTGCTCATGCTGCCCATGTTTGCGATCTTCATCGCGTTCCAGGATCCGGGCTCCCGCATTGTTGAGATCGCCTCCTGGGTGCCGGTGTTCACGCCCTTCCTGCTGATCCTGCGCATGCCGCATGATCCGCCGCTGTGGGAAGTCCTCGCCCAGATGGGCCTGATGGCGGTGACCATGCTGGCCGTGCTCTGGGTAGCGGTCCGCGTCTACCGGGCAGGGGCCGTCAACGGCGCCAGCATCGGCGACCTCGGCAAGATGCTGAAAGGCATGTTCCGGAAGCGGCCCGCGTAAAGCAAAAGCCCCGCCAGATCGCTCTGACGGGGCTTTCGGAGATCTTGCGATAAGAAGCGCTTACACGATGCCTTCGCGCTGGGCGCGCTTGCGGGCCAGCTTGCGGGCGCGGCGGACGGCCTCGGCGCGCTGGCGGGCTTTCTTTTCGGAGGGCTTCTCGAAGTGCTGGCGGGCCTTCATTTCGCGGAAGAGGCCTTCGCGCTGCATCTTCTTCTTCAGAGCACGCAGGGCCTGCTCAACATTGTTATCGCGGACGACGATCTGTACGATGGGAATCTCCATTGGGTTGGGGGCGTCGCCCCGATTGTGACTTCGTGTCGGCCTGACGGGCCGGAAAGCGGGCGCTATATCACGTGAAAAGGGATTTGGCCAAGCCCCCCATTGCCATGGAGTTCAGTGATGACTGCCACACCTTCCGGGACCCTTCGCCGCCGCTGGCTCGACGCCTTGCTGCCTGAGGTCGCTTTTGACGGCTGGACAGAGGCGGCCGCAAGCCGCGCCGCCAGCGTTGCGGGGCTCAGCGAAGGTGAACAGGCGCTCGCCGCTCCGCGCGGCGTGGACGACCTGATCGACGCCTTTTTCGATGAGGCCGAAGTATCCGCAAAAGCGGCGCTGGCGGTGCAGGACCTCGCCGCGATGGGCACGACCGCCCGGGTCAAGGCCGGCGTTCTGGCCTGGCTCGCGGCACTGCAGCCGGACAGGGAAGCCGTAAGACGCGCAACCTCGCGTGGCATGGTGCCGTGGAAGTCCGGCCCCGCTCTGCAGCGCGCCTGGCGCGTGGCTGACATGGTGTGGACGGCGGCGGGCGATACCGCGACCGATTACAACCGCTATTCGAAGCGGGGCCTGCTGGCGGCGGCCCTGCCTTCCATCGTGCTCTACTGGCTGGATGCGCCGTCGGAGGAGGATCTGGACGCTTATGTGCTGCGGCGGCTCGAGCAGGCCTCAGGCATCGGGCGCTCGGCGGGCAGGATCGTCGGCCCGTTGCTTGACGCGGTCAGTTCCGGCGTGCCCAATAGGAAAGGCCGCTAGAAGGACGTTCAGTTGCAGGGAAGCTGTCGGACGAAGGTTAAACAAGCGCCCCAGGGGGCTGGGGGGGCTGATGGGTCCGGGGTGCCTGCAGGACACCTCCGCCCGACAAGTCAAAGATGGATGTGTGCGGCGGCGCAAGCAAGACCGAAACATGGCAGATTCGCCGTAATTCCCCCGGTTTCAGGACCTTTTCGCATTAAAAGACAGTTAGGCGAGCTTAACCGGCCCTTACTCTCATTACAGGCGAGTCAGAAAACGGAATCATGACCGAATTTCCCTCCCGCAGGAGCCCTCCGGAGCCCCGAATCGCTTTCCACAAGACGGAGATGCAGCCGATTCTCGACGTTTACGGCCGCCTCGTCATGTCGGGAGAGGCGCGGGATTACGCCATCGGCATGCACAAGGACCACGCCATCTTCGCAATTTTCCGCCGGCACGCGGAAAATCCGACCTGGCGGATCGAAAAGCAGCCCCATCTCGCGAACTTGCAGGGCCAGTACGTCGTGTACGGACAGGCCGGCCAGGTGTTGCGCCGCGGGCGCGACCTGTCGCAGGTATTGCGCGTGTTCGACCGCCGCCGCTTCAAGGTTGTCGATTGACCCGCAACCCTTTCGTTAAGGCTTTGTTTACCAAAAACTTCTTGCGAACAGGAAGAGAACAAGTTAGGAACATGCTTCCAAGAACGGAGCATGAACATGGATATCACGGTCAGCTTTCGGGGACGCTCTGGCAAGGCATGGAACTTCCGGCGTGTTCCTTCAGAGTCTCCCTGGGCCCGCAGTGCCGGGGCCGTCATTTTCGCCGCGCCGGACGCCTATGGCTGGCGCATCATCCGGGTCATGGAGCTGACCGGCCGGCCGCATGACCTGCAGCCGATCTGGGCCCTCTCCGAGGCGGAGCGCTACGGCGCGAGCGCCGTGTTCCTGGCGCTTGAGTTCGACGCGGACAAGCGCAAGCACATGGTCGCGGATGTCGAGGAAGGCTTCAGCCCGGTCTGCCTTGGCGCGCGCAACGTGCAGCCGCTCGCGGCCTGACGCGCTACTTCCGGATCTTCGCGGCGTACCAGCGCTCGATATCGTTTTCGAGGATCGAAAGCGGGCGCGGACCCCCGGTCAGGATCGCATCGTGGAACTCAACGAAATCGAAGTCGGGGCCGAGCACGCGCTCGGCCCTTTCTTTCAGGTCGAGGATGCGCTTGCGGCCGATCCAGTAGGCGGCCGCCTGTCCGGGCCAGACGGTGTAGCGGTCGACTTCCTGCGCCATTTGCGAATCCGGCTGTCCGGTCGCGGCGACGAGGTAGTCCGTGGCCTGCTTCCGGGTCCAGTGCAGGCGGTGGATCCCGGTGTCGGCCACCAGGCGTGCAGCGCGGAACAGCAGTGATTGCAGGTATCCGATCCGGCTGATCGGATTGTCCTGGTACAGGCCGAGTTCGTCGGCCAGCGTTTCGGCGTATACGCCCCAGCCTTCGCCGTAGGCGACATTCCAGATCATCTGCCGGATCAGCGGCAGGTGGGCCTGCTCGGCGGTCAGCGCGCTTTCAAGGTGATGGCCCGGCACGGTTTCGTGGAACACGAGCGTGGCAAGCGTGAAATCCGGCCAGTCGGTCATGTCCGACAGGTTGATCTCGAACAGGCCAGGCGCCGAGCCGTCGGCCGTGGCGGCTGAATAGAACGCCGCCGGCGCCGAGGCGGTAAGGAAATCCGGCACGGCCCGGATGGCGACAGGCGTCCGTACCGGAGTGCTGACAATGCGGGGCAGGGCCGCTTCGGCGTCGGCAAGATGCGCGCGCATCCGGTCCAGCAGGGCCTGGCGGCCTTCGGGCGTGTCGGGATAGACCTGCCCGGGCTGCGCGGCGAGCATCTGCAGGCGCGCCGTCACGCTGCCCTCGGTGAGGCCGGCATCGAACAGGGCGAGCTGGAGATCCGCCGTCAGCCGGTCGACTTCGGCAAGGCCGAGCGCATGCAGCTGTTCGGCCGTCAGTCCCTCATCCGTATACGCCGCAAGCGAGGCGTCATAATACGCGTCCCCGTCGGGATGCTGCCATACGCCCGGCTCGGACGGCGCCGATTTCTGCAGGGTGTGGAAGTCGCTGGCGAGCCGCTGGTAGGCCGGGAATATCCTGTCGCCAACGAGGCCCGTCGCCTTTGCCAGCAGCGCCGACGCATCGCCGGACGAAAGGCCTTCGACGCCTGCAAGCTGGCTTTCCATTGTCGTCACCAGCACATGGGACGCCGCCGGTGTCCCGGCAAAGGCTGTGGCGAGGCCGGCCATCCGGACAAGGATGAAATCCGGCGGCAGAACGCCGGCCTGCGCATCGGCGTTCATCCGTCGGCGCTCATCGTCGAGCGCGTCGGCAAATTGCGCGAGCCGGTCGACATAGGCCGCCGCATCGGGTGCCTTGCGGAACGGGTGCGAGCGGGTCAACAGGTCCGGCACGTCGATATAGGCGCCGCGCATATGGTCCATGACATAGGGATAGGAAATGCCGAGTCCGGTCTGCCCGTGGCCGGCCACGAACAGGGTTTCGGCGGTTTCATAGGCGGCCGTCACCGTGTCGAGATGGCGGGCCTGTGAGCTGCCTTCTGCGGGACGCGGCGTTTTTGACAGTGCTTCCAGGATCTCCAGACGGCTGACCCGGTTGCGTTCGTAAGCAGCCTGCGACCGGTCGGTCAGGTAGCGATTGAAGTCATATCCGACCTGTTCCTCGGTGAGGCCGAGCCGAGTCGCCAGTTCTGGGTCGGCGGCGAGTTCCGTCCTGGCAATGGACTGCAGTGTCTGGTCCACCTGGCGGGCAATCCGGCGCGGCGTTCCGGCATCATCCAGCTGCGGCCCGCACGCGGACAGCGCAAGGCCGGCTGTGCCCGCCAGGAAGGTGCGCCGGCGGATCAGGAATGGCTGGCTGCGCGTTGGAAACATGACTGATTTTTCACCCTGTCGATACTGCAGTTCAAGCCGGTTCGGTGGTTGTGGCCAGTGCTTATTTCCGGTAGGGAACCGGCCAAATCCTTAAATCGGAGAGACATAAGTGAACACGCCTCCCGCAGCTGGTGCGCCGCCGCTGACCGGCAACGTCCTTTTCTACAAGGACCCGCAGCCGCTCAATCCGGAACAACATGCCGGTCTCGGCATCAAGCAGATCCAACAGCCGTTCGGCTTCATGCGCGAAGCCCATGCCATTCCGATCACGGTGACGGAATTCGGCATGGTGGCAAGCTGCTACCCGGTCATTTTCATCGGGGATGAGCGCACCCCGCTCGCCGTGATGGGCGTGCGCCAGGGCCAGAACCTGTTCATCGGCGCCGATGGCCGCGTGGTCGAGGACTTCTACGTTCCGGCCTTTGCCCGCCGCTACCCGTTCGTGTTCGCCAATGACGAAAGCTCCGAGCGGCTGATCCTGTGCGTCGACCGCGCCGCGCCGATGGTCACGAACCAGCCGGAAGTGAAGTTCTTCGAGAACGGCCAACCGACCCAGTTCACCAATGACGCCATCGAGTTCTGCAAGGAATTCGAGCGCCAGCGCCAGGCCACCAACGATTTCGTCAAGATGATGCGCGACTTCGACCTGTTCGAGCAGAAAACAGTCGCGTTCCAGCCGCGTGATGCCCAGGGCAATGAAGCCGGCCCGCAGCAGAAGATCGCCGATTACTGGGCGATTTCCGAAGAGCGCCTGAACGCCCTGCCGAACGACAAGTTCATGGAACTCAAGGCAAACGGCGCTGTCGGCGCGATCTATGCCCACCTTGTGTCGCTGCTCAACTGGCAGCGCGTCATCCAGCGCGCTGTTCGGGCGCAGGAGACGGTCCCGGCGGCTGCCGCCCCGGCCAACGCCTGAGGGCGCAGGATTGAAAAGTCAGGAGGGCGGCCTTTCGGGGCCGCCCTTTTTTCTGGTCTGCATTTCCGGCCCGTATTCCGGCCTGCGACGTTCACGCTTCCGCGAGGCCCTTCATTTGTTCACCTTTTCGCGGGCATAAGGGCTGCAAGATCAATGATTTCCGGGTGCATTCGATGAGAATAGGTGTTTGCCTGGCCGCTGCGTTCGGCGCCGTCCTTGCCTGCCTTCCGGTGCGGGCCGAGCCCGTCGATGGCGGTCACGCCCGGGTCGAGCTGATTTCGGAGCGCAAGGCCGCCCTGCCGGGCGAGACCGTCTATGCCGCGCTGAAGATGGACCTCGACAAGGGCTGGCACGTCTACTGGAAGAATGCGGGCGATGCTGGCCTGCCGCCGCAGGTCCTGGTTCAGCCGGACAGTTCCATTCCCGCCGGCGCCGTCGGCAGCATCATCTGGCCCTTGCCGCACCTGCTGCCCGTCGTCGACGGGGAGATCATGGACTACGGCTACAATGATGAGGTCGTCTTCCCGTTCCCGATCACGATCCCGGCCGATGCGACCGGACCGGTCACGCTGGATGCGGTGGCCGACTATCTCATCTGCGAAGACACCTGCGTGCCGGAATCCGCCCATGTCAGCCTGCGGCTGGACACCGATGCCGCGGAACCGGACGTCCGCAACGGTGACCTGATTGCCAGCTGGATCGCCCGCAGCCATACGCCGTTCCCCGGCGAGGCGCATATCGACCGCAGCCATACGCCCTGGGCTCTCAGCCTCCGGCTCGATGGCGGGTTCGGCAAGGTGACGTCGATCCGCTTCTTTCCGTTCAATCACGACATTTCCCACCCGGCTGACCAGCCGGCCGAGCTTGGCCGGCATGGCGCGACGCTGTCGCTGACGCCGTCCGGTCGTCCGGCTGGTGGCGAACCGCTGGACGGTGTTGTCGTTGTGGAAACGGCGGACGGACGGCGGACCGGCTATGCCATTTCGGCCAAGCAAGGCGCGCCGCTGGCGGATACGTCCGGCCTCGGACCCGTGCGCAGCGCCAAGTCGATGGGGGTGTCCCCCTTTCGCCTCGCCTTCCTCGCACTGATCGGTGGCCTGATCCTCAATCTGATGCCGTGTGTCCTGCCGGTGCTGTCGATGAAGGCTTTCGGCATGGTCTCGGCGGTCTCGACAGGCCATGCAGGGGAGGTGCGCCGGCATGGCCTGTGGTACACTGCCGGTGTCCTGGTGTCCTTTGCGGCGCTGGCCGCCATTGTTGTCGCCATCCGCGCGGCGACAGGACCGACCACGCTTGGCTTCCAACTCCAGAACGCGCCGACCGTTGCCGTTCTGACCCTCGTCATGTTCGGCGTTGGTCTCTGGCTGATGGGCATGTTCGAGCTTGGCTCATCGTTGCAGAATATCGGCTCGGGCCTCGCCGACCGGGAAGGTGACCTTGGCGCCTTCTTCACCGGCATCCTCGCTGCCGTCGTTGGGGCGCCCTGCGTCGGGCCTTTCCTCGGCGCCGGTCTCGGCGCCGTCATGGACCAGTCGGCTGCCGTTGTGGTGGCCTTCTTCCTCGCCATGGGTTTCGGCCTTGCCCTGCCTTTCCTTGTGCTGAGCTTCGTGCCCGGCCTTCACCGCCTGCTGCCGCGTCCCGGCAAATGGATGGAAACGCTGAAACAGCTGCTGGCCTTCCCGATGTTCCTGACAGCGGCGTGGCTGCTGAAAGTGCTGGGCGATCTCGCCGGCTCAGGCGCCGTCGCCTGGACGGTGGCGGGCGGCGCGGCGCTCGCCTTTGCCGCCTGGCTGTGGCACCGTGAAGGCCATGCACCTCGCCTTCTGGCTTTCGTGGCAATACTTGTGGGCTTCGCCCTGCCGCTTGAGCGCGCCATGGCACCTGCGCCGGCGCTGGGATCGTCCACCGCCTATGCCGCCAAGTACGATGCCGAACCCTGGAGCAGGGACCTTGTCTCCCGGCGCGTGGCGGAGGGACGGCCGGTCTTCGTCGACTTCACGGCGAGCTGGTGCGCGACCTGCCAGGTCAACAAGGCGACCACGCTGAAATCGAAGACGGTGCATGACTTCTTCACGGCCAACAATGTCGCCTTCATGGTCGCAGACTTCACCCGCAAGGACCCGGCGATTGCTGCCGAACTCGCCCGCCACCAGCGCGCCGGTGTGCCCATGTATCTCTGGTATCCCGCCGGATCGGATGAGCCACAGGTGCTGCCGGAGATTCTCAACCAGGGGCTGGTGACCGGTCTTCCGGTCACGCCTTGAGTTCAGCGGCCGCGGGCCCTACGTCCTCCACAGTCAAAGTCGATCGCCCATGTTCTTCAGCCGCCGCAACCTCTCGCTTGCCGCCGGAATGGCCGCCGCTGTCGCTCTTACGGCCGGTGCACTGATCGCCTCGACGGCGGACACGGCCTCCGGACCGGACGCGGGGGACATCGCACCCCTCTTCACCGGCCTGACATCGACCGGCGGCCAGGTTTCGTTGTCCGACTTTGCCGGAAAGACCGTCGTGCTCGAATGGTCGAACGATGGCTGTCCCTTCGTGCGCAAGCATTATGAAGCCCCGCCATCGAACATGCAGACCCTGCAGGCCGAAGCCGCTGCGGGTGATGCGGTCTGGCTCACCCTCATTTCGTCTGCGCCCGGCAAGCAGGGCTATGCCGACGGTGCGCGCGCCAATGAGCTGACGGCGTCACGTGATGCGCTGCCGACACACGTCATCCTCGACGCGTCCGGCGAGATCGGCCACCTCTACGGGGCCAAGACGACACCCGAGATGTTTGTCATCGGACGGGATGGCAGGATCGCCTATCACGGGGCCATCGACTCGATCGCCTCGGCCCAGGTGTCTGACATCGACATCGCAACCCGCTATGTGGGCGAGGCACTGGAAAGCCTCGCCTCGGGAAAGCCGATCACCGTGACCACGACCAAGCCGTATGGCTGTCCTGTGAAATACTGAGGACCGGACGAAACATCCGCTTGATCCGGGCGGCGGTGAGCCCTAAAGCCGCTCGCCATGCTTGAGATCGTGCCCGAAACGCCAGCCCTTCATGCCGATGCGATCGAAGACCTCTTCGACCGCACCTTCGGGCCGGGCCACTTTGCCAAGACGGCAGAGCGCCTGCGCGAATTTTCCCATTCCTTGCCTGAGATCACACGGGTCGCCGTCCTCGACGGACGGGTGATCGGGGTCTGCCGGGTCTGGCCGCTGGTGGTCGGGCCCGCGCGGGACCGGGCGCTGTTCTACGGTCCCGTGGCGGTCACGCCGGAGCATCGCGGCTCACGGCTCGGCCTGACGGTGACAGGCGAGGCGCTGGAGGCGGGGGCGGCAGCCGGCTGGCCCGCTGCGATCCTGATTGGGGCACCCGCCTATTTCGGCGAGATCGGCTTCACCGTCACCCCGAAGAACCAGCTGGACTTTCCGGGCCCGCAGGACCAGGCCCGCGTCATGGTGCGGGACCTTGCCGGAGACGCGAGCCGGCTCGCCGGTCTGGTGACCGCGCCCTAGGTCACGGCGTACCAGATACAGGCGCCGGCCGTGACCAGCATGACCAGCGCCGTGATCAGCGTGCCCATGCTGCGTCCGAAACTGCCGCCGGAAGATCCGCCGAGACCGATAGCATGCAGGATGCGCCCGACGAGGAAGCTCGCGCCAAGGCCATGGATCAGCAGGACAGGTGCCGCCAGCGCGCCGAGGCCGATCAGTCCCAGCAGCACGACGGGCACATCTTCCACCGCGTTTCCCTGAACGCGCAGGCTGCGCTGCATCGGCTCATTGTCGCCATGGCCGAAGCCGATCTTCTCCTTCGTCCGCACCCGCCCGACATTGGCTTTCAGGAACAACATCAGCAGGACGAACAGGCCGACATAAAGTGTGGCCGCTTGCATCGATGACATTTGGTTTTCTCCCCGGTTTTGAGCGAGTTTATCATCGCAGCCGGAAAGATCAGCAGAAATCGGGCGCTCAGTGCCGGAAGCAGTCCCCCACGTTCGCCATCCATTTCTGCACTTCCTCTTTCTGCTCCAGCGGTGATTTTCCGTGCCGCACGAGGATCAGGTCCTTGTCGGGTACCAGCACTGTGTACTGGCCTTCATAACCATTGCAGGAGAAGCTGCCCGGTCCTGCCATGCCGAGCCACCAGTGCGCACCATAGCCGAGGGGTTCGGCGTCCGGCACGGCCGGTGTCGGCGTGCGGGCATAGTCGACCCAACCGTCGGGGAGGATGCGCCGCCCGTCCCAGATGCCGCCACGCAGGTAGAGCAGGCCGAACCGGGCAAAATCGCGCGCCGCGCAGTAGCAGAAGGAGGAGCCGATAAAGGTGCCGGCCTCGTCGAATTTCGGGACCGGGGAGGACATGCCGATGGGGTCGAACAGTTCCCGGAACATGAAGTCCCGGAAGGCATCGCCCGAGACACCGAGCGCCCGGGCGGCGCAGCGCGCGACGATGTTCGACGTGCCGCTCGAATAGCTCCAGAACGTGTCGGGCGCGTGTTCCAGCGGCAGGGCCGCCGCATAGGCCGCGACATCCGCCTTGCCGCCGCCGAACAGCATCTCGATCACGTCCGAGACACCGGAGTCCACATAGTCCTCAGTGAATTTGAGGCCGCTCGACATGCGCAGAAGCATGTCCAGCGTGATCGAACCGCGGGGATCGTCGGCAGCCGACCATTCGGGCACATCGGCCGGGGCGTGGATGTCGATCAGTCCCTCGCGCACGAGCACGCCGATCAGGGCCTGGGTGATGCTCTTGGCCTCCGACCAGGAAGGGAAGGTGCTTTCCGCAGTGTAGTCGCGCCAGTAACGTTCGGCGACGATCCGGCCGCCCTGCACTGCGAGGAAGGCGTGGGTCTCGCCCATCCGCTCCGGGGCTGGATCGCTGAAGGCGACGTCCATCAGCGCTTCGAGGCGCTGCGTGTCGACGCCTTCGCCCGGCACGCCTTCCGGCCAGGTATCTGTCGGCCACGCGACATCCGCAGGCTGAGCGGGCAGGGGCGGCAGGTGGATGGTGTCAGCCATGTCTGGCCTCCTGAATGCAGACTCCGGTCAGCGCAGCTAACCAGACCGGAACGCCTTGCGGAAGGGGCCGAGGCAAGATGCCGGTTCAGCTTCCGCCGGTGTCGAGGAAGAAGAGGTCTTCCACATCGGTGCCGAGCGCCGCGGCCAGTTTCAGGGCGAGGAGCGTCGACGGGATGAACACGCCGTTCTCCACCGTGTTGATCGTCTTGCGCGAGACGCTGACGCGGTCCGCCAGTTCGGCTTGGGTGAGGCCCGCTCCGGTGCGGACTTCCTTCAGCCGGACGCCGAGTTTCGCGTCCATCACGCCCCGCGCCGCTCGAGCATGACGAAGCGGGCGCCGGCGATGATGGAGCCGATGCCGATCAACACCGGCAAGGTCTCCTGCAGTGGCAGCGGCCAACGGAGATTGATGAGCATGGCCACGCCAAGCGCCAGCATCAGCGCCCAGAACCCCCATAGCGCCGCGCTCGCACGGTTTGCCATGGTCAGTTCGTCATTCAGGGCCGGGTCGCGGTAGCGGATGGAAAAGCGCGTTGTCGATCCGAGCGCAATTGCCGTGGCAAGGAAAAGCAGCGTACCGGTCTGAACAATATTGACCGGGCGCCAGTGGCCGCCCTGTTCCTGGATAGCGCTGGTCACGCTCAGGCCGACGGTCACCAGCACCATGAT
>Ga0116152_10002409_pt1 | contig 15247 bp, 16 predicted proteins | sample AD_UKC119_MetaG_FD_89894 | JGI IMG/M metagenome (GOLD analysis project Ga0116152, IMG submission 89894) | Active sludge microbial communities of municipal wastewater-treating anaerobic digesters from Hong Kong - AD_UKC119_MetaG | ecosystem: Engineered > Bioreactor > Anaerobic > Digestate... | reverse complement strand
CACCCCCCGCCAAAGGGGGTTTTCCACCCCCTTTGGATACCCCCGAGGATATTTCCGGCACAAAGAAGGGTGCGGTCAGCTGGCGCCTCGCGGCATCGGGTTGCGGGCGGTCTTGTAGGCCGACCAGTCCTGGATCCCGGGGTAGAACTGTCGCCGCCAGGCGCGTACCCTGGGGTTCATGATCCGCCGCCACAGGGGAGGGATCGCCGCCGCGATGACCATGGCCTGATAGCCCAGCGGCAGTTGAGGGGCGCTGTCGGTGCCATAGGTTTGCAGCAGCGGAAAGCGGCGGTCGGGTTTGTAGTGGTGGTCCGAGTGGCGTTGCAGGTTGATGAACAGCCAGTTCGACGCCATATGCGCCGCGTTCCAGCTGTGGTGCGGGCGGACGGGTTCGTAGCGGCCGTCGCCCAGGTGCTCGCGCGTGAGGCCGTAGTGTTCGACGTAGTTCGTCAGCTCCAGCAGCCAGATCGCGATCAGCGCCTGCAATGCGAACAGCGCAACGCCCCAGCCGCCGGCGATGGCCCAGGCCAGCGCCAGGAAGCCCGCCTGCAACAGCGCGTAGCGCCAGAACGGGTTGCTGTGGTGCCACACGGGTTTGCCGCCCCGGGCCAGCAGCGCGCGTTCCGCCCGAAAGGCGCTTTGCGGGCAGGACCCGAGCACCCGGGCAAAGAAGCGCCAGAAGCCCTCGTTGTAGCGCGCGGTCACGGGATCGCGCGGGGTGGCGACCCACAGGTGATGGACGCGCAGATGCTCGCTGCGGAAATGGCTGTAGAGGACCGACGCCATCAGGATATCCCCAAGCCATCGTTCCAGCGGGGTTTTCTGGTGCATGAGTTCGTGCGCGTAGACGATCCCCACCCCGCCCGTCGCGATACCCAGGCAGCCGAACAGCAGCGCCTGCTCGTGCCCGTTCAGGTGGCCCGAGCGCGTGACCCAAGCCATCAGGCCGAAGATCATCGCCAACTGGACCGGCGCCCAGACCAGCGTGACCAGTCGGTGCCAGAACAGCCGCGAGACGGGCGTGTCGGGGTCGGGATTGGCCTGGTTCAGCCCCAGGGCGCGGTCCAGCAGGGAAAAGACGCCGAACACATAGACATCGGCCAGAAGCGGCCACAGCCCTCCCATCCAGGCGCCAAATCCCAGCACCGGCACGATACCCAGGGACAGCCAGAAGGGCAGGGCGGGGACAAGGCGGGCGTCGGGCATGGGAACCTCCGGTGGCGCAGTCTAAGCGTCGCCGTCCGCGCGGAAAAGCCCATCCATTGCCGCATGGTCCCAGACCTTGCGCATCACGGTCGGCAGGCTGGAGGGATCGAAACCGGGCCGGAACGCGCCCCTCTCGGGCAAGTGGCCCAGCGGCACGCGGGCCAGCGCCACCGTCAGGTCCAGGTGGAAATGCGTGAAGCTGTGGCGCACCGTGCCGTCGAGCAGCCGCCAGTCGGCGGACAGGGGGGGCGCGGGGGCGGGGTCCTCGACCCAGTCGGTGCCGGGAAAGCCGGGCATACCGCCCAGCAGCCCGCGCGGGGGCCGGGTTTCGACGAGCGGAGCGCCATCCGCGCGCAGCGCGACATAGGCGATGCCGCGGCGCGTCGGCTTGGGTTTCTTTGGCGTCTTGCGGGGCAGGTCGGCGGCAATCCCCTGGGCCAGGGCGGCGCAGAACCCGGCCAGCGGGCAGGTCGCGCACGCCGGGCGCCGGGGCGTGCAAACCGTGGCGCCCAGATCCATCATCGCCTGGGCAAAGTCGCCGGGCCGGTCCCGTGGTGTCAGGCGCGCGGCCAGCCGGGCGAGGCGGGGCTTTGCCCCGGGCAGCGGCGTTTCCTCGGCGAACAGGCGGGCGGTGACGCGCTCGACATTGCCATCGACGACGGTTTCGGCCCGGTCAAAAGCGATCGCGGCGACCGCCGCCGCGGTATAGGCGCCGATCCCGGGCAGGGCGCGCAGGGCCGTGGCGGTATCGGGAAAGGCGCCCATCGCCGCCACCTGACGCGCGCAGGCCAGCAGGTTGCGGGCGCGGGCGTAATAGCCCAGCCCGGCCCATTCGGCCATCACATGGGCATCCTGCGCGCCGGCCAGCGCCTGCACGTCGGGCCAGCGCGTGGTGAAGCGGTGGAAATACCCTTTGACCGCCGCCACCGTGGTCTGTTGCAGCATCACCTCGCTCAGCCAGACGCGATAGGGGTCGGGGCGCTGGCCGGCCGCGCGTTCGGCCGGACCGACGCGCCAGGGCAGGACCCGGGCGGCGCCGTCATACCAGCGCAGCAGCGCGGCGGAAGCTTCGGTTTCGTCACACATTCTTGACGCGCCCCCCATCGGTCCCTCTGGCCAAGGCCGGGGAATGGCTTAGAATACCCCGGACCCTTGGAAAAGCCCGATCCGCAGCCACCATGACCGCAACCGCCGACCATTCCCAGCCGCCGCGCAAGAAAAGCGACCGGCGGATGCGTGGCTTCGAGCCTGCCGGCGGTCTGCTGCGTGAGCCGATTCGCAAGGCGGGCGAAACGCGCGGTTTCGCCGTCACCCGCCTGCTGACCCATTGGCCCGAGGTTGCCGGCCCCGATCTGGCGCCTCTATGCCGCCCGGTCAAGGTGAGCTATGCGCAGCAAGGGCTGGGGGCGACGCTGACCCTGCTGGCCTCGGGGGCGGCCGCGCCCCTGGTGCAGATGCAGCTCGAACGTCTGCGCGAAAAGGTGAACGCGATCTATGGTTACGCCGCGATTTCCCGAATTCGCGTGACGCAGACCGCCGCGCAGGGGTTCGCCGAACCTCAGCGCCCGTTCGAAGGACCGAATGTCGCCCGCCCCAGCCCCCAGGCGCTGCACCGCGCGCAAGAGGTCGTCGCGGGGCTGACCGCGGGCGTCGGCGACAGCGCGTTGCGCGCGGCGCTGGACCGCCTGGCGCTGGGCATCCTGTCACGTCAGACACAGCGCGACCCCCTGACGGGTCGCGCCGAAGGAAAGGAAGACCGATGAAACGACGCACCCTTCTGCTTTCGGGCGGCGCCGCGCTGGCAGCCGTGGGCGCCTATGGCGGCTATACCAGCCTGACCGGCCGCGCGCTGCCCGGCATGTCCGCGCTGGCCCCGAGCGCGGCCTTTGCGCAAAGCACCGGGGGCACCGATCCGGTGGACATCTCGCGCGTGCAGGAGATGGAGGAAGGCAACCCCGACGCCGCGGTCACGGTGATCGAGTTCGCCTCGTTCACCTGCCCGCATTGCGCGCATTTCAACCAGACGGTCTATCGCCAGCTCAAGGAAGCCTATATCGACACCGGCCTGATTCGCTTCGTCTACCGCGAGGTGTATTTCGACGCCTACGGCCTGTGGGCGGCGATGGTCGCGCGCTGCGGCGGCGAGATGCGCTATTTCGGTATCGTCGACATGCTCTATGCGGAACAGCGCGAATGGACGCATGGCGACGACCAGACCGCGGTGGCCGACAACCTGCGCCGCATCGGGAGGCGGGCCGGCATGACCGACGACCAGTTGAACACCTGTCTGACCGACCGTGAGATGGCAATGGCGCTGATGCAGGTCTATCAGAACAACCAGCGCGAATATAACATCCCGGGCACGCCGTCCTTCGTCATCAACGGCGAATTGCATTCCAACATGAGCTTCGAGGAATTCCAGGCGATCCTCGATCCGCTGCTGGGACGCTCATGAGTTCGAAGCCGCTGGCCGGCCTGCGCGTCGTCGAGCTGGCCCGCATCCTGGCCGGTCCCTGGGCCGGCCAGACCCTGGCGGATCTGGGCGCCGAGGTCATCAAGGTCGAGGCACCCGAAGGGGACGACACCCGCCGCTGGGGCCCGCCCTTCATCGACCGGGACGGCACGCCCGTCGCCGCGTATTTCCACGCGGCCAATCGCGGCAAGCGGTCGGTCGTGGCCGATTTCCGCACGCCCGAAGGCCAGGCCAAGGTTCGCGCCCTGCTTGCCGACGCCGACATCCTGATCGAGAATTTCAAGCTGGGTGGCCTGGCGAAATATGGGCTGGACTATCCGACCCTCAAGCAGGATTTCCCCGGGCTGATCTATTGCTCGATCACCGGGTTCGGTCAGGACGGACCCTACGCGCATCGCGCGGGCTATGATTACATCATCCAGGGCATGTCGGGCCTGATGTCCATCACCGGCCCGGCCGAGGGCGAGCCGCATCGCGTCGGCGTCGCCGTCACCGACCTGTTCACCGGCGTCTATGCCGCCACCGCGATCCTGGCCGCCGTGGTCGAACGCGCGCGCACCGGCACGGGCGCGCATCTGGACCTGGCGCTGCTGGATTGCGCGGTTTCGGTGATGGCGAACCAGGCGATGAACTACCTGTCCACCGGCACGCCGCCCGGGCGCACCGGGAACTGGCACCCCAATCTGGGCCCCTACCAGGTGTTCGAATGCGCGGACGGGCATATCATCATCGCCACCGGCAACGACGGCCAGTATCAGCGCCTGTGTCACCTGCTGGGCCTGCCCGGGCTGATCGACGATCCGGCCTATCGGACCAATGCCGACCGCGTGGCGAATCGCGCGGCGCTGTCCGACGCGCTGAGTGCGGCGACCCGGCGCTGGACAAAGGCCGACCTGCTGCGCGGGTGCGAGGATCAGGGCGTGCCCGCCGGGCCGATCAACACCCTGGACGAGGTTTTCGCCGACCCGCAGGTGCAGGCGCGCGGCATGGCGCTGGACCTGGGGCCGCATCCTGGCGTGCGCTCGCCCTTTGTGATCGACGGGGAACGCTGCGCCTCCGACCTGCCGGCGCCGGCGCTGGGCGAGGGCGACCGCAACGGCTGAGCCTCAGCGCCGCCGTCTGCCCAGCCAGCCCTTGCGCCGGAACCACGCGGTCAGCGCCAGCGCGATGACCGCCATCAGCATCAGCACCGCCGGGTAGCCCCAGCGCCAATGCAGTTCGGGCATATCGACGAAATTCATCCCGTAGACGCCGACGATGAAGGTCAGCGGGATAAAGATCGTCGCGATCAGCGTGAGCACCTGCATGACTTCGTTCATGCGGTTCGACTGCGCCGACAGGAAGATGTCCACCAGCCCGCTCGCGATCTCACGATAGGTTTCGATCATGTCGATCAATTGGAACGTATGGTCCTGGGCATCGCGCAGATAGATGCGCGTCGATTCGCAAAACCGTGGGTGTTCCTCGCGCAGGATGGCCGACAGCATGTCGCGCATCGGCCAGATCGTGCTGCGCAGCGCCATCAGGTCGTGCTTTGTCGCGTGGATCGTGCCGATCGTGACCGCGCCGGTTTCGGCGATGATCGCGTCTTCCAGCGATTCCAGCCGCTCGCCCATCCGGTCCACGACCGGAAAGAAGGAATCGATGGCCGCGTCGATCAGCGCATAGGTCAGGTAATCGGCCCCGCGCCCCCGGATCGGGCTTTGCGGGTTGCGCAGCCGGGCGCGCACCGGGTCGAACACGTCGCCCGGGCGGTTCTCAAAGGTGATGACGGCGCGTCCGGCCAGGAACACCGACACCTGTTCGGTGGACAGGTCGTCCGCCGTAGGGTCCGGCATCCTGAGCACCAGGAACTGGTGGTTTTCGTAATCCTCGGCCTTGGGTCGCTGGTTCCGGCTGACGACGTCCTCCATCGCCAGCGGATGCAGGCTGAACACCCGCGCGAGGGATTGCAGCGTGGTCAGGTCGCCCAACCCGGTGACGTTCAGCCAGAGAACCCGGCCCTCGGGCGGGGGTGCGATCTCGGGGCTGTCGGTTTCCTCGACCCCGTCGGGGCCGATGAGCATGGCGTGCAGCCTGGGTTTGCCGGCATCGGGGTCGATGGTCATCGTCCCCGGGGCCGAGCCGGGCGGGCTGCGATGCGGCTTGCGGTAGCGGAACAGTCTCAGGGCCATGGTGCCAGCCTAGCGTGACGCCGGCGCCTTGGAAAGCTGGACCGCCAGGATCCCGGCCATGATGATCAGCACGCCGATGACATCCGTGGTCCCCAGCCGTTCGCCCAGCAGCGCCGCCGCGATCGCCACCCCGAAGAACGGATTGAGAAAGTGAAAGGTCGCGCCCCGGACCGCGCCGATCCGTTGCACCAGCTTGAACCAGACCCAGGTCGCGGCCAGCCCGGGCACCAGGGTGGTATAGGCGAACGCCCCCAGCAGGCGCGGCGTCCAGTGGACGGCCGGTTCCTCGAACAGTAGGGCCGGGCCGATCAGCGCCGCCGCGCCCACCAGCATCTGAAGGCCGACGACCATCATCACGTTCCCACCAGACGAGGCCCCCCGCAGCGCCAGCGTGGCGACCGTCAGCGCGATCGCGGCCAGCACGCACAGCGCCACGCCCAGCGGGTCCAGCCCGCCCGAGAACCGCGCGCCCATGATGATGACGACGCCGCCGAACCCCGCGAACAGCCCCGCGACCGCCATCGGTTTCAGCCGGTCGCCCATGAACAGAAAGCCCGCCAGCGCCACCATCAGCGGCAGCGTCGATGCGATGATGGCAGCGGCCGAGGCCTCGACCCACTGCATGGCCACGAAGTTCAGGCCCAGATAGGCCGCGTTCTGGCACAGGCCGAAGATGATCGTTGCCCGCCACTGGCTGCGGGTCAGCCGCCAGCTTTCGCCCAGCATCCGCGCCACCGCGATCCCCACCAGCCCCGAGATGAGGAACCGTGCCGACAATGCGAACAGGGGCGGCGCATCGGCCACGATCATCCGCGCCGAGGTAAAGGCCGACGACCACATGAAGGCAAAGGCCAGCCCCATCAACAGCGCGCGGAAATCCATGGGCCCCCCTTCGGTCCGGGCCAATGGGGCCCCTGGCCGCAGGGATACCGGGCTTTTGCGGACGAGGGAAGGGGCGCGCGACCCCTTCCCTTCGACCGGCGCCTCTGGCATCGTGGCGCATGGAAACGCCGATCTCTCCCCGAAAGTCCGTGTTACGTTCCTGCCGCCTCGGTGCGGCACCGAGGGGTCTGGCACAAGCATTGAGCAGAGCATGAAACCGACCCGTTCCCTTCCTGTCGAACTCGCCCCGCCGTCCGAGCCGCGCGCCTTCACCGACGCCGCGCGCGCCGTCGCGCATTTGCAGGCGCTCTACGACCAGGCCACCGATTTCCTGGTCGCGCGCTTTCAGCAGGTGCTGGAAGACGGCCATCCCCGGGCCCGCTACCGCGCCTTTTACCCCGAGATCCGACTGACGACCTCGACCTACGACCTGCCGGATTCGCGGCTGGCTTTTGGCTATGTGCCCGAGCCGGGCACCTACGCCACCACCGTGACCCGCCCCGACCTGTTCAGCAATTACCTGGAACAGCAGATCGGCCTCTTGCTGAAGAACCACAATCAGCCGGTGATGATCGGCTTTTCCGACACGCCCATCCCGCTGCACTTTGCCATGGCGGGCCGGGGCGACGTGGCGCTGACGGGCGAGCTGACCTTTACCCTGCGCGACATCTTCGATGTGCCCGACCTGTCCATCACCAACGATGACATCGTCAACGGCGAGGGGGTGCGCAACGCCGACGGGTCGGTGCCGCTGGCGCCGTTCACCGCGCAGCGCGTGGACTATTCGCTGGCCCGGCTGGCGCATTACACCGCCACCGATCCCGAGCATTTCCAGAACCACGTCCTGTTCACGAACTATCAGTTCTATGTCGATGAATTCGAGGCCTACGCGCGCAAGGTGCTGGCCGATCCAGACAGCGGCTATTCCGCTTTTGTCGCGCCGGGCAATGCCGTCATCACCGAATCCGACGCCACGATCCCGGCGCTGCCGCGACTGCCGCAGATGCCGACCTATCACCTGAAACGACCGGGCGGGCAGGGGATCACGCTGGTCAACATCGGCGTCGGACCGTCGAACGCCAAGACCGCGACCGACCATATCGCCGTGCTGCGCCCGCACGCGTGGTTGATGGTCGGCCATTGCGCGGGGCTGCGCAACAGTCAGTCGCTGGGCGATTTCGTGCTGGCCCACGCCTATCTGCGCGAAGATAACGTCCTGAACGAGGATCTGCCCGTCTGGGTGCCGATCCCCGCCCTGGCCGAGATCCAGATCGCCCTGCAAGAGGCCGTGGCCGAGATCACCCAACTCAAGGATTACGAGTTGAACCGCATCATGCGCACCGGCACCGTCGCCACCATCGACAACCGCAACTGGGAATTGCGCGACCAGTCCGGTCCGGTGCAGCGCCTGTCGCAATCGCGGGCCATCGCGCTGGACATGGAAAGCGCGACGATCGCCGCCAACGGTTTTCGGTTCCGCGTGCCCTATGGAACGCTCTTGTGCGTGTCCGACAAACCCCTGCACGGCGAGCTGAAATTGCCGGGCATGGCCAGCGCCTTTTACAAGACGCAGGTCGCGCGGCATCTGCTGATCGGCGTTCGGGCGATGGAGCGGTTGCGCGACATGCCGCTGGACCGCATCCACAGCCGCAAGCTGCGCAGCTTTGACGAGACGGCCTTTCTGTAGCGCCGCGCCAGTCCCGCGCCGGGGCCAATTCGCCCGTTTTTTTGGCGTATTTGCTGGGGCTGAGGCGGCTTTGTGATTGTATGGCTTTCGTTCAGCCGATACACGCGATCTATCCCGCAGGGCAGACGATCGGCCGTGCGACCACGAACATCAGACGGAGAGAAACAATGAACAAGCCGATGACCAAGACGCAGCTCGTCGCCGCGCTGGCCGAAAAGATGGGCGCTGACAAGAAAACCGCCGCCTCGGCGCTGGACAATCTGGCCGAGCTGGTCGCCGCTGAAGTCGCCGCCGGCGGCGCCGTCACGCTGCCGGGCATCGGCAAGGTCTCGTGCCGCGCTCGCCCTGAGCGCGAGGTGCGCAACCCCGCCACCGGCGAGACCATCACCAAACCGGCCGACCGCGCCGTCAAGGTGACCGTCGCCAAGGCTCTGAAAGACGCCGTGGCCTGATCGGTCCGCGTTCACGTCGCTGCCAGGGCCGCCCGCCAGGGCGGCCTTTTCGTTTGCGGCCGCCCCGCGTCACCGCGTCGCGGATAACATATACGATAAATTGAATATTTCGATTGAAACCTCTCCTGCCCGGCCTTAGCTCTGCCGCATCAACCGCTGAACAGGAGAGCCCCGTGGCTTACACCGAGAAATTCCAGGCCCTCGCCGATGCTGCCCAGGCACGCGTGCAGGGTGTCGCCCCCGCCGACGTCGCCGCGCTGATCGCCAGAGGTGCCGTCGCGCTGGACATCCGCGATCCCGACGAACACGCCAAGGGGCATATCCCCGGGTCCATCAACCTGTCGCGCGGCAAGCTCGAAATGAATGTCGAAAGCCTGCTGCCCGATCTTGAGACCGAGATCCTTTGCTACTGCAACGCCTACAACCGGGGCGCGCTGTCGGCGGCGACCTTGCAGGATATGGGTTACACGAACGCGCGCTTCATCGCGGGCGGCCTGAACGCCTGGAAGGCGCTGTAAGCCGAGGTATGCGTGGTCCTGGCCGACACAGTCGCGGCGCAGTCTGGCGCCGCCCTGTGGAACGGATCGGGACTTGGACGAGCCGGGACCCCCGGGGTTGCCGGCCCTTTTTCTGTCCTGATTGGAGGAAAGCGCCGATTGGGGTTCCATCCCCGGACGAGCCCCCCGGCGAGACCGTGTCTTTTCAAAAATGCGAAATCATGATTTAGTAACTCTGAATACCGACAACATCAGAAGAAAAAATCATGTTCAAAGCGATTCGGATTTCGAAACTCGTCGCCGCCTCGGTGCTCGCCTCGGGGCTTTTTGCGGGGGCCGCGATGGCCTCGGGGCCCGTGGTCGTCGATCCCGAGCCCGTGCTGGTCGCGCCGGCGCCCGCCGTCACCGATTGGTCGGGTTTTTACGGCGGCCTCAGCTATTCTGACGTCTCGGGTCGCGTGAACTACGTCAACGCCCCCGTTGCGGGCCCCGCGATGGTCGGCACCTCGGGCATGGGGGCCTTTGCGGGCTATAACTGGCAGCGCGGGAATGTCGTCTTTGGTGGCGAGCTCAACTACGTCGCGTTCGCGACGCCGATGGTGGGCTTTCCGACATCGAATCAGGAAAACCTGACCGAATTGCGCGCCCGCCTGGGCTATGCCCGGGGGCGCAGCATGGCTTACGGTTTTGTCGGTGCCGCGCGCTCGAACCTGCTGGACAATATTGGGAACAGGTTCAACCAGACGGGAACGGTGTATGGCCTGGGCCTGCAAGTCGCGCTCAATCACAACATGTTCGTCGGGGTCGAGGTCGCGCGTCGCGATGTCCGGGGAACCACTGGGGCAAACACCGTTGGCACACTGCTCGATACGGTGTCGCTGCGGGTCGGCTATCAGTTCTGATCCACGCAATCAAAACCGCAACGGCCGCGTCAGGAAAGGCGCGGCCGTTTGCGTTTCAGGCCCGTTTGCCCACCAACGCCACGCCCAGCACGCCCAGCACCCGGGCTTCGATATCGGCGGCGGTCAGGCCGGCGGCTTGATACATCTGCTCGGGCGAGGCCTGGTCGATGAACACATCGGGCAGCACCATCGCGCGGAATTTCAGACCGTTGTCGAACACGCCCTCATCCGCCAGAAGCTGCGCCACATGGCTGCCAAAGCCGCCGACCGCGCCTTCCTCGATGGTGATGAGCGCCTCGTGGTCGCGCGCCAGACGCAGGATCAGGTCGCGGTCGAGAGGCTTTGCAAACCGCGCGTCGGCGACGGTGGGGGCGATGCCTCGTGCCTCCAGCGACTCGGCGGCTTTCAGGACCTCGGCCAGGCGGGTGCCAAAAGACAGGATCGCCACGCGCGCGCCCTCGCGGATCACGCGGCCGCGGCCGATCTCCAGCGGGACGCCGCGTTCGGGCATCTCGACGCCCACGCCCTCGCCACGCGGAAAGCGGAACGCGATGGGGCCGGTGTCATGCGCGGCGGCGGTGGCGACCATGTGCACCAACTCGGCCTCGTCGGCGGCGGCCATGACGACCATGCCGGGCAGGTTCGCCAGATAGGCGACGTCGAAGCTGCCCGCATGGGTGGCGCCGTCCGCGCCCACCAGCCCCGCGCGGTCGATGGCGAAGCGCACCGGCAGACCCTGCAACGCCACGTCATGCACGACCTGGTCGTATCCGCGTTGCAGAAAGGTGGAATACATCGCGCAGAACGGCTTCAACCCGCCCGCCGCCAGCCCGGCGCAAAAGGTGACGCCGTGCTGTTCGGCGATGCCGACGTCGAAACAGCGTTGCGGAAAGCGTTCCGCGAACAGGTTCAGACCCGTGCCGTCGGGCATCGCGGCGGTGACGGCGACGATCTTGTCATCGGCCTCGCCTGCCTGGATCAGGGCCTGGGCGAAAACCTTGGTGTAGCTGGGCGCGTTCGAGGGCGCCTTGTGCTGCTTGCCGGTCAGCACGTCGAATTTCGCCGTCGCGTGCCCTTTGTCGGCGGCCAGTTCGGCGGGGCGATAGCCCTTGCCCTTGCGCGTCAGCACATGGATCAGTGTCGGCCCCGTGGCGCGCGCGTGCAGGGTGCGCAGCACCGCCAGCAGGCTGTCCATGTCATGCCCGTCGATCGGCCCGACATAGTTGAAGCCCAGCTCCTCAAACAACGTGCCGCCGACGGCCATGTGCTTCAGCATGTCCTTGGCGCGCCTGGCCCCCTCTTGCAGGGGGGGCGGCAGCAGCGCCAGGGCGCCCTTGGCGGCGGCCTTGAGGTCCTGCAAGGGCCGCTCGGCATAAAGCCGCGACAGATAGGACGACAGCGCACCGGTCGGCGGGGCGATGGACATCTCGTTGTCGTTCAGCACCACGAACAGCCGCTTGCCCAGATGGCCGGCGTTGTTCAACGCCTCGAACGCCATGCCGGCGGACATCGAGCCGTCGCCGATCACGGCGATGGCGTCGCCCAGCGCCGGATCGGGCGCGCCGCCCAGATCGTGCGCCACCTTGAACCCCAGCGCGGCGCTGATCGAGGTCGAACTGTGCGCCGTGCCGAACGGGTCATAGACGCTTTCCGCGCGCTTGGTGAAACCGGACAAGCCGTCCTTTTGCCTGAGCGTGCGGATGCGGTCGCGGCGGCCGGTCAGGATCTTGTGCGGATAGGACTGGTGCGAGACGTCCCAGATCAGCCGGTCGCGCGGCGTGTCGAACACCGCGTGCAGCGCGACCGTCAGCTCGACCACGCCCAGACCTGCGCCCAGGTGACCGCCGGTCTCGCTGACCGCGCTGATCGTCTCGGCGCGCAATTCGTCGGCGACCTGCTTCAACTGCGGGTCGCTCAGGCGCTTCAGATCGGCGGGGCTGGAGACGCGGTCCAGCAGCGGTGTGGCGGGTCGGTCTGACATGGGCCCTCCGGCTACTTGTCGCGGCTGATAACGAAGCGCGCGGCATCCCGCAAGGTCGCGGCCCGGTCTCCATAGGATGCCAGAGCGTCGCAGGCCTGTGAAGTCAACTCGGCGGCACGGGCGCGCGCGGGTTCCAGACCCAGCAGCGAGACAAAGGTTGCTTTCCCCGCCGCCGCGTCCTTGTTCAGGCGCTTGCCGGCCGTCGCCTCGTCGCCCTCGTGGTCCAGGATGTCGTCGGCGATCTGGAACGCCAGACCCAGGGCACGCGCGTAATCCGCCAGCGGCGCCGGATCGGCCCCCGCCAGAACCGGCCCCACGGTGCAGGACCAGCCGAACAACGCGCCGGTCTTGCCCTGTTGCAGATGCGTGATCTGCGCCAGCGTCAGCGGCTGCGCGGCCGTTTCGGCGGCGATGTCCAGCGCCTGCCCCAGCACCATGCCCTGCGCGCCGGCGGCGCGCGCCAGTCCGGCGACCAGGGGCGCGCTGCCTGTCCCGGCGGCCAGTTCAAAGGCCAGGGCCTGCAAGGCGTCGCCGGCCAGGATCGCCGTGGCCTCGTCATAGGCGACATGCACGGTCGGCCGGCCCCGGCGCAGATCGTCGTCGTCCATCGCGGGCAGGTCGTCGTGCACCAGCGAATACGCGTGCATCGCCTCGATCGCGGCGGCGGCGGTCAGCGCGGTGTCGCGCGCCACGCCGTGCAATGCGCCGCTTTCCAGAACCAGGAAACCGCGCAGGCCCTTGCCGCCGACCAGCGCGTGACCCATCGCGGCGCGCACCCGGCTGTCGGGCAGCGCGGCCAGGGCCGTGTCCAGCCGCCCGGACACGGCCCTGGCGGCGGCATCCAGAGCGGCGGTAAAGCTCATTGCGCGTCGAAAGGCGCGGTGCCCGAGGGCTGACCGTTTTCCGCCAGCGTGATCTGTTCGATGCGCGCCTGCGCCTGCGCCAGCTTGGCCTCGCAGTGCCGCTTCAGATCGGCGCCGCGTTCATACAGCGCGATGGACTTGTCCAGATCGACATTGCCGCTTTCCAGCTGGCCGACCACCTGCTCCAATTCCTTGAGCGCCTCTTCAAAGGACAATTCGCCGACCTGTTTCATGCGCCCCGCTCCATCAGCACCTTGACATGCGCGGCGGTCGAGGCCGCCAGCGCGTCGAGGTTATACCCCCCTTCCAGCGCACTGACCACCCGGCCGCCGGCGTGCGTGTCGGCCAGATCGCAAATGCGCCGGGTGATCCAGTCGAAATCCTCGACCCCAAGGGCCAGTTGCGCCAGCGGGTCGTCGCGATGCGCGTCAAAGCCCGCGGACACCAGGATCAGCTCGGGCGCAAAGGCGTCCACGCGGGGAAAGACCTGCGCCTCCCAGGCGGCGCGAAACGCGAGGCCGTCGGTGCCGGGGGGCAGTGGCAGGTTCAGCACGGTGCCCAGGGCGCCGGTTTCGTCCGCGCGCCCGGTGCCCGGCCACAGCGGAAACTGGTGGCTGGACACGAACAGCGCGCGCCCCTCGGACCACAGCAGATCCTGCGTGCCATTGCCGTGGTGCACGTCGAAATCCAGCACGGCGACGCGCCGCAATCCGTGATGATCCAGCGCGCGTTTCGCGGCGATGGCGACATTGCCGAACAGACAGAACCCCATGGGCTTTGCCGTTTCCGCGTGGTGCCCCGGCGGGCGGATCGCGGCAAAGGCATTGCGCCCCTCGCCCGCGATCACCGCATCCAGCGCCCCCAGCAATGCGCCCAGGCCGTTCAGCGCCGCGTCCCAACTGCCCGAGGACAGCCAGGTGTCCGCATCGAGCTGCACCTGACCCAGCACCGGCACTGCGTCGCGGATCTGGTCCACATAGCTTTGCGGGTGGCAACGCAACACTTCCGACACCGGCGCGGGCGGGGCCTGGCGGCGGTCGAGCGCGGCGAACCCGGGGTCATCCAGGGCCGAAAGGATCGTGCGCAGTCGGTCCACCCGTTCCGGGTGCCCCTCAGGGGTGACATGGGTCAGACAGGCGGGATCGGTAAAGAACAGGGTGCTCATGGCAGCAGGCTAAACGCGCAATCGGTGGCCTTCAAGCCTCAGCTCCACGGGCCGCCATAGTCGCGCCGCGCGCGCCGTGGCGCCGGCCGGCCGGTGTCGCCCATCTCGCGCGCAAGCGCCTCGAGGGCAGCGATGCGGTTTTCCGTGTTCGGGTGGGTCGAGAACAGCTTGTCCCGCGCGCCGCCGTGCAGCGGGTTGATGATGAACAAATGCGCCGAGGCCGGGTTGCGTTCCGCCGTCGGGTTGTCGATCCGTTCGGCATAGGCCTGGATCTTGCGCAGCGCGTCGGCCAGCCACAGCGGATGACCGCAGATCTGCGCACCGATGCGGTCGGCCTCGTATTCGCGCGAGCGTGACACCGCCATCTGCACCAGCGCGGCCGCCATCGGTGCCAGAAACATCACCGCGATCATGGCAATGGGATTGGACCGCTCGCGATCGCCGCCGCGAAAGAAGAAGGCAAAGTTCGCCAGCATCGAGATCGCCCCCGCGAACGTCGCGGTCACGGTCATCGTCAGCGTGTCGTAATTGCGGATATGGGCCATCTCGTGCGCGACGACGGCGGACACCTCGTCCCGGCTGAGCCGCTGCATCAGGCCCGTGGACACCGCGACCGCCGCGTTGTCGGGGTTGCGCCCGGTGGCAAAGGCATTGGGCTGGTCGCTGTCGATCACATAGACCGCCGGTGTCGGCAGTTGCGCGTTCTGCGCCAGTTCCATGACGATCTGCTGCAATTCGGGCGCGGTATGGGCATCGACCGGGCGGGCGTTGTGCATCCTGAGCACCGCCTTGTCCGAATTCCACCAGGTCAAGGCGTTCATGCCCGCCGCGATCACCAGCGCGATCAACGCGCCGGCCTGCCCGCCGATGACATAACCCACCGCCAGAAACAGGCCGGTCATCGCGGCCATCAGGATCCCGGTCTTGACGTAGCCCATGGCTCACCTCCGTCTCTGACCGCAGAT
>Ga0116152_10002408_pt1 | contig 15247 bp, 12 predicted proteins | sample AD_UKC119_MetaG_FD_89894 | JGI IMG/M metagenome (GOLD analysis project Ga0116152, IMG submission 89894) | Active sludge microbial communities of municipal wastewater-treating anaerobic digesters from Hong Kong - AD_UKC119_MetaG | ecosystem: Engineered > Bioreactor > Anaerobic > Digestate... | reverse complement strand
TCTTCCACAGCAGCGCGAGTTGCATGAAGCGCATCATCAACACGGTCTTTTCTTTCTTTCACTTCGATCTCTGTTGCACCACCAACTTTAATCACGGCTACACCACCGGAAAGTTTGGCCAGACGCTCCTGAAGTTTTTCACGGTCATAGTCAGAAGATGTTGCTTCGATCTGTGTGCGGATTTGTGCACAGCGTGCACCGATATCTTCTTTTGAACCGGCACCATCAACAATCACTGTATCTTCTTTAGTGATGTTAACGCTTTTTGCTGTTCCGAGCATATTAAGAGTAACAGTTTCAAGTTTGATACCCAGATCATCAGAAATGACCTGTCCACCTGTCAGGATTGCAATATCTTCAAGCATGGCTTTACGGCGATCCCCAAAACCAGGTGCTTTAATCGCAGCAATTTTCAAACCACCACGAAGTTTGTTAACAACAAGTGCTGCAAGTGCCTCACCTTCCACGTCTTCCGCAATGATAAGAAGCGGACGGCTTGATTGTGCAACAGCTTCCAGAATTGGCAGCATTGTCTGCAGGTTTGAAAGTTTTGATTCGTGAAGAAGAATATACGGATTATCAAGATCAACCGACATTTTCTCTGCATTCGTGATGAAATACTGAGAAAGATATCCGCGGTCAAACTGCATTCCTTCAACTACATCAAGTTCCGATTCAAGGCCTTTGGCCTCTTCAACAGTGATCACGCCTTCTTTACCGACTTTTTCCATGGCGTTTGCAATCATCTGACCGATTTCTTTTTCACCATTGGCAGAAATTGATCCTACTTGTGCCACTTCTTCACTTGTTGAAATTTCTTTTGAACGTGCTTTAAGTTCCGCTGATATTTTGCCAACGGCAAGATCAATACCACGACGAAGATCCATCGGGTTCATACCTGCGGCAACTGATTTAAAGCCTTCGCGAACGAGCGCCTGTGCAAGTACGGTTGCAGTTGTGGTTCCGTCACCGGCAACATCATTGGTGCGTGAAGCAACTTCACGAACCATTTGTGCACCCATATTTTCATAAACGTCTTTAAGTTCGATTTCTTTTGCAACGGACACACCGTCTTTAGTGATGCGCGGTGCGCCGAATGATTTTTGTAACAATACGTTACGACCTTTTGGACCAAGCGTGACCTTTACGGCATTGGCAAGGATATCAACACCGGCAACAATACGTGCGCGGGCATCAGTTCCAAATTTTACTTCTTTAGCAGCCATTTTTAAAATTCCTTATTTTTGCTAATTCTAATTTCTGATTGAGGCGCCGATTATTCAACGATGCCTAAAATATCGGATTCTTTCATAATCAACAGTTCTTCACCGTTAACTTTGATTTCAGTGCCGGACCATTTGCCAAACAGCACTTTGTCACCCGCTTTAACATCAAGTGGCGTAACTTTTCCATCAGCGGCTTTTGCACCGTTACCAGCTGCAATTACTTCACCTTCGCTTGGTTTTTCCTGTGCAGAATCAGGGATGATGATACCACCCGCTGTTTTCATTTCATTTTCAACGCGACGTACTAGGACGCGATCATGTAAAGGACGAAATCCCATTTTCTCTACCCCTTTTTTGGGTTGTTAATATTAAAGTGTTAAATCAATGTGTGTTAGCACTCTCGATAGGAGAGTGCTAACAGCTGTAGAGAACAGATAATCGTTACAGAGAAATAGTCAAGGCGTGGAAGTAAAAAAAATCAGATTTTTTTATAAATATTTTTACGGCTTTTAAAAATAATGGCTGCAGCACCAATCAACCAGAGCACTGCTCCACCAGCCGCAAGCTCCATAAACCCTATATTTACCAGTCGCCAGATAAGATCAAACACAACCAGAAAAAGGGTAGAGTAAACTACAAGAATTATAAAGCTCCAGCTGAAGCGGTTTTCTTCTTTATTCCAGATCATTATTTTTCGCCTCCAATTTTCTTCAGCTCATCGGCTTTAAATAAAATACTTTCGCCAGCGACAACAATATCGCCGATATTTACAGCCGGTGTAAGCTGATCCGGAACATCAACAACAACAGTACTGCCCAAATGAATTCTTCCAAGACGTTGACCTTTTTCAATTTTATCACCAACTTTTGGCCAGACTTCAATTCTGCGTGCTAGCGCACTTGTAATCAATCTTACTTTTATCAGCCCCCAGTCAGACTGAATATGAATAATTTTCTGCACCGGACTCATCTTTTCCTTCAGATAAACCATGTTATAGGCTTCGCCATCCATTAATGTATCGCCCTGGTCTTCAACCTTAACAACAATCCCGGCTACAGGCGAGCGCTGTACGTGAACATCCCAGAACGTCAAAGCAATGACCACATATTTAACCCCGTCTTTTTCATCAATATAACGTATGCTGCCATCGGCCGGCGCCACCATATCATTTCCTGCAGGGATAGAGCGGTCGGGATCTCGATAAAAGAATGTCATAAAACCTTCGTCAATATTACCTGATGTCACCCAGTCGGAAACCTGCTGCGTTGGCCAGCGTTTATTGGGGCTTAACAAATCAAAAATAAGTGGGGATGGATATGGAAATCGCAATGCCCAATACCCAATAACCATGCCACATACGGCAAGTATGGCGATTTGCCAAAAAACCACTTTAATTGCTTTAAATAGAGTCATTATCAATATTTTACCCGGTATATTTTGAATATATTATTATCAACTGAACCTGATATTACACCGTTATTATTAAAATAAAACTAATGGTATAATTCAGAGCACTATTAAGCTTTATATTATTAGATAGAGTAAAATGGTCGTTGCGCCAATTGTAAGGGCATAAGGAAGCTGGGTAATCACGTGGTCCATATGATCACTTCCGGCGCCAATTGATGCCAGAACAGACGTATCAGACACCGGTGAGGAATGATCACCGAAAATACCACCGCCAACAACCGCTGCCAAAGTTTTATAAACAATCGGATCATTGGCCACACCCCCTGAAAACCCATAAGCAATAGGAAGAGCGAACGGGATCATCAAAGCGAATGCCCCCCAGGATGTCCCGGTTGAGAAGGATATCACAGCCGTAATAAAAAATGTTGACGCGACCAGCAGTGTTGGTGTCATAAAATCTTCGGAAAAGGCCATAATATATTCCGCTGCCCCAAGGCCCTTGGTCACAGAATTAATGCAGTAAGCAAGTGCCGTAATTATAATTGCCGACATAACACTTTTGGCGCCCGCAATGCCAATTTCCGTCAGATCACTGAAATTTTCCACATATTTCTTTATATAAAGCGACGTGCCAAGATAAATCACCGCCATTATAAAGGCTTCCAGGATCATCAGGCTGCCAAAAGCAAAGTAAGTGACAATAACAGTTCCAAATACAATAATGATCGGAACGGCGAAATCCCAGAATAGATAAGCTTTATCAAATTTTTTCTCAAACAGCCCACCTCCTTCATCACTGACCATGGGAATGGCACCATCGCGCAGAACCTTGCCTTCTTCCTTTGCTCTTTTTTCCGCCTTTTTCATAAAGGCAAAATCGGGAATAATTTCAAGACTTATCAGCATAGTAAAGATGACAAGTAAAATCGGATAAAGGTTATAGGGAATAGATCCTGCAAACAGCGTAATGGCTTCATCAATGGAGCCAATTGGCCCCCCTTCTTTTGCAATAAGACCGCCTAAATAAGCACCCCAGGACATAAAAGGCACCAGCACACAGACCGAAGCCGTCGTCGAATCAAGAATGAAGGCAAGTTTCTCACGGGAAACTTTTGCATTATCGGTCAGTGGTCGCATCACAGGGCCTGTCATCAGGGGACTAAAATAATCATCAACAATCAAAAAGCCCATCAGCCAAGTGGTAAATTTTACTTTTTTTGGTGATGTTCCTGTTTTTGACACTTTATCCGCAAAGCTGACCAGCACTCCTGCCCGTTTGAATAATTCAAACAGTATGCCGATAAAAATAATAATCACACAGATACGGATAAATTCCCCGCCCAGACTAGTTTCAATCAGACGGACCAGACCACCCGCCGGGTCAAGCCCGTACAGAGTTGCCATTGGGTCATAATCCAGCATCATTACCCCGATAAGACATCCTGCAAATAAGGAAAAAATGGCACTTCTGGTCCAGAAAGCCGTAACAAGTGCAAAAATGAGCGGCACCAATGACCACGCCCCGTAATTAACCGCTGTTTCCATAAACATCCCTTTTTATTTTTTTAGGATATTAAAGTCACAATTCCGGGAAGTACAGAATTTAAGCCGTCAAATACGTGCTTTTTTATCAACCCATTTTTGCCAGATAATATATACACCGGCCAAAACTGCGAAAATAAGCAACAACGCTTCTATGAATGTCGCTCTCTCAAGGTTGAGCAATAAAGTCGGATCAATCCAGAAGGATACAAGCAGGCATAAAAAACAAATGCCCCGGGCTAGAAGCAGTCTTTTTCTTGGCCGGGCTTTGTTCATTTATCATCCTTCTCTCTTTGTCTAGCGCCCCAATGCCGCTTTTAATTTTGCCAGCAAATAGGCAAAACGCCCTTTTAAAGTGGGAGGAAACGCAATTATATCAATAAGGTCATTATAATATTCCGACCCCCATTGTGCTTTATAGCCGGAATCACCAAGACCGTTGTTGATATATTTTATACCTTTAACGATGGCATCGGAAACAAATTCCACTTCCATTCTGACGCCTGTATTAAATCGGGCGACTTTTTCATCATAGCTGCTGGTCAGATAATATCTTATTCCCCCTGCATCCAATGCCACTTTTTTACTAACCGGCTTATCATCAAGATATAAAATCCAGACACTAAGCGCCTTTTTATAAAAATCATCCTTAACCAGTTCGTTCCAGTAAGTCTGTTTTTCCTGCCCTACAAAACGCGGTTCTCCGGATTTGGAGACCCAGGCATTACTTTCAACCGTTTCAATATCCTTAAATATCTGTTCCCAGGTTGAAGCATCCACGTCGTTGAAATGTTTTAACTCCACCTTACCCAACGCATCCATTTTACGGGCATGTGCGCGCATTTTCTGACGTCTGTTTGCACTGAACCCTGATAAATATTCCTCAACACTGGCGGGAGGAACCATGCCATAATTGGCGCCGATAGTCATGGTAATGATTTTCCAGCCATTCTGCTTAAGCTGCTCTGTCAGGTCTGAAATAAATCTATCATTACTTTCCACCGGCCCCATTCGAAAGCCGTATATTCCGGATATTTTACTTAATTTTTCTACCGTTTTTTTAATTAGCGTAGCATCAGGACCAGTATTCACTATACCGCGGTGCGGGAAATATGCCCCCGGCAATGACGCAAATTTAAGGGGACCTACTTTCTGAAAGGCATAGGGAATGATGGCACAGCCACTATCAGTCTCGCCAACATAAATATACTCAATTTCCCTGGTCCAGCTATTTGATGACTGAACAAGATTAAGCCACGCATAAAACCAGTTCTCTCTCAGAAATTTAATAGCAGGCGCACCATCGGCCTCGATGCATTTCCAAAATTTTTCTGGCAATTCAGTCATTTATCTACCTAATTCAATCCGGTTTTAGTTCGGTGGCGAATAAACGCCCTTATTATCTTCTATTTCCAGAACCCATAAATCAGGATCGAAATCAATCTGACGGGCGATATATTGGTCCGCATCACGTTCTTCAATAAACGCTTCACCCTTTGGCTGTTGCCAGAACAGATTACCATCCATATCTCGGCTCTGTGTGAATATTTTGCACCCTTGACCGTAAACATATTGTTTAATCAGCAACAAACCCCGATCTGCATCGCCTTTATGATTAACAGTCGCAGACATTGACATATTTTCACAGCGTCTGATTTCCGCCCCGACAATTATGCTGGTTTTAAGACTGACTTCCAAGGACTATCAGGCCTTTTTCCGGCTGGATGCTGATGGGTCCCGACCCATGCCGACTGTGCTGCTGCTTACCCTTTTTAGTTCCTCAATTTCAGCAGAAATATGCTCTCTTTTCTCTTGGCTCATAGGGGCAATTTTTTCAACCTGGGCAATCAGCCGGTCCAGTCCGGCACTCACCAGATCGAATTTTGCCGTGACATGATCTGATGCTTTTGAAACATCTCCTAAATCTTTGGCTGTCTTATTCAGGTCTTCCAGAATCGAGTTTTTAACAAATGCCGTATCAGACGCCTTGCTCACTTCCTTATTAAGGGACGTAATCAGCTTCTCAATTTTGTCAGAAATAGTTTCAAATGTTTTATCCTGACCCATGTCCAGCTTCTTCTGGGTTTCTTCAATTTTCTTTGAATAGTCCTCAAATCTTTTTGAAATTTCCTTTGAAGCCTCTGTCGACTGCTTCGTCAGCTGATCCACCAGTTTCTGCAGTTCTTTTGTCTGATCAGTGGTCGCTTTGCCAATCTGTTTCACATAATCTTCAAGGGTTTTTACAATCAGTTGATTGACAGCCTCTTCCTGCTTTTCATTAATGGATTTGGAAAAATCCTTAAATGTTGAAACGGTTTTATTGAGGGCCGATTCAACAGATTCAAATTGCACGGCTTCCTGTTCTTTGGTCTCAAGATTAAACAGATTTTCAATCATTTTCACCACTTCAGCGGCACGATGATAAATATGCCCCATAAAAACCCGGAACATAGCGGTCATAAAAACACCGACACCAATGCAGAGCGCGAATGAAGATGCCCCCATAAGAAATGTTTCATTACCAACCAACGTACCGTTATCAGACTGTAACGCTCCGGCAAATGAAACGATAAACAGCAAAAATCCGATACCAATCAATACCCGCGGCATTGGTCGCATGAACCATACGGAAAGCCGTGAATTTAAAATGCGGTCAATTTTAAAAATCTGTGATGCAGGTGTTAAAACACTGACGATCACAGGATTCATCACTTTTGCTTTTCCCTTGCCAATAAAAGTGGTTTTTTTACGTATATCCTTTTCTTGGCGCTCAATAATATAAGACGCATAAGGGACAGCAAATTCAGCATAAACAAGTTTGAATTCTGACATGACTTTAAGAAATTTTTCTTTTGTAACATGCTGGGCATTATCTGATGCCCTTGGCAACTCCGAAATTCTGCCTTTCAGGGATACCAGTCCGACAATATTGACCACAGCCGGGATCAGAAAGGCAGACAAAAACATCAAAAGTGAAAAAGTCGACCAGTAACTGGCAATGCCCCATAACGAGCTTCCATCCAGAATCCGGGTAAATATGCTGTTTACTTTAATATCAAAAACAAACTGCAATAATGAAAACAGCCCGGAATTTAAAAAATATGCCGCAACCGCCGATCCCAGCAAGGCGATCATAAACAATAGGTTTCTGGGTAAATTATCTCTGTTTTCCTGCATTCTTCCTGCTCTTTTTTCTGTTTTTAAACTTATACCATCATGTTAAGGCGAATTAATTAATTAACTTATAACATGAGGGGTATTTAATAAATGTCCGCTTTCCAAACATAACTGAATAATTATTTCTTTGTAATTCTCTCATATATTGCCGGATAATTGGCAACTGAATTTTTCCAGTTACGGACCTCTTCCACATAATGACGTCCGGCAGCGTGGAATTTCGGCCACTCGTCCCGCTTTTCAATAAGATCACATATTTTCTTTGCCAGGGCAATCGGACTGTCAGGCTCAAATAACATACCTGTTTTTCCATCTTCAATCAGTTCCCTATGACCACCTATATCGGATGCCGCAACCAGCTTATGCTGCGCCATTGCTTCCAATGGTTTTAGGGGCGTAACCAGATCCGTCAACCGCATTTTTTTACGTGGATAAACAAAAATATCCACAAGATTATAATAATCCTGCACTTTATCATGGGGAACACGGCCAGTAAAAATAACCCGGTCTCCCAAATGTTTACTTTCCGCCAGTTCTTTTAAGGCCTTTTCCTGCGGACCGCCACCAACAAGAAGCAGACAGGCATTTGGAATGCGGATAATAATTGAATTCATTGCCCTTATTAGAATATCTAGCCCTTCATAATCATAAAAGGACCCGATAAAGCCAAGTACAGTCATCCCTTCAAGGCCCAGTTTTTCCTGTAGCTCCTTATTCGCTTCATGGGGACCGGAAAATTTAGTTATATCAACGGCATTGGGAATAAGGGTGATTTTGTCAGCCTCAATGCCCCGGCTGATCAGATCCTGTTTTAGACCGTCACAAATCGTGGTAACGGATGCCGCATTTTTAACGACATTGGTTTCAAGCCACTTTGTGATTTTATAGCGAAGGTCCCCTTCTTTGGTTGTGCCATGACTAACCGCGGCATCTTCCCAGAAGGCACGAATTTCATAATGAACAGGAATATTGTATTTTTTGCCGATTTTTAATGCTGCCAGCCCATTCAAAACAGGGGAATGCGCATGAATGATATCCACTTTTTCGCTTTGTACGATTTGCTCAATCCGGTTGCTTAGGGTTCTGACCACATTCCATTGATTGATGATTGGAATTTTATTCAGTATCCAGCCGCTGGGACGGGTCCGGTAAAATTCAAAACCGTCAACCGTTTCCTTTTCCTGATAAGGGGCAATATGCTTGATGCCTGTCACCTGAAGTGTTTCTAGGCCAAGCTTGCGTTGCTCAGATAAAATCTGAAAACTTCTGAAGGTATAGCCGCTATGAAGCGGGATCGAATGATCAAAAACATGGAGTATCCGCATCAGTCAGCCTTTCTTTTAAATTCGTCAATCGTCCTGTCTATACAGGTTGACATAAGATCCATTCCTCTTTGCCATGAATGATGGCTTAAAACCCTGGCTCTGCCGTTTTTGGAAAATTTCTTTTGTCGTTCAGGGTCGGCAAAAAGGCTCATTATCTCTTTTGCATAGTCTTCCGGCCTGGTTGCCGCCAGAATATGGTCTCCCACCACCGCATCAACACCGCGTGCTGCCAGATGGCTGGATACAACGGGAAGCCCCATGGCCATCCCTTCAAGAATTTTATTCTGTGTGCCACGGGCAATGACCAGCGGAGCCACCATTACCTGACAGGATTGAACATGTATCCTGATATCATCGACCGTTCCTGTCACCAACACCCCGGGAAGCTCATTTAGCTTCAGTACCGATTGCGGCGGTGCAGCACCAATCACCTTGAATGTTACATCCGGATAGTGTTCGCGAATAATCGGTAAAACTTCATGGCAGAAATTAATGATACAAACTTCATTTGGATAATAATCCATCCGTCCAACGAAACAGATACTGTTCTTTTGATAGTCAACATCAATCGGTTTGAAAAAGTCACTGTCAACGCCATTTGGGAAATAACCACTGGCAACGCCGGTTCCATAACTGTCAAGGGTTTCCACCTCAAAATCAGTGGCACAGCTGCATAGGTCGAATTTTTTTGCCAGTCTTTTTTCGTCGGCTTCAAGTTTGCGTCCTTCAAGGGCATATCCGGCGCTGATTGGCCATTTTTTATAATCCACATAGGCCAGCCATTTCTGACTGTCCATATCGCAGAAATCAAGCATTTTGGCTGTATCTGTGACATGCTCGACATATTGTGCGGCTGATGAGCTGAAAACCACAATCAAATCAAATTTTTGTTTTTCAAGAAGCTGATTTACTTTTTTCTGAAGCTCGCCTGAATAAAAATACCCCATGGATGAAGGGTCACTGGATAAAAGTCGCGAGACCATCCTGATTTTCTGGATAAACTCATTAATTTCAACCAGAATAAAGTCATGGCAAAAGTCTTTAATTCCCTGACAGTCCGCTGTTTCCTCCGGCGAGCGCGAGAGAGAGGCAACCGTCACTTGGTGCCCCTGCTCATGCAGATATTTGACCATATTATATGATCTGATCTTATCACCACGGGTTGGCGGATAGGGAAAACGATGACTTAAAAACAGTATTTTCAACGGGCTAACTCAATTTTTTATTTTAAAATTATTTATCTAATATCAATTAGCGCAAATTTATTAATATTTTCCTTGTCTTTGAAACAATTTGACTATTTATCAACTGAACCAGTAAGAAATTTACTGAACCGGGTCGGGAAGCGTTTCACCCGCCGCATTGGCCTGATTAAGTCCCGCCATTACAAGGTCAGATCTGGCACCAGCTTTCGCTGCACTTTGATATGACTGAATGGCTTCATCACGTCTCCCCTGCTCAAGAAAAAGCTTACCTTCAAGTAAAAAGGCTTCTGCTCTGGTTGAGGGGTCAAGTTTCAACTGATTGACAACAAGCCGACTTCCATCATAATCTCCATCCGTCTTTGCCAGATTGATAAGCTCAATCTGAAGCGGCCAAATATCAGTAGCAAATTTTAAACCGTCTTTTAACAGTGGACGGGCTTTGTCAGTTTCATCCGTCTGACTATAAGCACGGGCAAGCATAACGTATACTTCGCTATCACGTTTATTAAGCGACTTGGATTTTAATAAATTATCCCGCGCCGCTTCATATTCTTCAAGCATAAGCTGGGCTTTCCCCAAAATTTTATAAGAGAGCGGGTTTTCTGGGAATGCCTGAACCATCTTTTGTCCAAGGGATTTTGCTTTTTCAAAATTACTTTCTTCAAAATAAAAACCGGCCAACTTTTCATGAACCGAGACCAGATCAGGTTTGGCCAGCGTTGCCGTTACCAGATAGCGTTCTGCGGCAATCATATCCCCGCTGCTTCGGGCCATTTCATATAACTGCTCATAAGCCGGAATATACCCTTCATCCTTTGCGAGAATATCATTTAGCGTTCTGACCGCTTCATTATGGTTGCCCGTTTTCAGTTCCAGTTTTGCTAGATTGATGCGGCCCTGATTAAAATTATTATCAAGATCAATTGCCCGTCTGAAATTGCTTCTTGCCGCATCCACATTGTTCAATGCCATATAGCCAAGGCCAAGCAGGTTATAACCGATTGGGCTTGCTCTATCCTGATCAATCAGTGCAGCTGCATTTTCAATCGCTTCCTTATATTTTTCTTTTTTCAGATTCTGATAAGTCTCTAATATAAGGCCCTTATTGACTGACGGGTTCTTGTTCATAACTGACTGGATATCAAGTTTGACACCAAATTCCTTGCCACTGTCGAATTCTTCAATCTGTCTGACCTGATCAGCACTAAGCCGATCCATATTCTCATTTGAAGCACGAGATAGATATGTGCTCGCCTTATCATCATTCCCAGCCAGCAGATAAGCGTCCCCTAGCAACGTCAGGTCGGTAATATCCAGTTTTTTGATATCCGCCAGATAATCAAGTACCTCAACGGCTTGCTGGTATTTTTGCTGCTGCATTAAGGCGGCCCCAAGAATACGGCGGGCATTTACATGGTCCGGATCTATTCTGATCAGACGGCTTAAGGCCTCAGCCGATTCAGAATAATTCCCCGTGGCATAGCCCAGCTTTCCTTTAAGCAAAAGCCCTTCAACCGAATTATTGTAGGCATCACCGGCTCTGTTCAAATAACCGCTGGCCGTTCTGATATTATTGCCTTCTGCAAACAGGGTTGCGATCATAAAATTGGCATATCCGTCATCCGATTTTTGAGCGAGAATTTTTCTCAGCACCTTCATCGCGTCGTCTTTTTCCCCTAAGTCATAGAGAACGCCCGCCAGTTTTGCCTCAATTCCAATGTCATCCGGCTTATAAAAATTGGCCCGGGCAAAATATCGGTAGGAGGCTCTGGCCCCTTCCCGGCGGTGAACCAGTTCCCCTTTTAAGGCATAAAGATCAGCATTCAGTTCATCCATTGCCAAAGCTTTTTCAACATTGATTTCCGCTTTTTCATAATCCCCAGCCATATTGTAAAGCACCGCAAGCGGCTGGTTCAGTTCAAGCCTGTCTTCCTGAAGCAATGCATCTGCCTGATAAAAATTGACAAAGGCCTGCTTAAAATCATCCAAGGCGTAATAAGCCTGTGCCCGAACCAGATAGACCTCCCCGTAAGTTTCCGACGCCGCCATTTCAAACTGCACTTCATCTAAAATTTCCTGATACTGACCAAGGAGAAAATATGTTTTGCCGATATCGGCAAGAAGCAGCGATCTGTCAACACCAAGCGCCTCTGCCCGCATCAATTCATTAAGGGCAATATCGCCATTGCCCAGCTTTATATATTGTCTGGCAATATCCTGATGCAGTTCGCCATTTTCAGGATCATCAAAAAGCTCTGCCCATTTTTTGTCAGTCTGGGCAATAAGCGCATATCTTTCCAGTTCTTTTCTGGTTGGCTCGCGCGAGACATATTTTTCTTCTGTTTTTTCCGGGACCGCCGCCATATCTGGGAGCGAGACAACCGCCTGCTGCGCATGGCTTGTACCGGCGGTGGACAAAAGGCCCAAACCCAAAAGTGCAAAGATTTTATATCCCGCCTGCATGATCGCGTATTCCCTCCGAAATCCTGTTCACTTATCTATGTTTAAATCATATTGCTTGACTAATCCATAGAAGGTTGGCCGACTGATGCCAAGAAGTCTTGCAGTTTCGCTGATATTTCCGTTGGTCAGCGATAAAGCTTTCAGCATTGCCGCTTTGTCATTCTTCTCTCTGATCTCTTTCAGGTTAAGCGTCTCGATATGGTCATCACTATAATCAATCTCAAGATCATCCAGCGTGATTTTTTTGCTGTCGCTCATAATAACGGCACGTTTTATCCGGTTTTCAAGTTCGCGGACATTGCCCGGCCAGTCATATGACGCAATTGCCCGCGCCGCATCCTTATCAAAACTTTTCGCTCGTTTATCATAGGCACGGGAAAATTTATTGAGAAAATTATGGGCCAGAAGAAGCGCGTCTCCGTCCCTGTCCTTAAGATCAGGAATATTCACAACTATTTCACTGAGCCGGTAAAATAAATCTTCGCGGAACCGCCCGTCAGTAATCTGGTCTTCCAGCCGCTGATGCGTAGCACTGATCACCCTGACATCAACGGGTATTTCCTTACGTCCGCCAATACGCTCAATTACACGCTCCTGAAGAAACCGGAGCAATTTAACCTGTAATGGCAGTGGAAGGTCGCCAATTTCATCCAGAAATAGGGTTCCGCCCTCAGCCAGCTCGATTTTTCCCTTTACCTGTTTCATCGCGCCGGTAAAGGCGCCTTTTTCAAAGCCGAACAGCTCACTTTCAATCAGGTTTTCCGGAATTGCCCCACAATTGATTGCAACAAATGGCATATTATTACGGTCGCTCAGGTCATGAAGCGCCCGCGCCAGAAGCTCCTTACCTGTTCCGCTGCCCCCTAATAGAAGAACGGAAACTGAGGTTGGTGAAACGCGTTCAATAACACTGCAAACCTGCTCCATCTGTTCTGAAGCTGTGACCAGACCGGGTAAACGGGTTGTTTCCTCTCTTTGCTGCAGTTTTTTATTTTCCTGCTCAAGATCATAAAGCCTGAAGGCCCGATCAACGATAAAGCCGATCTCGTCCGCATCAACCGGTTTCTGATAAAAGTCGTACGCACCTTCAGAAATTGCCCTTATCGCGCTTTCCCGTGCCCCATGACCGGACGCAACGATGATTTTTGTGTCCGGGGTTATGGATAAAATCTCATTTAAAATGGCGAACCCTTCGGTCGTACCGTCCGGATCTGGTGGCAGGCCAAGATCTAGCAAAACCACCGCAGGCCGATATTTTTCGACAAACGCCATGGCTGTTTGCCGTTCACCGGCAATCAGTGTTTCGAAATTTTCAAAATTCCATTTATACTGTCTTTGAAGCCCTTCGTCGTCTTCGATTACCAGTAATATCCGTTTTTGTTCAGTAATTTTTTATTCCTTTTTCAAATGGATCGTTACCAGTGTACCTGCCCCGGGTTTACTTTTTACTTCCATCCGCCCGGACATATTTTGAATTAACTGTCGGCTCTCATAAGCGCCTATGCCATAACCGCCTTCTTTTAATGACCGGAATGGCCTAAAGAGCTCATTGCGGATAAAATCCTTATCCATTCCTGTGCCACTGTCAGCAACTTTAATCATCACGTAATTTTTATCCTGAGCAAGTGATATTTCAACAAGTTTCTGATCCTCACTGGCATCCAGAGCATTTTGAATGATATGCATCAACACCGTTTCAAGATCGTCATGATTGCTTAAGGCACAATAGATATCTTCCTGCCCTTTAAAGGCAACGTTATGTCCGGCCGTTTTGAATGTCTCAACACTTGCCATGACCACGGGCTTCACATCTATGACAGCAAATTCCCTTGTTTTTGAAGGTTCATTGACAATATTAATGCGGGACAAAAGATCATTCATCTTTTCAACAGTGTTTTTGACCGTAAGCTTCATATCCTTTTGAAAATCCGGGTTATCCCCGTGTTTGTCTGCATTACGTTGAAGCAATGAAAGCTGGCTTGCCATATTTTTAATATCATGAATTACGAAAGCAAATTTTCTGTTAAAAGCATCAAATTCACTGGCAATTGATAATGCTTTTAGTGTTTCCTGTTCAGCCAGATAACTGGCAATCTGCAGGCTGACAGTTTTTAGGATATCTATTGTTTCCCAATTCAGTTCCCGCCCCGCTCTTGGCTGATATATAATAATGAACCCGATCATCCGGCTATGATGGATCAGCGGGACAAGAAGCCAGAACTCTGGGTTTTGTGATATCCATTGCGGTATTTTTATATCGGTTTTCGGGATTTTTCCGCCCGCAATATCATTCAGGTCAACGACCCAGTGATTTTTTTCAATATAATTTACAAACGGATCATCCACATGAAGTTCCTCATCCATTTCCCGTCTGAAATTCCACATGGCAATCTGGCTGTAACTGTCTGGCTTTTCAAGGTACCAAAGTGACCCGCCCGGACTGTCCATTATATTGGCAACTGCTTTAATGGCCCGTTCCTGAATATTATAATGATCTTCTGAGGCCGTCATTGTTTGAATGAACCGCAGCCACTCTTCACGATAATCAAATTTATACATGAAAAAATATTTATTCAGCAGCACCAGAATGGTTGATCTGATCCTGCCGGAATAAATAATCACAACAAATCCGACAAAGGCCGCAAATATAAAACTGACCTGAAGAATTTTTCCCCAATCCCCACCAAAGCTACGGATATAATATCCAAGCACAGAAATGGACATCAGATAGGCAATACCCGCAATCAGGGAAACCATATGAAAGGCCGCTCTGCGGGAGAGACTTACACCAACAGACCAGTTTGCCCGCCTGGAAATGGCCACTGCCATAAGCGGTACGACAATAATATTGACCACACCCCGCGCCTGGAAAAGATCGGGATCAATAAGAGCATAAAGC
>Ga0116152_10002405_pt1 | contig 15255 bp, 15 predicted proteins | sample AD_UKC119_MetaG_FD_89894 | JGI IMG/M metagenome (GOLD analysis project Ga0116152, IMG submission 89894) | Active sludge microbial communities of municipal wastewater-treating anaerobic digesters from Hong Kong - AD_UKC119_MetaG | ecosystem: Engineered > Bioreactor > Anaerobic > Digestate... | reverse complement strand
TGAGTTTGTGTCTGTTTGAGAAAACACCTATAAATCAGATATTTGAAAACAAAAATTACATCATAGAACAAACACGCGATCCTAATCAACTGGATTTGTTTGACTTATAACCGGACACGCCTGATATGGTATATACAATATAGTCAGTCGTGGTGATAATGGTGGTGTCAATTACGGCATTTATTCCACCGCAAATAATGGATCATCAGTCTATGGCCTTTATGCCAGTGCATCCGGTGGTACAACGAACTGGGCCGGATATTTTGCCGGGGGTAATGTGTATATTACCAACAATCTGGGTATAGCTTCAGCCGCTCCCACCGAAAAACTGGATGTAACCGGCAATATTCGCTTCTCAGGGGCTTTGATGCCGGGCAATGATCCCGGAACTTCCGGAAAAGTACTGAAATCAAACGGGGCAGCCGTTGCTCCTACATGGATCAGTGCTGTGACTCCAGACAATATTTACACAGTGGAAAGTACGGCAGCTCTTGAAATTACCAGCTCCACATTTACAGTTATTCCGGGTGAATCCATCACTGTTAACGGATTGAATCCCGGCGACCGCGTTTTGATCTGGTTTGGTGGAAACATGTATATGGATGGCGCTGATTACAATATCGTTGATGTGGCTTTGCATATAAACGGAACAATGGCTGTGGTAGGTGGTTTTGTCCGTACGGCCATTGACTGGGATTATGCAGAACTTTCATGGCAGAATTATTCGGCCATTGCACGATATAATGTTACTGTTGCTGGGGATTATACTTTTGATGTTCGTGCCCGAGCAACGCTTGGTGTGTCAGAATCCATTTTTATCGGAGGCGATGCTACCCAGGCAGCCGAAAGTGTTCTTCAGGTCTTTGTTTTGAGAAATTAATCACTGAAATTGAATTGGTATGAAAAAGATATTATTGGTCTCTGTTTTCTTTGTTATTTGCCTTGCTATGTCAGCACAGCAAACAAAACATGTTGAAAAAATCAGAATTCTTGAAACCGGAACGGCTGTTCTTAATAACGGTCAATGTCAGATTTCACTCAATGAAGAAATTGATCCGGCAAACTATTATATTGTTCTCACTCCTGTCGGCAAGCCGGCTGTGTTGTATATTGCCAATCAGGAAAGCAAACAATTTGTCGTGAAATCCGATGTTGAAACCACTGCTGAATTTCAGTATATGGTTATTGAGAAACGGCGCAAAGAAGTGTTGGATACAAACAACACCAAGTCGGGCAAATAGATTTTTATTCATAATTGAATAACCGGACTGGGATTGCAATTGTATTTGTGATTGTATCCCGGTTCGGTTTTTATTTGTATCGCTGTTTGATTTTCCCCATAAGATCATGATAATTCACCATGAAAACGCCAATAAGAATGAGCAGAATAAATGCGATGTGTGCCAGCCCCAGAACTTCGCCGTCGCCTAGTCCCCAGAGGGTTGACACCACGGGCATCAGATAAGTGACCGATGCCACAAAAAGAATATCTGCTATTTTTATTAAATGATAATACATCAGCAAAGCCATTGCTGATCCCACAATTCCCAAAATGCTCATGTACAGAATTCCAAATCCGCTACCTGCTGTGGTTTTTGTTATCTGAATAAAATCGGTGTATCCAAAGAGATATATAGTAGAAAACAATCCGGTGATGAAAAAAACTACCGAAACCATTGAAAGGGTGGGTACATTACTGAGCCAGCGTTTGATAAAATTGATGTTGATTGCATAGGATGTTGTTGCAATGAGAATATATATGCCATAGGAAAAATTGAACGAGAGTGTTTTATCCCCTGCAAAGGCCAGCAATCCAACGATGCCGGCAAATCCGATAACAACGCCGGCAATACTAAGCAATCTGGCTTTGTAGCTAAAAAAAATGATTCCTATGATCAATGTAAACAGCGTCGTGGTACTATTCAGGATACCTGCAACATAGCTTTCAATGCCGGTTTGAGCATAAGCAAACAGAAAGGCAGGAAGACCATTTGCCAGAATCCCTGACAACGTTAGAAGAAGAAAAGTTTTAAATGGCATTTTGAAAATGTATATCAATGCAGGAATTAGCATGATAGAAAAAGCAGCTGTCATTCGGTATGCCGCGACAATGTTGCTTGGGAAATACACCAGCGCTTTTTTCATTAAAATGAACGAAGAACCCCAGGTGAGCACCAGAATTAACATGAATAGCAGTGAAACACCTTTATTTCCTCTCATTGATTCCTTTGATTACATCCAGCGTTTTCGTTTGAAATAGAGAATCAGAAAAATAACGATCAGAGCCATGATGCCTATTATCATTGAAAACGCAAAGGGATGCTCGCCAAACGGCAATGCCACATTCATTCCGTATAATCCGGTGATAAATGTCATCGGCAGTAATGTTGTGCTGATGAATGTGAGCATTTTCATGATTTCGTTGGTGCGATTGGCCTGCATCGAGTCAAATGTTTTCGAGAGTCCTTCGAGCAGTTCGCCATCATCTTCAATCATATCCCAGTTTTTCTGATAGTAGTCGAGAATATTTCCCCAGTAATCTTCCATGTCTTCGGCAAATCCTTTGACTTCGCCACTTTCAAATTTGTGGAACAGCCGTAGCTGCGGTTTGAAAGTTGTATTGAGCAGGATTACATTTTTTCTTGTAATTGATATTTTTTCAATGATCTTATCTGCATTGCGGCTGAACATTTCCTTATTGATCAAATCAATTTCTGTATCGGTTCGTTGAAGAATGACCTGCGTTTCTTTCATCAGCGATTCCAGAATGCGATACAGTAATTTATCTGATGATGACAGATCTTCATCAATCTGACCATCATTTATTTGCCGGCGGAGTTCCTCAAATAAGTCCCTGATAACCCAGTGGGCACTTCCAATGGTAATGATAAAATCTTCGCCCCAGAAAATTTTTATTTCCTTGACTTTGATAAAGCGGTTGATTTTATCGAAATAGGGGAAATGCAGAATCAGAAAATAGTAATCATCGTAGATGTCAATTTTCGATCGCTGCGCCCGTGTTTTGCAGTCCTCAATATCCAGGGGGTGAAAATGGTATTCGTTTATCAGGAGATTGTAATCTTCATCAGATGGATAAAGAATATGTAACCACTTTACTTTGTCAAGCCTGATCTGTTCAATCATAGGCCGCCTCCTTTCCTGGTTTTATTTATGGATTGCTACATCCCGGTTAAGTTTTTTGCAAAAGTAAAACAATTATTAAAACAGCAATAGTGCTAATGCATTTTTTTCGCGGATTGACCGTTCTTTTATTTAAACAGTTAATTGTATTTGTTGCTGCCTGAAAAAATTGTGTAAGTTTGTATGTTTTACAATTCTCAGAAAATGAAAATCCAGCACATTGTTTTGCTTGCCATCATTATGGGGTCAATGAATTTCTGCAAACACAAAAAAGAAGTTGTCAGGGAAACATCGGACAGTATTGTTGCAGAAGAGCAATTTCGGGATACTGCGGTGGCCGTTGACCCGGCTGAAGCATTGATTGTTGATAATAATGCTTCGAATCAGGATGGTCGGAATTGGAAAAAGGAAGAGATTGCCAGTGGCACTGCTTTTTATAAGCTGCGTTATTGCGGAGGAGCCAGGCCTACACCTGACATTGAAAAGGAGTTCAATCAGGAGCATTTATTGGTTTCACAGAAAATTAAATTTGTGAACGTTGACGACAAATCCGATTTTGTTATTGTTTCAACCGATGAGAATGGATGTTTTACCGTTGTTTTGCATCAAGGTAGTTATGATTATTTTCTGGTTTATACCGAAGGCAGCAAATGGCCTCCCAATCCCGGTTGTCAGAAATATTATGAGAGAATATATGGAAAAATAACCGTTGGAGATGGTTCGTGGTCTGGTTATAAGTTGCTGTATTCTTTTCCCTGCGACCCCTGCAGCCCTCCAAAACCCTGATCTGTGATGCTTTGCAGCATTATAGTCCATAATTATTTGACTTTAAGCGAATAATTTCCATTGCGTACATATTTTTATCTGCCATCGGTTTGTGAAAACCAAGTGTCAGTATATTTTATTAATTATCAGATGTTTTGATATTTATTAAGATTGTAGCTTTGCAGAAAAATAAGACATGAAAAACATTTTCTCATTGAAAGCAATGCCTTATGTAGTCATGATACTCATCGCAGGATGTGGTGGTGCCGATAAAAAGAATAAGGACAATCCCTTCTTTTCGGAATTCAACACCCAGTTTGGAGTACCTCCGTTTGATAAAATCAAATTCGAACATTATCAGCCGGCGCTCGAAGAGGGAATGAAGCAGCAGATGCTTGAGATAGATTCTATTGCAAACAGCCAAGACGAAGCTACTTTCGAAAATACTATTGCAAAATACGACGCCAGTGGTCAGATGCTTTCTCGTGTGAGCTCTGTGTTTTACAATCAGTTGGAAGCCAACACCAATGATTCGATGCAAAATCTGGCTCAGGAAATGGCCCCGAAAATGTCGAAACACAGCGACGACATCATGCTTAATGAAAAGTTGTTCAAACGCATTCAAACAGTTTATAACAATCGCAGTGGCCTGAATCCTGAAGAGAAAAAACTCACAGAAATCATTTACCTCGATTTTGTAAGAAGCGGTGCAAATCTTGACAAAAAAGGCAAGGAGCGTTTACGCGAAATCAATGAGAAATTGTCTTTGCTTGAGTTGCAGTTTGGCGATAATGTGATGGCGGATAACAATGCTTTTCAAATGGTGATTGAAAAGAATGAAGATCTTGCTGGTCTTCCGCAAAGTGTTGTTGATGCCGCTTCGGAAGCAGCAAAGCAAAATAAAATGGAGGGAAAATGGTTGTTTACTGTTGACAAACCAAGTCTGATCCCTTTTCTTCAGTATTCTGAACGTCGCGACCTTCGTGAAAAAATCTACAAGGGATATTTCATGCGTGGTGACAATAACAATAAAAACGACAATAAGCAAAATATTACCCAGATTGTATCATTGCGTCTGGAGCGCGCCAAATTGCTTGGTTATCTCAATCATGCCTCGTTTATCCTCGACCGTAATATGGCAAAAACTCCGGAAAAGGTTTATGATCTTCTTCAGACTGTGTGGGATGCCGCGCTTCCTGTTGGAAAAGCCGAAGCTGCTGAAATGCAGAAAATGATTGATAAGGAAGGTGGCAAATTCCTGCTGGAGCCATGGGATTGGTGGTTTTATGCCGAAAAAATACGTAAAGAAAAATACGATCTTGACGAAGAAATGCTGCGTCCATATTTTAGTCTCGACAATGTCCGTGAAGGAATTTTTCTACTCAGTAATAAATTGTATGATATTTCATTTAAAAAAATTGACAATTTACCGGTGTATCACAAAGATGTAACTGTTTATGAAGTTTTGGACACCAACAATCAGCATCTGGCCGTTTTGTATATGGACTTTCATCCGCGTGCTTCGAAACGTGGGGGTGCCTGGTGTACATCCTACCGTGATCAGTATGTAAGAAACGGACAGAATATTACTCCGGTGGTTAGTATTGTAATGAACTTTACTGCACCTACAGCCAATTCACCGGCTTTGTTGAATCTGGATGAGACATTGACTTTTTTCCACGAATTTGGCCATGCTATTCATGGTTTTTTCAGCAATGTCAAATACAAGCGTCTTTCGGGTTATGTACCGCGCGATTTTGTTGAATTACCTTCGCAGGTAATGGAGCATTGGGCTCGGCATCCCGAAATGCTGAAATTGTATGCCAAACACTACAAAACAGGAGAAGTGATTCCGGATGAACTGATTGCCAAAATCGAAAAAAGCGGTAATTTCAATCAGGGTTTTGCCACGCTTGAATTTATTGCGGCGGCTGTTCTTGATATGGATTATCATACACTTGAAAATGCCAGCAATCTTGATATTCTTGCATTTGAAAAAGCATCGATGGACAGACTTGGATTGATGAAAGAAATTCTTCCGAGATATCGCTCCACCTATTTCAATCATATTTTCGCCGGTGGTTATTCTGCCGGATATTATAGTTATGTCTGGAGTGAAGTGCTTGATAGTGACGCATTCGAAGCTTTTGAAGAGTCAGGTGATATTTTTAATAAGGAACTGGCTGCAAAATTCCGTCACGAAGTGTTGGCTCCGGGCGGTAAACGAGATCCAATGGAAATGTATGTTGCATTCCGTGGCCGTGAGCCATTGGTTGATGCGTTGTTGCGTAACCGGGGTTTTAAAAAATAATACTGCTGCATCAAAATTATTTTCATAGGTTTTTGGGTTTATTGGTGTAGAAGCATAAAAAGCGCCTGAATGGGCGCTTTTTTCATTATCGGCTGTGCTACGTTGTTGTTACGCTAATCAATTCAATGTGTCTGTTGTAATTTTCATCAAGTTTTGATCATGGATTTAATAATTCATTTACCTTTGCAACAATTCTGAAAAATTCAATAGAAATGAAAACAACTGCATTCACAAAATTTCACGAGGAAATGGGCGCCAAAATGGTTGAATTCGCCGGCTTCTACATGCCTTTGCAATTCGAAGGTGTTAGTGTTGAACACGAAACTGTTCGCAAAGGTGTTGGCGTTTTTGATGTTTCTCATATGGGCGAGTTCTGGGTTCAGGGACCGAAAGCCCTCGATTTCATTCAGCATATGACCAGCAACGACGCTTCAGTGCTTGTTGATGGCAAAGTTCAGTATTCCTGCCTGCCAAATGGAAAGGGTGGAATCGTTGATGATTTGCTGGTTTATCGCATTGCAGCCGACAATTATCTGCTCGTAGTCAATGCTGCCAATATCGATAAAGATTGGAACTGGATGGCTCCGCATGCCGAAAAATTCGGACTGAAAGTGGGCGTAGATTTCAGAAATGAATCTGATGATTATGCTCAGTTGGCCGTACAGGGACCCCTTGCGCTTAAAGCTATGCAGAAACTCACGGCTACAACGGTTACCGACATGGAATACTATACCGTGAAAGTGATTGAATTTGCCGGTGTTAAAGATGTTATTTTTGCCACAACCGGTTATACCGGCAGCGGTGGATGCGAAATTTACATGAAAAATGCTGATGCAGCCAAAATTTTCAAAGCTGTTTTTGAAGCCGGCGCTGAATTTGGCATCAAACCCATCGGTTTGGCTGCCCGCGACACCCTGCGCCTCGAAATGGGATTCTGTCTCTATGGCAATGATATCGACGACACTACCGCTCCCATTGAAGCTGGATTGGGTTGGATCACCAAGTTTACGGATACAAAAAATTTCATCGACAAAGATTATAATCTTGCTCTGAAAAATGGCGGTGCCAAACGTCGTCTCGTTGGTTTTGAAATGATCGACAAAGGAATCCCGCGTCATGAGTACGAAATCTGCAAAGCAGATGGCACTGTGGTTGGCCATGTGACTTCCGGAACCATGGGCCCGAGCGTGAAAATTGGTGTTGGCATGGGTTATGTTCCGCTCGAAATGGCCAAAACCGGTTCTGAGATTTATATCAAAGTCCGCGATAAACTGCTGAAAGCTGCGGTTGTGAAAACGCCTTTTTACAAGGGTTAAGAATCACATAAAACAGAAAAATCTGATATTTCATTTTTACAAAGCTCTCTGGATTTCAGAGGGCTTTTTTGTTTATTATCAGTCTGTTATAAACTTTTATTGCATGCGTAAGTGTGATTTTGTTTTCACACGTTCGTATAAAATAAATCTATGCAGGTCGAAACCAAATTCTTTGTCAGCAAGCATTTTTCAACAAATTATCCACTCTTGAAATTGTTTGTAAATTTGTAGAAATATCTTTGTTTTGAAAAACGTTTTTACTGATCGTTTCATTCCTCGCTGGGCTATACTTCTGTTCGACCTTTGTATAGTTCTTTTTTCGGTTTACATCAGCTTTCAGGTTCGTTTCAATTTTAAGGTGCCGTCACATGAAATTCATTTCATGGAAATCAGTTTTCTGGTCATATTGGCGACTCGTCTGCTGCTGTTTTTGTTTTTCGGAACTTTTAAAAACATTATCCGATACACCAGTACTACCGATGCAATCCGTATTTCAGCGACCATCATCCTTGGCAGTCTGCTTTTTGTGATTGGCAATGTTGTTTCGTATTATGCTTTGGGCAGGCCGAATTTGGTTCCCTATTCCATTGTTATTATTGAGCTGATGATGACTGCCGGGTTGATTCTTGGATACCGCATTTTGCTTAAGGTTGCATTTCTCGAAATGCGCGCCCCATCTAGAGATAAAACATGGGTAGTGATTTTTGGGGCTGGTGAAAGTGGTATTATTACAAAAAGAGCTATCGACCGAGATGCTGGAACAAAATACAAAGTGCTTGCTTTTTTCGATGATGATATCCGTAAAGCCGGAAAGAAAATTGAAGGAATTCCCATATACAATGCCGAAAAACTTGAAGAAACGCTGAATCAGAATCAGGTGGCTCATGTCATTTTATCCATTCAGACTCTTTCGCCGGCACGAAAAACTGAAATCACCAACTTGTGTCTGCAGTATAAAACAAAAGTACTGGTTGTTCCTCCGGTGCGGCGTTGGATTAATGGTGAATTGTCTTTTAAACAGATTCGTAAAATTAATATAGAAGAATTGCTGGAACGCGATGTTATTCAGATTTCGAATGATAAAGTGAGACAGGATATTGCCGGTAAAATTGTTCTGATAACCGGCGCGGCTGGTTCTATCGGAAGCGAGTTGGTGAGGCAGGTCTGTGAGTTTCATCCGGCTATGCTTTTGTGTGTCGATCAGGCCGAAACACCGATGTTTCATTTGCAGAATGAGCTTGATCAGCGCCGCTTCAAAGACTATAAAATTATCATCGGGGACATCTGCGATGAACAAAAAATGCGTCTGGTATTTAATATGTATAAGCCGGCTATTGTTTTTCATGCAGCTGCCTACAAGCATGTTCCAATGATGGAATTAAATCCTGCTGAAGCTGTAAGAAACAATGTGATTGGAACACGTGTGCTGGCCAATCTCGCTATGGAGTTTAAAACTCAGAAATTTGTTTTTATTTCCACTGACAAGGCGGTGAATCCTACCAATGTGATGGGTGCCTCAAAGCGGATTGCAGAAATGTATGTGCAGGCACATGATAAAAAATCCTTTACACGTTTTATTACTACCCGATTTGGAAATGTGCTTGGTTCCAACGGTTCGGTGATTCCTCTGTTCAGAAAACAGATTGAAAGAGGAGGCCCTGTAACTGTTACCGATACCGAAGTTACCAGGTATTTTATGACTATCCCCGAAGCAGTTAGTCTGGTGCTTGAAGCCGGGACAATGGGGCAGGGCGGTGAGATTTTTATTTTCGACATGGGTAAATCGGTAAAGATTCTCGATCTTGCTCAGAAAATGATATTATTGAGCGGGCTTACGTTGGGAAAGGACATTCAGATTGAATTCACTGGCCTTCGCCCAGGCGAAAAACTTTATGAGGAACTTCTGGCCGACAAAGAAAACACTTTACCGACTTATCATGAACGAATCATGATAGCGCGTGTAGAAAACCGGGATGCAGCAGCTATCGAATCCGATGTAAATGTTTTCCCGTTGCTTTTGAATGATAATAATGAGACGGAAATTGTGCGGAAAATGAAATCGATAGTGCCTGAATTTCAAAGTCGTAACTCAATTTTTGAACAGCTCGATAAAAAATAATCCTTTATTAAAAAAACTTTTTTATACCTTTGCACTCCTTTCAGTATTAACCCGGAGAGGTGGGTGAGTGGCTGAAACCACCAGTTTGCTAAACTGACGTACTCGTAAGGGTACCGAGGGTTCGAATCCCTCCCTCTCCGCAACCTTTCATAAAAGCCCTGCAAAGCAGGGCTTTTTTCATTTAAGGGCATGTGTTGCGCGAGCTTGCTCGCAGCAACACATACCCTTAAATGAATATACATTTTCCGCTCGCGGAAAATGTATATGAAAGGTTGACCCCCCCTCAACGGGATCACGGCAAGCGCAGCGCAGCCGTAATCCAGCCGCTGCGAGCATATAGTATAGCGCAACAATCAATTCCTATTTCCTGTTTCGCATCTCTTATTTCGTATTTCTTATCTTGTATTTTCGTACCTTTGCATCTGCAAATGGGAAGAATAATAGCCATCGATTATGGTTCGAAACGTTGCGGTATAGCTGTAACGGATGAATTACGAATGATTGCATCGCCGCTTGATACTGTTTCGGGTACTGCGCTGCTGGCGTTTTTACAGAAGTATTGTTCTCAAAACAAGGTTGATATCATCGTTTTCGGGAAACCAACTGATATGTCTGGAAAGCCATCAGAGAGCGAAAAGCAGATTACTCCATTCATCAATCAGCTTAAAAAGGCCATGCCTGAAATGCAGATTGACCGGTGGGATGAGCGTTTTACCAGCAAAATGGCATTGCAGGCAATGATTGCTGCCGGCTCAAAAAAATCAGATCGCCGCGAAAAAGGAAATATTGACAAAGTGAGTGCGGCCATTATTCTTCAGGATTATCTGACTTTTAAAAATTTTTAAATCATGTTGTTGCCAGTTGTTGCATATGGACATCCTACTTTGAGAAAACGTTCGGAAAACATTTCTCCGGATTATCCGGATTTTAAAAAATTTATTGATGATTTGACTGAAACCATGTATGTTTCGGATGGTGTTGGATTGGCTGCACCGCAGGTAAATCGCAATATCCGGGTTTTTGTCATAGATTGCAATCCTTTTAAGGAAAGATACCCCGAAGCTGATGGTGTGAAGGGTCTTTTTATTAATGCCGAAATGATTGAACAAACCGGTGAAAGCTGGTTTTACAACGAAGGTTGTTTGAGTATTCCCGGAATTCATGAAGATGTTTCAAGAAAAAAAACGATTAAAATCAAGTATCTTGATGAAAATTGGGTGGAACACACCAAAACATATTCTGGTATTGTGGCGCGTGTCATTCAGCATGAATACGACCATTTGGAAGGTGTTTTGTTCACAGATCATTTATCCCCGATGCGAAAACTGTTGCTTAAAGGTCGTTTCAACGATATTACCAATGGAAAGGTTGATGTTGATTATAAAATGATTTTTCCCGGAAAACAAAAAAAACGATAATGAAAAACAGATTTCTCTTCTTATTGCTTATCGCATTAGCAGCTTGTTCTGGCGGTCGTCAGCAATTGCTTGATGAAATCTCCGAAAAAGAAGCCATCGTGACTAAGTCGTATGAAGATGTCCTTGACAAATCAACTGCAGAATCACTTCGGCAGGATTACTGGACTTTTGCCGATGATTATCCCGATGACTCTTTGGCACCGAAATTTCTTCATAAGGCGGCAGAATTGTCGTTGGCTATTGACATGACCAAAGATGCCGTTAATACGCTGGACACGCTGATTGAGCGTTACCCTGAATATCAGTTTCTTCCCGATGCCTTGTTTTTCAAAGGGTTTATTCAGGAAAATCACATGAAGGATCTGGCTGCTGCCAAAAAAACATACGAGGTTTTTCTCAATCGTTTCCCCAAACATGAATTAGCAGCGCAGGTGGCTGTAACAATTGAAAATATCGGGAAATCGCCCGAAGAGCTGGTTCAGGAATTTATGGCCCGTACCAATCAACCCGATTCAACGGCCTCAGATTCAGTAAATTAAAAATATTTGCCCAATTATTTGGTTGTTTCAAAAAAAAGTCGGACTTTTGCAGTCCCAAAAAAAGTATCGTTATGTCACGTGTATGCCAATTGACCGGAAAAAAGAGAATGTCGGGAAATCATGTTTCTCACTCTAATATTAAGACCAAGCGTAGATTCTATCCCAATCTCCAGGAAAAGAAGTTTTTTCTTCCGGAAGAGAATCAGTGGATAACGCTGAAGCTTTCTACCTCTGCTATGCGTACCATTAATAAAAAAGGTATTTCTGCTGTAATGAAAGAACTCATTGCAAACGGTTATATCAAATAAATGAATTTTACTTTGTACATTTGAAGCTGCTTACGGCAGCTTTTTTTGTTTTGGTTATTGTTGCATACTAAAGAGGCCCGTATTTCGTTAATTACCCTGCATGAGCCGAATTCTGATATTATTGTTTTTTTTAGTGTCATCCTTTGCCTTGATGGCGCAGAATGATGAATCCGGCAATCTTGTGCAGTTTTCTGGCGTTGTGGTTTCGGCAGATAGTCTTAAACCTTTGCCTTTTACTCACATTATTATTAAAAATACCCATCGTGGAACAGTGGCCGATTTTTTCGGATTCTTTTCTTTTGTGGCTGAAAAAGGCGACCTGATTGAATTCAGCTCGATTGGATATAAAAAATCGTATTACAAAATCCCTGACACATTGTCGGGTAGCCGGTATTCGCTTATACAGATGATGCAGACCGACACGCTGCTGCTGACAGAAACCGTCATTTATCCATGGCCGACACCCGATCAGTTTAAGCAGGCGTTTTTGCAAACGCGCCCACCTGAAGATGATTACGACCGTGCTCTGAAAAACCTGACCCTCGCCGAACTTAAGGAAAGAGCTGCGGAAATGCCTTCTTCGGGTTCCATGAATTTTAAAAATCAGATTGATTTAACCACCAGCCGATTGTATTATGCCGGCCAGTTGCCACCAAACAATCTTTTAAATCCCCTGGCCTGGTCGCAGTTTATCAAGGCCTGGAAAAATGGCGATTTCAGACGTAAAGATCCCAAAGACCAAGAATATTATTACAATGAGCCACTTAAATAAGTTGTTTTTTGTGTGCTTCCTGGCTTTTGTGTTGGGATTTTTGAGACCCGAACCTTTGCTGGCTCAGAATAATGCAGTGGTATTTGGAAAAGTTTCTGATGACAGGGGACGCCCGCTCGAATTGGTCAATATTTCCATTATGGGTGTGCCTGGCGGTACTTCGTCTGATGGGGCCGGTTTGTATGAACTTGCTATTCCTGCCAATAAAAATATTATAGTCGCTTTTTCCATTCTGAGCTATTCTGTCGAGTTTGATACTGTTAATCTCGCTCCTGGACAGCGCTTTGAACTTAATGTTGTTCTTTCCGATAAAGCTACTTTACTCGATCCGATTGATGTTACCGCTCATTACGACATGGCTGGCGGTATTATCCGCCTCGATCCGCGGACTTCGGTTTTGCTGCCCACTTATGGCGGTATTGAAACGCTGGTAAAGCTTATCGGTATGGGGGTCTCATCTGGAAATGAGTTGTCTTCAACTTATTCTGTTCGTGGTGGAAATTTTGATGAGAATATCGTTTATGCCAATGATATAGAAATTTACCGGCCATTCCTTGTACGTAGCGGTCAACAGGAGGGGTTGAGCTTTCTCAATTCAAGTCTTGTGAATTCGGTCTCTTTTTCATCCGGCGGCTTTGAAGCCAGATATGGCGACAAAATGTCGTCGGTACTCGATGTTCAGTACAAACGCCCCGATTCGCTGCGCGGCGATGCACATGTGAGCTTGCTTGGCGCCAATGTGCATATTGAAGGCAAAGGCCCCAAAGGCCTTATGACTTTCCTTTCCGGATTCCGTTACAAAAGCACGCAATATGTTTTGAATGCCATGGAAACCAAAGGCGATTATAAACCCTCATTTCTTGACTGGCAGAATTATTTTACCTGGCAATTGTCCGAAACTTCTGAGCTCAGTATTCTTGGGTACATGAGCTCAAACAAATACAATCTGATCCCTGAAACCCGAGAAACTACCTATGGTACCGTGAATCAGGCCTATCGTCTTACAATATATTTTGACGGAATGGAGTCGGATCGTTTCACTACATTTCTGGGCGGAGCACGTTTTCAACATTACCCGAATAAAGATCTGTTGTTGAAATACATTGTTTCAGGATATTCATCGCTCGAAGATGAAACTTACGACATCCAGGGACAGTACTGGATCGGGCTTTTGGAATCGGACATGGGCAGCGACCAGTTTGGCGAAGTGGCAGAGAATATGGGCGTAGGCACATTTATTGACCATGCCAGAAATTATTTGGATGTAAATGTGTTTTCAGCAGAACATAAAGGAATGCTGGAAAAAGATAAATACTATCTGCAATGGGGCGTAAAAACTCAGCATGAGCGGGTTTTTGATGAGATTTGGCAATGGAACTACATTGATTCTTCTGGCTATTCTTTGCCTCATGTCTCAGATTCGGTGGGCTATACCGGAATTCAGCCATATCAGAATCTGGCGATATCCGATCTTTTAATTTCCGATCTTCAGTTGACTTCGATGCGCTATTCCGGTTATATTCAGAATGGTTGGGAATGGAATGTGGATAGTATTAGATACAATATTATTGGTGGCGTTCGCAGCTCTTACTGGGATGTGAATCAACAACTCATTGTGAGTCCACGTGCGGCTTTCAGCATGAAACCAAACTGGGACAGAAATTACCTTTTCCGCTTCGCAACGGGAATGTATCAGCAACCACCCTTCTACCGCGAGCTGCGTGATATGCGTGGCAATCTTCACCCCGATGTGAAAGCCCAGCAATCCATACATTTTGTTGCCGGGTTTGAACACACCGATTCGCTATGGAACAGGCCTTTTAGAGTTGTCGGCGAAGTGTATTACAAGGCCTTGAGCAACATGATTCCCTATGTCATTGACAATGTCCGAATCCGCTATCTGCCCGAATACCGCTCGCATGGCTACGCAACAGGGATTGATTTGAAAATGAACGGACAGTTTGTTCCCGATGCCGAATCTTGGGTGAGCATCAGCATCATGCAAACCCGCGAAGACATTGAAGGCGACTTCTACAATATTTATCTGAATTCAGATGGCGATACAATAAACTCAGCATCTATCAACAACGTTGCTGTTGACAGCATTCGCATCGAACCAGGATTTATCCCGCGTCCTGCCGATCAGCGCGTCAATGTCAGTCTTTTCTTTCAGGATTATCTGCCGAACAACCCCAGCTACAAAATGCATCTGAGTCTGGTTTTCGGCACCGGACTTCCGTTTGGCCCGCCCAACAGCGACAAGTACAAACAGACTTTGCGCATGCCGCCCTACAGGCGCGTTGACATTGGTTTTTCAAAACAACTGGCCGGATATCAGCACCCAGACAAGCCCGCAAAAGTTCCGCGCAATCTGAAGTTCATCCGCAATGCGTGGCTGAGTCTTGAGGTTTTCAATCTGCTCAACATCAACAACACGGTTTCATACATCTGGGTCACCGATGTCGAAAACAACCGCTACGCTGTGCCGAATTATCTCACAAAACGGCAACTGAATCTGAAATTATTGGTGGAATTTTAGGATTTTTTTAGGGGCGGGGGTAACGGT
>Ga0116152_10002403_pt1 | contig 15266 bp, 16 predicted proteins | sample AD_UKC119_MetaG_FD_89894 | JGI IMG/M metagenome (GOLD analysis project Ga0116152, IMG submission 89894) | Active sludge microbial communities of municipal wastewater-treating anaerobic digesters from Hong Kong - AD_UKC119_MetaG | ecosystem: Engineered > Bioreactor > Anaerobic > Digestate... | reverse complement strand
TACCCCTATAACCTCTTCAAAATAATTGGTCTCTAATTCGGTATCATCGTCTAAAAAGCAAATTACGTCACAACTTTCAGATATCTTGGAAATACCGAAATTACGTTGTTTGGTTAATCCCCTATGCTCATCGCCAACCAAATAATAAGTCAAATTTCTAAAATCATGATTCTCAAAAACCTCCTTAGTAGAATAATCTTTAGAACCATCAATAACCAAAATTTCATCTGGATAAAGAGATTGCTTTTTAACAGTGGTCAAAAGCGCCAGCAAAGCTGTTGAACGCATGTAAGTACATATAACTAAAGCAAACTGCATGTATAAAAATCTTGTTTAAATATAACCCATTTCCTTCCTTAATGCTCGAACTCCCAAATTAATACTCGTAACCTGTAAAAAATTAAATTCCTTATTCCGGTTTAGAGTATTAAAAAGCTTAGTGGCTGCCTTTGCATCCATACCCCTCTAGATTGTGTTTCTTCTTTAAAAAAGAAGTATTAATAACTTTTAAATCACTCATAGACTTTATAACATCAGCAACAAAATTATGTTCTGATCCTGGTAATTGTGAATAGAGAAAAATATTTTTAGGATCAATCATAATCAGTTACTATTAAGACTTTCTTCTTGCATTCTTGCTGCCCAATATAGACTACAGTTCCATCGTCGTTTAAATTGCTTAAAATAAAGAATCGGATTTTTAATAGATTGGTTTCTATAAAACTGAAAAAATAATAAAAGTTTATACCCTTTCAATTGTTTCAAACTTTGATATTCTAATTTATACATCATTATAGTTGGCGAGGGCTTAGGCTGTAATTCATCATCACTCCAAGGCCACTTAATAACACTTCGAAACCCTCCTATTGGTGCCTTTAAATGCAGCATTTTAATATCCGGGCAATATATAACATCATACCCTTTATACCTTAACTGCATCCCAAAATCTTTATCCTCGCCATATCCAAACTCGTAAGCCAAATTAAATCGTATATCCTCTAAACAAGTTTGTTTCACAATACTACACCCTGCCCCAAAAGTATGCCACTGTTTAGATGTTGAAATCTCCTCAAATTCCCCTTTTTGAAGGTAGGAAAGAGTTAATACATCAACGTGGTTAGAAAGCATAAACCTTAATCCTTTACTTAAAATTTCAGAATCAAATATATTGTCATCATCAGCTAGAAAAACATATTCAGAAACAGTTTGATCTAAAGCCCAATTTCTAGCTTTACAAGCACCTGTTTGGTGAGTAAAATGAAGAATTAATTCATAAGGGAAAGATTTAACATCTAAATCCTTTAAATCAGAAGCACTATTTATATTTGGATTCTGTTCAACAACAATCACTCGGCTAGGCAAATGAGTTTGAACTGCAAGTAATTCCAAAACCTCCTTAACTAGTTTAGGACGGCCAATTGTTGGGATAATAACATCTACGGTAGGTAAATCCACCTTAAGTTCATCAAACGGCAATCCAATAAGCTCCAGGGCTTTAGAATTTAGTCTTATCCTAGAAAACCATAAACTACGGAACAAAGAATACAACACGATCTTTCTCTCATAAACCAAAAAATTAAGAAACAAAAATAGACACCATTGGGGCTTGTAATGTTCTTTAACAAACTGAAAAAGCTGCCCATTAGAGGCTTCCTTTAACTCAGTTCTCTCATTAATCTTTAAAGAATCTGAGAAAACCACTATCTCTTTTTTAATAAGACTAGGCTCTGAATAACATAATAATCCCAAAGACATATAACTTTTCGCCAAGGAATTCAAAAAGTAATCAAAACTCTTTATTGTAAAAAATTTAGAATCAATAGCATTTATAACCCTAGAAGAAGTAATGCCCATACAACTACTCATCTGCCAAGTAGCATACCTCACCAACTTATTAATTTTTATAAAGGGGGAATCTTCCACATAACCAATAGCATCTCCAAAATAGCTTTTTCGATAAGGATTATAGGAAAACAGTATCTTATCATGTATCATTAATGTTTCAATCTTGGTATAATCAACCAACTCAACAAATTTTTCATGAATCCAAACAAGCTTTTCCTCAGGGTGTTTTTCAGATAATCCTTTAAGAACTAAGGGAACCGATTTATTTGAATTAAATGGCAAAGGTTGAAACTTATCATCCAATACATTGACAACCCTATCTTTATTATGATGAATATAAATCATGCTTTTGATTGATTTATTATCCTTCTGTAAAAATCTATATTTTTGGGAATCAACTTCTCAATATTAAACCGTTCTTCTACCAGCTCTCGTGCTTTATTACCAATCGAAAAACATAAATTCTCATCCTTTAGAAGCATGACTATTTTATCAGAAAAAACCTCATGATTCTTAGGATCTACCAAAAAACCACTTTTTTTATCTTCCATTAATTCTTGTGCCCATCCTATATTACTATTCACTACAGGCTTCTGTAAAGCCATAGATTCAATTGTAACCATACCCAATGTTTCAGCAAAAGTAGGAAACACGCACACATGGGCTTTCCTTATGGCTTGTTGGACTTGATCATAAGGCATCTGCCCTAAATAAGAAACATCCTTTAAGTAAATAGGATCCAGTTGTTGTTTGAAAAGATCCCAAGTAGAAGAACTTCCAGTACTAATGTCAGGAGCATCGCTCCCAATTAAAACCATACGCGCATCAGAAAACTGTTGCTTAACCAATTTAAAAATTACAGGAAGTTCCAAAACCCCCTTTTTTCTAATAAGAGTTCCTATATAAAGAATAAGTCCATTTTCGAATTCAGCAGGAGAAGCATTCTGAAAGTTTTTTAATTCCAAACCATGATGAATAGTAGCTATTTCCTTATTCTGTATATTAAAAAGCTGTTTGGATACATCACCTGCAAATTGAGTAGGAGCAATAAAAGCTTGGGCGCCATTTACTGCCAGCTGCTCAAACCAACGATTTTTCCACTTTTGTTTACGTTTTTCGAGATGGCAAAAATAAGTGTCACTCCCATGAAAACGCATAACTACAGGAATGGAAAACTTCATAAAGGCAGATATCCCAGTCCAATCCGGCACCTCTAAAATATCTATACCTTGCTCTTTAACAATAACATTTACTTTAGCTTCTATATATTTTCTGTAAAAATACCATTTGCCTATTTTATATGGTTTATCAGCAATCAAATAAAACACTAAACCATCCTCTTCAAAAAAACCATCTTCATCCTGTCCATAAACAAAAACAAAAACCTTATGGTCTTGTCGGACCATGGATTTAGAGAGGTTACCAATACTGGTCCCCAAACCAGCAGAATGTTTTATTTTGTTATGTGGATATTCAGGAGTAAGAAAAGCTATATGCATTTTGTTCATTTTTGAATCAATTCAGCTAGGGCATTCAATATTCTATCTGAGGTCGTCGCTATAGGCTGTTCTGTTACAATATTGAGCCATTGCATGGTCGAGAGCACAATACTTCTTGATTTGACATTCAACATCTCATAGACTTGAGAAGATATCTCATCGGGAGAATTCAACCAAACAACTGAAGTTTTCTGGGGCATACTTCTAAAATGCACAAACTCATAAACATGTACGCCTTTCTCATGAGCTATTCCATCATTTAAATAATGATAGTTTATATAAGCACAGGGATTACCGTGAAGTGCAAAATCAAATGCCATGGTAGATCCAAGATTAACCACTCCAACACAATGATGTGCAATATTTGAAAGTAAAACCGAGTCTTCTTTAGTCGGCATTTTGGAATCCCAAGCGTTTCCATAAACCTTCCATACTGGATCTATTGGAACAATTAATTCTTTGTATTCTTCAAGAACATAATCATAGCGATCGGAAAAATCAACTGGGCAGCGTCTAAAGATAACACCCAAAGTTTGTCCTTTCTTATTCAGCTCTCGAATAGCTTCAGCAAAATCTCTTAAATAAAGTGGATCTTGTGGTGAAGTAGTTACATCATCTCCACTGAAGCAAAAATAGTCTTTGGAAGTATCCAAATTATATGTTTCATAAAACTCCTTTTTGGACAGCAAAAAAGATTCTTCTAAATGTAGTTCAAATTGTGGGGTACCAGTAACTACAATCTGATTCTTATTTACAAAAGGATAATACTTTAAAAGCTCCGTTTTCATATGATGGCTCCAAACATAATAATAGTGGGTCTCAACATCTAACATGGATTTGGGTAAATTATCCCAAGAATAGATAAAGCAAACAGTAGGCAGTCCTAATGATTTGGCAGCCTCTATGGGTGCAATGGCCAAAACAGAACGCTGACTTGCGCAATACCACATCTGGTCTTTCCTTTTCTATAAGCTTAACACTTTCTTTATAATAATCTGTTTTACTTTCCAGTTCTTTAATTTTTTTCCTTAAAAAGAGTAGTCCTTTTTCAGAATTAAAAAACAAAATAAGTAGTTTAGAGATTAGGTTTTTAACAGTTGTTTTGACTGTCTTGTTACGTAGCTTAAACCAGTATTTCTCATAAACTTCATCATTAAATTGTTTTTTATACAAGTTTAATTCGACTCTTTTTTTTGCATTTTTAAAACTGTCGGTCAACCAATGAAGTTTTCGCCTTCCCAAAGACCTCTCTTGATAGCCTAGTGCACTTAAATCAAAAGCTGTGTTGTTCAAAAAAACCACCTCAAAACCATTAACCTTAGCCTTTTCATAAAAACCTGAAAAAACAAAATTTCTTAAACTAACACCATCAGGAATGAGAATGAGAATTTTAGATCTTGTCATTAAACTGTTTTTGATAATTTCTACCCAATATAGAGGGAAAATAATGTATTGTAAATTTCATGCAAAGTAAAAAAACCATGATGATAATTGGAGTTTAAGCAGCCTGTTTTTATAATTTTCTTTTGTAATCAATAATTTCCATCTTTACTGGATAGCGATACTTCAAGGTTTTTGGCAGCTCTAGCAAAATTTTAAAAAAGGTAACTACATAAATGTAGAAATACTTAAAATCCTTAACTGCATAATTTTTTAAATTGCTCCAAAACAATCTCAATAGGGCCTTAAAAGGTTTAGGATAATATACAATGAAATAATTGGCTTCGTTACGCAGTTGCTTTTTAAACCTGAAATAATTTTTGCCTTCTCGCTTCCGCTTCATCTTATCTACTCTATGGTTAATTAAAATGGAAGGAACATAAAGTATTTGATAGCCTAAAGCTTGGGCCTCTATTGAAACACAACCTTCTTCGCAATAAATGTCCACCCAAACCGGGAAGCCTCTTGTAGCCTTGTAAACACTGGATTTCATGGCAAACCCACAACCTACGAACTCAGAACAGTATCTAGTTTCCTCAGTAATTGAAGCTGCTTTCAAGGTTTCTTGGGGTGAATCGAAAACACCTCTTAGTTCTTGAAAGGCCAAAATACCTACATTTGGATGGTTGCCAAAGGCTTGTGAGATGCGCTTTAAAAAGTCGGGTTGTAGTGGGTGAGCATCGTCATCCAAGCCTATCAATAAAGTTCCTTGAGCCTGCTTGTAAAGTACATGTCTAGCAGGAGAAGCCCACAAACGTTGCTTGGAACATGTCCATTCAACCCATGGAAACTCGTCTATCAATACCTCCGAACCATCGGTACAGGCATCCAAAAAAACCAAGACTTCACAGGAATAACCTTCACAAAACTGATGAAGCACGTTAAGAGTACACTTAAGCTCTTCTTTACGGTTATAGGAAACAATAAGTATTGAGTAGTCCATATTATTACTTGATCAATTGTTTAAACACTTGAAATTTAGTAGCAAATTTGATTTTCCTTAACATGACCATCCAAATTTGGAATACCACTTTGGGCTCTCCCTTACGGTTGTAGTAACTGATGAGAAACCGCACCAATTTATATCTCAATTTTACCTTATCAACATGATGCCATTGGGCTACTTCAGCATACAGTTTATTAAAAATGGTAATCATTTTTTTCAATCCATCCAGCACGTTCTGCCTAAGGATCTTCTCTTCTGTTTGGTAATAGAAATCAAAAACATCTTCTGGAGAAAGCTTTACTCCAAAAGAGTCCCAATGCTGGGCTATAATTCTTGATCGCTCAAAAAGGTGCAATTTTTCGTTGGTTTTTGAGCGATGGTTACTTCGAGGTAAAACTCGGTACTTCATCAAAAAGTCGGGAAGATTGCCCACCTTACCCAACTGAACAATTCTGGACCATAATGCCCAGTCTTCACAAGTTTTGATGGTCTCATCATAGCATAAGGCATGCTGTTTTAGAGCCTGAGATCTGAAAATAACAGAAGAATGACCAAAACTGGCTGCAAAGAGTAAATTAACCCGTAACATCTCATTAAATTCCGGTACTGTCCAACCTCGTTTAGGGGTAAACTCAAAATCGGAAACCCAATAACCTTGTGTTCCGCAAAGGACAATTTCTGGATGGTGTCTTAAATAGTGTAACTGTTTTTCAAAACGCTCAGGATAACACCAGTCATCGGCATCCATTCGCGCTATGAATTCATAGGAATCTTGTAATAAGGCAAGCCCCAGATTAAGGGTTTTAGCTATACCAAGGTTTTCGGTGTTTTTTATATAATGAATTCTTGAGTCTTTGAAATCGGCAACCACTTCAGCGGTGTTATCTGTAGAGCAATCATCATAAACATAAACCTCAAAATCAGAAAAAGTCTGCTCCAATAAGGAATTAAGGGCTGTGGGCAAATAGACAGCCGCATTATAGGTAGGCAATAAAACGGCTAGGGTTTTCACGGATTAAGCTTGTTTAATAAATAATTCAGTGCCTCACCATTTTTCATGGAATCAAATTTTCTGGCAAAAAGGGTGTTTTCATCCTGAAAAGTTTCTATCTCTGAAACACTCAAATACTCTGGGTTATTTTTATCACCCTTAAAAATAATTAAATGTGTTTTTACATTTTTCAACACATCCTTGCCAAGGTTCAAAAAATTGTAGGAGTATGTCACTAGGAAAGTCTCATCCGGAAGCAACACCGTTTTAAAAATTTGTCGCAACTTTTTAAAATCCTTGGTTTCTTCACATAACATTTCCATGTGCGATTTGGAAAGAATCATCCATTGACTGCTGCCAAAAAGTTTAAGATTAGGGTAAACAGACTTCAATCGATTTAATGGCAATAAGAAAGTAAGTCTAAATTTCTTAACAAACGTATTGAGCCATTGGTTAAGTTGGCGATGCTTAGTGTAATCAAAACAGTACAGACTTTTAAACCTAAACAGGCCTCCATCCCACCAGTTGGCATAGGGTAATGACCAATGATTAAGAAAGGAAAAGTCTTGCTTATTCTTTAAATAATCGTGAATATAGGTATTGTTCTTAACAGGCATGTCTTCACCGGATAGCACGATACAATGGTATTGACAAGAAGGGTAGTTTTGCTTCATGTAGTCTTTTATTTCGTTCATGCCATTGAGCGTCCCTTGCACAATACCGAAACCACCCCAACGGCCAGCTTCTCGCTGCCTAACAAAAAAGCAAACATCTAGTTGGCTAAGGGCATTAAACTGATTTATAGCTACCTTTTTATCTACATGCACAAAGAAAATGGAACGACCATCCTGCAAAAGGGTGATGAGCTGTTGCAATTGTTCTGGTTTTTTGTGTGCCAGTAGTAAATAAACTTTAAGATACATGTTAAGGTAATAGTGTTATCAAGGTATCAGCAAAATTTTGTTCTGGAAACTCAGGTACTAAGGTTCTTATATGTGCTCCTGCTTTCTTTCCCATATCTTCCCATTCCATTCGTCGTTGCCAAGCATTTTCCAAAGCCTCATCTAAATAGACTGGCCGAGGTGCCGAGGCCACAAAGCCTGTTTCATTGGGCAGCATTACTTCCAAGGAGCCACTTACATTGGTTACAATGGCAACACGATAACTCAACATAGCCTCCACTAAACTAATGGGTAACCCTTCAGAGCGTGAGGGCAGGATCAGTCCATGCATGTGATTCCAAATGTCAACGGTAGGGGTATAGGGATGTATCTTAATATTGGGCAACTTATAATTATCAACTATAGATTTTAAATTGTCTTCGTCATCACCATCACCAAAAAAATGTATGGTTAAAGGTCTAGTTTGCCATTTCTCCTGCATCATAACCCTAAGCAACACGTCTTGCCCCTTGGTCTTAAAATCATAGCGTCCTACACAGGCCAAATGAAATCCTTCCAGTTCTGGAAACGTTGGTGGAGTTGTGTAAGGAACCTGAAAAGGATTCCTAACCAAACCTAAATTAGTCAAGCGCTGTCCTAATTGCAATTGTGTTACTTCAATATTATCTTGTGAAACAAAAAAATTATGTTTAGCCTGTTTAAAACCTGCTAACATTGTTTTTCTCAATTCTTTTGGCGGCCAGTACATTTCACTAACTCCATGGGAAACAGAGACGTAAGGTATATTTTTGTCCCAAAGCTGGGTCATTAATAGAACACCATTAAAATTGAAGCCTTGGTTAACAACCACTAGCTTGGGCTTTAAGGATTCAATAAGGGCTAGTCTTCTGTCATCCTTATGAAACCTTAAACGATAGGGTAAAAAACGATGTATGAAATTAGACCACCGACTTACCTTGGAGTGATAGGGCCTTAAAATTTCAATTTGGTGCACTGTCAGCTCCTGTAACACCTCTTTTGGCAAAACCAATTTGTTGTAAGCAACTATCTTAACAGTAATACCCTTTTCCACCAAGGCGATGGCCGATTTACTCCACAGTAATTCACTGCCACCCCAATGTTTGTTTTCTGGTACAATAACTATGTCAATTGGTGCTCTCATTTTACTTCAATAAATTCTATTCGTTATTCATGCCAAGGGGTTTTCACTAACGCTTTTGGCAAGCCTTTAAAACCAATATACCAATGCAAGAAGACTTTGTTTTCCAGAACTTTTCTAAACAGATGATTCTTAATAAAGTGTGCAATCTTATTCCCTTTTAAGGGCTTGTAAGAATACTTCGATGCATCAAATTCAGGCGGTTGTGCACTCCAAGTTATTTCGGTCATCCAAGGTTCTAAGGTATTTCCCAAGTGGAAAGCATAATTAGCTTCCGTGGTTAAACGATAACCTCCTTTGCGCAAACCAGGCAAATCTAAAAATTCTCTGTCAAATTTGGTACTCAACAACTCATTGATCTCAATATCGGTTCCTGTTTTTAAGGCCTCCCGCTTGTAAGTGGCCACTACATGGCCTGTTCCCACTGCAGCCCTAAGATTGTTAGAACCCTGAAGTGTTAAATGCCATGTCAAATAGTTGTGATTATAATCATCTCCCCAACCCAAGCTTCTATAAAAAGCTTTCATGGCTTCAGGATTGATAACTTGTGTGAAGCGTAGCCTTGGGGAGAAAAAATAATCAAAAAGGACATTACTGGACAAGTACCCATGCATTTTCATTTGCGGAATCAATCCCACTTGTCCGGCCTTGGGTAAAGACTGGAAAACGTTCATGGTTTCATTCTGCCAACCTTCCAGAAAAAGAACATCGGCATCGGCTATCGTGATGTATTTATAGAAATGGCCATTAAGTGCTTTTAAAATGGCATTATTCTTACCTATGTTGTCCGTATGTACAACTTCATGGAGCATTCCTTTTCCTTGTAACGAATTAAGATACTTTACCACTGCCTGACTACTTCCGTTATTCACAACGGTAATAAAGGTCTTCTCATGCACTGTTTTGAAAAGAGAGGTCAAACACAGCTCTAATATCTTAAGTCCTTCCTTAAAATAGTCGCCATCTTCTGGAAGATAAACAGGAATAATGACTTGATGCACATATCTGGTAAGATCAAGTAGTTTGTTTTTTTGTGGATTTGTTCCTTTTCGCATGGACTAATTTATGGTCTCTATTTTTTATTTACTCCCAATCCGGTTCACCATAAAAATGCGGCCAAACGTTGGAAGTTTTGGCTTTAATATACCTAATTTCTTCACTACTCAAACGCTTTTTCCATGTTTTAATATTTTCCTGTGAATTTCTGTGGTGTTCATCTACTTCTTTAGAGTTGGTGGTAGTGCGAATCTTTTCTTGAACCCTTTTGGTATAGGTCAATCCCAAATAATCCAAGAGTGCAGTAAACTCCAACTTGGGTTCCAACGATAACTGCTCATGGGTTACAAAATACCATTGGTTGGCATACGTTGTTTGGAATTTTGCTACGGTTGAATACATTATATTCCATAATAAGCATCCTTGCTCTACGATAGAACGGGGGGATTCAGAAAACGACTTAATTTCTTCTCGGTAATCTCCCAAATAATCATTGAGCAGTTCTTTTTGCTCCAAAAAATGAGAGAAATCAAAGGGCCAATGAGCCACTTTTAAACTTGCAACAAAAGCTGCTGGATGTCTAATAATGACCACAACATCACTCTTGAATTCCTCGTAAATCCAAGGAGCCGAAAAGATGGCTATCGGATCTTTAAGCAGCGGTCTGTAGGTTAATGAGGCCCAAATACGGTAAAAATACAAGCGTAAGTTTTCAAGACTCAAAGTATCATAAGGATAGTTTAATTGACTTCGTTTAAACCCGTAAAGACCCTTAATTTTTCTTTTCACCTCTTGGTGAGAATGCTTTGTGTTATAGGAAACATACTCATTCCAATACCTAAAGGGCAATTGTCTTTGGCCTGCCGTATTTAGATTGAAGGGCTCATATACCAGTTTAACCTTAGGGGCATTGGCAATAATATGACCTACCCAGGTAGAACCTGACCGGTGGGAACCTGTAACCAATATGGGCTTTCTAAACGTCATGGTTAAAAACGAAATCTTATCTGCTTACACGAATTAATTTTCATCTATAAAATATAAATTCCCTAAATCACCTTGAATGATTGTTTTCCCAATTAACCGATAACCCTTCGAAGTTAGGTAGTTAACTTCTTCAGAATCAATACATTTATAAAAGGAATCTTTGGTCTCTACTAGAATAAATTTAGGCCTGAACTTATCCCAGTTGTTGGTTTTTAAAACCTTTAAATCCTGACCTTCAACATCAACATCAAAAAAATCCAATCTTTCTCCTTTCTTTAGGCTCTTTTCCAATAAATATTCTAAACTGTAAATAGGCACATCAATAACCTCCTTAACCTGATTTTCTAATTGTCTTTCTTTGATGAAGTCATAATCCAAAGTATTCATTGAACTGTAAGTATCATTCATTAAATAATACTTTAATTGTTCTTCTTCGGAATAACCAATAGCACAGTTATAAAACAGATCATTGGGCCTTGTCAATCGATACTTCTGCACAAGATAGGGATTAGGGTCAATACAAATGCCTTTCCAGCCCCTTAAGTAAAAATAGTAAGTATTGGAAGCTTTTATTGGATCCCAACAACCAATATCTACATATGTCCCTGGTATGTTGGAATTAATCAGCTTTTTTAGCTGTAAATCATCACCTGATTTTGAAAAACTGATATTGTAACGTTTATAAATTATCTCTCTCAGTTTGTTTTTAATCATAGTCCTTAAATTAATTTGCTAATTAAAATTTTTATTGAAAACCCTCTTTAAAAAATGATAGCCTGAATTGTTAACACGGTGCAAACCTAAAACATGGTATAACAACACGCTAACACTTGAAAAGTAAATACCATACCCAAAAACTTTTTTTCTAATGCCTAATTGATTGTATTTAGGTAAATAGGAAAATCTCTTTTCATCAAATATATAGGCTGAATAAACCTTTTTAAAATAGGTCACACTTTCCAAAATCCCAGAGTTTAAATGAGATTCAAAAAAAACCAGGTTATTTTTCAAAATAAAGTTGGAGTTGTGCTTTTTATGAAAATTCTCTAGTAGTCTATAGTAACAATCAACCGGATATGAAAGTGCCAATTTAAAGTCAAATCCTTGTTCCAACATTCTCAAATGCAAATCGGGATCGGTAAAAATTTGCAAACGGTCATTGAACCCGTTCAGTTTTAGAAGGGTGTCCTTCTTCCAGAACACACAAGTAATGGCAAAAGGATGTTGTCCGGCATAAAACTTTTGAATGAAAAAAGCTCTTGACTTAACGGTTTCAAAGGAACCATAAACATGTTTTTTATCGTCAAGGGTTCCCACAAAAGATTGCATAGGAAATATCCAGAGATCGTGAGACTGATTTTTTGACACAAAATCCAGTCGCTTTTCTAAACAAAAGGGTGCCAATAAATCATCGGAATCCAAAAAGATAACATAAGTTCCCAGGGCTTTCTCTAGAGCGTAATTTCGGCACGAAGCCGACCCTTTGAGCTTAGAAGTAGGCCTAGGATAGTAACGAAACCGTTCATCGTCTCTGGCATAGTGTTCCAATAACTTTTGGGTACCATCACTACTACCATCATCTACTACAATGCATTCCCAATTAGTATAGGTTTGAGCCAAAACACTATCTAGAGTTTCTCCTATCAAATGCACTCTGTTGAAGGTGGGAACAATAATAGAAACTAAAGGAGATTGATAACTCATATCACTTTACTAGCAAGCTAATATAATCAAATTGTAGTGTTTGTGGGAAGTTTAGGCACACGATAATCAATGGTTTGGGTTCTGGCCAGCGGGTAACTCAAAAAGCTGGGGAGAAACCGTTCCACTCGTAAGGCCCAACGCCTAAACTTACGATTCCAGGAAGCACTCGGAAACAACCGGTGTAATCGCTCAATACTGCCAATGGGCGTAATGGTGACCTCATGGAAGTACTGTGCGCCCATTTTTTTATAATGCTTGCCACTATTATCCCTATCAGGGTGTGGATCGGCCAATTTCCATGCTTTGAATTTGGAAGGCTGTAGTGACGATGGTCTGCCTTTAACGGGCACCATCCAACGCAAGGTATCCAAACAGTTACTATTGACCGCGGGTTCTACATACCGCACTTTTCCGGTGGGCTTTAAAAGACTTACTATTTTCCGTAAGAAGGCCTCCTCCTGTTCATGGGTTAAGTGGTGCACAAAGGCCTTACCTACCACATAATCAAACTTTTCCTCGGGCAAAGGCAGTTCCAGAAAATCGCCTTCCAAATAGGTAATTGGGTGATCAAAGTGATACAGTTGGTTCAAGGCGGTAACAATAGCACCCGATTTGGTAGAAATATCGTTGGCCCATACTCGGGCACCCAACGCAGCCATAACCGCAGCATTGGTACAGTCACCACAACCTAGCTCTAAAACGGTTTGGCCTTTTAACTGGTCTTTAAACCCGTCACGGTACATACAAACCCACGAGGTATCGGTCGTAGTAGCATCGTTTAAAAAAGCATCTAGATGGGTTAACTTTCTCAAAATACCTTCAATGTTTACCTGGCCATAAAGTTGGTCGTAATGGGTTTGGTTTTTTTGGGTATTGGAAACCGTTTCGGAATGTGCCATAATCAATTTAAGATTTAGTTGCTTTCTCTAGTGTGTTTTGTAATACATCAATGTGTCTTTTCAAATTAAATTGGTCTTGTACCAACGTCTTGCCTTTTGCACCCATTTGCTTAGCTTCTTCTATATGCTCTAAAGTCCAGAGCATGTAATTGGCCATAGCAGCCACATCATGTTCTTCACAAAGCCATCCTGTTTCGCCATGTACCACCACATCTGGTATACCTGCATGTTTAGTTGCCAGCACAGGCAAGCCTGCAGCACTGGCTTCCAAAATAGCCAAAGGTGTACCTTCCATATCGCCATTGTTGGCCGTAATGGAGTGCTGTACAAGAGCCACACTATGGGTGAGTAAATCACGGGTTTCTGAGGCATCTACAACCCCTAAAAAGGTTACGCTGGACTCTAAATTTAAATGCTTGACTAGGTTCTTACAGGTATTCAACAAGATCCCATCGCCGGCCATGAGCAATTTAGCTTTTGGGTGTGTTTCTAACACTTTACGAAAAGCCAAAATTGGGTAATAAGGTGCTTTTTTATCGGCAAATCGTCCTATGGAAACAAATTGAGGCTCCTTAAAATCAGGCTCTATACTTTCAAATTCAGATCGTGGACCATAGACATTGTATAACAATTTTTCCTTAGGACAACCTAGGACCAACAGCTGCTGTTGCATGACTTTGGAAACAGCCACTACCGTAGTGGCCAGTTCAAAAACGTCGCGGTAATTATGACAACGTTCCAAAATGGCCTTTACACTGGCATCATAGCCATGAAAGTGAACTACAACAGGGTTGTTGCACCCTTGTAATAAAGACCGCAAATGATAGGCATGGTTGCCATACTCTACCAACACAGCATCTATACGATGCATTCTTAAAGAGTACCTCAACTGCGCATCTCGAAGGTAATGGGTAGGTTTTTTAAACAATTTGGTAACCAAACGATACCAAAGTGAGCGATACCATGGCACCAAACGGTCAAATCCTTCCAGTTGTATTGTATTTCCTGTGCCATAGTAATAAAAAACCTGATCTCTTAAATACTGTTTATGAGCCTGTATAAAAGTTTCAGAATATGGGTTTTGGTTGGGTGAAAAAAGGGCTATATTCATCACTCATTGGGCTTTTTTACGATACCGTACAAACCGGTTATCATTTGACCATCCTTAAAGGTAACATTGTTGGGTTTATCCAACTTAAGCAAATACTTAATGACCGGTAAAAGCAAGGACGATAAAAGGTTTCTTTTTTTCTTTGGCATGGGACTACGCCGTACCCACAGGCCAAGCATTTGCGCCATGGAGGCATGCCAGCCCCCCGTGGGCTTCAACTCTACAATAACAAACCCTGAATTTTTCAAGTGTCGTTGCAAGGCAAAGGGCGTGTACCTATATTCATCATGAGGGACTTCATGTAAGTTCCATAAAAAAGGCACCGTAAAAAACAAAATACCGTCAGGCTTAAGGACTCTATAAATCTCTTTCAAAACAGTTTCAGGCTCTGGGCAATGTTCCAAAACTTCGGTGGCCAGGGCACAATCAAATCGGGCAGAATCCATGGGCATGGTTACACCATCCCAAGTAACATCGGGTTTCATGCCCGCATCGTAAACTAACGCCGTCTCTATGTCCAACCCCGTATAGTTTTCCACTTGAGAGTTTTCCATAATGAATCCTCTATAAGGCATTTTGCCACAACCAACATCCAGCAGTTCACCCTTAAAACCCTTTAAAGCATAGGTCAGTGATTTTAGGATACTGGTCCTAACTGGATAAGTATCTAAGTTAGTTTTGTTTATTTGAACATTTATAAACTCACTCATCATTTATTAAAAAAGCTTTTTATTTTTTTTAAAAACCCTTTGTCTTCTAACTTATCAAGCTCTTGCTTGTGAAAGCC
>Ga0116152_10002402_pt1 | contig 15266 bp, 12 predicted proteins | sample AD_UKC119_MetaG_FD_89894 | JGI IMG/M metagenome (GOLD analysis project Ga0116152, IMG submission 89894) | Active sludge microbial communities of municipal wastewater-treating anaerobic digesters from Hong Kong - AD_UKC119_MetaG | ecosystem: Engineered > Bioreactor > Anaerobic > Digestate... | reverse complement strand
GGGCGTTGGAGTCGAATTCATGGATGAAGAGATGACCATGAAAATCGATTATCTCCAGTTCGACGCACTGATGAAGTATGCCTTTGCCGATGCGTTCGGTATCTATGCCGGCCCCGGCTTCGGATTCGTCATGGCTGCTGAACAGGAATATCCCGACGGAAGCATGGACATCAAGGATTTTGTCAAGTCCAGCGAGTTCTCTCTCAACTTCGGTGCCCAGTTCATGGCCACAGAAAACATCGTGCTTGATGCCCGCTACAACATGGGCCTGACAACGATCCCCGATGAAGAAGAGGCTCCGGAAGTCATGTCCCGGACCATCTCCCTCACTGTGGGTTATCTCTTTTAATCAGTTCTTTAGAACCTGATTGATCGTGCCCGGCACTCAGTTTGCATGCAAATTGAGTGCCGGGTTTTTTCTTTTCAAAAATATGAAAGCATGGTATCCTTGGAACAGTTAGAAGACAGGAGACAGACGCATGAGAAGAATCTTGGTTTTAGTGGTTTTTCTGATTTTTCTGGGCCTCTTTAACGCGCAAGGTGAGGGACTGGGCCCGGGGCTGCGCCTTTCTGCTCTCTGGAGCGGAGGGGAAGAAGGGCCCGGAGGAGAAGCCGCTCTCTTTTTTCAAAAAGCCCTGCTGGACAGAGCCGCTTTTACATTCGGCGGGGGATACGGGATCGTCTCTTACGGACTTTCGTCTGACGAAGAGAGCCTGCGTCTCTCCGGAGCCTTCTTTTTCGCCGAAGGGAAAGCTCTTCTTCTCTCCTTTCTTTCAGTGAGTGCCGGCCTGGAGTGGCACATGACCGGTCGGGGGGTTTATCTCACAACAGGAAGCGAGCTGGAACTGGATTCGGATGCTTTACGCTCTTTTTACGCAGGAGCCGTGTTCGGGGTCCAGCTTTTTCTTGACAGCCGTTATCTTCTCGAAGGGCGCTATTTCAGGTCTTCTGTGAACATTATCGAAGAGAGTTCCTTCCCCGCCGGAGAGACCCTCTCCCCTGAACATTTTTCCCTGGGATTGTCTCTCTATTTCTAAAGCAATATGCTTTTTGGTTGCCTCTGCAGGCCTTCTGATATAGAATAGCCCTGAAAAGAAAAGAGCTTGAAGAGAAGGAGGCATTTATGGCCGTTATCGGGTCGAACCCCTTGACTATCGAAGATGTCTGGCGTGTGGCTGTTCTGGGTGAAGAGGTCTCCCTTGATGAGGCAGCACGTGAGAATATCCTGGCATCGCGCCGGCGTGTGGAGAAGATCCTGGAGGAGAAGAAGACTGTCTACGGGATCAATACGGGATTCGGTAATTTCAGTAATGTCCGTATTTCTAATGAAGAGCTGAAACTATTACAAAGAAATCTTATTCTCTCCCATGCCGTAGGTGTGGGGGATCCTCTGCCTGCAGAGACCGTGCGGGCCATCATGCTTCTTCGGATCAACGCCCTGGCGCTTGGGTTTTCCGGGATTACCCTGGAGGCCGTGGAAGCACTCACAGAAATGATCAATAAAGGCGTCCATCCGGTGGTCCCCTCCCAGGGATCTGTGGGCGCAAGCGGTGACCTGGCTCCCCTGGCCCACGTGATGCTTGTCCTCATGGGTGAGGGAGAAGCCGATTACCGGGGGGAACGTCTTCCCGGAAAAGAGGCCATGACGAGAGCCGGCATTACCCCCCATACTCTTCTGGCCAAAGAAGGGCTGGCCCTCATCAATGGAACACAGGTCATGACAGCCGTGGGGGCCCTGGCTCTCTACAGGGTAAAAAGGCTGTCTGTCCTTACCGATATCATCGGCGCCATGACTGTGGATGCGCTTTTAGGGACCGACAAGGCTTTTGACGAGCGGGTCCATCTGCTCAGGCCCCACCGGGGGCAGGGCGATGCAGCAGCCAACCTGCGCGAGCTGCTTAAGGGCAGCGCCATCCGGGCTTCGCACCTCCAGTGTGAAGAGGTCCAGGATGCTTACTCCTTAAGGTGTATGCCGCAGGTGCACGGAGCTTCGAAGGATGCCCTCCGTTACGCTGTGAATGTCGTGGAAACAGAGATCAACAGCGCCACGGACAATCCCCTGATCTTTGAAGACGAAGCCATCTCCGGAGGGAATTTTCACGGCCAGCCTGTGGCTCTGGCTATGGATTTTATGAAAACGGCTGTGGCGGAATGGGGGAATATATCAGAACGCCGTATCGACCGGCTGGTCCATCCCGCTTACAACAGAGGCCTGCCGGCTTTCCTGACGGGAAAAGGCGGTGTCAATTCCGGCTGGATGATCCCTCAATATGTGGCAGCAAGCCTGGTGTCTGAAAACAAAGTGCTGGCGCACCCGGCCTCTGTGGATTCCATTCCCACATCTGCGGGGAAGGAAGACCATGTGAGTATGGGGACCATCGCTGCCCGTCAGCTTCAGATGATCACAGACAATGTCTCCTTTATTTATACGATCGAAGCCATGGCGGCAGCCCAGGGAATCAACTATCGAAAACCCCACAGGGGAGGGTCCGGCGTCGATGCTGCTGCTTCTCTCATCCTGGAAAAAATGCCCCCTCTCACAGAGGACCGGTGGTTCAAACCGGAGATCGAGGCCGTCCATGAGCTCCTCATAGCCGGCGGCTTTATCGAAGAGGTGGAAAAAGCTTTGGGCACGGCGCTGCTGCCCTGAGAGAAGGAGGTTGTTATGTTGTCGAATCATGATATTTCACAGGCCATGACCATCAAGCTGGATGCTGTTTTTCAGGAGCTCCCTCCGCCCCCTGTCTTTCAGGAAGGGATCCGGAGAGCGCCCAAACGGGAGCTGAACCTTTCAGACCATGATATGGAACTGGCTTTGGCCAATGCTCTTCGCTATATCCCCGAAAAGTGGCATACGATATTAGCTCCTGAATTTGCTCATGAGCTCCTCACGCGCGGCCGGATCTACGGATACCGGTTCCGTCCCCAAGGGAGGCTGTACGGGAAACCCGTCGAGGAGTACCCGGGAAAGACCCTCGAGGGGAAAGCTTTCCAGGTGATGATCGACAATAACCTCGACTTTGATGTGGCGCTTTATCCTTATGAGCTGGTGACTTACGGAGAAACGGGGCAGGTCTGTCAGAACTGGATGCAATATCATCTCATCAAATTCTATCTCCGGGAGATGACAGATGAACAGACCCTGGTCCTCCATTCCGGACATCCCGCAGGGCTCTTCCATTCTCATCCCGGGGCTCCCCGTGTGATCCTGACCAACGCCCTGATGATCGGGATGTTTGATGATGTGGAAAACTGGACCCGCGCGGCAGCCATGGGTATAGCCAACTACGGCCAGATGACCGCCGGCGGATGGATGTATATCGGCCCTCAGGGCATCGTCCACGGGACCTACAGCACGATCCTGAATGCCGGGCGGATCAAGCTGGGCGTCCCCGCAGACGGAGACCTCCGCGGGAAGCTCTTTATCTCCTCCGGACTGGGCGGGATGAGCGGAGCTCAGCCCAAAGCCGTGGAGATCGCCAACGGAGTGGGGATCTTTGCCGAAGTGGATGCATCGCGCATAGAGACCAGGCATTCCCAGGGCTGGGTCTCAGCTGTGGCCGCGAGCCCTGAAGAAGCCTTTTCCCTGGCTGAGGAGGCCATGAAAAAAGAAAAGGCGCTTTCGGTGGCTTTCCACGGAAATATCGTGGATCTGCTGGAATATGCTGTCAAGGCAGAGAAGCCCATCGACCTCCTTTCCGACCAGACATCCTGTCATGCGGCTTACGACGGCGGGTATTGTCCCCAGGGCGTCACTTTTGAAGAGCGGACGAGACTTCTTGAAGAGGACAAGAAGACCTTTATCAAGCTTGTGGACCGCTCTCTTCAGAAGCATTATGAGCTGATCAAGACCCTGGTGAGCCGGGGAGTCTACTTTTTTGATTACGGGAACTCTTTTATGAAAGCTGTCTTTGACGCGGGAGTCACTGAGATCGCCAAAAACGGGAGAGATGAGAAAGACGGGTTTATTTTCCCCTCCTACGTGGAAGACATTCTCGGCCCCCAGCTCTTCGACTACGGATACGGCCCCTTCCGCTGGGTCTGTCTTTCCGGGAAAAAAGAGGACCTGCTCAAGACGGATGCTGCGGCCGCTTCCTGCATCGATCCCGGCCGCCGTTACCAGGACAGAGACAACCATGTGTGGATCAAAGATGCGGATAAAAACAATCTCGTGGTGGGAACCCAGGCGCGGATCCTCTACCAGGATGCCCTGGGCCGGATGACCATCGCCCTGAAGTTTAACGAGATGGTGCGAAACGGCGAGATCGGCCCTGTCATGCTGGGCCGGGACCATCATGATACAGGGGGGACCGACTCTCCCTTCAGAGAGACATCCAATATCAAGGATGGCAGCAATATCATGGCGGAGATGGCCGTCAACTGTTTTGCCGGGAATGCCGCCCGGGGAATGTCCCTCATCGCTCTCCACAACGGCGGCGGTGTGGGGATCGGAAAAGCCATCAACGGCGGGTTCGGGCTTCTCCTTGACGGCAGTGAGAAGACCGATGAAGTCATCCGGAATGCCATTCCCTGGGATGTCATGGGCGGAGTGGCCCGCAGGGCCTGGGCGCGCAATGAAAACGCCATGGCCACAAGCGTGGAGTATAACAAGCTCTTCAGCGGAAAGGACCATATTACCCTGCCCTATATTCCTGCCCCGGGCCTTGTCCGGGATGCTTTGAAAGAAGCACGGAAAAAATGAGAAGAGCGGGGGAGACCCCACTCTTTCTATTTCACCAGCCGGGAGATCTCCCGGCGCATGGCAGCGGTGTCCAGCCGGCATCGTGTCTCCCGGAATTCCCTGAGGATTTTTTTGCGCTCCCGGTGAAGCTTCCGGACAGTTCCGAGACTTTGGAGAAGAACCGTACAGGAATGGCGCCCCTTGGCATGGATGATGTCGCTGCGTATACGGCGGGCTCTCTTCTCCTCTTGTTTCAAACGGGGGCTTTTCCCCCGCCAGTCGATCCCGTAAGCCCGTTCAAGAAGCCGGACAAAACCCGTAACCGCCGGAGCCGATGTCGTATCGAAATCCAGCCAGAGCCGGGCTGCTTCAGGCTGAGAGAATAAGGCGTCGCGCCGGGCCAGGGATTGAAAAAGAATCCCGGTGAGATGTTCGTAGCGGACAAAGCGGATCACAAGAAGGGCTTCCAGGAGAGTTCGTATCATCACCCCAGTCTACTCAAATATATTGTTCAGTCAAATTGAAAATTTTATTGACAGAACCCCTTGTATCTTTATTATATTATGGATATGGGAAAAAAATTCTTGGAAAGTTTATTTAATTTAGCTTTCCGCAAGATTTATTTAAGCTGTTGTGTGTGATGAAAAGGAGGTATCATGTGAAAAGAGTTCTCTTGTGGTCCCTGGTTCTGATGGTCGCATTCTCTTTCGGGTGCACAAAGGCCAGTGATATGCTCGACTCTGAATCGGTGAGTACGGGAAGCCTCAGTGCTCCCATGAACGCCGTGCCGGGACAGCCTGTCCCCGGTGAGTATATCGTTGTCCTGAAAAACCATGTCTCCTCAAAAGGCGTGGAGGCCGTGACCCGTGTGGCTGAAAAACTGGCTGCCCGCCACGGTGTGGATTTTCCCGCTGTCAAAAAACATGTCTTCGGAACAGCCATCAAGGGGTTTTCCGCCCGGTTGAACGAAAACCAGCTTCAGAAGCTGGCTGACGATGCTGATGTGGCCTATATCGAGCCTGTCCAGGTCGTGGGAATCGTTAAAAAACCTGTGGTTCCCCCGGATGATGATCCGTCCGGCCAGAGTGTCCCCTGGGGTATTACCCGTGTGGGCGGAGGCGTGGATGCCACCGGCGCTGTGGCCTGGGTCATCGATACAGGAATCGACCTGGATCACCCGGACCTCAATGTGGATACCAGCAGGAGCCGGACTTTTGTGGTCCGGACAAAAGACGCGAATGATGAAAACGGCCACGGGACCCATGTGGCCGGGACCATCGCAGCCAAAGACAACAGCATCGGAGTGGTCGGTGTGGCCGCCAACGCCACGGTTATCGCTGTCCGTGTCCTCGACCGCCGCGGAAGCGGGACAACAGACGGCGTGATCGCCGGAGTCGATTATGTGGCTGCCAACGGCGCTCCCGGCGATGTGGCCAACATGAGCCTCGGCGGAGGGATCTCCACTGCTCTGGACGACGCTGTCCTCAATGCCGCGTCCAACGGCATCAAGTTTGCCATTGCCGCAGGCAATGAAGCTCAGAACGCCAACAACTGCTCACCGGCGCGAGTCAACCACACCAATGTCTATACTGTCTCGGCCATCGATTCGTCTGACCGGTTTGCCTATTTTTCCAATTATGCCAATCCGCCTGTGGATTATGCCGCTCCCGGTGTAGGGATCCTCTCCCTCTATAAGAACGGCGGAACGGCGACCCTGGACGGAACATCCATGGCCTCGCCCCATGTGGCCGGTCTTCTTCTTTTAGGGTCTGTCCATGCCGACGGGTATGCTGTCAACGATCCCGACGGCAATCCCGACCCCATCGCCCATCATTGATCTCAAGAGGGCGCCTTTCAGGCGCCCTCTCTTCCATTGATTTTTATCATACAGAGACTATAATAATGAAAAACAGGAAGGGAACGTGTGGTGAGCAATGCCTTGATCCTTCTGGCAGCTTTTATTTTCTTTTCCAAGCTGCTGACTGATTTTTTTTATAAGATCAATCTTCCCCCGGTCCTGGGGATGATCATCATCGGCCTGATCCTCGGGCCGAGCGGCTTTGCTTTTATTGTCCCCGAGACAGCTGATTATGAGAAGTTGAAATTCTTCGCGGATATCGGGGTGACCATCCTTCTTTTCATGGCGGGGCTGGAGACAGACCTCAGGCAGATGCGTCTTGTGGGGAAAAACGCCTTTGTCGTCGCTCTCGCCGGCGTCTTCATCCCCCTGGGCCTGGGGTTCGGCGTGACCTATCTCTTTTATTCCTCTGTGATGACCTCTCTGATCATGGGGATCATCCTCACCGCCACATCGGTCTCCATTACAGTGATGACGCTCATGGATATGGAGAAGCTCAAGACCGTTGAGGGGAATATTATCCTGGGGGCGGCCATCATCGATGACATCCTGGGGATCCTCATGCTCACCTTTATGTTCGGGTTCATGGGAGAGAGCCAGGGAGGCGTCTTTTCGGCCATCCTGGTCATCGTGCTCTATATAGCAGGAGCCGCTCTCCTGGGGATTTTCCTTTTTCCCCTGATCCTGAACTTCGCCAACAAGATGAAAGCGGAGATGCCCGTGGTCTCCATTGCTCTTGCGCTTCTCTTCTGCTTTGCCTGGGCGGCGCAGAAAGCAGAGATCGCCGCAATCACCGGGGCTTATCTCGCCGGCCTGTTTATGGGACAGACTCCCTTCCGTCACCGGATCAATGAAGGGGTCTCCATGGTGGGGCATACAGTCTTCATCTCTCTTTTTTTTATTTTTATCGGGGTGGAGACGAATCTGCGGGTGACCCAGCTTCATGTCCCCTACACGATCCTCATCATCATCGTGGCCATTGCCGGCAAGCTTCTGGGAGCAGGAGAAGCGGCCCGGGCCATCGGATTCGGGTGGCGGCGTTCTCTGACCATCGGAGCGGGGATGATCCCCAGGGGGGAAGTGGCCCTGGTCATGGCCTCTCTCATCGCCACAGAGATGAAGGGTGTCTTGTTCAACGAAACACAGTTCAGCGCGGTGGTCATCATGGTGACCGTGACAGCTCTGGTCACCCCGTTTTTGTTAAAATATATTTTCAGAGATTAAAAAGGAGGGTCCTATGCTCCAGCAGTTTCTAGATGTCTCAAAAATTTATTACGATCCCAAAGTCAAGGATAAAGAGGAACTTTTTGCTTTGCTCTCTTCCAGGGCCCTGGAAGAGGGGTGGATCACATCCGCGGAGCAGATGACCGGAGGCGTGAAGGACAAGGAGGAAGCGGGAACGGTTGAACTGAAGCCTCACATCGTCCTTCCCCACGCCCGGGGGGTCTATGTCAGGCAGCTTTTTGTCCTCATGGCCTATTTTCCCGGAGGGCTTGCCTATGAGGGAGCCAAAGGAAGAAAAGCCGAGGTCGTCTTCTTTATCGGGGTCCCCGAAGGGGATCAGAACTACCTGAAGCTTTTGGCCTCTATTTCGCGGTTGATCAGCAGTGATGATTTTGTCACTGCGGTGAAACGGGCGGAGATCAGAGATGATATCCTTTTTGCCATCAAAAAACATTCCCTTCAAATCACCGTGGAAGAGAAAAAGACGAAAAAGTTCATCATCATCCTCAGTCTTAACGAGTCCATTGAAGAGGCCCGCATCTCCTCCTTTTTCACTGAGATCGGAGTAGGCCTGCTCACAGAACTCCAGGGGCGCAATATCGGCAACAGCCTCGGGCTCATGTCCTACTTTTCAGCCATGGGATTCGGCAAAGCCCGGGGGCAGTACAACAAGACCTATCTGGGCGTCACTGATGACGAGAAGGGCGCCGCTCAGCTCTATGCTCTTCTGAAGCAGGCGGGAATCGACCTGGACGAGAACGGAAAGGGGACTTTGATGCAGTTTTCCGCCTGGGACATCTACGGAGGATATCCCGAAGATATTTTTTAAGTTTTTTCACGGTTTTCCTTGACACTCGTTTTATCCGTGTTATTCTTCACTCAGAAAGTTAGCTATGGGTAATTTAAGGAGAGGTAATGGCTGACAGAAAGGGCGGATCCATGGCACCACTGGCGCAGTTTCATAAAGGGGCCCGTGTCATCATTCAGGATATCCAGGGCGGCCCTCATTTTATCTACCGCCTCCATGCCCTGGGCCTTTTCCGGGGGAAAAGCATCGAGATCCTCAAAGGATCTCCCGGACCCATGCTTGTCAAAGTGGGCAACTGCCGTATCGGGTTAGGCCATAAACAGGCGATGAAGATCTTCTGCAGCGCAGAGGAGTAATTTTGTGAAGAAAGAGACCGTCATCGCATTTGCCGGAAATCCCAACGTGGGCAAGACCGCGCTGATGAACGCCATCTCCGGAAGTTCGCTTCAGGTGGGCAACTGGCCCGGAGTGACCGTGGAGAAAAAAGAAGCGGTCTTTGTGCGGGACGGAAAACGGTTCCGCGGAGTGGATATTCCCGGGATCTACGCCCTCACGCCCTATTCCCTGGAAGAAAAAGTGGCCAGAGACTTTCTCCTGGAAGAACGCCCGGACATGATCATCAATGTCATTGATATGACCAATGTGGAACGCAACCTTTCCCTCACCCTGCAGCTCATGGAGCTGGGGATCCCCATGCTTCTTGCCCTGAATATGTGGGATGAATTCGTCCATCTCGGAGGGGAATTCAATATCAGCCTTTTCGCCCGGGAGATCGGGCTTCCTGCCGTGAAGACCGTGGCCCGCTCGGGGGAGGGGGTGGCCGAACTCCTTGAAGAAGCCGTCAAACTTGCTGAAGACCCGGTCGTCCCCCGTCTTCCCGTGTATAAGCATATGACAGATACCATGGTGGACGAGAAGATCAGGGAGACTGCGCGTATCCTGGAAGAGTGCGGACTGCAGGGCCGCTATCCCCTCCACTGGATGAGCGTCAAAGCCCTGGAGGGGGATGCGGAGACGTTGGAGCGTCTGGAGCGATGCCGGATCGAAGACCGGTTTGAGCCCCTGAGAGAAGAGATCCGGACGTACCATAAACAGAGTGTTCCTGATGTCATCACCGATATCAGGTCGGGCTATATCAAGGGGCTTCTGCGCTCCTGTTACAAACAGACAGGAAAGACCCGGCGTCAATGGACAGACCTCATCGATTCAGTGGTCCTCAATACATTTCTGGGGATCCCTCTCTTCTTTCTCATGATGTATCTCATGTTCCGGTTTACATTTGAAGGAAGCGCTCCCTTTGTGGACTGGGCCGATTCCTTCTTTACCTCATTTGTGGGCCGGTACATCGACGCCGGCCTCTCTGCAGCGGGAGCCGCAGACTGGGTCAGGTCTCTTGTGGGAGACGGTATTGTCGGGGGTGTGGGAGCGGTCCTCTCCTTCGTGCCCCTGATGGCGTTTCTCTACTTCTTCCTGGGCCTTCTTGAGGAGAGCGGATACATGGCCCGGGCCGCCTTTGTCATGGACAGGGTGATGCGTTCCGTGGGCCTTCCGGGGAAAGCCTTTGTCCCCCTCCTCATCGGATTCGGGTGCAATGTGCCTGCCATCTATGCTTCGAGGACACTGGATAACGAAAAAGAGCGCAAACTCACGGCTCTCCTCACGCCGTTCATGTCCTGCGCTGCCCGTTTGCCGGTCTATGCTCTTTTTACCGCTGTCTTTTTCAAGGAATCGGCCACCCGGGTCATCTTCGGCCTCTATGCCGCGGGGATCCTTGTGGCTATGATCATCGGGCTTCTCTATAAAAAGATCTTTGCCCGGGGTGAAGAAGCCCCTCTCATTATGGAGCTTCCCCCCTACCGGATCCCCACAGGGAAAATGATCTGGAATGCCATCTTTCAGCGGACAAAATCATTTGTCCGCAAGGCGGGCACCCTGATCCTGGTCACCATGGTCATCCTCTGGGTGATGATGAATCTTCCTTACGGGACGACAGTGGACAAGACTCTGCTGGGAAGAGGGGCTCATCTCATCGCGCCTCTCTTTCAGCCCAACGGGTTCGGGAAAGTGGAACCGGTGGCCGCCCTGATCCCAGGGATCGTGGCCAAGGAGGTCGTCGTGGGGGCCCTGGGCCAGATGTATCATGAGACAGAAGAGGAGAGCCTTGAAGAGGATGTGCCGCTGAGACCTTTTCATGACCTGGGACAGGAGGCAGCGGGGTTAGGACGGGCCGGCCTGGATTCTCTCAAGGGGATCTTCGGAGTCAGGGCCCTGTCGGCGTTTGATGTTCCCGAAGAGGAAGAGACCGGACTGAGCCGGCGTATTGAAAACGACTTTACGCCCCTCTCGGCCCTCTCTTATATGGTCTTTATTCTTCTTTTCGTCCCCTGTGTGGCCGTGCTGGCTGCGGTGAAACACGAGTTCGGCTGGACGATGCTTTTTTATGTCCTTCTGCTCACACTCATCGTTCCCTGGCTGGTGTCAATGGCCGTCTACCAGGGGGGACTTCTCTTAGGATGGGGGTAAGATGACTGATCTTCTCATTGCCGCCGTGGGGCTTTCCGCTGTGATCCTGCTCGTCATCATGATGAAAAAAAGAAAGAAGAACTGTCTTTCGGGGTCATGTGACGGCTGTCCCTCGGCAGGGTCCTGTTCATTCAAGGGCTTTGAAAAAAAAGACTGATGCCTTGTGAATCTCCCCAACCTCCGTTATAATCTTAAAAAATCCAAGGAGGAATTCTCATGAAAAGATCACTTTTACTGACGGTTATCCTTTTGGCTGTAGCCCTCTCAACGGCCCATGCCAGCAAAAATATGACTTTCAAGGTGGGACTCTATGCTCCCGCGGAGCTTAAAGCCGGTGCCATCTGGGGACTCGAATACGGTTATGCCATCGATGAAAACGTCTCTCTCCTCTTCGGGGGGGATCTTTACTGGAAGACCATCGAAGATAAGGAAGACCTGGGAGATACGGAAAGTGTCGGCGTCAGCCTGGAGACCGGCCGCTACCTCAGCAAATGGAAAGGTTTTCACCTTCCCCTGACAGTCAAGATCAGGATGGCGATCCCCCTGGATAATTATTCCTCTCTCAAGCCCTTTGTCACAGCGGGCCTGGGCATCGGATATACCCATATCTCTTTTACGGATCTGGCCGATGACGGGACTGACCCCCAGGAGGATTCACTCACCTACACGGGTTTTGTCTGGCAGGCAGGCGGGGGTGTCCTCTATCGGATCGGATCCCGTTCAAGCCTCATTGGAGAGATGATCTACAACGGTGCCAAATTTGAAAAGGATGAAGAGGGCGGGTACTATACAACCCTCAACTCTTCCGGTTTGATGTTCCGTGTGGGTTTCAATATTCTGATGTTTTGATTGATTCTTTCGGGAACCGGCCCTAAAGGGCCGGTTCCATCCCATCCAGCCCCAGCCAGTGTTTAATACTTCTGTCATACCGGATGATCTCGCCGGGTTCAAAGAAGATGGCGATCTCCCGTTTTGCGTTTTCGACAGAATCGGAGGCATGGATCACGTTGAACTGGGTATTGAGGCAGTAATCTCCCCGGATGGTTCCCGGAGGAGCCTCGTTAGGTGTGGTGGGCCCTGTGAGTTTTCGTCCGATATAGACGGCATTATCAGCTTCCCAGACCATGGCCACAACAGGCCCGGATGTGATGAACTCGATGAGAGCCTCGAAAAAGGGTTTTTCGCGATGCACGGCATAATGACGCTCTGCGTGTGCCTTGTCCAGGAGAAGCAGTTTGAGCGCCACCAGTTTCAACCCCTTTGTCTCAAAACGCGTGATCACATCACCGACAAGAGCCCTTTGAAGCCCGTCGGGCTTCACCATGATAAATGTTTTTTCGACCACAATTCACTCCTCCTTTAGTTTTAACCGTCCGACGACTTCAAAATGGAAGGTGCGGGGAAACATGTTCACAATGATGTATTTCTCCAGATGATAAGAGGCCAGTTCGGCGATGTCTCTGGCAAAACTGGCCACATTACAGGAACTGTAGATGATCCGGGGGATTCTTCGTTCACGGATAAATGATCTGACCAGGGGCGAAAGGCCGCCGCGGGGAGGATTGACAATGAGAAGATCAGGGTGGAGCCCCTTGAGGTCGTGGGTCATCAGGTCCCCCTGGATCAGGGAGAGGTCCCCCGGAGTGAAGCCGTTGGCCGGGATCCCCTTTTCAAAGAGAAAGAGGGAGAGGGGATTGTTCTCGATGCCGGTCACATGTCTGAAATGGGTTGCCAGCTTCAAAGCGATGGTCCCCGACCCGCAGTAGAGGTCCAGAACGGTTGATTCAGGGGAAACCGCTTCGCGCGCCCAGCCGGAGATGGTCTCCAGCCACGGAGTCAGCACAGTATCATTTGATTGGAAAAATGTATCGGGAGAGACGAAATATGTCATTCCGCCGATGCTTTTGTGGCCGAAAACAAGATGGGCCGTATCGGTCTCCTTGGAGACATATTTGGGATAGATCCTGGTGAGAAGCCCCTCATCCGTGGTGACAAACCGCACTTCTCCGTCATCGTGGATGCGGGAGAGCCGAAAACGGCTCATGGCCTCATCGATGTCGGGATGGGCGAGGGGGCAGGAGGGGATGTCAAGAAGGCGTTTCGAGAGTTTTCTGTGAAGTCCCATGGCCTGAGGAGAAAACGTGAATTCCATGTTGTTCCGGTAACCGTAGGTCAGAGGGGAAGGGATAAGGCGTTCCGGAAGGCGGCCCAGAAGTTCACGGGCCAGAAGAGTCTTGATCTCATGCTCCCTTGCAAGACTCAGATGCTGCAGGTCACATCCTCCGCATTGGGTAAAAAAAGGGCATTCCGGTGTGATGCGGCTGGGAGAGGGAGGGCTGAGAAGCGTCTCTGTCCGGTGATAATTTTTTCTTTTTTTTCTGAACCAGGGGCCGTAAGTCTCTTCCCCGATATCGGTATAAAGGCAGAGAAGATCACGTCCTGTGCTTCCCCGGCCTGTAAAAAAACCTTTGGGGGACAAACCGGTGATCACAGCAGAGTCGTATCGTTCCATGACCTTATCTTACCATAGAGGAGGGTAAAGTAAAGAGGTTGAGAGCAGCCCCACCTGAGTCAGGAGGGGCTGCCGGAAGTGTTTATAAGGGAAGGCGGTAAGTCAGGCTGAGCTGAAAGGAGCGTTCCGGTGTCCTGTAGCCCGGGTATTGGACATATCCGCTCACTCCGGTGATAAGCGGAGCAGGACCGTAGCCGGAATCCACCATCTCAACCGTCTGGTGATAACTCTCCCCTGTGAGATTGTCTCCCTTGAGGTTCACGGAGAGGGCCTCTGAGACATTCCAGGTGAGAGACGCTGAAAGCAGGGAATAGGCCGGCATGGTCAGGACGGGATAACCGGAAAGCCGTTCCCCTGTGGTCTTCAGAGAGATCTCGGCAGCTCCCTCGGGACAGGCGACATGCAGGCCCGCAAGAGAGGAGTATTCCGGGATCATGGGCATAGAGGTATGGACCTGCTCTGTGGTGTCTTTCGCCCGTGTGATGAGATACTGGCCGAAAAGCCGGATGTCCCAGGATCCCGGATGAAAGGCTACAGAGGATCGAAGCTCAAGGTTATTGATGAGCGCTTTTTCACGGTTCACATAACGGTTCAGCAGGTAATCCATGGTGATGTAATCTTTGAAGGATTCCCGGCTCCAGAAGAGGTCGAATTCAACACGGCCGTCAAAGAGCGTGTTTTCCATCCGGATGTTGACATTCGCGCCCTGTTCCGGTTTCAGGTCACGGTTTCCTACAGTGACCGGAGAAGAGGTCATCCAGTCCAGGGCTGTCCCGTAGAGCTGAAACAGGGTGGGCAGATTATAGGAGGTCCCGTAGTTCACAGAAAGGTCCGTTTTCCAGGGAACACGGAGAGCATTCCAGCGGAGCCCGCCCTTATAGACCACAGCCGTCCCGCTGCTGTCTGTATGGGGAACAAGGATCCGGGCAGCGGCATCGAAGGAGACGTTCTCCGATAAGGCACTGAAGACTCCGGTATAGAACTCGGAGAGGGTCATGGACTCGCTCTCCATATCGTAATCATAGGAGGTGTCCTGGCGGGCCAGTTCATAAGTCAGGTCACTTCCCACAGACCATGTGGCCCGTCCTGCGGAGATGTCGTCCTGAAGAGAAAGCCGCAGGACGGAACCCGAGTACCGGTCCGTTTCCGTGTTGTCATCTTTATAGACCCGGCGGGTCCGGTTCAGGCTCAGAGTCATCAGACTCCGGTGGCCGGAGAAGAGCTCTCCTTCCCCGCGGGCCATGGCGAAGAGGATACTGTTGTCTTCAGTCAGAGGAGCATCAGCCGCCTGGTAGGACCAGCTGTCATAATCCAGTGAGGAGTTCATGTAGCGGGCCCGTGCTGTGAGAGAGAAGGCGGGAGACAGAGCGTGGTCCAGTGTGGCATCAAGCGTGTACCCGGAGGCTCCGTCCTTTTCCGATCCCTCCGGCGAGAGATTATATCCCCGGGCTGTCATGTATTCTGCCGTGAGTGTCGCGGCCGTGTTGAACAGGGTGTGTGAGAGTGATGTCTTCCCTGAAAAAAGACCGTAACTCCCATGGGAGAGCGAAAGTGTCAGCAACGGTGAAAAATCGGAATCTGTCATCAGGTTGACGACTCCTGTCACGGCATTGGATCCGTAGACGGCGCTGTTGGCTCCCCGGACGACCTCGGCCCGGTT
>Ga0116152_10002399_pt1 | contig 15277 bp, 14 predicted proteins | sample AD_UKC119_MetaG_FD_89894 | JGI IMG/M metagenome (GOLD analysis project Ga0116152, IMG submission 89894) | Active sludge microbial communities of municipal wastewater-treating anaerobic digesters from Hong Kong - AD_UKC119_MetaG | ecosystem: Engineered > Bioreactor > Anaerobic > Digestate... | reverse complement strand
TTCAAATCTGTCGTAAAATAGCGCATTCAGGTTTCCATCATAAGAAACGGGAGCGTCAAAGGCAGATTTCACCATTACGGAAGGCTTCAGTTTAAAGTTTTCAGAAACTTGGAATACATATCCTGCAGTTGCGAAATAGTGATTTGTTTCTGAACCGTATTTTATTCCGTTTTCGTCAAGGTGAACAGATTTCAACATATTCGGAACAGATAAACCTATGTAGAATTTTTCACCATAAAGAAAAGCACCCGCACCGATGTTTGGATAGGTCTTGTTTATGTCTTGTGAAAAGAAGGGGTCATTGGGGTCCTGCAATTCTAAAGTTGAAAGGCCCACATCGTGAAATGTTGCGCCGGCCTTAAGGCCCAAGGCAAGTTTTACAGTGCTTCCCAATTGAAGGGTATAGGAAAAGTCTGCAAACACATTGGTTTCTTTTACGGGGCCCAATTCATCTTTTATTGCGGAAAGACCGAGACCAATTTTATCACTTATTGGCGAATGTGCCGAAAAGGTAAAAGTAACGGGGTTGTCGTCCATTCCAGACCATTGGTTTCGGTATAGCGCGGTAAGCGAAAGGCTCTCCTTTGACCCCGCATAGGCAGGATTCACCACGTTCATATTGTACATGTATTGTGTGTACTGAGGGTCTTGCTGTGCCTGTGTATTCTGAAAGAGTAACACTGCCATCAATACTATTATGATATATATATGTTTTTTCATTTTTATCTTTTTGGTAGTTAGTGGTTTAGTTAGCTTTCTGGTTAAGATAAATCCAACCTGTGGCTTGCGAGCCATAGACAGCATCGTTTCCTGCAAGGTCAATTACATAGAAATACGTCCCGGTGGGTAGGTCGTTTCCATCATTGGTCTGCCCGCTCCATTGGTTGATGTAATTGTTCTGTTCATAAACCAATGTCCCCAATCTGTTAAAGATTTGAAGCTTATTGATTCCAGTTCTGTCGTTTAGGAAAGTAAGGTCCAAGGTGTCATTATAGCCATCTCCGTTTGGCGAAAGCCCTTCGGAAATTACACAGTTGCCAACATCGTACAAATTGACATCTACTGAATCAGTACCAGCGCATCCTCCCACTGAAATTACAACGGAATAGGTTTGAGTGCCCACTGTTCCTGTTTCAACCATAAAATTGAGCGTGCTGTTTGTTTCTCCGGTCAATAAAGTTCCGTTGAGATACCACTGATAGGTGGCGCCATCTTCAATTGTTGTGGCGGTTAATGTTTGTGGCTCGTTTGGACAGGTTAGAAAATCTTCACCAACGTTAACTTCAAGATCATCTCTATAGGAAACTGTTACTATATCTGATGCAGAACAGCTTCCAACAGTTGCGGTTACAGTATAAGTGCCAATTTCAGTAATTATTAACGTAGAATCGGTCTCGCCAGCTATTATATTTCCATCAAGGCTCCACTCGTAAGTTGCATCTGGATTTTGAACTGAAAGCATTGCCTCCAAAACAACTTGAGAGTCGAAACAGGTCTGGAAGTCATCGTTAACGGTTACTTCTATATTTCCTAAACTCACCGTAACACTGTCTGTAGTACTACAGGATTCAACAGTCGCCGTAACGGAATAGGCTCCAGGTTGTGTAATATCCAAGGTTTGGTTTGTTTCGCCAGCAATAACAACACCGTTCATGCGCCATTCATAGGTTGCTAAAGTTGGGTCAAAATCTATTGCTTCTGCAGTAATTGTAACGGGTACTTCAAAGCAAGAAGTAAAATCATCACCCAATGAAACCTGAAGTTCTTTTTGCGAGATGGTTACTTCATCTGTAGTAATACAACTTCCTAAAGTAACGGTTACGGAATAAACCCCATATTGAGCAGCAATAAGGGTTTGGTTAGTTTCGCCAGCAATAACAACACCATCTATGCTCCATTCATAGGTGGCTAGGGTTGGGTCATAGTTTATTGCTTCAGCGGTAAGGGTTTCAGGTGTTTCAAAGCAAGTAGTAAAATCATCGCCCAATGAAACTTGAAGATCTTGTTGCGAAATGGTTACTTCATCAGTAGCTGGACATCCAGCCACAGAAACAATAACGCTATAAACCCCATATTGAGTAGCATTGAGGGTTGGATTAATTTCTCCAGCCAGCAAAACGCCGTCCAAACTCCATTCATAAGTAGCATCTGCAGGGTTGTAATTGGAAGGGGAAGCATCTAAAACAACGGGTTCATAGAAGCAAGCTTCAACGTTATCTCCCAATTCAATCAGAGGGATTTCATTAAAGTTTATAACTACGGAAGCAATAATGGAGCAAGTGCCGATAGTAACTTCCACGGTATAGGTTCCGGAAGTTGTTACGGTAATGGTCTGTGTAGTTTCACCTGTGTTCCACAAAAAAGTAGCATCAGCGGGGTTTCCTCCGGTTATTTCAGCAGTGATATCATAGCTTTGTGCTTCACAAAGTTCCTGGTCACCACCAAGATCTACTGTAAAGGAGCCTATTCTAGTGACGGTAACATCATCTGTTTCTGTAATAACATCGCCATTACAATTTGTGTAAACAGCTTGGGCGGTATAAACGGTTGATGTTTCTGTTGGACAAACGTTGATAGTAGGATCGGTGCCAATAACTGTACCACTGGAATCCAGCCAAGAGAAAACAACGTTTGATGCGCCATTGGGCGTAAAACGCCAAGCTTCGTTAAATGCTGCCCAATCTCCAGTGTTTCTTCCTGGAGCGGTATAACCTATAGTGCCGTTCTGGTTTTGGATTCCTAAGACGGCGTTTCCATCATTCCAGGTACAACCGCTAGGTCTATCTTGCACATAGACTTCCACCACATTGGTTGTTTCATAAATAACTATTTGGGAAGTAAGTGAAAGATTGGGACAGGCTGACCCATAGTAAGGAATGTTAGGAAAGTTAACTACCATAGTCCGGCAAGGAGATTCTCCAAAAACAGTCCAGTTTATAATACCAGAGCCGCCTACTGATGGGTCTACATCCATATAAGGGCCAAAGATAGTTGTTAAAAATAAGTTGGGATTGGGAATTGAATCATCAAAAGACCAATCACAATAACCGCTTGGTGGATTGTTTGCCAAATCAAATGAAACTACTGCATTAGAGCCAATAACCATTTGGGTATAGGTTTGTCCAAAAAAGCAGAAATCAAAAGGTAATTGAATGGCATCAGACCAAATGTCATCAGTATTTACAGATACAGGAGTTCCTCCCGTAAATGGAAAAGGTGGGGCATATGGAATTGAAGAAACAGCATAACTGGAGGTTTCTCCAGTGTCAAGATAACTTGCTGTAAGATTCGTGCAAGGTTCACCACAATCCAGTTCTACATCATCCCCGGCATATACGTTTGGGCATCCCGGCCCTTGCGAAAATGCATTAAAAGAAAGTAAAAGGAAACTAAAAAGTGTTAGTGTTTGCGATCTAAAGTTGACTTTAAAAAAATGATGGCAACTTTGTAAATAGAGAGGTAGTTTTTTATTCATAAAGTTTTTTGTTGGTTGTTATTACATGGCATTAAGCGTTAACTTTTTTTTAACAGCGAAATATATGAATTTTCTAAGGAATACCTTTTCATTTTTTTCAGTTTGAACAAAAAAGGCTTTTAAGTCTTAAATTGCAATAGTAAATTGGCCATAAGGAGCTAGAGGTCTCGACATGTGTTTTGTACATTTGTGGAAATATTGATACTTAAAATATATTGTAACTTAAGAATAGATGACTACAACTACTTAGAGTTTTATTATGATTGAACCAACGGATATATCTTATGAAAAGGCGGTTTTAATTGGATTGATAACCCAATATCAAGACGAGGAAAAATCCAACGAATATCTGGACGAACTTGAGTTTTTGGCCTATACGGCAGGAGGCGAAGTGCTAAAACGCTTTACCCAAAAAATGGACGTGCCCAATCCGAAAACTTTTATTGGTACCGGAAAATTGGAGGAAGTGAAAAATTTTATAGAGGAAAACGAGGTTGGAGTGGTAATTTTTGATGATGAACTTTCGCCGTCGCAACAAAAAAACATCCAGCGAGAGTTGGACTGCAAAGTCTTGGACCGCACCAATTTGATTTTGGATATTTTCGCACAAAGAGCGCAAACAAGCTATGCCCGAACACAGGTAGAACTTGCACAATATCAATATTTATTGCCACGGCTTGCAGGAATGTGGACCCACTTAGAGCGACAGCGTGGAGGTATCGGGATGCGCGGTCCGGGGGAAACGGAGATTGAAACGGATAGACGAATTGTGCGTGACCGGATAGCTTTGCTAAAGGAAAAATTAAAAAGGATTGACCGCCAAATGGATGTGCAACGTGGCAATCGCGGGTCACTGGTGCGCGTAGCTTTGGTTGGTTACACAAACGTTGGCAAATCTACTTTGATGAACGTAATTAGCAAAAGTGATGTTTTTGCAGAAAACAAGCTTTTTGCAACACTTGATACAACCGTTCGGAAAGTTGTTATTGGGAATCTTCCCTTTTTGCTTACGGATACAGTGGGTTTCATCAGAAAACTGCCCACGCAACTTGTTGAATCTTTCAAAAGTACGCTGGATGAGGTGCGCGAAGCAGATTTGTTGTTGCACGTTGTGGATATTAGCCATCCGTCCTTTGAACACCATATTGATTCTGTAGATAAAATTCTTAAAGAAATTGGGAGTGCAGACAAACCAACGATTATGGTTTTCAACAAAATTGACGCTTATAAAGCTGAGAAAATTGAAGAAGATGATTTGATGACAGAAAAAACCAAAGCGCACTACACTTTGGAAGAATGGAAACAAACCTGGATGGCAAAACTGAATGGTGATGCTATTTTTATTTCAGCCTTGAATAAAGTAAACTTCAATGAATTCCGAAAGCTTGTTTATGACAAAGTGAAGGAAATCCATACTGCCCGTTTTCCTTACAATAGCTTTTTGTATGATGAATATACAGAGGAAGATTAATTTTTATAGAAGAAGTCATCTTGCCTTTTATCAATTGGCTAAAAAATGGCTCTTTTAAGCCTGCTTTTCGTCTTTTTATCCTTTCGTAACGCTGCTATGAAACTCAAAAAAGCCTTCAATCAAACTCAAAACTGCTCATTTTCGCCTCAATCAAAAAAGTCAAGATGACTTCAAGAAAAAATAGAGAATTAAAAAAGCCGATTCAAAATTTTGAATCGGCTTTTCATTTTTTTTAAATTTTCCTAGAATCCGTAAGTCAAACCAACACCCAAAGCTTCGCGAATTTGGAAACCTTGTACGGCATTGTCATCATAAATAGCCTGAAAAGTTACGTTTGAAGAAATATATTTATTCACTTTCATCACAAGATTAAAAGTGTAATCAATATCCACATTTTGAGGATCTTCAAGGTAATTTGAATAGAGGTTCAAAATATTTTCTGCGGAAATGTTCGCCATAATATCAAATTTTGCATAGGCAGAAAGAGAAGCACCAAACTCAAAACGGCTGCTTTTGTTGGCATCCACACCAAAATACTTATTTTCATTATAGGCATCTAACGCATCTGGAACAGCTTCATTAACAGTTGTAAAGTCTTTATCCACAAGAATAAATTTAGCGGTAGCTGGAGAAATGTTCACATAAAGATTATCGCTTTTTTTCCAAAGCAAACCAGGGCCAAACTGAATATAGGCTGGTGAAAGAATATGTGTGGTTTCAGTACGATAACCCTCATCTTCTGGATTAAGGTCTTCATTAAATTCATACCCTTTTGCGAATTGAGTCTTAAAGTTAAAAAACAAAGAATAATACCAGTTGCTTTCTTTTATTTGCTGCCCTAAAATAGAGTTCAACTCCAAACGATCGTTTGTTTTTCGGGAGTACTTATCATCCTTGTTTTTGGTAAGGCCATATTCACCTATCAAGCGGTTGTTCCAGCTAAGTTTGTTGTGTTTATAATTGAAATCATAGGTCAAGGAAAGGTTTCCGGAATAATTAGAGGTTCCACCACCAGTCCATTCGTGATTGAAAGCTGCCTGGTTGAACAAAAGAGAGAGGTTTCCCGCACGGGTCCATCCATTGGGGATAGAATCTTTCGGGGTTTCTTCTTGGGCCATTATAGCCAATGGTGCAATAAAAAGAACTGCTAGAAGTAAAAGTTTTTTCATTTTAAAATAATTTTATTTTCCGCAAAAATAGACAGTCTTTTGAATATTTCGCAAAAAAATAATTAAATACAACACTTTTTTAAGAATTCTTAAAGTGAAATCTAGAGTTTATCATTTTCTTTTAAAGAGAGGGACTGAAGAACAAGCCTCCCCATACATAATGCTTTTCGCAATAGGTTGAAGTTTTTGCGCAAGAAGTACATAGGCATTCTGTGGAATGGGTTTGTTGGCACAGCCTTTAATGATTACAGGTTTATCGGTATATTCCGAAAAATCTGTTTTTTGAAGAATTTCAGTAAAAAGAATGCTTTCCAATTCTTCTAAATTCCCGACGGTTACTTTTTTCGCAAAAGGTGCCAAATGAAGCGAAATCAACAAATAAGCCCAACCCGGAACAATGGCATCGGTGCTGCAAAAAAGCGCCACATAGGAATCTTTATATTGGCTCCAATCGTGCTCTTTTGCTTTTTCACGGAATTCACTCTCGCGAAGTACGATGCCTTCCAGCAACCATTGCGAAATATCAAAGGAAACGCGCTCGCCTTTTGGATAGATTTCCTCAAGGGCGAAAGTTACCAATTTGCTATTCGCTACGCGATTTATTATTTCTTCGGACACTTTTTTAAAAAGATATTGGGGTATCTAATATTGATTTGTTTTGTTAAAAATAGAAAAAAGATAGTTTCAGCAGGGTTTCGACCGCACTTCGACCGCACTTCGACTGCGCTCAGTGTGACACCCTCAGCGCGACACGCTCAGCCTGACATATTTACTGCAAACAGATACTGAATACTGAACACTTTTTTTAAAGCATTCCTAGCTCCAGTTTCGCTTCATCACTCATCAACTCTTGGCTCCAGGGTGGATCAAAGGTTATTTCCACCTCGGCGTCCGTTACCATTTTCATGGATTTTACTTTTTCTTCCACTTCCATTGGCAGACTTTCTGCTACTGGGCAGTTCGGCGTAGTTAGGGTCATCAATATTTTTACTTCGCGGTCTTCATTTATGAATACGTCATAAATTAACCCAAGCTCATAGATATCTACGGGTATTTCGGGATCATAAATGGTTTTTAGGACGGTTACTATTTTTTCGCCCAGTTCGGCCATGTCAATTTCTGTATCTGCTTCCATTTGTTTAATTTTTAAGTTGTGTTTGGTATGCCAAGGCATACATCTTCATTTGCTTTATCATTGAAACCAAGCCATTGGCACGTGTTGGCGAAAGATGTTCTTTTAAACCTATTTCATCAATAAAATCTGTATTCGCGTCCAGAATTGCCTGGGGTTTTTGATCTGAAAAAACTCGAACCAAAACTGCAATAATTCCTTTGGTGATGATAGCATCGCTATCTGCAGTAAAAATGATTTTGCCGTCTTTCATTTCAGAATTTAGCCATACTTTACTTTGGCAGCCTTTTATCAACTTATCGTCTGTTTTTAATTTTTCTTCAATCAAAGGAAGTGACTTGCCAAGTTCTATCATATATTCATAGCGCTGCATCCAGTCTTCAAACATTGAAAACTCGTCAATCAATTCTTCCTGTATTGCTTCAATGGTCATGTTTGTTTTTTAATTATTTGTATCTTTTTTTGCATTTAGCAAAACGCTTCGGTCTGTTTTGGAATATAAAGTTAGGATGCCATTATCTAGGGTGTATGATCCAGTATTGTTAAGCGCATCCAAAAAATCCCTTTCAGATTTCATAATATTTTTGTCCATACACATTTTTTCACTCACGGCTAAATCGCCAAAACTCAGGCTGTACAGATCAAGGGTATAATTTCCAAATACGGAATTGCAACCCGTGGTGCCACGTACGGAATTGTCCAGGGCAGAAAGTGTAAAGGTTGGATTGGTTGTATCTACCAACTTTTTACCGTTTAATGCTGAAACGGTATAACTACCTGTTAATTGGACGCTTCCGGCAACATCAATTACTTTTTTGGTTTCATCACAGCTTGTAAAAAAAATTGTAAAGATTATTAAGGATAATGTGGCAAGTGTTTTCATAATTTATTGTTTCAAGTTTCAAGTTTCAAGTTTCAGGTTTCAAGTTTCAGGTTACAATTTTTTGGGTCTATACTTTGAGTTTTTGGAATTTGGTTTTTAAAATTTGGAATTTTATTCCAACATCATTTTAGCTTTTTTTACGGCGTTTACCAAAGCATCAACTTCTTCTAAAGTATTATAAAATGCAAAGGATGCGCGCACTGTGCCCGGGATTTTATAAAAATCCATAATAGGTTGGGCACAATGGTGACCAGTTCGCACGGCAATACCTAATTTATCTACAATCGTTCCAATATCATACGGATGGATGCCTTCAATATTGAATGAAACCACGGAGGTTTTATTGGGGCCAGTTCCATAAATTTTTAAGCCTTCAATTTCTAATAATTTTTCCGTAGCGTATTTTAAAAGCTCGTTTTCGTGTTCTTCAATATCCTCAAACCCAATGGAATTTAAATAATCTATCGCCGCTCCAAAGGCAATCCCGCCACAGATATTGGGCGTTCCCGCTTCAAATTTATGCGGAAGTCCTGCATAGGTAGTTTTCTCGAAAGTTACTTCGGCAATCATCTCACCGCCACCTTGGTATGGAGGAAGTTTGTTGCCCCATTCTTCTTTTATATACAGTATGCCAACGCCAGTTGGGCCACACATTTTGTGGGCTGAGGTTACGTAGAAATCTACATCCAGTTTTTGAAGATCTGGTTTTATGTGTGAACAGGATTGTGCCCCATCAATTAACACCGCAGCTCCAACTTCGTGTGCTTTTTCAATGATTTTTTCGATGGGGTTTATGGTTCCCAATGCGTTTGAAATATGGTTTACAAAAACCAGCTTCGTTTTTTGGGACAGCAGTTTTTCATATTCTGAAAAAACCAAAACGCCTTCCTCGTTCATCGGGATCACTTTCAGAATGGCTCCTGTTTTTTCGCAAAGCATTTGCCACGGCACGATATTGCTGTGGTGCTCCATTGCAGAAACAATTATTTCATCACCCTTTTTTAGAATTTCCGAAAAACCATTTGCAACAAGATTTATTCCGTGGGTTGTTCCTGCGGTAAAAATGATTTCAAAAGCTTCCTTTGCATTAAAATGCTTTTGGATTTTTTTACGAGCAGCTTCGTAAGCGTTTGTTGCCTCTTGTGAAAGTGTGTGCACCCCACGATGAATGTTTGCGTTATAATTGCTGTAATAATCCACAATACAGTCAATAACCTGCTGTGGTTTTTGCGAGGTGGCCGCATTGTCCAAATACACCAACGGGCAGCCGTTTACCTTTCGGGAAAGGATGGGAAAATCGTTGCGTATTTTTTGGATGTCGAAGGGCATTGAAACTTTTTATGGATTTGAATGTTACATTGAGGTATTTATATCGAAAACGATTTTTGTTCGTTAATCGTAGCTTATTTATAGCTCAAACCCCAAGCTAACCCCAATTTTATTGGCAATCAATTTGTTGATCCGCACTTTCAGTTCCGGAATTTTTACACTTTCCAAAACGGTGTTTGCAAAGGCGTACATTAACAAAGCGCGAGATTCTTTTAATCCAATTCCGCGGCTTCGCAGGTAAAACAAGGCCTCCTCGTCAAACTGGCCAATGGTACAACCGTGTGAGCATTTTACATCGTCCGCAAAAATTTCCAGCTGTGGCTTAGCGTTGATTGTTGCTTTATCATCAATCAAGATGTTATTGTTTTGTTGAAAAGCATCTGTTTTTTGCGCATCTTTTTCAACAATAATCTTTCCGTTAAAAACCCCGATGGAAGATTCGGCAAACAGCCCTTTGTAATCTTGGTGGCTTTCGCAGTTTGGCGCAATGTGGTGTACCAAAGTATTGTGGTCCACGTGTTGTTTTCCTTCCAAAATGGTAATTCCCTTCAAAGTAGAATCGCAGTGCTCTCCTTTTTGATAAAAATTGAGATTGTTTCGAACCAAATTTCCACCAAAAGCGAAGGTGTGCACACGGCAAACCGTATCGCGTTCCTGAGAAATATAGGTGTTGTCTATCATTGAAGCGGTTGCTTCGTCGTTTTGAATTTTATAATAATCTACATAAGCTCGCTTTTCAGCAAAAATTTCCGTCACTGAATTCGTTAAAACCTCATTGCTGGAAAGACTTTGGTGGCGTTCTATAATTTGAACATGTGCGTTTTCGCCAACTACAATTAAATTTCGCGGCTGAAGAAACATTGCAGCTTCATTCCCAGTTGAAAAATTGATTATTTCAATGGGCTTTTCAACTTCTTTATGTGCTGGAATGTGAATGTATGCGCCTTCTTTGGTGAATGCTGTATTAAGTGCAGTCAAGCTGTCGTTTTTCGCCACTTTGTTGAAATAGGCTTCAATAACTGGCTTGTATTTGCTTTTGTTCAAGGCGGAAGACATTAAACAAACATCCAATGAATCGTGTGTGGTTTCTGAAAGGAACGAGTTGTAAACCCCGTCCACAAAAACAAGTTTATAGGTATCTATTTCGTGAAGGAAATATTTGCGAACGTTTTTCAGCTCTATGTTTCTCTCCTTGTTTGAATAGACGCTGTAATCGGGTTTAAGCACTGAATTTAGTGATGTGTATTTCCAGGCTTCCTCCTTTTTGGTTGGAAATCCTTTTTCCTCAAAGATTTTAATGGCGTTGTTCCGCACATCGTGCAATGGCGAATCAAACTCCAAATAGTCTTCGAGTGCAATGTATGATGATAATAATTTGTCTTTAAAACTCATTTTTTTTAATTCATAATTCATAATTCTGAATTGTTTTAAACCAATTCTTCCTTAATCCAATCGTAGCCTTTTTCTTCAAGTTCGTAAGCAAGTTCTTTGGTGCCGGACTTTACTATTTTTCCGTTCATGAGCACATGCACGAAATCTGGAACTATATAGTCCAAAAGTCGCTGATAGTGTGTAATTACAACTACCGCGTTGTCTTTGCTCTTCAATCTGTTTACGCCATTTGCAACTATTTTTAATGCGTCAATATCCAAACCGGAATCGGTTTCGTCAAGAATGGCGAGTTTAGGTTCCAGCATTGCCATTTGGAAAATCTCGTTACGTTTCTTTTCGCCTCCTGAAAAGCCTTCGTTCAGAGAGCGAGAAAGAAATTTACGGTCAATCTCCAGCATATCGGCCTTTTCCTTTATCATTTTCAACATTTCAGAAGCTGGCATATCTTCTTTCCCTTTGGCTTTACGGGTTTCGTTGATTGCCGTTTTAATGAAATTGGTTACTGAAACACCCGGGATTTCCACAGGATATTGGAATGATAAGAATATGCCTTTGTGCGCTCTTTCTTCTGGATCTAATTCTGAAATATCCTGATTTTCAAAAGTGATGTAACCTCTGTTTACTTCATATTCCTCTTTGCCGGCCACTACCGATGCTAAAGTGCTTTTTCCAGAACCGTTCGGCCCCATTATTGCGTGGACTTCGCCAGCTTTCACTTCAAGATTGATACCTTGCAGTATGTCTTTTCCTTCCAGTCCAGCGTATAAATCTTTAATTTTTAACATCTTAATTCTTCTTTTCTGTTTCGTTTAATTTAATATCTATTTCGGAAGGTTTATCAGCAACCCTCATAATTTCCTTGATTGTGATTTCCTCGTCCCATTCGCTTTCTTTGTCCGTATTCTTGGAAACTACTCCCTTAACAATGACACCAACCATATCATAATCGTTCTTTTTAACAGCCTCCACTTGTTTTGCGAGTCCTTCGGAAAGCAAATCGCGCTTAACGCCATAAATAAAATTGGGCCCCATTAATACCATTATTCCGTCAGAATTAATAAAATCACCTTTATAGGCTAGAATTTTTTCTACATTTTCAACGGTTGTTTCCTCAGTTTCTGTGCTTTTTTCTTCGGAATTTTTACAAGAAAAAATTACTGTTGAAAGCATTAGCAACAAAATGATTTTTTTCATAATTGATAGTTGATTTTATGTTTGTTTAATGTTTAAAGCCCCTTCGGCTACGTTCAGGATGATGTTTTTCATTAACCTACTGAGCCTTCAAGGCTGATCTCTAATAGTTTTTGAGCTTCAACGGCAAACTCCATTGGCAGCTTATTTAGTACTTCTTTACTGAAACCGTTTACAATCAAAGCGATTGCTTTTTCCGTATTGATGCCGCGTTGATTGCAATAGAAAATCTGGTCTTCTCCAATTTTACTGGTAGTAGCCTCGTGTTCTATTTGGGCGGTTTTGTTCTTTGCTTCAATGTATGGGAAAGTGTGTGCGCCACAACTGTTGCCCATCAATAAAGAATCACATTGTGAAAAATTCCGTGCATTGTCTGCATTTGGCATAATCTTTACCAAACCGCGATAACTGTTCTGTGATTTTCCAGCTGAAATACCTTTAGAAATAATGGTGCTTCGTGTGTTTTTGCCAATATGGACCATTTTGGTTCCCGTATCTGCCTGCTGAAAATCATTGGTTACGGCAATGGAATAAAATTCACCAATTGAATTATCTCCTTTCAGCACACAGCTTGGGTATTTCCAAGTTACGGCACTTCCCGTTTCAACTTGGGTCCAGGAAATTTTTGCTCTGTTCTCGCAAAGACCTCTCTTGGTCACAAAATTATATACACCGCCTTTTCCATTCTTATCTCCTGGATACCAGTTTTGCACAGTTGAATATTTTATTTCAGCATCATCCATCGCTATCAATTCTACTACAGCGGCGTGTAATTGATTTTCATCACGGCTCGGGGCAGTGCAGCCTTCAAGATAACTCACATAACTTCCTTCATCGGCGATTACGAGGGTTCTTTCAAATTGTCCCGTTCCGGCTTGGTTTATTCTGAAGTATGTAGAAAGCTCCATGGGGCAACGAACCCCTTTGGGAATGTAGCAAAAAGAACCATCACTAAAAACGGCACTGTTCAAGGCTGCGTAAAAATTATCGCGCTGAGGCACGACTGTCCCCAAGTATTTTTTTACCAATTCGGGATGGTTTTTTATTGCTTCAGAAATAGAGCAGAAAATAATTCCCTTTTCTGCCAAGGTTTTCTGAAAAGTAGTAGCCACGGAAACGGAGTCCATAACAATATCTACTGCAACACCGGCCAATTTCTTTTGCTCGTCCAAAGAAATACCCAACCTTTTAAAAGTATCTAAAAGCTCTGGATCTACTTCGTCAATACTATTGTATTTTGGTTTTTTATTGGGTGCGGAATAATAGGAAATATTTTGAAAATTTGGCTTTTCGTAATGCACGTTTGCCCAATCCGGCTCTACCATTTCCTGCCAATATCGGAAGGACTCCAAACGCCATTCGGTCATCCATTCGGGCTCTTCTTTCTTTTTTGAAATGGCACGAACTACATCTTCATTTATCCCTATGGGAAAAGTGTCAGATTCTATATCGGTATAGAAACCATATTCGTATTCCTTGGTTTCCAGTTCTTTTTTTAGATCATCTTCAGTATACTTGCTCATCCTCATTTATATTTTAAAGTGAAAAAGATTCTCCGCAGCCACAGGTACGGTTTGCGTTAGGGTTCTTAAATACGAACCCTTTTCCATTCAGGCCGCCGCTGTATTCAAGTGTAGTGCCAACTAAATATAAAAAGCTCTTTTTGTCTACGGCTATTTTTACATTTTCTTCCTCAAAAAGTTTATCGTCTTCGCCTAAATTATGGTCAAATTTCAGCTCATAACTTAGTCCTGAACACCCACCACTTTTTACGCCAACGCGAACAAAATCATTCGAAATATTAAAGCCTTCTTCGGCCATCAATTGTGCAATTTTGGTTTTTGCGCTTTCACTTACCTTAATCATATATAGATTAATTCTAAATTAGATGGCAAATATACATCAATTCACACTTTTAACCATACGGAAGTAGGATTTTAAAACTATGGGGCCATAGTTTTAAACAATAATTAACACCCCGTATTTTTTGGGGTTTTAGATTTGAAAATTACTTCAGAAATTAATCGGGATCCTGAAAATCAGGATTATTGATAAAAGAAGGGTCTGAAAGCGAAAGAAGAAATGCTTTTAAGTCTGCCTTATCAGATTCTGTTAAATGGACTCCGCCGCGAGATACGGCTTTCATCAGCGGATCAATGGTCCTGGAATACACAAGGCCTTCGCTATAATGGTTTATAACCTCATCCAAAGTTGCAAAGCGGCCATCGTGCATATAGGGCGCTGTGTAAGCTAAATTTCGGAGGGAGGGTGATTTGAACAGGCCATCGTCATTTGGGTCTCCGGTCACATTGCCCAAACCTTTGTCGGTAATGATTGCATCAAGACCGTTATTGTGAAAAATATTGTCTGTCCACAGTGGGCTGTTTTCATTGCCGTGGCAATGGAAACAATCTCCGCGCGATTCATCCATAAATATTTGAAACCCGTTTAATTCCTGGGGTGTAAGGTTGCCTTCCCCCAAAAGATATTTATCAAAAGGAGAATTAGCGGAAATCAGGGTTCTTTCAAACTGCGCGATAGCTTTTGCTGTCAAATCTTTTGAAATGTTACTTGTGCCAAATGCTTTGTTAAAGAGTTCTGGATAGCTGGCGTGGCTTTGCAAACTTGCTACAGCGTTTTCCCACGTATTGTGCATTTCAATTGGGTTTTCCACTGGTTGAAGGGCTTGGTCTTCAAGACTGAGTGCACGACCGTCCCAGAAAAATTTATTTTTTGTGTTCCACGCCATATTGAATATAGGCATGGAATTTCTTGTACCTTCCAAGCCATCTATTCCAATACTGAAACGATTGGGATCGGTAAAGGAATTTGCTGGTTGGTGGCAAGAAGCACAGGCCTGTGTTCCATCACCGGAAAGTATGGGGTCGAAAAACAATTTACGGCCCAAGGCCACTCCTTCTATAGTTTGTGGGTTGTCAGCGGGTACGGTTGGGGGAGGTAGCAAGCGGTCAAAAATAGGAGGAACGGTCAATGGTTTCGGAGTGGGTATATAACCTTCATTAAGCTCTGCTGGGTCTGGATCGCTTGATGAACAAGCAATAAACAGGCTCAGGGCTATAATTCCAAAGAATACTCGAAACAATTTCATGGACCGTTCCTTCAATTTTTTAAACTATTGCGTGATATCGCCAATGCTGAAAACGGTTGCACCGTTTCTTTGCATATCTTTTTGGGCTAGATAGTTCATCATTAAATTAACGCTTCTGTCGTTAAG
>Ga0116152_10002398_pt1 | contig 15278 bp, 13 predicted proteins | sample AD_UKC119_MetaG_FD_89894 | JGI IMG/M metagenome (GOLD analysis project Ga0116152, IMG submission 89894) | Active sludge microbial communities of municipal wastewater-treating anaerobic digesters from Hong Kong - AD_UKC119_MetaG | ecosystem: Engineered > Bioreactor > Anaerobic > Digestate... | reverse complement strand
CATGCCCCCGGCGGCTGAACCAGCGGCCCCAGCAGCCCCAGCCCCGGAACCGTCCCCGAAAACGGCCTCCGCGCTGGGCTATGCTAAAATGACGCTAAAGGGCCGCGTCACATCCAAAACCGAAGCTTAACCGGCGCAATCGGTGCTGACCTTCATGGAAACGCCTCTGACCGACATCACCCGCGTCATCCAACTGTCCGTCGCTCCCGCGTTCCTCCTAGTGGCGATGGGCGCGTGGATCACCCTCATGAGCAGGCTCTCCTAGAACCCGCCGCCGCGCCATTTCCCTTGGAAATTGCCCATTTGCGTACCCGTGGTATCCTTACCCACAAATCCCTCAGTCACATAGGCCATGAGGAAATTAACGAAAGCTTCTTGCAACTGGGGGCTATGGAGAGGATAGCCGGCGCTTTGCGCGCGCGTGGCCAATGAACCTAGTGCGTTGAACGCGTTCTCTGTCGGCCCCTTCCTGCCGTAGGTCCGGGTGATTTTGGATTGAACCGCCAGTTTGAATTGACCGAGATCTGTCCCTGGGAGTGGGGGCGGTCCGGCATGGGGTAAGACCTTCGATATGTATTGATTTCTTATTCGCCGGGCCTGTGCTTCCTGGAAAGCAACCGTCTCGGCCACGCGCGTCAGTTGTTCAGTCGCGCGCCGTAAAGGTTCTGTTGGAGTGCCGGTTATTCTCGGATGCACTTCTAAGAGGCTCAACATGATCAGTCTTCCATCGTCAGGTTAGGGTACCACCTCACATCGAAAAGGAGACAATGTGAGGCCACTAATTGACATTGGATAAAGCAGAAGGTATGCCAATTTTAAAAATAACTGTTATTCAAATAGCTATAACAAGGATCACGCTGGTCACGCGCCGTACCCCGCTTGATGAGACCCGCTGGACCGGGCCAATCTTGACTGCAACAGCCGGCTCTGTGTAGCGGCTCTTCCAGGGAGCGGCGCTGATGTGATGCTATCCTTCGCGGCTTTATCCTGCCGCTGGAGAGCACCCCATGATTTCTATCCGCCCTGCCTTACCCTGGTTGCTTGCCCTGCTCATGCTGGCGTTGATCAGCGGTTGCGACCGCGCCCCGGTATCGCCCGCCACAGCAGCGCCCGCCTCCAAAGACCTGCCCCGCACCGCCAGCACGTTCACCGGAGCCAAGAAATCGCTCTACGATCAGGTTTATCGGGATCATCGGGTGACGTTCTATTGCGGTTGCGATTACAGCGCCGACCGCAAGATCGACTTGGCGAGCTGCGGCCTAACCACCTTGGCCGACAAGCCGCGCGCGCAACGGATTGAGGCGGAACATATCTTTCCCGCCGCTCAGTTCGGGAATTTCCGCGCTTGCTGGCGCTCCCCTAAAGATTTCCCTGAGTGCGTCAAGAGCAGCGGCAAGACGGTTTCTGGTCGGGAGTGCTGCCAGCGGGTTGATCCGGTGTTCGAGTCGGCCCATAACGATTTGATGAATCTCGTCCCCTCGGTCGGCGAAGTGAACGGCAAGCGGAGTGATTTCAACTGGGGGATGATTCCAGGCGAAAAGCGGGACTATGGCCGTTGCAACATCGAAATCGATTCCTCGATACGCCGGGCCGAACCGCCGGAAAACGTCATGGGCGACATCGCCCGCATCATGTTTTATATGGCTGACACATATGGATTTAATCTGTCGCGCCAGGATCAGCAGCTTTATACCGCCTGGTCTCGGCAAGACCCGCCCGATGCCTGGGAAGTGGAACGCACCCGGCGCATCCAGGCGATCCAGGGCAAGGGCAACCGGTTTGTGGAGGACTACGCGGCGATCTTCGGCAAGACGGCAGCCGCGCCTGCCAAACCGCCCGCCCCGGCTTCGAGCACCCCAGCCGCACCTGCCGCCGATGAGTTTTCATGCGGCGGCAAGCGGCGGTGCGGGGAAATGGCCAGTTGCGAGGAGGCGAAGTTTTACCTGACCAAATGCGGAGTAGGATCACTGGATAGAGATAAAGATGGCGTACCGTGTGAGAGCCTATGTCGGTGATTTATGCTTCTCCACAGGACAGACTTTGGGCCGCTGGCTAGATTAACTCGCTTCCACGGCCTGAAGGCTAACGTCACGTTCGTCTTTCTGAGTGACCATCAGGGTGGTCTGGTATTCGATCACCAGTTGGTCACGCTGGTTATAGGTTTGGTTTTTGTAGATGAATAGGAACCGCTCCGGGTTTTTTGTGGGGCGAAGATCAACCACTTTGGCCTCCGCTCTGAGGGTATCCCCAAACAACACAGGAGACATGATCTTCATCTGGTCTACGCCAATATAAGCATAAATTTCGTAGCTGTCTTGAGCCAAAAACTCAGCGATCGTGTCTGCATGGTGAACCAGACCATCGGCGACCGCAAAAATAACCGGCCCGGCCAGAGAGCGTTCCTTGAACCAAGTTCCTTTAGCATACTCGGCGTTGCTGTGAACGGCCATATTGAACCAGGTGAGTTGATGCAGGATGGAGAAATCCCCGACATCCAGCGTCCGGCAGACCCGACAGGGAATTTTAGCGTCGGCTGTGACTTTACCCATAAAATGATGACTCCTCTTAATATACTGGGCCATTCTATATCAACGTGAAGAAATCCCATGACCACTCCCACCTCCGCCGAAGTGCGCCATGTCAGCACCGCCCAAGACCCCGATCAGCTTATTGCTTCGCTCCCATCTAACGTGGAACCGGACACGATCACCCAACTCAAGGAACTTGCTGAACATCTGCAAGATTTGTCAACGCTGCTCCAGCCGGAGGGTTGAGCGGCCTGGTCAGTGCCGGCCAGGCGAACCCATCACTGGCCCTGGTAATCCGGCCTGACTGAAAAATGGAGATTGGATTTTGGCGAATAAACCCACGCCCCACTGGCAACCCCTGACCGCATTGCCGCTGATCGCCTCGCTCATCGACGGCGAACTGGCCGATGGCCAGGAACACCATGCCGCCCTTCTGGCCGTGCGCGACCGGCCCCATGTCCTCGATGACGCCACGGTGGAACGCAGCATCAAGCTGCACACCGAACAGCGGGATTTTCTCGGGGTGTTCGCCGAACAACTTGAACGCTGGCGCCATGAACAGCCTACCGACACGCAACGCCGGGAACTGGATCGGCTGGAGGGACAGCTTGCCTGCTTGCGGACCGTGCTGGAGGATATTCTCAAACTCGCTGCCGAATTGAAGCAGGGCACCATCGAGCGGGTGCTGGCTAAAAGCGATCTGGAGTTGGGCATCGAGGCGCTGATGCGGATGACCAAGGGGCGGTGATGTGCTGCTCTTGTTATTCTCGCGTCATTTGAACCTGTATCGAATGGCGGATCATGAAAGCGTCTTGGATATCGTGACTTCCGATAGAACCGCCGGGCTGCGGCAAACCTGGTATCGGACTGTGACGCCAGGCGCCGTCTCTCCCTCTGCAAAGCAGGCGCGCAGTGTTTGAACCAATGCTTCTCCGGCTGCGTCGCAGGCTGCCCTTTCGGACTCACGCAGCAGGAAGAAATCGTTCCTCCGCTCCGGCTCGGCGAACCAGGACAGGTCGACGTTGGTCTCCTCGCCGAGTGTGTAGCGTATCGCATACCCCCGAAACACATAACCGATCCATCGCTTAAAGGCAGTGAGCGCCGACCAGCGGGTAAACAGGCGAACCGGCCAGCCCAGATCAGGCTTTCCATCGATGACCAGTAAGTTCGGGCCGAACAACCCGAATTCAAGCACAGTCCCGGCGGGTAGCAGCGGATCGCGTAAGCAAAGTTCCTCGTCACGTAACACTGTGGCTTGTTCGTAGGCATCCCATCCACCCGGATCAAGGGCTTCCACCGGAAGCGCCTTGCTACCGGCAGAACGCACGTCGCGTAACATGGCGCGGAGGTCGGCCTCGTACTCCTTCCGCTGGAATATCAGGCGCAGGAAGCCACTATGCCATGCCCAATAGTCTTCCAGAGTGGGGCCTAGCCCGTGTACATCAAGCTCCCAGATGATGGTGTCGGCATCGGGATGACTGACCAACACCATTTCTTCAATGCCGGCATCCGGCGGATATCCACAGGTGCAGTTGAGCAGAAAGTAGCCTCCCGGACGCTGTGCGGAATGGAACAGGTCGAGGAGATCGAAAACGATACCGGTCTCGTGGATGGCTGGATGGCATTCCGGGAACGATGGAACTAACCGGACGGTGAGCCACGGAGGGTCGGCATAGGTCGTTTCATCCGCCAATGTCCAGCCTAAACGGGCTGGACACTCAGCGAGCGGGACGGTATTGCCATTCATGGCTCACCTCAAGACCTTGCACCATCGGCTATCCGATGGCGACATCCAACGCCGCTCGGCCTATGCCGGTTTGACCATCGCTGATGAGTTTGTCGAACATCGAGATTGACCCGTGCTTTCTTCAAAGGCCATTACTTGCCTTTCTTGACCGTCTGTTGATAGGTCGTCTTGGGGTTTTTCTTCACCGCCTTGTCCGACACGAACCGGCCCGTTTCGGCACTTTTGTTGACAGTACGATGACCACTGGAACGCTGATCTTTTGCCATGGAGCACCTCGCAAGGTTATTGAAAATAGGACTTGGCATATCTTAAATTGCAGCGTACCATAGTTTACAAATTTTAATAAATTAAATTTTTGTAAACAGCAAGGTTGCTCTATCCATGTTCGGCGAACGCCTCAAACGGGCGCGCAAGCGGGCCGGGCTGTCCCTCCGCGATCTGGAGGAGCGCCTGAACCGCCAAGTCAGCGCCCAAGCCATCGGCAAGTACGAACGCGGCGAAATGATGCCGGGTTCTCCGGTGCTGATCGCTTTGGCGCGGGCGCTGCAGGTGTCCATCGGCTACTTGATGAGTCCGATGCAGGCCCGCTTGGATGGGGTGGAGTTCCGCAAGAAGGCGGGCACGACCGCCAAAGACCGTGCCCGTGTAGAAACCGAGGTGCTGGAACAGGTGGAGCGCTACCTGATGATCGAGGCGATTCTTGAACGGGATAGCGCCTGCTGGAATCATCCGCTGCCCGATCCGCAACGCCGGGTGATTAGCGATTTAACCGAGTGCGAGGCCCTGGCCGAACAAGTCCGGGCGCAATGGAATCTCGGTCTCGACCCGATTCCCAATCTGACCCAACTGCTGGAGCAGCACGGCATCAAGGTGTTGCTCCTCTCGCTGCCCACCGGGGTGTACGGACTCACCTGCTTGGTGCAGCGCCCGGAACAAGAGGCCGTCCCTTGCATCGTGGTCAATCAGGCCACGACCCTGGAGCGCCGTCGGTTGACGCTGGCCCATGAACTGGGCCACCGGCTGATTGACGATGCCTCGCCCGCAGGCGCGGAAGCCGCCGCCAAATACTTCGCCAGCGCGTTCCTGATGCCCGCCGTTTCCGTTCGGCAGGATTTTGGTTCTCTTCGCCACGCCATTAGTCCCCCGGAATTGATGCCGGTGAAACGCGGCTATCGGGTCAGCGCCGCCGCTCTTTTGGTGCGCTGCGAGCGGCTGGGTATCCTCTCGCATTCCGCCCTGGCCTATGCTTTCCAGACCTTCGCCAAAGGCTGGCGCACGGCGGAGCCGGAACCGCTGGAACTGCCCGGTCAGGCGGGAACGCTGGAAGCGCCAGAGCGATTTGAACAACTCTGCTACCGGGCGCTGGCCGAGGGGCTGATCGGCTTGCCCAAGGCAGCGGAACTGCTGCGCCAACCGGTGAGCGCAATTGAGGAGACGATGCAAGGGCCAGGGACGGCGGATGCAGATCATCATTAACGACTCTTCGGCGCTGATCGATCTGGCGAAAACCCGGCTGCTGGAAAACTTGCTGCAACTGCCCTACCGGTTTGTCATCCCGGATGTGCTGTATGCGGATGAACTCATCACCTTGCGCTACTACCACCGGGAACAGTTGGTTTCTCCTCACCATCTTTCTAAGGTCTTTTTTTCCGTCTGTGCTTACTTCGGTCAGGCCACGTCTACGCCATAGTGTGCGGCAAGCGCCGGTAACCCGCTTTCAAAGCCTTGCCCGACTGCCTTAAATTTCCATTCTTTGGCGCGACGGTACACTTCCGCTAGAATCAGCGCCTTTTCGCACCGTCCCGCCAAAGACAGGGTAAACTTCAATCGGGTGCTGCAATCCCCATCGACTGTGCAGCCAATCCATGTCTTCTCCAGTAAACCGAAACCGCCTGCTTGATCGTCTGTTTCCAAGGTCAAGGCGAATACGATTCGGCTGATGCTCGTCGATAATCGATTCAGTTTGATAACAAACGCCCAACGGTTTTGTTGGTCACTTGACCGGTGTAGCTGAACAGCTTCATCAGGCGTCTGGGGCTGGTTGTAGAACACGAAACCGCCATCGCCCATAACGCGGCCTTGCTCATCGAGCAGAAAGGCGCTGGCGTCCACTTCAAGGTCTGGCGAACACACAGGCTCACAACCCAATAGAACCATTAAGGGAGCCTCTAACCGGTCTACCCCGATGCCAAGCGCAGTATTCGCTCCAGCGACCAGTTCGATGAGCTGCGGGGCTGTCGGTAGTGGCGTTGGGAGTTCTGAGGTTGGCGGCTCGGTCGTAAAACCTGCTGGCAGTGGCGCAATCGGTGTAAAAATCCCGGTTTTGGTCATCTTGCGGGCCATGTCGACCGCCACGGTCGGCAGCGCTTCCACCGGGTCGATCTGCGCCAAATCGGAAAAGTTGAGTCGCTGCCAACCTTCTCGGGTGACCCGCACGCTTAAAAGATACTGATCCTCGATATGGCCAGTCGCTTTGCTGAGCCGTTGCGAATAACCTGATGCGGTAATTTGCGCTACCCGCTGCAACGCTGCGAATCCTTCGCCGATCAGGCGAAACAGGATTCCGTGAATGTGGGTGGCGTAGTGTTGTCGCTGGCGGGACTCCGACAGGGGCTGCATGATCAGTCCGTCCGTTCCGGGTTTGGCTTGGTTGACCGGTAAGTCTTCAATTTCCGGTAAGTCCACATCCAACGCGAGCGCCGTTCCATCCGGTGCAATGGCAAAGTCCACCAAGGTTTCGCGTGGCCACTCTAATGTGCTGACCCGATCTGCAAACCAAGCTTCCATATCGACGATGATCCCCTGGTCTGCACCGCAGCGCAGGGTGATCTGCTGTGGCGTTAATTCAATGGGAGACGGGTGATCGGGGTGAGGCGTCAACGCATGAATGTTGACCAATTCCCGCAGTGGCTGGTTGTAGCGTTCGGTGGCCTGTTCGAGTAACTGACGAATCGCGACGGCGTGCTGGCTCCTGGCTTTCGCGATGGAGGACAAGGGCAAGGGTTGGAATGAATCCCGGTCTTTGAAAACCAAGCGATTATCGCGGTCCAAGGAGACCGTCGCTTGAACTTCGCGAACAGGCGGAAGCGTATCGCGTGACCTAGATGTCGAAGTTGAATGGGTTGATGAGCGATTGGAATTGCCGGGTGATGGATGTCTTCCTGGACTTGCGCTAGACGATGTTGAGCGCACGGCTGAACGACTGGAATTGCTCAGATTCGTTTGATAGGACAGACCGGTCCCCGGAATGCCCAAGGTCAACCGCGTTCCACGTTTATTGAAATTGACCGTCGCGCCTGGTTTGCCTACGCTCAGGCTGGCCCCCCGCGTGCTGAGATTGATGCGCACTCCAGGGAAAAGACGGATGCTTTTACGGAAACGAAAACCCATGATGCCCTCGTCAGTTGTCTCACGCCACCCCAAACACCTTCAACACCTCATCCCCGTAGTGATTGATCACCTTCACCGCGATCTTGCCGGTGTCGGGCCGGTCAAAGGGGCGGCTTTTGGTTGAGTACAGTTCCGCCCAGGCCGCTTCATCCACCTCGGCTTTGAGCGCCCGTTGCAGCTTTTCATAGGGTTTATCGCCGCCGGTGAAATAGGCGTGGCGGACAAAGAAACTTTCGCCGTTGTAGTTCGTGTCGATGAACCAGCAGGCGATATCCGCCGTTGAGTTGCTGCGAATCTGCCCGGTGGTTGGGTCGTAGATGTCCAGGCCCATCAGTTCGATCTGAATCTTGCCATCCGCGCCCGGTTTGATCAGGCCGGTCTTGGGGTCCACTGGCTGAATGTCCGGCTCGCCGAAGATCATGAACAGGTTGCCGCTGCCGGTCTTCTTGAGCAGCTCCTCACCCATCGCCAGGTCGGGGTTCATCTTGGCGGGAAGCACGGTTAGCTTGCCGTAGCGTTTGGCTTCCTCGGACACATGCGGATCGAAGGCAAAGCCGCAGACGATGAGCAAGTCAAAGCCGATGCCTTGCACGGCTTCCTTGGCGGCTTCCTTGACCTGCACCGGGCCAACGGTGCCATGTTCCGGGCCAAGGGACACGGCTACACGTTTCACGGCTCCGTCCTTCTCGGTGTATTCGCCTGCCGCATGAATCCAGACCCCGGCGAACGGTTCCAGGGCATCAAACTTCAGCCGCTCGTTCTTGATAGTGTTCTGGACGCCCGCCTTGCGGAGATTGTCCAGAATCATCGTCTCGAACTGGCCGCTGGCCGATTCGGTCTTAGCGGTGGTTTCGGACGCTGGCCGTTCTTCATCCGTGGACAATACGCGATGCGGCGACAGGCTTTCCACGGTGAACGGGCCGGTCACTCGCACCCGCTTCTTGTCTTCGTAGGGCTGATCGTAGAGGGTTTCCGTGTCGGCATTGCGGGCGATGGAGTCGTCAATCTCCCGCTGGCGCTGGCGGCGATGCTCCCACCATTGCGCCAGCAACTCCCCGGCCTGGGCGGGCCACTCCTGGCCGGCCTCACGGGGAACCTCCCACTCTTGCCACGCTTGCTTGAGCAGGGCGTTCAACTCTATCCGCAGCGACTCCAGCTTCTCCTGCCAACGGGCGTGAATGTCATCAATTTCCGAGTTGTTGGCGATAGCCTTGAGGGTGACGTGCGGGACGGTCTTGTAGACGAAGCCCTTGCGAATATCACCTGTGGGCTTCACTTCGGCCAGCGGCAGCTTGCCGGTCATTTCCGCCTGCTTCTTGCTGCCATCCTCGGTATCCGCCAGGTAGTAGTAGGGATAGCGGGCGGCCATCAGGCGAGTGCGGGCCAGGGCGAGGGCCACGCGGGAGGTGTCACAGGTGATCCAGCGCCGGCCCCACTGTTCGGCGACGTAGGCGGTGGTACCGCTGCCGCAGGTGGGGTCGAGCACCAGATCGCCGGGGTCGGTAGTCATAAGGAGGCAGCGTTCAACGACTCCCGTATTTGTTTCAACAACATACCTTTTTTCTGAAGCGTCAAAACCCCATCTCAAATCTGTCCAATTATTTGTAATTGGAACAACAGGGAAGTCTTCTAAAAACCTTTTGTAGGAAATAGATTTATCACGACTTATCAAACGATTGGCTAATCCGAGTCGTAGCAATCCATCCATTGATGTTTTCCAATGCTGATCACCGGAAAGTCTAAAAATATAACCTTGAAATTCAAAATCAAAACTGCCAGACGATGTACGGCCCTGACTCGTTGTTGCACTTGGTCTGTATCTCTTCCATCCTTCTGGTAAATTATCTGAATCTTTTTCATCTTTTGACACTAGTCGTCTAGCTGCACCATCTTCACTTTCTATAAAACGGTATTCTTTTGCAAATTCAGAGTTATATGATTTTTGAAAATAGAGTTGGCGATATTTACAGGTTTCTTTAGATTTTGCATACCAGAGAATGAAATCACCAACGGAAGCAAGAGATACCGTATCGCCAAAGCCGCTTGTCTTCGATACGAATATAAGCGACATAAAATTCTCACACCCAAACACCTCATCCAATAAACACCGTACCAAATGCACATTCTCATCACCGATCTGCACAAAAATCGAACCGCTCTCCGTCAATAACTCCCTCGCCACTTGCAACCGATCCCGCAAATAAGCCAGATAGGAATGAATCCCCAGCTTCCAGGTATCCCGGAACGCCTTGATCTGCTCCGGCTGGCGGGTCGCGTCTTCGGCCTTGCCGTCTTTCACGTCCCGCTTGCGCGTTGACACCTGCCAGTTGGAGCCAAACTTAATGCCGTAGGGCGGATCGAGGTAGATCATCTGCACCTGGCCCTTGAGTCCTTCCTTCTCCGCCAGGCTGATCATCACCAGCAATGAATCGCCCAGAATCATGCGGTTCTGCCAGTGCTGGTTGTGCTGGTAGAACTCGATTAACTGGTCAAACTCGATGCCGTTGAAGTCCGCGAACAAGTCCAGCGTTCCGGCTTGTCCCTGCTTGGCGCTGGCCCGCACATCTTCAATGATCGCCTGCGGGTGAATCTTCTCCTGGATGTAGATCGGCACCATCGGCACCGCCAAGTCTTGACTGTCCTGCTCATCCTTGCCCTTCCACACCAATTGCGGATCGAGATCGGGGTTGCGCGGATAGCGCATGGTCTTGGGCGCGGCTTCGTCCTCGGCTACGAAGTCCCGTAACTCCTCGGTCGGGATATTAGCGCGAGTAGCAGTCATGTGCTTGTGGCTGTCTATCGCGATAGGTTGCCCAGCATTGGGATTTTTCTTTTTAGGAGGCATGGCTAAGATGACCTGATTACTTCGGCAATTTCATTAGCAATCTCTTCAACAGTGTGGGTAACGGTACTCCTGGCAACCTTGTCTGCTAGAGACGGGCTATATTCAACTACTTCACTCTTAGATATGTTATGCCAGATGGGAAGTAATACCTGCTCACCAGTAACCGATTTGGTAACAAGGCCATCGAGTTCATAATTTGTCCATCCCTTTTTTATAAATGATTGAGATAGAACAACAACACCAAATCGACTTGTAGCTAACCCTCTATCAATTTTTCGTCTTAGACTATCACCTATTTTTAATTCAAATTCGTCATACCATACTTTTAGGCCAATTGCCTTTAAAGAACTGGCAAGAGGTCTTACAACTTCGTCCTTATCTTCAGATGCATGAGATATGAATACATCGTATTCACGCACATGAACATCAAAACCATGTGCGCCTGATAGCTCAATATGATCATGTTGAACTAAACTGGGAACTGACCATAAAGGAACTTCAGTCATAGTTGGATGTGGTATAGATGGTAAGGGTTTCGGAAGTATACGCATTGAATGTTTAACAGAACCACGAAGGCCACGAAAATCAATAACAACATACCAATGACCATAGTTAGGAATTGTTAATCTAACTGGTGAGTGTTCAGCTAAACCACCATAGTATTTATGGTTTTTTCCATTTTTATAGTTTATAAAATTTGAACTATTCATCAAACATACATTAGCTGCATTTCCTTCTAAGGTTATTTCTACAATTCTTCCGCTTTCAATATTTCCAAGATCGTAATAAGAAAATTTTTCACCCATGTAATTTATCTCGAATTGTCTGCATCGCGCTTTCCGGGTCTTTCACTTCCACAAACGCCCAGCGTCCGAACTGGCCAGCGTTGTTCACTGCCGGAACCCACAGATTTTGAATCGTTGCGGTCTTCGCCGCCTTGGCGGGCAGCGCGGGGCCGGACACTTCAATAATCAGGTTCAACAGGTCTTCCTGGCCGTGGCCGTCATCCACGCGGGCGATGAAATCCGGGAGATAGTGGTGTTCCTGGCCTTCAAAGGTGTACGGAATCCGAAAGTCCAGGTTGTGGTTCTTGACGTAGGCATACACTTCATCCAGGTATTCCAGCGCCTGGGCCATCTTGCCTTCCCAACCGCTGTCCAGCACCACATGGGAGATGGGGCACTTGTGGTTGGTCTGCCAGGTAGCGCGGCTGGTGTTAAAGCTGACGCCGTCGGTATCCCCGACCGTGTTGTACGGTTGCAGGATCGGCTTGAGGGCGCTGGCCTCGCTGTCTGCCGCCACGATGGCCTGATAGATGCGGTCGGCGGCGTCATGCGCCAGTTCGATCAGCAACAGCAGTTGCGGGAAGGTTTCATCTTTCAGCTCCAGACACTCGGCCAGCCACTGCTTGGCGATGCTCAAGACCTGCGGTAACAGCCACGCCTTGACCTCGTTTTGCACGGTGCCGCCAATGACGTATTCAGCAGCGTCCTGCCGGAAATACTTCTCCAAGACTAACTTTGCCAGTAGAAACGCCACCTCGTTCAAGCGCCGCTGTTTGAGATCGTCCAGCCGGTGAATGCTGGATTCCCCCACGATGGGCGAGTTCTCAACCACGGTAGGCATTTGCTTTGTGGTCAGCGTTAACCGGCAGGCCGGTGTGAACTGGGCGTGCAGCGTCTCGCCCGCCAGTGCGTAGCGGTAGCCGCTCAAACGGGGGAAAGTGATTCGAGCATCAATCCGCGCCTCCACGGTGCAAACGTGCGTCGTGTTGCGTTGGGGGCCAGGTTTGGCAACGCCCGCCGTCGGGATGAACTCAAAGGGAACGCCATAGACTTCGGCGTATTCGACGGGAAAGGCTTCAAATTCCACCGGCTGACCGTTGACCAAGACGGTATGCCCTTCCACCTCGTGACTGACCCGGCGCAAGGCCCGACCGACGACTTGTTCACAGAGCAGTTGGGTCGTGAAGGCCCGCACCCCCAGGATATGGGTCACGGTGTTAGCGTCCCACCCCTCGGTAAGCATGGATACCGACACCACGCACTTGATGTTTTCCCCTAGCTTGCCGATCTTGCCGACCGTGTTCATCACCTCGCGCAACAGATCTTCCGGGGTGAGTTGATCCACATCCCGCCCCGGATAGCGTTGCCGCAACTCGGCCTTGAACTCCTCGATTTCCGGCGCAGCCGCCGCCTTGAACTCGTCACTGAGGGCTTCACCGGACTCCAGTTGTACACTGTCAATCAGCAGGGTGTTAGGCCGGGTCGTCCAGCGCCCGTCTTCGATATTGCTGAAAATCGGCAATGCGCCAGGTACGAGGACCGTATTCTGGCCGGTCGCCGGGTCAGGGGCCGATAGCGGTTTCTCCCAACCGGCCAGGTAATCGAATACCAGCTTTGAGGAGCGCGTGTTGTTGCAGACCACGATGAACACTGGCGGCATGAGCGCCGGGTACGCCTTCGCTTGTTCCTGCCACTGTTGGTAGGCTTTTTCGTAGTGGCTGTAGAGGCTGTGCAGCGCGCCTTGCAACTCCTTGGGCAAGGTCGGCTCCTGGGGTTTCTCGCTCTTGCTGGCCCGCCCCTTGGGCATGTCCTGCTTGATGTGCTCCCACAACTGGCGATAGGTGGGGTTCTCGTGTTGGTCGGTGTTATCCGCTACGGGGACGCGAGGCACTTTGACGATGCCGCTCTCGATGGCGTCGGTCAGGGAGAAATCGGAGGTGACCCAGGGGAAGAGCGTCCCTTCCGGGTAGCCGGACCCCCGCAGGAAAAAAGGGGTCGCGGACAGGTCATAGACGGCCCGAATGCCGAGTTTCTTCTGCACCGCGCCCAAGCCACCAATCCAGATTTTCGCTTCCTCTTCGCGCTGTTTCGCTTCCTGCAAGTCGTCGCCGGTGAGCTTCTCGTCTACGTCTAACGGCTTGCGGTGATAACAATGATGGGCTTCGTCGTTCAGCACGATGATATTTTTCTTGCCGCCCAGGTCGGCGCACACCCGCGCCACCATTTGCCCCTCGGTTTCCAGAAAGGGGCTGGCCTCGCCTTGGGCGGTGAGCAGTTTCTTGGTCAATGACGCCGCGCTGTTCCGTTCCCGGCGCATGAAAGCGTGATAGTTGATGATGGCGACTTTGGCCTTGCCCAACTCTTCCCGCAGGCTCGGCGGAAGCAAGTCCAGAAACTGGTAGTAGTTATTCGGATCGCTGGGCAGCAACACCCGCAAGCGGTCACGAATGGTGATCCCCGGCGACACGATCAGGAAGACATCGGAAAACCGCTGATCCTGGCGATTGGCCAGCTTGTTCAGTGCCTGCCAGGCCAGCAGCATCCCCATGACCACGGTCTTGCCGCTGCCGGTCGCCATCTTGGCGGCATAGCGCAGTAGCGCCGGTTGTCCGTCCGGGGTCGCCTGGGCGTTGGCCTGTTTCAGCCGTTCCAGGAGAAAGGTGCCATGATTGGCGTCATGGCGCGGGGCAATCTCGGTCAAGTAGATCAGCGTCTCAACCGCTTCGATCTGGCAGAAGAACAGCCGCCGTTCGCGGTCGGGTCGCGTCCAGTACTCCAGCAAGCGCCGGGTCAGGGCTGTAGTGTGGGGCCGTCCGGCTTGCCGCCAGTGCGCAACCCGCGCCCGGAGGTCATTGATCAGCTTGTTTTCTTCGGCCCGGTGTTGAACGCTCAAATCCAGCGCCGCCTGCTTTTGCGCGCCTTTGAGCTTGGGCTTGGCGATGGGAATGAAATAGGTGCTCAGCCGCCGTCCGGTCAGAATCTCATGGGTGATGCCGTTCTCGTCAAACCGGAAATGGCGCTGCGGCTCGCCGAACGGCGAGTTAATGACCGGGTTTTCGATCAGATCAGCCATGACCGGCGCGATCAGGCGGTCATCGCATCGTGAGGGTAAGGCTTGAGGTGGGGCGTCGCCTCCGGGAGCGTCAGGCCCCGCTGCTGGCAGTACGCGCAAATCATCACCTCCAGCATATTGGAGAGACTGCGGCGCTCCAGCGCGGCGACGATGCGCACGGCTTGCTTGAGGGCCGGGTCGATGCGAGCGGTGAGGGTGTCCGTTTTGACGGTGGGCATGGCGTGTCCTGGACTGCGATTGTTACTTTTTATGGCAAACGTATGAACACCCTACTACAAAGAAAGACTGGAATATAGATGGTTCATTACTGGGTTTTTGTGCAGCACCCGAATTCCCTTGATTTGCTGCTTTAGCGATACTTTCGCTAACATAAGGAGGCGATTTACCCACGCCAAGCGCCGACGCTTGCTACAAACCAAGGTCGTAAGCCGGAACCGCTAAAAATTCCGTCACACCCACTTCATCGACTGGCCAGTTGCTTGATGCGCTCAGCAATCTGGCCGAACGCTTCATTCACATACGCCAATGCTCTCGGCTCTGCGCTCTGGGCCTGTAAAGCGTGTTTGAAGCGTTCCAGGTCGGACAGCCATTGCTGATGAAGCTTCTCCATCTCCTGGACTTGAGGCTGAACGCCTTGCCGGTGGCCCCTGCCCAGCAGCGCCTGATAGCCACGTTCTAGAGTGGCCGCCGTGGTCAGTAAGTCCGCCCCCTGTTGTTTATACGGTTCGGACAGCGGGGCCAGGCCGTCATAGGGCCGTGCGGCCTTACGGCGTTCGGCTTCAAACGCTTCTTCCATGATGCGGGCGTAGCGGTAGAAACCGGGGAATTCGCGGGACAGCGCGAGGAGTTGATCGTCGGTAGTCCCGACCCAAATCCGGTGCAACTCGGGCGCGTAGCCCATCATGCGATG
>Ga0116152_10002397_pt1 | contig 15279 bp, 9 predicted proteins | sample AD_UKC119_MetaG_FD_89894 | JGI IMG/M metagenome (GOLD analysis project Ga0116152, IMG submission 89894) | Active sludge microbial communities of municipal wastewater-treating anaerobic digesters from Hong Kong - AD_UKC119_MetaG | ecosystem: Engineered > Bioreactor > Anaerobic > Digestate... | reverse complement strand
TGAAGCTTCCACGACCGCCAACAAGAAGCTGCTCATAGTCAGCGACATTGCGGTCGCGGTCGATGAGAAGGTCGCGATTGACGTAATTACCGAGGTCACCGAGCCGATAAGTTACAGCTTTGAGGGCGAGGCTATCGCCATATACAACGGCTGCGTGCGCGGCGTGGTCGCGGGCAGCGAGGTCGAGGTTACGGCCGTGAGCGGCGACTATGAGGGCAGCTTCACGGTGTGGGTGGACGAGGACAGCTATACCCCCTACGGCGCGGAAGCGGACGGCGAGGGCTGGTATGAGGACATAGAGGTCGAGCCGATAGCGGGTCTGTCGGAGGATTTCGCCATGGGCGTGGACGTCTCGACCCTTGCGGTGGTGCTTGAAAACGGCGGAAGGTTCTACAATTCTGACGGAGTGCGCACGGGCGTGTTCAAGCTTTTAAGGGACAACGGCGTGAACTGGGTGCGTCTGCGCCTCTGGAACGAGCCGTATCAGTACGACACGGACGGCAATAAGCTGTATTACGGCGGCGGCGACTGCGATTTTGACACGATATGCGAGCTTGCCGCGGACGCGAAGGCGGCCGGAATGAAGCTGCTGCTGAACTTCCATTATTCGGATTTCTGGGCTGACCCCACCTATCAGGTCATACCGAAGATGTGGAAGGACATAACAAGCGCGGACGACATGGCGGTGGCTCTGTACGATTACAGCTATGAGGTGATAAGGGCCTTGGACGCCGTCGGCGCAAAGCCCGACATGGTGCAGATAGGCAACGAGATTACGGGCGGAATGCTGAGAGAGCAGGGCGGCGAGGATGGCGGGAGCTTCGGCAACAGCGGTTACTCAAACTATATCTCTGAGCGCATGGCGGCCGATCCCAACGTCGCGGCTTCATACTCGGGCAGGGGTACGGACATAGACGCGAATCTCGTCCTGTATGTATCCATGGGCGCGGAGGCGGTCAAGGCGTATGACCCTGAGATACTCGTCATGATACAGCTTGCCAAGGGCTGCTCGGATGTTGAGTTCATGAAGACCTTCTATCACACCTTCGATACAGTGGATTACGATGTGATAGGGCTTTCATACTACCCGCGCTGGCACGGCAGCATAGCGCAGCTGGAAAACGCCTTGAGCGAGCTTTCCGCTGAGTTCCCCGAAAAGGGCGTGAGCGTCGTGGAGTTCAGCTACGCGTACACCTACGCCTTCAACGCTAACGCCGAGAATCAGTTCAATTCGACCTACGCGCAGGACGATTACCCCGTGAGCGTTCAGGGACAGGCGAACATACTGCGTGACGTCATCGCGGCGATTGCCGCCAACGAGAACGGCTTCGGCGTGTTCTATTGGGAGGGCGCGTGGCTGCCCGTTCCCAACGCGGGTTGGGCGTCGTCCAAGACCAAGAACAGCTGGGCCAATCAAGCCCTGTTCGGCTATGACGGCAAGGCTTTGCCCTCGCTGTCGGTGTTTTCAAGGGTGTACGGGTAGAATAGTACGAGCTGAAGGATGGAGGGAATACCCGCATAAAATGGGTGCGGTTTCCATAGGAACAATAAATAAAAGAAGGAGAACAAAAACATGAAAAAGACACTCGCAATCTTTGTCGCGCTGATGATGCTGATGTCGGCATTCGCCTGCACAGCAGCTCCCGCGGAAGACCCCGCGACGGAAGAACCCGAAGCGGTCGTCACCGACGTACCGGCTCCCGAGGAGCTTCCCAACGTTGAACTGACCCTTTAGGCCTCAGAGCTTGAGGACTTCCAGGCCGCCGTTCGCGTAATGGCCGATGCGTTCATCGAGAATTACGCTTCCGAGGCGAACATCGTCATCAACATTGGCGCACAGTCCGAGTCTCAGACGAAGGACACCGTGCTTGTGGACATCGCGGCAGCGGCGGACGTATACTACTTCGCCGATGACCAGACCCGCGAGCTTGTGGCGGCGGGCGCTTTGCAGCCTGTCCAGAACGCCGATGCTGTCGCGGCGGCCAACGCTCAGGGCGCGGTTGACGCGGCGACGGTGGATGGTACTCTGTATGCCTATCCCGCAATGGGCGGCAACGGCTACTTCCTCTATTATAACTCGAACATTATCTCCGCTGAACAGGCCGCAACCTGGGATGGCATCCTTAAAGCCTGCAACGCGGCGGGCGTAAAGGCCACCATGGAAATGACCAACGCTTGGTACTCCTACGGCTTCTTTGCCGGCGCCGGCTATGCCTGCGCTCTTTCAGATGACGGCAAGACCACCACTTGCGATTGGAACGCGGAAGGCGGCGTCAACGTCCTTCAGGCTATGCTTGATATCGCGGCCAACAGCGCTTACATCAACCTGACCGACGGCGAGTTCGTCTCCGGCGCGAAGGAAGGCACCATTGCGGCGGGCATCAACGGTTCTTGGAATGCCGCCTCCATTGCAGAAGCATTCGGCGACGGCTATGCGACGGCCAAGCTGCCCACGTTCACCCTCAACGGCGAGCAGGTACAGATGGGCTCCTTCGACGGTTACAAGTTCGTCGGCGTCAACGCCATGAGCGAGAACGTAGGCTGGGCAATGCGCCTTGCCGAATGGCTGACCAACGAGGACAACCAGGTTTATCTGTATGAAGCAACCAACGGCGCAGCGGTTCCCGCCAACACCAACGCGGCGGCTTCCGAGGCGGTTCAGGCCAACCCCGTAGTAGCGGCTCTTGCGGCACAGTCTCAGTATGCGACAGCTCAGAGCCTGAGCGTAGGCGGCAACTACTGGACTCCCGCCAACGCCCTTGGCACCATCGTCGTCAACGGCAACCCCGACGGCCTTGAGCTTCAGGCTATCCTGGATGAGTGCGTAGCCGGTATTACCGCGCTCGTAGAGTAAATCATGATACAGTCGCGGGGCTTGGGGCTTGAAATTGCCTTATAGCCCCGCGATCCCTTACTGCTCCGACATCGCATAAGACAGGGGGACAACACTATGCAAGGTCATTCCACAGGCAAGCGCAGGTCGGGTTTCTTATCCCGCTTCGGGACGGCGTTTTTCGACGGTGATATATGGGTAAAGCTATCCGTCCTGTTTTGGGGGCTTGGATATTTCCGCAGGGGACAGTGGGTCAAGGGCGTCTTGGCGACGCTGTTCCAACTTGTTTTCATCTACTTCCTTTTGGCGTTCGCCCTTCCGAACCTGAGTATGGTCGGAACCTTGGGCAAGACGGAGTACGCTTCGGTGTACAATCCCGACACCATGAAGAACGAGGTCAACGATTATGACGACTCGTTCCTTATCCTGCTTTTCTCAGTCATAAGCGTCACCGCGCTGATTGCAATCGCGGTGGTGCTGATGAACATAATAATCGAATCCTACAAATTGGAAATCGACATGGCGCAGGGCAAGCACATCAACAGCTTCAGAGAGGACGTTAAGGAGCTGTTCGACAGCAAGTTCAGACTCACCCTCATGTTCCTGCCCACGCTCGGCATAATTATTTTCACGATAATTCCGCTCATCTTCATGATAGCGATAGCTTTTACCAACTACGACCAGTCGCATATGCCGCCAACCAAGCTCTTTACGTGGGTGGGCTTTGAAAACTTCCTGTCGTTGTTTCGCACGATAGCGGGCGACGGCTCAAGTCAGTCGTCGGCGTTCGGATACAGCTTCGTTCGGGTATTGGCATGGACGCTGATTTGGGCATTCTTTGCGACCTTCACCAACTATTTCGGCGGTATCATCCTTTCGCTCGCAATCAATAACCCAAGGACGCGCCTGAAAAAGCTTTGGCGCACCCTGTTCATCATCGCGATTGCGGTACCGCAGTTTGTGACGCTGCTTTTGATGCGCAACTTCTTCGGCAACCTCAGCATAGTCAATACGATATGTTCGAATATCGGCCTTACGGGGCTTTTGCAGCGATGGGGTTGGATAACCACGGACTACATACCCTTCATGACCAACGCGGCATGGACGCGGCCGATGATTATACTCATCAACTTCTGGATTGGCGTGCCGTATCTGATGCTGATTGCCACAGGCGTACTGATGAACGTACCTCAGGACCTCTACGAGAGTGCGCGAATCGACGGCGCAAACAAGGCGCAGAGCTTCTTTAAGATTACCATGCCCTTCGTGTTCAACGTGACAGGGCCGTACCTTGTGACCTCGTTCATAGCCAACATCAACAACTTCAACGTCATATACCTGTTGACAAACGACTACTTTGAGGCGGGCAACCTCACCATGGCGGCGGCGAAAGCCACCGAGGTAGACCTGCTGATTACATGGCTGTACAGACTGACGAACGATTACTATAACTACCGCATGGCCTCGGTCATAGGCATATTGGTGTTCATAGTGTGTATATTCTTTACGCTGCTGGCATTCAACTACACCCTTGGCAAGGGAAAGGAGGAGACGTTCAGATGAGCAGGACTTCTCAGAATGTGACCCCAAAGAGGGAGAAAAAGCCCATGACCATACAGCAGAAGATAGCCCTGAGGAAGGTTCCCGGCGATATCGTTCGGCATCTTATCCTTGCGGCGTTGGCGTTCATCTGGCTTATCCCCATAATATGGCTGCTGTTTACCTCGTTCTCCGCCGACCCCGGCAGGAACGTGCTGCGTTTCTTCCCGATAGAGTATTCGCTGAACAACTATCAGCAGCTGCTGTTTAACCCCGGCACGGTCGTCAACTTCCCCGCGTGGTTCAAGAACACCTTCATAGTCGCGGTGTTCACCTGCCTGATATCGAGTATGTTTGTTCTTATGATTGCGTATACCATGAGCTGTATGCGCTTTAGGGGCAGACGCGCTCTGATGAATTTCGGCGTGATACTGGGACTGTTTCCGGGCTTTCTAACCATGATTGCCATTTACTACACCCTAAAGCTCATGGGGCTGACCAACACGCACTTTGGGCTGATACTCGTGTATTCGGGGGCGTCGGGCTTGGGCTATCTCATAGCCAAGGGCTTCTTCGACACCGTGCCGGAGTCGATGCTTCAGGCGGCGCGAATAGACGGGGCGAGCGAGGCCACGATATTCTGGAAGATCATACTTCCGATGTCAAGACCCATCATCGTGTACACCGTTATAAGCTCGTTTCTCACGCCGTGGATGGACTTCGTGTTCGCCAACATCATCATAAAGGAGCGAATCCCGCAGTACTATACCGTGGCGATGGGCCTGTACCGAATGCTTGATAAGTCGAGCGTCAACATCTACTTCGCTCAGTTCTGCGCGGGCGGCGTAATCGTCGCCATACCCATTTCGATACTGTTTGTGATAATGCAGAAGTTCTACGTCGAAAGCGTAGCGGGCGGTTCGGTCAAGGGTTAGCAATCGAGACAGGACGACAAAACACCGTGGGGCGAAAACTCCACGGTGTTGTTTATTCAATATAGTATCTTAGTTAATCACGTTGCGCGCCCATCCGCCGGACTTCAATAACGGAATGCCTATCGCCAGCTTGACCGAATCCGCGAACTGCACCACAAAGTATATCCACACGGGGGAGATGTTCGTGTAGTGCGCAAGGACGAAGGCAAGGGGAAGCGGTATCGCCCATGTGAATACGCAGTCGAACAGGAAGGTGACAATTGTACGCCCGCCGGCTCGGAGGGTGAAGTATGTAGCGTGGGTGAGGCAATGCAGGGGAAGCGCCGCGCCCGCGATAACAAGCAGCTGACTTGTGAGGCTGCGCACCTCTGGGGTAACGTTGTACAGAAGCGGTATCACTCCCGAGGTCGCTATGACCAGCGAGCCTATGACAAGGTGGATTAAGAAGTCTATGCAGAGAAGCTTTCTGTCAACATCCTTAGCGCCCTCGATATCATCCGCGCCGAGCTTCTGCCCAACCATGATGGAAATGGCGTTGCCCATACTCATCATGACGATGGCGAATATGGCCCACACGTTGGAGGTGATGCTTGTCGCCGCGACGGTGTTTAGGCCGCGGACGGCGAAGCTTTGTGTAATCATCGCCTGACCCATGGACCACAGTGTCTCGTTGAGCAGGAGCGGCCAGTCTGTTTTGATTACCCTCTTGGCAAGTCCCAAGGTAATCTTAGACTTCTCAGCGCGCCCACGGCGAAGGGGTAGCGGTCTTTGCGCGTGTATATCCAGATGATTATGTAGCAAAGCTCTGCGACTCGCGCTATAACGGTGGCAAGCGCCGCGCCGCGAACGCCCATCGCGGGCAGACCGAGCTTGCCGAAGATGAGGACGTAGTTTAGAACAAGGTTGGTCGCGAACGAGCAGATGCCCGCGATCATCGGAGGCTTGGTGTCGCCAAGCTCGCGCAGGGTACCCGCGAAGCTCTGTGAAAGCATGAAGGGTATGAGCGCCCAAACCGCAATGTGCAGGTATTCCTTGGCGTCCTTGAGCGTTTTGGCTATCTCCTCAGGCGAGGCCGCCTCTTGGTTGAGGTAAAGCCCTATAAGCTCGTCCTCGAAAAAGCCGAATACGGCAAAGGCGATGATAAGCAGACCTATCCCAATAATGAGCTTGAAGCGGAAGGTATGCCTTACGCCGTCGTTGTCGCCTACGCCCGCGTATTGCGCGCCATAGATAGACGCGCCGGAGATACCGCCGAACAAGGCAAGATTGAATACGAAAATGAGGTTGCCGACTATGGCGACGCTTGAAATCGCCGTAGTCCCCAGCCTTCCCACCATTATGTTGTCAAGCAGGTTCACGAGGTTCGTGACGCCCTGCTGCACCACTATCGGCAGCACCACCGCGACGAGCGCGGCGTAGAAAAGCTTATCCCCGAAATAGCGGCGTATGCCCTTGGCGGTCTGCATCCTGCCATCCCAAAACGCTCATGATTCATGCCTTGAGCATGGAGCGCATGGAGGGCATTATATCATAGACAAATCGGCTTGTCACGACATATATGAATATATACGATTTAAGCGGAAGCTGTGAAAGCATTCAATATCCACAAAAGAATGGGGTATTGCCATGGTCGTTTGTATTTGGTAGAATTAGGCGCTGTTTTATCGAAGCGGGCGTATTTTTCATGCGTACCGCAAAATTGCGGCAGCGTCGGAGAGATAATGAAGAAACCAGAACTGTTGGCGCCGGTAGGCTCCGAGGAATCGTTGTACGCGGCTCTGCGCTTCGGCGCGGACGCGATATATTTAGGCGGAAGTATGCTTCAGCTTCGCGCAAAGTCGGCGGGCTTTGACGACGAGGCCTTGACCCACACCATAGCGACGGCGCACGAGCATGGCGCAAGGGCGTATGTCACCTGCAACTCCTTGGCAAACGAGGACGAGATTTCCGCCGTCGGGGAGTATGCGAAGCGCCTGCACGCGGCTCACGCGGACGCCGCGATAGTCTCCGACCTTGGGGTACTCGCTTCCATGCGCGAGGCCTGCCCCGAGCTGGAGCTGCACCTTTCAACACAGGCAAGCTGCTGCAACCACGCCGCAGCACGGGTTTACCATGAGCTTGGGATAAAGCGTATAGTCCTTGCCCGCGAGATGACGCTTGTCGATATACGCAGGCTAAGGGACGCCGTGCCGCCCGATTTGGAGCTTGAAGCCTTCGTTCACGGCGCTATGTGCATGGCGTATTCGGGACGCTGCCTTATGAGCGCTGAGATACTCAAACGCAGCGGCAACAGGGGCGACTGCGCTCAGCCCTGCAGGTGGAATTACGCCTTGATGGAGGAGAAACGCCCCGGCGAGTACTTCCCCGTGTTCGAGGAGGACGGCAAGAGCGCCATACTAAGCTCCAAGGACCTAAATTGCATAGATATTCTGAACGAAATCCGCGACGCGGGAGTTGACTCCTTCAAGATAGAGGGACGCATGAAAACGGGCTTTTACGTTGCGACCGTGGTTTCGGCATACCGTCACGCGATTGACGGCGACTGCCCGATAGAGCTTTGCAAAGCCGAGCTGAACGCGGTCAGCCATCGTCCCTACACCACGGGCTTTTACAAGGGCGATTTACCCCAAAACCATTCGAACGACGGCGCGTATGTGCAGGACTATCTCTTTGTGGGAAGCGTGCTGTCGTATAAGGACGGCTTCGTTATGGTGCGTCAGCGCAATCATTTCGAGATTGGCGACGTACTGGAGGTCGTGTCCCCGCGTGCCTTGGGGCTTTCGTTCCCCGTGACGCAGATATATGACATGGAGGGCGAATTGAGGGAGAACGCGCCTCACCCCTTGGAGATACTGAAGGTGGCCTGTCCCATAGAGCTTGAAGCGGGTGACTTTTTGCGGCGCAGGGCGCGTTGACGGCGCACGGGAACGCGGCGTTGACCTTGCTCTGCCGCTTCCAAAGGGTCTCGAAGACGATTGGAAAGGGCAAGCCCGGCGTCGGTAATTATTTACCTTTAGGTTACATATTTGATACAAGTCATTTTGAGCCGCCTTGCGATGGCGGCTTTTCTGTGGTATCATTCAAAGGAAATAAGAGTTAATGGGGGGCTTGCATGGCCGGTCCGAAACAGATACTCGACGAAGTCGGAAAGGCGATAGTCGGTAAGAACAACGAGATAATCATGGTGCTGCTTGCGATACTCTCGCGGGGGCACGTTTTGATAGAGGACATACCGGGGGTGGGCAAGACCACGATGGCCTTGGCCTTCTCCAAGGCGCTTGCCTTGAAATACAACCGAGTGCAGTTCAACCCGGACGTTTTGCCCTCGGACATAACGGGATTTTCAGTGCTGGACAAGAACACGGGCAAGATGGAGTACCGTGACGGCGCGGTACTGTGCAACCTCTTTTTAGCGGACGAGCTGAACCGAGCCACGAGCAGGACGCAGTCCGCGCTGCTTGAGGCGATGGAGGAGGGTCAGGTCACTGTTGACGGAGTAAGTCACCCCGTCCCAAAGCCCTTCATAGTCATTGCCACGCAGAACCCGGTAGGGGCTTCGGGAACCTCGCTGCTGCCCGATTCGCAGATGGACAGGTTCATGGTCAGAATATCCCTGGGCTATCCCACGCCCGCGCAGGAGTTAGAGATGATTAAGCGCAGACAGGGCGGTTCGCTGCTTGACAGGGTGAATCAGATAGAGACTCACGCGGGGCTATCGCGTATGTGCGAGGAGGTGGAGCAGATCTATCTGTCCAAGCCCATAATGGAGTACATAGTAAACCTGAACAACCGAACGCGCAACATGAGCGCCATACTTCAGGGCGCAAGCCCCAGGGCTTCGCTTGCCGTGACCGCCATGTCCAAGGCGGCGGCGTGGGTACAGGGCAGGGATTACGTTATCCCTGAGGACGTTCGCCTTGTGTACGCGCCCTGCGTTACGCACCGCCTGATACTGTCGCCCGAGGCCGAGGGCAAGGGGCTTAAGGCTTCCGCGGTGGTGGAGAGCCTGCTCAACACCGTCCCCGCCCCGAAGATAAGGGCATGACGGGGGCGAGGGTACTGTACTTCATCCTGCTTGTTGTGGCGGGGGTTTTCAACTTCTTCTACGACGCGCAGGTCTCTTTGTATATCTTCATATTTTTCCTCCTGCTGCCCTTCCTGTCGCTTGTGGTGAGTTTGCCGTCCATGCTGAGCTGTAAGCCGGTACTGAACGCGCCCGACCGCATCACAAGCGGGGACAGGGCAACGCTGCACATAAGCCTAAAGGGGCAGCTTCTGATTCCCTGCGGCTCGTATCGTTTCAGCTTGATTGTCAGCAATACGCTGAGCGGCGAGATAAAGCCCGCAACGAGGATAAAGATACTTGGCTTCTCGGACGGCGGCGAAAATGTGGAGCTGCCGAACGACCATTGCGGCTGCGTCAGAATATCGCTCAAGCGCATTCGTGTCAGCGATATGCTCTGCCTTTGGTCTATCCCAAAGCGCTGCAAGCAGGTGTGCGATATGTACGTCTTGCCGCGGAAGGATGAAACGATTCCCCTGCCCGAGGGTCTAAGCTCCATGATAGGGCTGAGAAAGCCCAAGCCCGGCGGCGGATACTCCGAGGAACACGAGCTGCGCCCGTTCAGACAGGGCGACAGCGTGAGAAGCATACATTGGAAGCTTTCTTCCAAGCTTGACGACGTAATTATCCGCGAACCCATAACCATAGTGGAGCAGCGCATAATGGTGACGCTGCTGCTTTACGGCGGCGCGGACGCGCTCGACAAGGTTTTGACCTCGCTTGTTATGCTGTCATCGCATATAATCGAGAGCGGACTTGGCTATACCCTGCGCGTGCCTACGGCGGACGGCGCGACGCAGTACATTTCAAGCGAACGCAATCTTATGGATTTCCTAAAGCGTATCATGCTGATAAAGGCTCCGGAGAGCGGCGAGGGCTTGACGGCGGAGGTTCACGGAAGGGTTGACAGGCATTTCATCCTGAAGCCGCAAACGGAGACGGACGATGAAGGATAAGCTTAGCGGCGCGATACTGAATACGCTGAGCATGGCGCTCATCGCCGCCTGCGGGACGATTGCGGCTCTATATGCTGCCTCGTCCGCGTTCCTGCTGCCGATAGGGATTGGCAGCATAGTCGCGGTGGGCATCGTATGCGCTCTGTGCTTTTGCGCCATTTTCGAGGTGGACAAGTACGGCAAGGTGGTAAGGCTCGTGGTCTTACTGGTCTTTTTGGGCTTGGGCGCGCTGACAATCAAGACGTTGATTCTTGGCGCGAAGGGCTGCACAAGCCTTATATGGGAGATATTCCGCAGGGAGCTGCCCTCCAAGGTGGCGGTCTGCCCTCTGACATACACCGATGAGGAGCTTGAGCAGCTCCCAAAGGCGATATTGCATTTTTTGAGGTATCTTGAGGCAGTCACGGCATTGTTCATCGCGTTTTCGCTGAACAAGGCGGATTCGCCCATGCTTGCCGCGCTGTGCGCCATGCCGATACTGATGTGTTCCTTTATATTGTACTCATATCCGCCCGATTGGATGGCGATTTCACTCGCGCTGCTGTTCTTTGGCCTCCTGCTTTTGATGTCATGCATACGAAACGGCGACAGAAAGCGAATGTCCATATCGTTGATGCTGGTAACGCCGCTTGTGGTGCTGCTGCTGCTTGCCGCGACAAAGATCACTGAAAAGCTCTACGAAAATGGGTACAGCATTATGGACGCCAAGGAAGCTGTGACTTCGCGTATAGATCAGTTAGGCGAGGACCTTGGGCAGCTTCTGGGTGGAGAGGAAAAGCCCGACAGACGCAATCTCAACGATGTTGGCGACAAGGAGATGACGGGCAAGACCGTCATGTATGTCAATTCAAGCGTGGGCGGATCGCTGTATCTTAGGGGCTATTCGCTCGGCGTTTACAAGAACAACAGCTGGTCAAGCGTCACGGAGCCTGAGGGGATAGGCATAGACGGACTTGCCATAGCCGCGACCCGCATTGAGGGTGGGACAAACGCAAGCTATGACACCGTGAGTATCGCGAGCTATACGAATACCCGCATACTATTCACGCCATACTTCTTTTCGGGGACGCGGGAGGGGATGAGCTATCATCAGCAGAACAATGACGCTTTCTACCGAGATTACGCGGCGGGCTATGAGACGCATGAGGAATATGTAAGCCTAAGCTCGAACGAGGACGTGTACACGGTCAACTACTACAAACAGAGCATTACGCCCACGGGCAGGCTGATAAGTGAACAGATTACCGCGCTTAACCGCTATGGCGATTATGTGAGAAGCACCTATTTGCAGCTCCCCGACGAAACCAAGGCGGCTATGCTTGAGATAGCCGACGGCTTGGGGATCAGCGTCAACGACGGGCGTGACGTCATCATACACGAGGTCACAGAGTATGTGACAAATGCCGCCGAGTACACCCTTACCCCTGAAAAGCAGCCGTCGAACGAGGATTTCGCGGTATACTTTCTGACTGTGGGACGCCAAGGCTACTGCGTTCACTACGCAACCGCCGCCGCCGTGATGCTCCGCGCCCTCGGTATACCCGCAAGGTACGTGGTGGGGTACAGGGTGAGCGCGATTAATGGTCGGGGCTGGGATAAGGTCACGGAGGACGACGCCCACGCGTGGGTTGAGGTGTACAGCGACGATCTTGGTTGGATTCCCATAGAGGTCACGGGCGGCGACGGCGCCGAGCCTGCGCCCGCATACACGCAGCAGCCAATACTTGCGACCATGGAGCCGACAGCGGAGCCTACAACGGAACCAACGGAGGAGCCTACATCGGAGCTTGCGACAGAACCGACACCGAGCGCACCTGCAAGCGACGCCCCAAGCGACAGCGCTTCACCAAAGGGAACGCCTGACGTCTCCAATTCGCCCGACGCATCGAGCCAAGCGAGCGGCGCGCCCGACTATTTGGGCGGGGGCGTGACCAAAAAGCCCGCCTCAGCTTGGTGGTTTTTACTGCTGATACCTGCCTTTTTCCTGCTTGTATGGGGAAGGCGCAGACTGATAATCAAGAACAGGAGGAACAGATGGAGACGGAGCGGCAACGAGCGCTGCGCCGTGCTTGCATGGAACTATCTGAACCGATTGAGCCGCTATGGAGTCAGGGCGGACAGCGAGGTGTACCGCATAGCGCAGAAAGCGACCTTCAGCAGGAGCGGAGTAAGCGACGACGAGCGAAAGCAGGTTCTCGACGCTGTGGAACGCACCGTAGAGCAGCTGAACGGCAGTCTTACGGGCGTGAAACGCCTTGCGGCCAAGTACGTTTGGGCGCTGTTGTAGCGCTGAAGAAGGCAAATGCATAATTTTGCATTACAAATTGTACATAGTTCAGCACAAAAGAATTAACATTTTCCTCAATGTTTGTTCAATAAGTTGTGACATACTAATTGAGGGTTGGTGTATTATGGGTGCAACCGAACGAGGGTACCCGCGATTCGATTCAACATATAGTGGCATAAGGTCGAATCAAGCCACAATGTTGTCTGATTGTGTCGAATGGTGCCGAAAGAGAGAGTGAATAATGCATTCCGATAATCACCCAAACCACGCCAAACAAACGGGTGTTTTATGCTAAGGTGTGAATAGTCTGTGTTAAAAGCACAAGAAATATGAAAATTACATTGGGGCAGAAACATTCATAGGAGGTTTGAACCGCATGGAAAACATTAACAAGAAGCACAAGCGCAGAAGGAGGCTTGTTGTCAAGCCGCGTTTCTATTTAATGCTTGCCATAGTGCTGATTGCACTGCTGCTTGTTGTGTTGACGATAATCGTCATCGCAAATATGCCTAAGGAGGGCGAGAGAAGCTTTTCGTCTCTGTTCCAAAAGGCGACGCCTACGCCAACCGCGACGCCCGTGCCGACCGCAAGTCCGGTGCCTGCGCCCACGGCGACGCCGATGCCGACCCCGCATTCCATTGGGGTGACGCAGCCCGAGAGCTTTGGGATTGTCCCTCACATCGAGGTTGACGGGCAGGACATCATACCGGAGAGCTATTCAAGGTATGAAAGGATTTCCTTCGTTCGTGCGAGCGAGTACAATAAGCTTAACGGCGTGTTGACCTTCAGAGGTGACAACGAGAGGAATTCGGCTTCGTTCGGAACGGCTTCGCTTACGGAGTACAAGCTGACGCAGGTTTGGAGCAAAAGCATAGGCTCGCTGAAGAAGAACAGCGGGACAAGCTCGTGGACGGGCAGCGGATGGACGGGTCAGCCCCTGTTGGTACAGTGGGATGACGAGACGCGCCAAATCATGAATATGTACGACTGGGCAAAGGCCAAGACGGGCTTGGTTGAGGTTATATACGCGACCATGGACGGCAATGTCTACTTCCTTGACCTGGATACGGGCGAACCTACCCGCGATATGCTGGTGATAGGATCTCCCTTCAAGGGAACGGGAACCATAGATCCAAGGGGCTTTCCCCTGCTGTACTTGGGCTCGGGCGACGAGTACGACGACGCGAACATGAAGTCACGCGCAATGGTTTATTCGCTCATCGACTGCACCTGCCTTTACACCTTTGGCGTACAGGACAGCGACTCGTTCGCCAAGAGGGTGTTCTACGCTTACGACAGCGCGCCTGTGGTGGACGCCGGTACCGACACGCTGATATACCCTGCCGAGAACGGCGTTATCTATACGATGAAGCTAAATACGAGCTACGACATGAAGCAGGGCAGGATAACCATCAATCCTTCGAACATAGTCAAGTTCAGGTATGACAGCAACCGCTCCTCCGAGGGGATTGGCGATACCGATAAATATTGGCTTGGCTATGAGGGCAGCGCCGTGACGTGGAACAGCTACCTGTACCTTCCAGCCAACGACGGCTTGTTCCAGTGCATAGACCTCAACACCATGAGCATAGTGTGGGTCTGCGATACGCTGGACGACACCAACGGTACGCCGGTACTTGAGGTGGTTTCGGACACGGAGGCCTACCTTTATGTAGGAACATCACTGCACTTTACCAAGGACGCGAACAACACGGGCAGAGCGCCGTTCTTCAAGATAAACGCCATGACGGGAGAGATAGTCCACGAATACGGTCTGACGGTTCATACCATGTCGGGCGTCTCAGGAGGCATACAGTCAAGCGCCGCCTTGGGCAAGAACAACCTTGAAGGATTGGTGTTTGTGACGATAGCAAGGGTTCCCGATATGAACAACGGCGTGCTTGTCGCGCTCAACAAGGATACGTTCGAGGTTGTTTGGCAATTCGACATGGAGAACTACTCATGGAGTTCGCCTCTTGTCATCTACACCGACAAGGGCGACGGCTACATAGTACAGGCCGATTCGGTGGGCAATCTGTTCCTGCTGGACGGCAAGGACGGAACAACCCTGTATGACGTCAATCTCACGGCAAGCAACTTCGAGGCCTCGCCCTCGGCGTTCGGCAATATGCTTGTGCTGGGCTGCAGGGGTCAGATGATATTCGGGGTGCGCATTTCATAGCGTTCTCGATTAATGCGCCTGCCGCTGCCAAGGCAATAAAACCTTACAATATTAGAAAAGCCGAGCGGCTTGATTGTCGCTCGGCTTTAATTTGGGCTTGGCTGCTCACAGTTTAATCTATAAGCAGGCGTGGTCTATCTCGTCCTGTATCATCAAAAGCTCCTCTTTGGGAAACCAGAAGTGTGACGCCTGTTTTAAGGTGACGACCTTAACGCCTGGAAGCGACTTTCGGGCAAAGCTGAGCGTCCGTAAGGATACAATCTCATCGTTTGCCGAGTTCATTATGGTCAAGGGAACCGTCAGCTTACCAAGCTCCTTCCTTGTTTCCTTCATGACACGAAGCAGGCCTTGGATGTTAGGCAGCAGCTTGTACGAGTTCGCAAGGCATATACCCGATACCCCGTTCATCTCCCTTGCGGCCGTGACGCGCTCATCCTCGCCGCGGACGGCCTTCCCTATACAGGAAAGCCTTATCCTTATGCCC
>Ga0116152_10002394_pt1 | contig 15290 bp, 10 predicted proteins | sample AD_UKC119_MetaG_FD_89894 | JGI IMG/M metagenome (GOLD analysis project Ga0116152, IMG submission 89894) | Active sludge microbial communities of municipal wastewater-treating anaerobic digesters from Hong Kong - AD_UKC119_MetaG | ecosystem: Engineered > Bioreactor > Anaerobic > Digestate... | reverse complement strand
TTCGCGCGACCAGGAAACGAACGACACGCGCATCCCCATCGTCGCGCCCCCACTGCTGAAGCAATGGGCCACCCTCGTGTCGTCACTCGTCTTTCGTGGGTGGTCCACCCTTTCAGTGGTGGGGTCACGATGATAAGCACAACCAGGTCACTCAATCATCTTCGCGCGACCAGAAAACGAACGACACGCGCATCCCCATCGTCGCGCCCCCACTGCTGAAGCAATGGGCCACCCAACAATCACTTCTCATCGACGGGCGCCGTCGGCGCCTTCCGCGTGACAGCGATCACCAGACAGATCACACTGAGGGTAATGGCGGCGATCATCGACGGCGTCGTCACGCCGGGCCCCCACCACGAAACGTGCAGCTGGGCAAGTCGCTCACGGGCGAGATCACCCCAGGGCGCCCGCGCGTACTCCTCGACCATAGCGACGCGCGTGCCGTAAATCTCAGTGCCGAGAAAGGCGAAAGCCAACAGACCGCAGAAGAACTGCCCCATGCGAGGCGACGGGAAGGACGCGAACCCCTGCCCCACGAGAACGAGCAGCCAGGGGAAAATGACCGCCGCGTACCAGATATTCGTCGCGACATTGGGCAGCGCGACGGCCGTCTGAAGCATGTGGACGCAGAGCGCGGCCGTCACGCCAAGCCAAAGCACGAAAATCCCCGACGCGACGCCGGGGCGATCGAAGATGAATCGCTCCTCCCGGTTCCTCGGCGCCAGCAGCCATAGCCATCCCACGGCGCCAAAGCAGACCAGGACTTCGTGCATCTTGATGAAGAAGCGACTCACACCGAGCAGCCTCCAGTTGGGAAGCAGGCTGCTCCAGCCGCCGCGCCACAGACTGTGAGACAGGTAGCGATTACCGACTTCGCGCCGCCAGTCGATTTCCGTGGCCCTCTCCACATAGTCGCCCCACGTCTTGCCATCGGCGCGATTCTGTATCGCCTCCTGCATGGGCGTGAGCATGCCGAATGTCTGAAGGTTGGACGCAAACATGTAGCCCGTGACCGCAATGAAGCACGCGCCGGCAATGGCGCCCGTCGTCATGGCCCGTCGCCACTCGCCCTTCCAGCCGGCATAGAGAAACACGAACGCGGCCATCGGCAGAAGGCCGAGATTCGTCGTCTTCATCAGAACGCCGACGCCGAGGAAGAGACCGACGAGGATGGCGGCGCGGATCGTCGGCCGGACGCCCATCAGCAACATCGCGACGACGGCGGCGGTCCCAAAGAGGACAGCGGGCGCGTCATTCGCGATGCGGGCGCAGTTCAGCAGAAAGAGCGGTTGCAGCGCAAGAAGCAGCCCCACGAGATGTCGAAACGGCCCCGGCTTCAGAAGGCGTCCGATCGCCCACAGCGCGATGGCGATGGCGCCGGCGCCGAAGAGCAGATTGATCGCTCGCAATGTCGTCAGCGCCGCAAGGAAACCCCAATGCGATTTTGCGAATGCGTAGGCGGGCGCCACGAGTCGGTAGTAGAGCGAGCTGTGCTGCGCCTGGTAGAGACGGATCGGCGGAGCGCCATCAAAAGCCGTGGGTGGCGCGTCGAGAAGCCAGAAGTCCTCGTAACTGACGGCGCCGATGCCGTGCAGCTGATCAATGGCGAACTTGCTGTGCGGAAAGCGCACGAGTTCCTCGTGCAGCACACGCGGAACGAAACTGTCCTCGTTGAAGATCGGCGCCCTGCCATTCTCCAGCAGGTATTCAACATACGCGACGTGCTGGTATTCGTCCCAACCCTCCAGCGGCGGAAAGACGCTGAGGACGAAAACGCCCCGGACGCAGTAGAGCGCCACGCACAGCGATGTGAAGATGAGCCAGTGCCGTCTTGTCGAGTGGTCCGTTTGCGGCGCGGAGTGCATGCGGTTCGCCTTGTTGGATTGGCCGCGACATCGTTTCGCGGCGAAACGGAAGGTTCTACCCGATCGGCCCCGACGGGAACAGTCGGATCGGCCGGACGCCCCGCCTGAGAGGGCCGGAATTGACGACTCGCGCCGCCGGTCCGAATATGAGGAGCGGCCCGCTCAATACGTCCGCGTAACGGATCGATGAACGATATGCGCCGTTGGCCGCCAATCGCGACCCGCGGCCTCTGTGACTCGCCCCCCGCCCGGCCGGCGGCGTCGGCGCGACGAGATCAGGCGAGGAGACGACGCGAACCCGATGTCACTTGCGACGCTGCCCAGGACCGTCCGCACATTCGCCCGCCTGCGAGTCATTCTGCAGGTGCTGTCGCGTCACGGATTCGGGCATTTCGTCGATCGACTGCAGCTGACGGGCTACCTGCCGACGCGGCGCATTTTTCGCCGCAAGGATCGGGACGAACCGGATACCGTCGATCCGCTCGAATCCGTCGGCGAGCGATTTGTCCGCGTCTGCGAGGAGCTCGGACCGACGTTCATCAAGCTGGGGCAGATCGCCTCGACGCGTCCCGACATTCTCCCGGCGCCCGTGCTCAAGGCCCTGGCGAGGCTTCAGGATCGCGTGTCGCCCTTCTCGGCCACGGAAGCGCGGCGCATCTTCGCCCGTGACATCGGCCAGCCGATCGAAGAGGCCTTTGCCAGCTTCAACGATACGCCGATGGCCAGCGGTTCCATCGCCCAGGCCCACGAGGCGACGACGAAGGACGGACAGCGCGTCGTCGTGAAGATCAAGCGGCCCGGCATCGAACAGACAGTCCGACTCGATATCTACGTGCTGAAATTCCTCGCGGAGCAGGCGGAGAGCCTCTTCCCGGAAATGCGCCCCTATCGCCCGCGGATTCTCGTCGAGGACTTCACGCAGACGCTCGAGCGCGAACTGGACTTCATCAACGAAGCCTCGGCCACGACGCGATTCCACGAGGCCTTCAAGAGCGACGAGCATGTCTCGACGCCGCAGGTGCACTGGAACCTGACCGGCCCGAGCGTGCTGACGCTGCAGTACCTGGAAGGCGCGAGTTTCCGAGAGGCCCTGGCCACGATGGACGACGAACTCGATCGTTCACTGCTGGCCCGCCGCATTTCCGAGTGTTTTGTTCATCAGTTCTTTGAACTGGGGTTCTTCCATGCGGATCCGCATCCCGGCAATCTGCTGATCACGCCGCCGAGCCACGTGAAACTCGTGGACTTCGGCATCATCGGACAGCTCGACGAACAGCAGCTCGATCATCTCGTTGTGGGGCTGCTCGCGATCGTCAAGAAACAGTACGAGATCCTCGTGGATGTCATCGCCGACATGGGCTGTTTCGGCGAACGCACGGATCGCACGCTCCTGGCGCGGGATCTGCGCATCTTCGTCACCAAGTGGTACGGTCTGCCCGTGCGGCGTATGGACATGTCGATCATCTTCGGCGAACTGATCGAGACCGTCCGAAAAAACGACGTGACGCTTCCGCGCGATTTCGTCGCGGCCTTCAAGGCGCTGGCGATCATATCGGGCGTTGTGCTTCAGCTGGATCCGGAGTTCAACATCGTCGAGGTCCTTCGACCGCGGCTATCAGCACTGCTACGCGAACGGTTCACACTGAAGCGATTCGCCAAGTCGGCCGGCATCTCGGCGTGGCATGTCGCCGGCATCCTGCGTGAAGGCCCCCGACTCGTTCGCGACGTCATGCGCGGCGTGGGCAAGGGCCGTTTTCAGATCAACATCAAGCACGAAAATCTCGATTATCTGGCCAGAGAGTTGGATCGTTCCAGCAATCGGCTGGCGTCGGCGATCATCATGGCCTCCACGATCATCTGCGGCACGATGCTGCTGAGCATGAGCAAGGAAATCATGATTTTCGGCTGGCTGCCGCTGCGATACCTCGGCCTGTTCGGTTACCTCATCGCGAGCGGAATGGCCGTCTGGCTGGTCGTCGCGATCATGCGGAGCGGCAAACTCTCCTGACTGGCGGCGCGCCGCCGCGCGCGGCCCGGCCCAACGGGGAGATCATGCCGGTTTACGAAAAAGACACTGCAGGCGCCGTCCTTCCGCCGACGACGGGACGCACGACCACGACGGCCGTCGACGCCCCGATCGCGAACATCGTCACGTTCGAAACCTACGACAAGCCGTGTCCCGACATGCCGCGGACCGGCCCGGGCTGGAAGCGCCATCCGCTCAGTCGCGCGGATTTTCTGATCGCGTTTGTCTGCTTCGCCGCCGCGCTCATTGCGCGCTGGCCTTTCGTAAGCGAGGGCGAAACCCTGCTGCATTCCGACGAGGCGATCGTCGGCGTCATGGCGCAGGACATCGCGGCGGGCGAGCGCTTCCCGATCTACTTCTACGGCCAGCGATACATGGGCGCCCTGGAGGCGTACACCGTCGCGGCGTTCTCAAAGGTCTTCGACAATCCGATTCACGCCCTGCGATTCGCGCCAGCCTTCTACCTGGCCCTGATCGTGTTCACGCAGTTCCTGATGCTCAGGCGATGGTTCGGCCGCGCCGGCGCCTTCGTGGGCGTCGCCGCCCTCATCGCGTGCAGCCCGATGTTCATGCAGTGGTCCATCTCGGCGCGCGGCGGATACGTCGAAGTCATGCTGTGGGGCTCGATGCTCCTGTTCGCCTACAGCGAGTGGTTCGTCGATCCGGCGCCCCCAACGCATCGGGCGCTCCGCAAGTTCGTCTTCGGCGCGATCATCGGCTCGGGCATGTGGATCAATCCGTCGATCGTGCTCTTCATCGCGCCCATCATCCTGCACGCGCTGTTCAATAAACCCCTGGCGGCGGCATGGGAATCAGAGGCGCTGGGCAATCGCCTGGCGACGTTCTCGCGCGCCGCCCGCTACGCGGCGCTGCCGATCGTGGCGTTCGCGATCGTCCTCGCCCTCAATGTGTCCTGGGCGACATGGGTGGCCGATGGACGCGTCGAGAAGGAACTCCTGCTGGGTCTGCTGCCAAAACCATTCGCGGCCGGCGTGCTGGCGCTCGGCGCCATCACTGTCGCCCTGCTGATCAACCGAAAAATCCCGCTCATCGCATCCGCCCGCAAAGCGGCGCAGGAACACGGCGCGATGATCCTGGGGCTGCTCGTCGGATCAACCCCCGCCATTCTCTACGTCATGGGCCGATCCCTCAGCGGACAGCCGCTCGATCCTTCGCTGCCGCTCGGCTTTCGCCCCTTCTGGATGGCGGGCGAGACGATGATCTACCTCGTCAACGGTCTGCCCCTGCTCTTCGGCCCCGATCCCCGTCCGTTCCTCGCCCTCGTCGGCGTGGGGCGAGATACCGTCACGCAGCCGCTGGACATCATGACGGCCGGATTCGTCACGGGCGCCGGCTGGCTCGCGCTCGGCGCGGGCCTCACGACACTCATCGTCGCGCTGCGATCGGAATCGGCGGGCCTCTCGCGACTCTTCCGCGTTCAGCCCTTCAACCACTCGCCGGCGACGCTGCTGCTCATGGGCGTCGGAACAACGCTCATCCTCTACCTGCTGGGCGGCTGTGTTCTGGATTTCACGACGATTCGCTATCTCATCCCGTTGTGGGTCTTCGTTCCCGGCGTCCTGGCGGCCGCGTTTGTCAGCCAACAGTCGCGAATCGTCGGCCGCGTGGCGCCGATCGCATTGTGCGGCGCGTGGGCCGTCGGTCAGTTCGCCATGCATACGCAGCTCGGCGCCCGGCACCCGCTGGGGGATCTGGCCGACGCCATCCAGGCGCGACACATCACATGCGCCGTGGCCGAACCCCTCGACGCCCACCTGCTCAGCTACCTGACGCAGCAGAACTGCAGGACGATCGAATACGAGTCATTCTGGCCGCGACTGGCGCACTACTTCCCGCTTGTGAACGACGACCAGCCGATGGACTACATCGTGCAGACGTCGGAACTGGATCGCGAGTGGGACTGGATCAACGGCGGCTGGCCGGGACAGAGTCCGCCGGAAACCAAGCGATTCCTCTGGCCGCGGCTGCGCAGCGCGCTGAAAAGTGATCCATCGCTGCTCGTCCATCGCGAACCGCTCTGCGACGGCTACGAGTGGTTCCGGCTGCGGCGCCCCATCGTGGATCGCAACCTGCTGAGCGAACGAGCCGCCGCCGAAAAACACGGCGCTCGGCGAGTTGCCGCGATCATTTCACGCTGACTGTTCGCAGAATCCTGCTTCGTTCATGGCTGGATGCCGATTGCGTGTGTCCCGCCGCCCGGCGTTTTGCGTCCAATCCCCGCCCGTTGCATCACGCGTAACGGCGCTGATAGACTTGGCGTAGTCGGCCTCGGCATTCAGCCGGGCGAGACCGGAGGGCCGAGTTGATGTTCATCGTATGGGGCTGGGGATTCTGTTTCGCGCACCGGAAGATCCACATCGTCGGCACGTGTGCAAAATGCAATCGAAATGGCGCCCTGGCCTGCTACGAGGCGATCCATTTCTTCAAGCTCTATTGGATCCCGATCATTCCACTTGGGCGCAAGCGTGTCCTGCGGGCGTGTCCGCATTGCAGGCACTGCGCGATGATCTCACTCGCCAAATATCGATCCATCGTACGAATGGACCTGGAGCCGGCGATCAACACGCTGCTCGACCGTCCCTCCGATCGTCAGACAGCGATACGCGCTCTGGCGATATGCGTTGAGCTGTGCGACAAGGAACGGTTCGAACGCGCCGCCGCCGCGGTCAGTCGCGCTCAGAAGTCGGACCATGAAATCGTCACGTTGATCGCCGCCGGCTACAACCTGTTTGGAGAAAATGCGCTCGCGGAACAGACAATCGCGGCCGCCATCTCGGCAAACGACACGCCGGAGGTGCGCAAGTGCGCCATGCGACACTACATCGCGATGGGCGACCTCTCGCAGGCGGCTTCACACGTCGTGCGTCTGCTCGACCTGGAAGGCGAAGCGGCGAGCGATACCGTTCTGCTGCTCGGCCGCCTGATGCAACTGCGGGGGCTGCACAGCGAAGCGGTCAGGCTCGTGGACGAATCTCTCCGTCGGTACCCGACCGCCCGAACTGAAGAGATCGCCTACCTTCGACGGCAGTCCGAGCTGAAACCCGATCGCCCCGACAAGGCTGCCGCCGGTCGCTTCCAGATGACTCAGCCGAAAAGCGGCGTGACACGCGGATTGCTCGTCCCGGCGCTGCTCGCGCTGGCGTTCTGTGTCTATGTGTGCCTTTGCGCCTTCATGCCACCCCGACACACGTATCTGGTAAACGGCACGGATGAAGCGTACTACGTCAGGGTCAACGGAGAACCGATCCGCATGGCGCCGAAGCGTGAAACGCGGATGCCGGCCGTATTTGGCGCGACACGGATTTCGGCTGGCTCGGGGGCGCCGTCATTCGTCCCGATCGAACTCCGGATTGAATCGGGGTTCTGGCGGAGACCGTTCTACGATGGCGTCCATGTTGTGAACCCGGACGGACTCGCCCCGATTGTCTGGGAAGAAGTTGGATACGTCGCCCGAAACGCAATGACGACGCTGAACCAGCCGAAACTGAGCGCCCAGTATTACGCGGGACAGACGCAGTACGAGTTTCACGACGTCGACTACCCATTCAGCGTCCCACCGAATGAGATTGAGTTGAACCGCTCGAAAGTGTCAACCGAGACACGATCCCATGTCTTCGCCAACTTTGACCTCACGGTTCCGCAGATCGTCCATGCGCTTATGGATACACAGGGCGCGAAGCCGACGGGCGCCTACCTCAGGCGGATCCTGACGAATCACTCCTTCCCAGTTAATTACTGGATCCTTGCGCTGGCGACGACGCCCGCCGAGGACTTCCAGGCGACGCTTGAGGCGCGCTGTCTGGTCAGGCCGGTGGACGTCCATGCGCACCTGATGCTGCAATACGTCATGCGAACCAGGTCGCCCGAAGTCGACGCGGCCGACCATTACGCCCGGCTTCTGGCGGCGGAACCCGACAATCGAGACCTGGCGTACCTGCTGAGTCGCGTGACAGATGATCCGGATCGATCCCTGGAGCTGCTCATAAAGTCGGTTCAGAAGCCGAATCCGTGCCCTTTCGGCCACGCTGGCCTCGCCAGACGGCTGTTATGCGAGGGGAGATTCAACGAAGCGCTCGACCACGCGCGGACCGCGGAGCGCGAAGTTGATGATGTTGACGCGAAAGTGCTGATCGACAAGGCGCTCATGGCGCTCGGCGCCATCGGCGAACTCGAAACGCATCTGCGAACCCGCGCGTTTGGCGCCATCATTGACGATGACGCGATCGTCGAGCTCGTTCGCGTGATCGCCACACACGATCGCGAGCAGGCCGTCCAGGAACTGACGGAGGCGAAACGCAAAGCGACGTTGGCGTGGAATGTGCCTTATTCGCACCCGGCAATTCAGAGAATCTACGATCGTTCAAGCCTCGCGATTTCTGAGTCCACCGGGCCGCGAGACGCCTACATTCGCCTCCTGAAAGCCAGCCGATCCGCCGAACAGCGCCTGGAGGCGGCGATGCTCGAACATGATTACGCGGCCATGAACCAGATCCTCGCGGACACGACCGACGAGCTGCGCGCGGAACCGATGACGAACGCCATCGGCTACATTCTCGCGATGCGCGCTCAGCGCCCCGACATCGCGAGTGAATTCATGTCGGTGTTTTCAGCGAACTGCGAGAATGGCGAAGCGCAATCTCGCAGAATCGCCCGGTGGATCAATGCGGAAACGCCCCCCGCCGCCGAGACACTCGCCGTCTCGATAGAACCCGGTCCGACGGGCGCAATCATCTGCTGCGCATTTGCGGAGCGATTTCCAGAAGCCTCAAAGGCGTTTCTCGCGCTGGCCCGCCGGAATAACTACGGAATCGGGTTCCCGCGCCATCTGCTGGACGACCTGCTGACATCTGGCGAGTGACGGATCGCGCGATCGCCCCCGAAAGACCCGGCCATGACTGGCCGGGCTCGGAACGGCTCGCGTCGCTTCATGGCGGTCTATGCCGGCGGCGACGCGCGATCAACGCCGGGCGACTGCTCGTCAACGGGAACGCGTCGGCGATTACTTCTCAGCGATGCAGTAGAGCGATTTGCGGCCGCGCAGGTAGATCTCTTTACCCGCCAGGGCCGGCGACGCGTCGAAACCGTCGTCCAGTTCGTTCGTCGCCAACACCTCGAACGTGTCGCCATTCTTAAAGACGAGCGTCGTGCCGTCGCGGCCGGCGAGATACACGCGACCTTTTGCGCCAACGGGCGAACCATAAATACCGTCGATGCCGTCGAGGCGCTGCTTCGTGTACGCCTCCTTGCCCGCCTTCGCATCGAAGCAGGTCAGCAGAGGTCGCGTGTTTTTGGTGAAATATAGGTACTTGCCGTACAGCAGCGGAGACGGCACGTACGGTGTCTCTTCGTCATGACTCCAGAGGACGCGATCCGTGTTCGTGATGTCGCCCTTCGCGCCGCCATACCGGATGGCGACGAGCGCGGCGCCACGGAAACCGCTCATGACAATGACAACGCCGTGGGAGGCGACCGGCGTCGGGATGGCGTTGGTCGTCATACCGCTGCACTTCCAGATCACTTCGCCCGTTTCCAGGTCATAGGCGCGAATGAAGTTCGTGCCATTGACGACCACCTGCGCCTTGCCGTCCGCCTCGACGATCAGCGGCGTCGCCCAGCTCGTCGGTTCATCGCGCGGCTTGCGCCATTTTTCCTTTCCCGTGCGCTTGTCGAGAGCGACGATGAAGGAATCCCCTTCGTGATCCCAGTTCACGACGATCGTGTCGCCATGCAGCGCTGGCGAGCTGCCTTCGCCGAATCCGTTCCGCGTACGCATCTTGCCGAATTCGGCGCTCCATTTGACATTGCCGTCCATGTCGAGGCAGTAGAGACCGCGCGAGCCGAAGTGCGCGTAGATGTGCTCGCCGTCCGTGACGGGTGAGTTCGAGGCCTGCGTGCTGTCGGAATGGCCCGCCTCGTGGGGAATCGTTTCCGTCACTGTCTTTCGCCACGCCACGCTGCCGTCGGCGCGATTCAGCGCCATGACATCAAACTGGTACATCTCCGTCGGCGCCGCGCGACCCCCTCGACCACCCCGTCGTCCGCCTCCGCCTCTCGGGCCGCGGCCGTCTCGCGGGCGACGCCCTTCCTGCGGCTGCATCGACGCGAACGTGTCGCCATCGATCCCCGCCGGCGCCATGACCTGTGACGCCGCCTCTTTCCTGATGGCCGTCAGAACGTAAACGCGATCCTTCCAGATGATCGGCGTCGCGTGGCCGGCGCCGGGAATGGCGACTTTCCACTTGATGTTCTTCGATTCGCTCCACTCGACAGGCGGATTGGCCGTTTCGGAGACGCCCGTCATCTCGGGACCGCGCCAGGCGGGCCAGTACTTCGCGGCGTCGCCGGCCTTGTCATCCGCCATCGCCGTCGTCGAGATCAGCGTAACCAGTATCAGGGATTGGACGAATCGCATAAGAAGACTCCTCGATAGTCTGAATCGAATTCCGATTGACTCTCTCGTTGACCCACGATCGTGGACTGACGCGCGGACGCCCCCGACAGTTATTCCGCCGACGGCCGACTCCCATGCGTCCTAGTCGTCGCGATGGACGATATCCGGCCCGAACGCCGGAATGCAGACGGCGACATACTCGGCGCCGTCGGCGCCGGGCGTGCTGTACCTGACCCACTCGCCCCTGCGCGTGATGACGGCCTGTCCGGCCTTCACTTCGATAACGCCATTTTCATGCTCGACGCGCAACATACCGCGGAGCACCAGCGTGTATTCGTCAAACTCAGGTCGCTGCCCCGGTTCCGACCAGCCCGACGGGCTCTGCATTCGGGCGACGCTGACGCCGCTGTCGCCCGTGTTGACGCGACCTATGTACTCTTCGATCAGCTTGGGCGGCTGACCGACGGCGGCAACGCGCGTCGGTCCATCAACAAACGTGGGCATCATCTCGCTCCGAAAGTCGCCCAACCGTCGGGCGCTTCGCGCCATTCTGCCGTGCGACGGCGAGAAAGGGCAAGCGCCAATGAAAAAACCGGCCCCACAGCTGGGGGAGCCGGTTTTTTTTCCATCGGCGCGTTCATGCGCCCGATCAGATGTCCAGGTCGTCATCCGGCGGTGGACCATCATCGTCGTGATCGCCTCGCGGCGGTCGATCGTCGTCAGGTCGCGGCGGTCTCTCGTCATCCGAACCGCGATGTCGCGGCGGACCGTCCAGACCTCGGCGGCCTCGCCCCCTGAAGGGCGGCCTGTCCATGTCATCGGGACGCCGACCACCACGATGCGGCGGACCATCGAATCCGCCCTCACGTCGCCGCTCTCCCGGCGGCGGCCCGAACGCGTTGAAGTACTCACCTTTCCGAAGCGCCTCAAGGCGCCGATCGAGATCCTCGTCAAAATGCGCCTGATCGGACTCGATCCGCTTCTCCTCGTCCTCCAGGCGCTGCCGCTCGCGCTCCAGGCGCTCGCGGAAGTCTTCCAGCCGGAACTTGCGTCGGCGCATCTGCAGCTCGTGACGACGCTTCATCAGGTCGCGGAATTCCGTCTCCAGCGCCGTTCTGGTCGCCGTGTCATCCTTCTTCTTCGCTTCGACGTACTTCTTGGCGAGCGATCGTACCTCCCGCTCCGTCCGGAACTCCTGGATCACGACCTCCGCCATGTCGGGATGATCCTTCTGGAGCTCCATGAACTCATTCATCATCGGAACGATGATTCGCAGAGCGCCGCGATAGCGCCGTTCATCCTTGTCCTTCAGCTTCGTGAGGCGGCGATGGTAGTCCGGCAGATGCTGTTCCAGCAGCGAGAGAATCTTCTCCTCCAGCTCCGGCGTGATGGCCTCGCTGTCGCCGAACCGCATTCGATCCCGACGGAAGCGATCGCGCGGACCGTTTCGACCGCCTCGTCGATCGCGCCATTCAGCGCCCGGACGGCGACGAGGACCCTCGAGGCCTTCGTCATCATCGCCGGGCGGCGGCGGGTCGCGTCGATCAGGATTCCTCGGCCCGGCCATCGAATCGCCATCGTCCGCCGATTTCGCGTCCCTCTTTCCGGCGGGCGGGTCGTCCGACCCCATTCCGACAGCCTGCTCGGGGGCGGATCCGCCGATCACCCAGAAGGCCAGCACGAGGACCGCAAGGATATAGACTTTGGTCTTCATCAGCCGATTGCCTCGCTTACCGCGGGCGCCATCGCGCCAACTTCCCCGGACTCATCGGTCGTGTCATCGGACAACGCGTCCTCAAACGTCTCGTACATCGAGGAGCCGCTCAGGGCCCAGGACTCACCGATGGACATCTCGCCCAGTTCGTCGAGCGTGGAGACTTCGATCGACGTCTCAACATCCGGCACGTCAGGCAGCTGCGCCAGGGCGTCCTGAACGCTGACGAAGCCGGACGGCGCCGTGTGCGTCGCGGCGTAGCGAACCACGCCGACGCTGATCACGATCATCGCGGCGGCGGCCATGGCGCCGTGCCACGCCCGCCACTTCATGGCGAACTGTCGGCCACGACGCGCCGCGAGTTCCTCGCGCACGCCGCGCTTCAGACCGGCCATCGCCTCGGCGGAAAGCGCCGGCGATTCGAAGCCCGCGAGCCATCGCTCGTTCTCTTCGATCTCGCGAAGTATGTCGAAGTTCCTGTCTTCCATCGTCTATCCTCGTGCGGCGGATCGTTCCCGCCGCGCTGTCCGCACATCCGATTCGGCGTCGGAAGCCATCAGCCTCCGCAGTTTCTCGAGCCCGCGATGCCCTCGGGCGAGCGCCGTGCCGAGCGGAACTTCCGTCGCCTCGGCGATTTCCTTGAAGGACATCTGCGAGAAGTGACGCAACATGATCACTTCCCGCTCGGCCTCGGGCAGCTGGGCGAGGGCCCGATTCAGGGCGTCCAGTTCCTCGCTCATGACCAGCCCGCGTTCCACTTCCGGTTCGGCCGCTTCGACAGACTCGATCAGCGAACCCGCGCCATCGTCGCCGTCGGCGCCCGACCCGCTGACGAATTTGCCTGTCCTGCGAACTTTCCGAACCCGATCGCGGACCAGATTCGCCGCGATCCGAAAGAGCCAGGCGTCGAAGCGACCGTCATGGGTGTACGCCTCGATCATCCGGACCAGCCGCAGGAACACTTCCTGGAGGAGATCTTCCGACTCCTGCCGGGAACCCGTCAGCCGAAAGAGAAAGCCAAACAGCCGCGGCGCATAAGCGCCCACAAGGCTGTCGAACGATGTCGCGTCGCCTCGCTGCGCTCCTCGGATTGCCTCAGCCAGCGCCGCCTCGTTCATCGGCTCCCCATGCCATGCCAAACGCCGATTCGCCCGTTTCATTGCGTCGGCCCCGGCGATAAATAAGGACGCCCAAGCCCAACACTTATAGGATGTTACACGATCCGGGCCTCGGCCGGGACCCGGGCCCGGCCGCCGGCGCCCGGGAGGTCGGCCCTCCCGCCGGACTTTCAGGCGTCAGATCGACTGGCCCGCTTGCGTTTCCGCCGGATCCGTGGATAATTGCCCGGCTCAGAAGCGACTTTGACTATCGACGAGGTGAGTTATGCCACGCGTCTGCTACTTTACAGGCAAGAAGACCAGCTCCGGACGATCCTACACCCATCGCGGTAAGGCCAAGTACCTTGGCGGTGTCGGTACCAAGGTCACCGGCATTTCCAAGCGGAAGTTCAAGCCGAACATCCAGCGCGTCCGAGCCGTCGTGAACGGCAAAGTCTGCCGCATCAAGGTGAGCGTCAAGGCCATTCGCATGGGCCTCGTCGTCAAGCCGCAGAAGCGCAACTGGAAGCCGGAAGGCGCCGCCGCGGCCGAATAAGGCCGGACGTTCCGAATATTGAAAAACCTCAAAAGCCGCTCGTTTCGGGCGGCTTTTTTCATGCGCACAGTAACAGTCCGGCCACAACCAGGGCGATGCGCCGGAATTCCCTCGAAATTCGCGCGGGCGAATTGGTAGGATGGCCGTCGGCAAGCCAGGATGATTCGCCGAGCAGACGGCCCGCCTCTGCGCATTCGGCGTCGGAGTGGACTTTCATGCGAATCTCAACCCGCGCCGTGCTCGGCGCCATGATCCTGCTGCACGCGTCGATCGCCGCCCTGCCCGCGGCCACGCCCTCCTACAGCGACCAGTCGGCGGCAGCCGGCATTACCGCTGTCCACACGCCGATCCAGATCCACGGCTACATCGCCGGCGGATGCGTCGCCGACTTCAACAATGACGGCTGGCAGGACATCTTCTTCTGCGCCGGCGGCGGCGTCGCCGACAGCCTCTACATCAACAACGGCGACGGCACATTCACCGATCGCGCCGCCGAATGGGGTATTGCGATCGCCCATTCCGGCTCGGCGGGCGTCGCCGGCGACTTCGACGGCGATGGCCGCGTCGATCTGTTCGTCACGTCGCTGGGGGATCCGAGCCAGATCATGTATGGCCAGCATCGCCTCTATCGAAACGACGCCTCCGGCGTCTTCGTCGACGTCACGGCCGGCAGCGGAGTCAACGTGGACTTCGTCGCGCCCGCGAGCAGTTCCCGAAACGGCTGGGGCGGCGCCTGGGGTGACTACGATCTGGACGGCGATCTCGATCTGGCCATCGCCCAGTGGACGGGGCAGAATCACCTGCTGCGGAACGAAGGCAATGGTGTCTTCACGGATCAGACGTCGGCCGCCGGCGTTGCGACGAGCTCACCGAATCTCCTGTACGGCTACGCGCCGCGCTTTGTGGACATGGATGGCGATCGCTATCCCGAGATCACCTGGATCGGCGACTTCACATCCGGCCGCTACTTCGTCAACAACACGGACGGCACGTTCACCGATGCGACGACCGCTTCCAACACGATGCTCGGCGGCACGGAAATGGGAACGACCTGCGCCGACTTCGATCGAGACAGTCGCTTCGACTTCTACGTCACGACGATCAACGCGAACAACCTCTACATGAATCAGGGCGGCCATGTGTTCAGCCAGATCGCGGCGGTCGCGGGCGTGCGAATCACCGGCTGGGGCTGGGGCGCCATTTCGCCGGACGTCGATCACAACGGCTGGCCGGACATCATCGCGACGGGCCAGAACGGGCAGTTCGCGTTTCTGAATCAGGGCGCCACAGGTGAGGACCCCGCGTTCACGGATGTGTCGCTTTCGCTGGGTATCCGCGGTCCGTCCGTCGACAACGGCCGCGGCATCGCCAACCTCGACTACGACAACGACGGCGATCAGGATGTCGTCGTCTTCCAGTACAACGGCGCGCTCAGGCTCTATCGCAACGATCTGACGGGCGAAGGTGACACGCACTGGCTGCGCGTCTTCCTCGATGCCAGCGCCGCCGGCGATATCGCGCCGAACGGGATCGGCAGTGTCGTCAAAGTCACGACGGGCGGATTCACGCAGATGGGACGCATCGATGGCGGCAGCAACTACCTCTCCCAGAGTGAGATGT
>Ga0116152_10002392_pt1 | contig 15295 bp, 11 predicted proteins | sample AD_UKC119_MetaG_FD_89894 | JGI IMG/M metagenome (GOLD analysis project Ga0116152, IMG submission 89894) | Active sludge microbial communities of municipal wastewater-treating anaerobic digesters from Hong Kong - AD_UKC119_MetaG | ecosystem: Engineered > Bioreactor > Anaerobic > Digestate... | reverse complement strand
TCGTCAGCTCCGCCAACACCCAGGTGTCGGGCAACCAGGTGACCCTGACGATCGGCGGGCTGCGCAACGGCACGGGTTACTCGTTCCAGGTGCGGGCCCGGAACGGCACGCGGTACACGGGCGACCCGTCGCCGGCGACTACGCGGCTGTCGCCGTACGCTCCGTTGGGTCAGCCGGCCATCGCTGTCATCGGCTCCGACCAGGGCGGTGTCACGTTCCGGATCACCCCGCCACCGGACAACGGTCGTTCTCCGACCGTGAGCCCGAGCGGTGACCAGCGCGTCGCAGGTGCGTGCGGGTCGCCGGTCAGCATCACGGCCACGGCTACCGACGGGGCCGGTCAGCGGACCACGGCCACTGGGTCTGGTTCGACCGCGCCCTGTCCCGTCTTCCCGACGACGATCAGCGACTTCTTCCTCGGGGGCACGTGGGTTCGTTCGAGCACCGCGGGAGGAACCTGGTACTCGAAGACCAACAGGCCCGCCGACGCCATCACCTGGGTGGACAGCGGTGGGACCGTGACCGTTCGGTGCGCAACGCCGGGAGGTTCCTACGACGTCAAGTTCGCCAATGGCTCGACTCAGAGATGGTCCTGGCATCTCCGGTTGGACGACGGCAACTACGTCCGCTCTGCCGTCGCGCAGAACTCAGACGGACAAGGACGATTCCCCCCGTGCTGACCGACTCGTCGTCGGCAGCGGACGGCAATGAGAGAGGACATCGATGACTCCTGAACAGGCGGCGTGGTTCGCCGAGACGTTCGACAAGCTGGCCCGCAACGTGGGTCAGGCCATCGTCGGCAAGGACCACGTGGTCCGCCTCGCGCTGACGTGCCTGCTCAGCGACGGGCACTTGCTGCTCGAGGACGTGCCCGGAACCGGCAAGACGATCCTCGCCAAGTCGATCGCCAACACCGTCCAGGGTGTCCACCACCGCATCCAGTTCACGCCGGACCTGCTGCCCGCGGACGTCACCGGCGGCACGGTCTACGACCAGCGGACCGGGCAGTTCGAGCTCCGGCGCGGTCCGGTGTTCGCCACCGTGCTGCTCGCCGACGAGATCAACCGGGCGTCGCCCAAGACGCAGTCCGCCCTGCTCGAGGTGATGGAGGAGGGCCAGGTCACCATCGACGGCGTCACCCACCCGGTCGGTCCGCCGTTCATGGTGATCGCCACCCAGAACCCGATCGAGCAGGCCGGTACCTACCGGCTGCCCGAGGCGCAGCTCGACCGGTTCCTGATGAAGACCCACCTCGGCTACCCGGACCGTGACGCCACGATCCACATCCTCGCCGAGTCCGCTCACCGCAACCGCAGCGACAACGTCGGGCCGCTGATCACCGCCAACGCCGTCACCGAGATGGCGGGCCTCGCCGCCGGCAACCACGTCGACACCTCCGTGCTCGCCTACGTCACGCACCTGGCCGAGGCGACCCGGGTCCACCCGTCGGTCAAGCTCGGACTCAGCACCCGCGGCTGCATGTCGTTCGTCCGGGTCGCCAAGACGTGGGCGGCGTCGCTCGGCCGCAACTACGTGATCCCCGACGACATCAAGGAGCTCGCCCAGCCGGTACTCAGCCACCGGATCGTGCTCGACCCCGAAGCCGAGTTCACCGGCACCACCGTCACCGACGTGGTCACCCGGGTCATGTCCGAGGTCAAGCCCCCGACCGACCGGGCGGCCTGAGACACGTGTCGATCGACGAGGCGCCGCCCCCTGCCCCGCCCGCGCCGTCCCTGGCGTCGGCGGAGCCGGTCGAACCGCACCCGGGTCACTCGCGCCCGTCGTCGGCGCGGCCGATCGAGGCCGGCGCCGAGACCCTGCCGGTCCCGTCGATCGTCGCCAGGGTGCGACGCGCCACAGGCGTGGTCACCGGCACGGGGTGGTTCGTGTCGCTCCTCGCCGTCGGCTGTTGGTTCGCCGGGTGGCGACTCGGCTGGCTCGAGCTCACCTATATCGCCACCGCAGCGCTCGTGGTGCTGGTGGTGGCCGTCCCGTTCGTGCTCGGCCGGTCTCCGCTCGAGGTCGAGCTCGAGTTGCAACCCCAGCGGGTCGTGGTCGGCGACCGTGCCGCCGGGCAGGTCACGGTGCGCAACCGCACCGGGCGCCGGACCATGGGTCAGCGCCTCGAACTGACCGTCGGCCGAGGGGTCGCCGAGATGGCCGTCCCGTCGCTCGCCGGTGGTGCGGACCACGAGGAGCTGTTCGTGCTGCCCACGCAGCGTCGGGCGATCATCCCGGTCGGTCCGGCGACGTTGATCCGCGACGACCCGCTCGGCCTGCTGCGCCGGTCGGCCGCCCGAACGACTCCCATTCCGCTGTTCGTGCACCCTCGCACCGTGCCGCTCGGGCACCTCGGCGCGGGCCTGCTGCGTGACCTCGAGGGCCAGCCGACCGCGGACCTGTCGCCGGCCGACATCGCGTTCCACGCGCTGCGGGACTACGAGCCGGGTGACGACCGACGGTTCGTCCACTGGCTCACCACCGCGCGGGTCGGCAAGCTCATGGTCCGCCAGTTCACCGACACCCGCCGTGCCCACCTGGCGATCGTCGTCGACGGCGCGAAGGGCGTCTACGGCCACGGCGACGGTCACCCCGACGACGAGTTCGAGATCGCCGTGTCGGCCGCGGCGTCCATCGGCGTGCGAGCTCTCGGCGACGACCAGGACGTCACGATGTGGGCCAGCGGCCGGCCCATCTCGACGGTCAGTCAGCGGGCGATGCTCGACGGGCTCGCCGGTGTCGACCGGCGGGGGCGTCACCAGCAGCTCGCCGGCCAGATCGACCTGCTGATGCGCAACGCCGGCGGGGTGAGCTCGGCGATCGTGATCACCGGAGCTTCACCGTCGATCGCAGACCTCCGTGCGTTGGTCGTGCGGTTCCCCGTTGACGTGCGGACCATGGTCGTCCGTGTGGCCAAGGGCGAAGCGCCCGGCTTCCGGCCCGTGGGGTCGACCGTCATCATCACGTTGTCGGACCTGTCCGAACTCGGTCACCTGCTGTGGGCGGTGACGAGGGCATGACCGCCGTCGCCCCGCCCCCGCTGCCGTCGTCGACGCCAGTTGCCGGGCCACCGGTGTCGTCCACTCCGACGCCCCGAGCGTTGCGGTGGCCCAGTCGCGTCGAGTGGCTTGACCTCATCGGCCTGGGGGTGCTGATCGGCCTCGGCCTCTACGGGTTCCAGACCGCGTACGGCGGCAGCCGCTACCTGATGGCCGGACTGGTCGGAACGGTCCTGGGACTCGCCGTCGCGCTCTGGGGTGCCCGGACGCGTCAGCCGCTGATCGTGATGACCGCCGCGACCGTCGGTGTGTTCTTCCTGTTCGGCGGCGCTGTCGCCGTGCCGGACCAGGCGATCGCCGGGATCCTCCCCTCGCCCGGGTCGGTCCTGGCGTTGATCGACGGAGCGGTGAGCGGGTGGGCCAAGCTGCTCACCACCGACCCGCCGGTCGGCGGTCGAGACAACCTGCTCGTGGTCCCCTACCTGTGCGGACTGATCGCTGCGGTGGTGTCGTTGACCGTCGCCCGCCGAACCCGCCGTGGCCAGTTCGCGGTCCTGCCTCCGCTGGCGGTTCTGGCCCTCAGCATCCTGTTCGGGACCGCGGTGCCCGCGTCCCTGCTGCTGCAGGGCGCGGTGTTCGCCGTGGTTGCCATCGGCTGGGTGTCGCTGCACCGTCGGATGGGTCGCCGCATCGACGTCGGTGCCGGCCGGGCCAACCGCACCCTGGCCACCGTCGCGGTCCTGGGGCTCGCCGGCGTCGTCGCCATGCTCGTCGGCAGTAGCGTCCCCGGCGCCGGAACCCGCCCGCGGGTGGTGCTGCGGGACCAGACCCAACCGCCGTTCGACCCCCGTGACCATCCGTCTCCGTTGTCGTCGTTCCGCAAGTACTCCGGCGGGGCTGGGACCGCTGGTGACGCGATGTTGCGCGATACGGTCCTGTTCGAGGTGACGGGCCTGGCGTCCGGTGAGCGGATCCGTCTGGCCACCATGGACGGCTACGACGGTGAGGTGTTCACCGTCGGCTCCGGTGCCGGCTCCTCGGGATGGTTCCAGCGCGTCGGTGACGAGATCCCGCACCCCGACGGAGACACCCGGACGGTATCGGTGCGGATCGAGGGCTACACCGACATCTGGGTGCCCGGGGCCGGCTACCTCGAGTCGATCGACTTCTCCGGGCACCGGGAGAAGCAGCTCCGCTCCGGCTTCCGCTACAACGACGCGACCGGCGCAGCGGCGGCGTCGGTCCGGCTCGCCCGCGGTGACCGCTACACGATGGAGGTCGTGCTGCCCCCCTCGTCGGGTGGCAACGGCAACGCGGCCGACGTGCATCACCAGCCAGACGTGGTCGCGCTTCCGGACGCCAAGGCCAAGGCATCGGAATGGGTCGACAAGTGGGCGGCCGGCAAGCGGGACGCGACCGCTCTGGCCAAGGTCCGCGACGGCATCGTCGGTTCGGGGATCAACGTCGAGGGGGCGTCGGTCGGGGCCAACGGGAGCCTTCCCGGCGAGCCGGCCCGGCCGGGCCATCACCTCGGTCGGCTCGACGACATGGTCGGCGACGGCGGCCGCATGGTCGGTGACGGTGAGCAGTACGGACCGCTGGTCGCTCTGATGGCTCGTGACGTCGGAGTGCCGGCCCGGGTCGTGATGGGGTTCGTCGTCCCCGACGGCCATGACGATCCCGACACCGCGGTACGGATCAAGGGCAGAGACGTCGCCAGCTGGGTGGGGGTCGCGATTGCCGGTGAGGGGTGGGTACCGATCACCGACATCAAGCCGTCGAACACCAACCCGCCGGTTCAGAAGGAGCCCGAGAAGACCTCGCAGGCAACTCCGCCGCCGCCCCCGCCGCCGACCATCCCGCCCACCGACGAGGACGAAGTCGACTCCAACAAGGTCGATCCGTGCCGCAGTCGGGGTGACGGCGCCGCTGAGGGCGAGACCGCGCAGGGTGGGTCGTCCGACAGTGATTCCTCCAAGGGTCGGGTCGACTGCCCCGAACCCGAAGGCGAGGGGTTCCAGGTGCCCGGATGGGTGCTGGTCGCGGGTGCCGCGACGCTGATCCCTCTGGCCGTGCTTGGTGCGGTCACCGCGGTCATCGCCGGGATCAAGGCCCGGCGTCGTGGACGCCGACGCCGGACCGGGCCCCCGTCGACGCGGGTTGCGGGAGGCTGGAACGAGGTGATCGACCTGGCCGCCGACATGGGTTCGCCCATCCCGGTGCTCGCCACCCGCAGCGAGGGAGCCCGCCTCATGGGAGCCGACGCCGCCGTGGCCCTGGCCGAGCACGCCGATGTGGGTGTGTTCGGACCCACCGACCTGGACGAGGAGTGGGTGGCCGGTTACTGGGACGACGTCGACCGGACCCGCACCGCCATGACCTCTGACATGTCCCGGATGGAGCGGTGGCGGGTCCTCGTGTCGCTGGCGTCGCTGCGCTCGTCGTTCGACCGCTGGCGCCTCGATCGTCGGAACCGCTCGGCTCGGGGGACGGCGCGCTCGGCGACGGATGCGACGACGTCGGGAGGACAGGCTTCGGAACCGTCGCTCACGTCGGTCGGGGAATCCATGACGTCGTCGGCCGCCGGCTCGGCGGAGGGAACCACTGGTGTCCCGTCGTCGAACCACGGCCCGGCCCTGACCGAGCGGGATGCCCCGACCGGCCCCGAGGCACCCACCGATGCTCCCTGGTGGAGGGAAGAGGATTCGTGAAGCTCCGACTCAACTACGTCCGCCAGTCCGGTGGGGGAGTGGACCTGGAGATCCAGGCGGATCCCGAGGCGACCGTCGGTCAACTCGCCTCGGCGATCGCCACCCGTGACCCGGCCGACCGTCGGGCACCCCAGGCACTCACGTTGGCGCGCTACGACGATCACGGCCAGCCGATCACGACCGTCGCATCCCAACGGTTGTCCGAGGCCGGGATCCGTTCCGGGTCCACGGTGGCGCTCGCTCCCGACACGACGACCCGGGCGAGCGACGGCGGACAGGTGGCGGTCGTGGTGACCATCCACAACGGCCCGAACGCCGGCAGGACGGTGGAGCTGGGTCAGGGTGTGTCGACGATCGGTCGCGACGCCGGATCCGACGTGGTCATCAACGATCCGATGGTGTCCACCCACCACGCCAAGCTCAGCGTGGCCGGCGGCGTCATCGAGATCATCGACGACAACTCCTCCAACGGGGTCCTGATCGCCGGACAGCTCGTTCCCCGTGCCACGCTGCGGTCCGGTGACCGCGTGGTGCTCGGTGACACCGTGGTCTCGGTGACCTCACCGAACACCTCGATCGGGGTGGCGCCGCTCGCGTCGACCATCGAGTTCAACCGGTCACCGCGGGTGGACCCCGTCTACGAGGGTCAGGAGCTCACACCCCCGGATCCGCCCGAGCCCCCACAGGCGCAACGCTTCCCGATGATCACCGCGGCCGCGCCGGTGTTCATGGGTCTGGTCATGGTGATGGTGACGAAGCAGCCCATGTACGCCATGTTCATCCTGCTGAGCCCGGTGATGCTCCTCGGGGGCTACTTCGAGAACAAGCGGGCGAATCGCAGGGCGTTCGAGCAGGCGATCGAGCAGTACCACGCCAACCTGGCGGACCTCGTCGTCCGACTCCGTCAGGCCTCCGACGAGGAACGCACCCGTCGGTGCGTCGAGCATCCCGGCACGGCCGATGTCGTCGGAGCGATCTCCGAGCGAAACGCTCTGCTGTGGACGCGCCGTCCTGAGCACGCCGCGTTCATGGAACTTCGGCTGGGGCTCGGTCACCAGCCGTCCCGTACCTCGGTGACGCGCAGCGGAGGCCGGAATTCGACTCCCGAGCTGCAGGCTGAGCTCGACGGAGTAGTCCGGCAGTTCCTGATGGTCGACCGCGTGCCGATCGTCGGTTCCTTCGACCGGTCGGGTTCGATCGGCGTGAGCGGCCCGGTCGAGACTCGACTGGCCGTCGCCCGGGGATTGGTGTTGCAACTGCTCGGTCTGCACGCTCCTTCCGAAGTCGTGGTGTGCGCGGTGGCCTCCGCTCGCAGCTCCGGCAACTGGGACTGGCTGAAGTGGCTTCCTCACACCGGTTCTGAGCACTCACCGATCGGTGCGGAACACCTGGCAGCCACCGAACCGGCGATCGCGAACCTGCTCGCGGAGCTGTACCAACTCGTCAACGACAGGGGTTCAGCCGAGTCGGGTAGCGAGGCACCTCCCGCGCTGCCGCGTGTGGTGGTGATCGTCGAGGACGACGCGCCGATCGAGCGCAGTCGTCTGGTCCAACTCGCGGAGATCGGTCCGGCGTTCGGCATCCACATGATCTGGGTCGCTCCCCGCGCCACGGACATCCCCGCGGCGTGTCGAAGCTACGTCGAGCTCGACCCGGTGTCGGGACACGCCGCCACCGGCCGGGTCGTGGAGGCCGAGTTGTCATCACCGGTGCTCGTCGAACCGGTGGATGCTCCCAGCGCCGATCGACTCGCTAGGTCGTTGGCCCCCGTCGTGGACGCGGGCGCGATGGTGGACGACGAGAGCGATGTCCCGAGCCGGGTCTCGTTCCTGGGAGAACAGGGCCTGGATCTGGCGGAGCGGGCGGAATCGGTGGTCGACCGATGGCGTGAATCCAACTCCCTGCACATCCACGGTGTCGAGCGGCGGTTGAAGCGCGACAACACGCTGCGGGCGTTCGTCGGTCGGAGCGCTCAGGACCCGTTGTATCTGGATCTGCGGACGCAGGGTCCGCACGCGCTCGTCGGTGGCACGACCGGCGCCGGCAAGAGCGAGTTCCTTCAGTCCTGGGTGCTCGGCATGGCTGCGGCCCACAGCCCCCAGCGCGTCACCTTCCTCTTCGTGGACTACAAGGGCGGTTCTGCCTTCGCGGACTGCGTGTCGCTTCCACACACCGTCGGGCTGGTCACCGACCTCAGTCCTCACCTGGTGCAGCGGGCCTTGATCTCCTTGAACGCCGAGCTTCGGTACCGGGAGCATGTGCTGAACCGCAAGCGAGCGAAGGATCTTCTCGAACTGGAGCGTCGGTGCGACCCGGATGCGCCGCCCAGCTTGGTCATCGTCGTCGATGAGTTCGCTGCTCTGGTGCAGGAGGTTCCCGAGTTCGTCGACGGGATGGTCAACGTCGCGCAGCGGGGTCGGTCGCTCGGACTGCATCTGATCCTGGCCACCCAACGGCCGGCGGGCGTCATCAAGGACAACCTGCGGGCGAACACCAACCTGCGGGTTGCTCTGAGGATGGCCGACGACGAGGACTCCAAGGACGTGGTCGGTACCACCGCCGCGGCGGCGTTCGATCCGGCGATCCCAGGGCGGGCCATGGTCCGCACGGGTCCGGGACGTCTGTCGTTGTTCCAGTCCGCGTACGCCGGAGGTTGGACCACCGGAGAACCTGATCCACCTGGGATCGACATCGGGACGCTGGTCTTCGGGACGTCCCAGGAGTGGGAGGAGCCGGAAGAGGATCCGGTTCAGCTGAGCGCGGACCAGGAGCTTGGTCCCCCGGACATCCAGCGAATGGTCGCGACGATCCGGACGGCTTCCGAGCTCGCGGGCTTGGAACCACCCCGGAAGCCGTGGCTCTCGGAGTTGGCCCACGTGTATGACCTGGCGGAGTTGCCGAACCCGCGGCGCGACTCAGAGCTGGTGTTCGGTGTCGTCGACCTTCCGGAGGAGCAACGACAGGGCACGATCGCCTTCCACCCGGACCGCGACGGGAACATGGCCATCTTCGGCACGGGTGGAGCGGGAAAGTCCACGTTGCTGCGGACCCTTGCTGCGGCCGCAGGTATGACGACCCGGGGCGGACCCTGCTTCGTCTACGGCCTGGACTTCGGTGCGCGCGGCCTGTCGATGTTGGAATCGCTCCCGCACGTGGGCAGCATCATCGCGGCGGACGACGTGGAGCGCACCGCACGACTCATCTCGAACCTGCGTGAGACGATCGACGAGCGTGCGGTGCGCTACTCGGCGGTCAACGCCGGAACCATCGACGAGTACCGGCGACTGACAGGCGAGAACGACGAGCCGCGGATCCTCCTGTTCGTCGACGGCTTCGGCGCGTTTCGGAGCGCGTACGAGGTCGGACCGATGGGGGCCCTGTTCGATCGGCTGCAGACGATCGTGGCCGACGGCCGCCCCGTCGGGGTCCATGTGGTCCTCACCGCCGACCGGCTCGGCGCCGTACCGTCCGCGATCCAGAGCTCGGTGCAGCGAAGGGTGACTCTCCGGTTGTCGACCGAGATGGACCTCGTCATGTTGAACGTCCCGAAGGACGGGTTCGGTGAGGCATCGATCCCCGGTCGATGCTTCGTGGACTCCCTCGAGACACAGGTCGCTGTCTTCGGCGGTTCGTCCGACGTTGCGGAGCAGGCCGCGGCCTTCGAGCGTCTCGGATCGTCGATGCGGCGGGCGGGGGTGGCCCAAGCACCGGAGATCGCACGGCTTCCGGAGGTTGTCGCCCTCGATGCGCTCGATGCTCTGGTCGACGGCCTCCCGGTTCTCGGGCTGGCCGACGACTCCCTGGGGCCCGTCGGCTTCGAGCCGTCCGGCACCTTCCTCGTGACCGGACCGTCCGGCAGCGGTCGCAGCACGACGGTGCTCTCAATGGTGGCTTCGTTGCGCCGGTGGGAACCGGCCACCAGGTTCGCCTACTTCGGATCACGCCGTTCACCGTTGTCGTCGATGGATTGGGACCACTCGGCGACCGGTCCGATGGACATTGCCAGCCTCGCGGAGGACTTGGCCACCGAGTGGCGTGGGACTACCGATTCCGCGGGGCGGCGTGTGGTGATCCTGGACGGCGTCGGCGAGATGCTGAACTCCGACGCCGACTACCCCTTGCAGGACTTGTTGAAGGTCTGTCGGAGCGAGGGCGTGTTCGTGATCGCCGACGGGGAGAGCGCTGATGTGGGTGGCTCGTACCCGATGCTGCAGATGATCAAGGCGTCCCGGTGTGGCATCGCGCTGCAACCGGATCAATCGGACGGCGACCTGGTCTTCCGCACCTCGTTCCCCCGCATGTCACGGGCGGACTTCCCGGTAGGCCGTGGGATGCTGGTCCGTTCTGGCCGTGCGACACGGGTCCAGGTGGCCCGTCCGTGAGTGGTCGTCAGACGCTGACACCTGGGTCGGCGCCGAGGGGGAGTGCTCCCCATTCCGGCCTGAGGGGTTTACCAATAGGTTGAACTCAAAGAGATCGAACAGGGCCGAGCGGCTCCGTCCGAGTCACCAACAAGACCTGGGACACCAGGGGAGAGAAAGGACAGTGCAATGGCTGGCTTTACCGGGATGGACATCGAGGGCGTCAAGCAGCTGGCACAGCAGATGCGTCAGAAGTCAGAGGAGATCCAGCAGATCTCGCAGACGCTGACCGCGGCGCTGAAGGGCGCCCAGTGGGTGGGCCCGGACCGTTCCCAGTTCGAGTCCGACTGGGAAGGACAGTGCGTGGCGCAGCTCCGGGCGGTCTCGGACCGCCTGAACGATGCCGCTACTCGCGCCGACCAGAACGCCCAGCAGCAGGAGCAGGCGTCGAACGCGTGACGAACCCGACTGGGGGAGGGGCGGGATCCGACCCTCCCCCAGTCGTGTCAATCGACGCCCTGAAACGAGGAGGCAAAGGGAAATGCGATCGTTCTTCGCCGGAATGGATATCGACGAGGTTCGAGCCTTGTCGCGGAAGATGCGTGCTGAAGCCGACGACATCGACCGGCAGGTCGACCACCTGACCGGTCAGATCGATTCGGTGCCGTGGAGGGGCAAGGACCGCGAGGCCTACGTGGGTGAATGGCGGAACCAGCACGCGCCCGGGCTCAAGCGGCTCGTGGACGCGTTGCGCCAAGCCTCGACCGAGGCGAGCAGGTACGCCGACCAGCAGGAGTGGGCCTCGAAGGCCTGAGAGAACGGAGACTGAGATGACCCGAGTCAGCTACCCCAGCGAGAGCCTTCCCGGGCCTGTGTCCGTGAGCGTGGACCTGCCCGATGGATGGTCGAGCGGCCCATTGCCGATGGCGTCCTTTGCCGCCGTGTCCCCCGAGGAAGTCGGTGGTGTCTACACCAATGTCGTCGTTGCGGTCGTACGAGTCGATGAGGCCACCGAGCTCAGCGATCTCGGCGAGTTGATCTCTCAGGATCTGGGCTCGATCGCCGGAGCAGTCGTGGCATCCGAGGAAGATGTCGATCTCGGCGGTAGTCCCGGAGTCCTTCGGGTCACGGAGTTGGACGTCCCCGAGTCCGGTGCCTACAAGGTGGTCCAAGTGGCCACCTTGGCCAAGATCGGTGACGGCGTCGCTGACGCCGTCACATTGACGGTGACGCTGTCTCGATCCGCCCCGACGGATCACGTCGAAGAGTGCCATCGAATCGCACGTTCGTTGAGGGCCGGCGACGCGGCCTGAGGGCCAGCTGGCCGTCCAATAGGAGAGGAATAGGGAAATGGGAATGTCAGGTGCGGACGTCGACGCGTTGGATCGAGTCGGTGTCCAGTTGGAGAAGGCGAGCAAGGGGTTCCGTCGCAAGGGAGCGGGACTGTCATCCGCTCTGGATGCGGCACCATGGAAGGGACAGAAGGCAGAGCGCTTCCGTCGTGATTTCCATTCAGTTCACATGCGGTCGATCAACGATGCCGCGCAGTTCCTTGACAACGCGTATGAGACATTGCGCAGAAACTCAGATGAACAGCGTTCCGCGAGCGGACTTGGGCAACGCGGATGGCGGAACGAATTGGGGATCTGGTTCCGTCGGCGATTCTCGCTCCCAGAGTTCCACGGTTGGGGCAACGTCTGGCGACACCCATTCCTCCCCTTCCGGCCGCTATTGCCTCGGTGGCCGTTCCTGCCCGGGCTCGACCGGTGGCGTTCGCTCAGGTTGCCGAACTTCAGGATCCCGCCTTGGTCGGTGCCGTTCGCGCCGTTTCCTTGGATCGGAGGGCTTGGACTCGGGATCATCATGTTGAAGACCCTGGAACAGGCCGGGGGTGGCCAGTCCTCGGCGCCCACGAACTCGGGGGGCTCCGGCCGTCCAGCCCCTCAGCCAACTCCGCCTTCACAACCCAAGTCGCCGTCGAGCACGGCGCCCGCACCCGTGGCAACCGGTCAGGGGGCCGCTCTGCCCCCTGGGCGGGGTGCCGAGGCAATTCCGTCCTGGTTCAAGCCGAACGACAACCCGGACTATGCCTATCAATGCACCGATTGGGTCCGACGTCGACGAGAGAACCTCGGATTCGGCCCGACGGCCCTCGTGAACGGGCGTTGGGGAAACGGTGCCGAGATGGCAGGGATGAATGGTGGATCAGTGTCCACGCCACCTTCGTTCGGGGCGATCGCCTCGTACGGGACCGGCTACGGACACGTGATGATCGTCGAAGAGGTGATGGATGGAGGCAACCGAATCCGTGTCTCCGAGATGAACGTGGGTGACAAGAACTATGAGGTGGGCACACCTGCAGAGTTCCGGTCCGACACGATCCTTGAACGGCGGAACGGTCAATGGTTCAACCATCGAAGCGGCCGTCTTGTCGGTCAGATCACCTTCGCCAAGTAGGCCGGTTGGCTGCGTAACCCCGACCGATTGGATTCCCCGTGAGCACTCTGTCAGGAGCTGATGCCGACCAACTGGACCTCTGTGGAGTTCTGATGGAGGCCGAGGCGAGTCGATTGCGACGATCGAGTCGCGAGCTCTCGTCACAGCTGAGCAGCTCTCCCTGGCGCGGACCTGGAGCCGAGCGCTTCCGAGCGGAGTTCCATTCGGTCCATGCCAAGGCGATGTTCGACGCAGCAGCCTTCCTCGACGCGGCACGCGAGGCGTTGCATGCCAATGCGCGGCAACAGCGGGATGCCAGCGGTGTTTCTGGTGACGTCGGCTTCTCATTCGGCCTCATGCTTCGGCGTGGGATGCTGGCCATCGAGAGTTCCGTCGATGACCTGACCGGCCGAGTCATCTTCGACCGACGAACCGAGGTCGCTGCGAAGCTCTGGTGACCAGGCTCAGGGGAGTCATCCCCATTCCCGATTCGGTGGCGGCTTCGTAGGTTGAGCACATGAACAGCACGGGAAGCGCATCAGCGGCTCACCTCCGCCGCGAGATCCACATGGCCCGGGCTGCGGTCCGGGTGTCCGTCGCCGTCGGCCGCCCCGACGTCCCGGACCTGGTGCTCGACCGGCTCAGGACCACAGTCCGGGCCATGGCCGCGACAGGTCGGCGCGACGAGGCCCTGACCGTCCTCACCTCGGCACGTGGCGCGGTCGACGAACGGGAGCCCAGCCGTCGGCAGTGGGTCCACGTGCTCGACGCGCTGTGCGATCGCTTCACCCCCGATCACGTTCTCGTCCAGCCGGCCGACGCGACGCCGGAGCGGGCTGCCCGGGTGGTCGTGGCCGTCGTCGGAGCTCCGGCGGCCGCGCGTCGACCGGTGGGGTGCGCCGCATGATTCCGATCCCGGTGGCGTTGGTGTTCGTGGTCATCGTCGGGGTGTGCGGTGGCGTCGGATGGCTACTCGCCCACGCCCGTCCGATGACGACGGGGGAGATCCGCGCCGTGGTCGGACCGGTCCATCAGGCCTACGCCACCGACCCCGTCACGTTGCACGCTGCTCTCGTCCGGCAGGTGGGACGGGTCCGGGGCGCGAGCGTCGCGCGGACGACGCCGACCACCCTCGACGTGAACGTGCGGCCGTCGCTCTCGAGGACCGACGACGGCATGGGCCTGTTCGTGCACATCGCCGTCAACGGCCGGCCCGGCGGCGGCGCGATCTGCGCGATGCACGGCCAACCGAAGTCGGTGTTCGCCATCGAGAGCTCGTCGGAGCGGGCGTTGAGGGGTTTCGACCGCGAGCTCCGCATGGGGCTCAAGCGCGACGAGGGGATCCGGGTGTTCGACGTCGACGGCGCCTCGACCCCCTACACGGGTGCGCCGACCCCGACCCCTCCGCCGGCGCCGGCCCCGCCCCACGCTCCGCCACCATCGTCGGCTCCGGCGCCGCCGCCGTACCCGACGCCGCCGCAGGCCACGGCCGGACCGGTGAGCGAACCGCCACCGTCGTCGGGCGCGTGGTGGAGTTGAGACCCGTCAGGTCCTGAGGGAGAGGGAACATCATGGGAGTAGCTGCCGGCATCGGCATCATCGTCGCGATCATCGCCGTGAGCATCGCCTACCAGGAGTGGCTCCGGCGTGGCGTGCGACCGCGCGACATGCGGTCTAACCTGACCGTCGACCAGGTCAAGGCCGCCTTCACCGCGAAGGTGGCCGGCATGGGTTGGAAGATCATCGACGACGACAACCCGATGGTCGCCCAGAGCGGTCTCCTCGCCGGTCGACGCCAGGAGATCTCGATGCGCATCACCCCGGTCGAGGGCGGCCTGGCGATCCACGTTTGGGTCTCGCGGCTGTGGACGAAGGGCTTGGCGAGGGTCCCGTACAAAGCCCACACGATCCGCATGCGGATGAACGCGTTCGAACGGGCGGTCGGCGGTCCGATCCCGATGCCGGCGGGTGCACCGATGGTGGCGACCGGTGTGCCGTCGGTGGCGCCCGGTGCGCCGTACGTTGCTCCGTCCGTCCAGCCCCCAGCTCCGATCGCTCCGCCGTCGGCGTCGCCGCCGCCGTCGCCGGCTGTCGGTGCGCCGTCGGTGGTGCCCGGCCAGCCGTTCGTCGCTCCGACGGCCCCGTCACCTGCTCCGATCGCGTCGGCACCCGCGGTGGCCTCCCCGGCCGACGGCTATCGCCACGACGGCGGCAGTCCGTGGTGGGTGGACGAAGCACCTGCTCCGGCGGAGTCGGTGTCGGCCCCGGCGCTGCCGGCGGTGCCCTCGGCGGTGCCCCCGGCCCAGGCCCCGGTTCCGGCGTTCGTGCCGACTCCGTCGCCTGCATCGGCTCCGGTTCCCGCCCCACCGCCGTTCCCGTCACCGCCACCGGTGGTGTCGGCCCCGCCGTCGGTCGCACCCGGCGTGCCTCCGGTCGCCCCGGCGCCTGCCGTATTGACCGCTGCCGTGCCGACCCTCGCCGTGTCGAGCTCCGCAGCGTCGGCGTCGGCCTCGACGACGAGTTCCCTGACCGGCGCATCGCCGCTGCTGTCGGTGGCGGTCGGCCAGCCCATCGGGCTGGAGGGGGTCTCGTTCGTCTACTCCCACGACGTGCCCCTCATGGTTCGTGGCACTTCGGGGGCGCGTGGGTCGGCCACGTTCCACTGGCAGTGGGTGCTCGTCGGAAACGCCGTCCTCCTGGGTGGTGGACAACCTCAGGAGCTCGAGGCGTTGACCGTGATCGGCAACCTCCAGGACCGTATCCACGTGCTCGTGCTGCCGGCCCC
>Ga0116152_10002391_pt1 | contig 15300 bp, 16 predicted proteins | sample AD_UKC119_MetaG_FD_89894 | JGI IMG/M metagenome (GOLD analysis project Ga0116152, IMG submission 89894) | Active sludge microbial communities of municipal wastewater-treating anaerobic digesters from Hong Kong - AD_UKC119_MetaG | ecosystem: Engineered > Bioreactor > Anaerobic > Digestate... | reverse complement strand
GGGGCAGGGCTTGGCGCATGTGCGCAAGTTAGCCGCGCTGCAACGCTTCTATGGCGGTACGGACGGTTTCCGGCAGGGTCACCTTGCCCGCAGCGGCATAGTCATACATCACCTGCACACTGCTGCCGGTGGCGACCAGATCACCGCTTTGGTCGGTGATGCGGTATTCCAGGATGAAGCTCGTGTTCCCGATCCGCGAACAACCCGTGCGCACATGCAATGTCGCGGGCCAGAGCACGGGTTTGTGGAAGTCGCAAGTGGTGCTGGCCAGGATCACACCCACCCGTACCTCCTCCAATGATCGGAGCACACCGATCCGTTCGAGGTAGTACATGCGCACGTTCTCGAAGTACCGGAAATAGACCACGTTGTTCAGGTGGCCGAAGGCGTCCTGTTCCCCCCAGGCCACCGGGATATCGATCCCCACGACCAGGTGGTCGTCGCTCACCGCAGCTCCTTCAACAGCTCGCGATGCTGGCCCTTGAGCCTTTCCACATCGCGCGCCAGTTTCTCGATCTTCTTCTCCATGTCCTTCTTCATGGCCTCACCGCTGGCGCTCTTGAAGTTGAACATGCCCATGTTGCGCTCCATGCCGCGCATCTCGGACTCGAGTTCCTCGATCTTGCGCTTCACGAAACGGCTCTCCTTCTCCAGCATGAATCTGCCGTCCGGGCCGGCCTTCATCTCATCCACCCGGTCCTGGAACTGGATCCGGCGTCGCTCCTCACCCTCCAGCTTGAGCTGGCCATAATGTTTGTCCAGCGCCGCGCGGTACCGCGTACTGAAGGCATCGTATAGCTTGGGGGACACCCGGCCGGAATCCATCCAACGGGCGGAGAAGGCCTTGAGCGCCTCCACATCCTTGTTGCGCTCGCCGCTGGGCACAAAGGCTTCGATCTCGCTGATCAGCGCTTCCTTGGCCTGGGCGTTCACGGCTTGCTCCGCATCCCACTTTTCAAAGGTGGCCTTGCGGTTCTGGAAGAAGTGGTCGCACGCCTCGCGGAACTTGCTCCAGAGCCGGTTCTCGTCGCGCGGTCCGGCACTGCCGGCTTCCTTCCATTGCTGTTGCAGGTGCTTCAGCTTATCCGCCGTCTGGCGCCACTCGGTGCTGTCCTTCAGCTGGAGGGCGGCTTCCACCAGGGCCTGCTTCCGGTCGCGGACGTCCTTGTACTGGTCCTTCAACTTGTCGAAGTGGGCCTTCTTCGCATCGAAGAACACGTTGCAAGCAGCCCGGAACTCCTTCCAGATGCGCTCGTTGTCCTTCTTCGTGGCGAAGCCGATCTGCTTCCAGGCGTTCTGGTATTCGAGCACCTGGTCGGTAAGGGTCTTCCACTCCTTGGTGGCTGTGTCGTTCAACTGGTCCGTGACCGCCTTCACCTTCTCCACAAGGGCCTCCTTGGCGGCCAGATTGGTCTCGTGCTCGGCGCGGCGCAGCCGGTAATGCTCGTGCACCTTGTCGTAGATGGTGCGCGTGGCGGTGGAGAAGCGGTCCCGGATGGTCTCCCATTCCTCGCGCAACACCGGGCCGATGGCATGCCACTTCTCCTGGTACTCGCGCACACCGTGCTCCAGCTCCTTCACGTTGTCCTTCTGCGCCAGACTCTCCACGTCGCTGATCAGCGCTTGTTTCAAGGCCGTGTTCTTCCGCAGGTCATGGTCCCGCAGTTCCTTGTAGATGCGGATGTGGTAGAAGAACTCATCGCGCAGGTGCGAATAATCGTTCTGCAGGTCGCGGTAGTGCTGCTGCGGTACAGGGCCGATCGTCTTCCACTTCTCCTGCAGGTCGGCGAAGCGCTGGAAGGCCGATCCGATGTTCTCCTCCCCGGCGATCAGGGTCTTGAGCTCATCCATGATGGCCTTCTTGGCCTCCAGGTTCTCGTTCTCCTCCTTCTGCTTCTTGCGCCGGATATCATTCACCCGCTGGTTGAAGAGGTCAAGCAGTTGTTTGAAGCGCTTGTCCTCTTCGTCGGTGAGCTGGGCCGATTCGATGGCGATGGGCGCGCCATCGGGCGCCTCGTTCGCTGTTTCCGTGGGTTCGCCATCGGACGCTCCGTCGTGGTGTTCCTGTTGAAGGGATGCGGCCACCAGGGCCTCATACGCCTCTTTCACGCCTTCCACGGCCTCGGCTGCGGATTCCACATCGTCCTGAGCCGTGATCTCCTCGAGCCGGGTGATCAGCTCTGCTTTCGTTGCCATCGCTATCGTTGCGCCCGTTGGGGCATCGTCCAAAGATAGGGGGATGCCACGATCCGCAAGGGGACCTATACCGCCAGACCCAGCATGCACACGTCATCCATCTGGTCGATGGGGCCTTTCCAGTCCAGGAACGCCTGCTCGATCACCCGGGCCTGTTCCTTCATACCCAGCCGCTGGTTCGCCAGGATCAACTCCTGCAGCCGGGAGTTCATGAAGCGTTTGCGCTCCGGGCCACCGAACTGGTCCACATATCCATCGCTGAAGAGGTAGAGGCGGTCCCCCTCGGAATAGGCCAGCTTGTGGGTGGTGAAGCGCCGTTCCTCGCCCACATGCCCTCCACCCACCGGGCGCCGGTCCCCGTTGATCACGCTCAGCTGGCCCTGGTGCAGCCAATAGACCGGACGGTAGGCTCCGGCGAAGAGGATCTCCTTGGCCACCCGGTCCACCCGGCAAAGCGCCAGGTCCATGCCGTCGCCCGCTCCGCGCTGCTTGCCCTTCTGGTTCATGGTGGCCACCATGCGGGTGTGCAGGATGGACAGGATCTCCGCCGGGTCCTTGTGCGCGTGCTGCGGTACGATCTCGTTCAACAGGGAACAGCCGATGGCGGCCATCATGGCGCCGGGGAGTCCATGGCCGGTGCAGTCCGCCGCGGCCACGAAGCACCGTTCCGCGTCGATGCGGTAGACCCAGTGGAAGTCGCCGCTCACCACGTCCTTGGGGCGGTCGATCACGAATGAATCTGCGAAGAGCTCGTCATAGACCAAGGCGGAAGGAACGAGCGCCCGCTGGATCTTCCCGGCGTAGGCGATGCTGTCGTTCATGTCCTCGTGGCGCTCCTTCAACTTCTGCTGCGCCTCTTCGTCCACGTTCAGCCAGCGCCCTACGTACCGGAAGAGCAGGAAGCCCGCCGTCCCGAACAGGAGCACCGAAAGACCGATCTGCCAGAGCAGGGAGCGCACTGCGGCTTGTTCGAACAGGACCGTTGGCGTTCGCGCCACCACCATGCCCACGGCCGTCCCGTTCGGGTCCAGCACATTGTCGAAGACCACCAGCTCGCGGCCGTCGCCCGAATCGAACTCAAGGGTCCCCGCTTCGCCGAAACTGGCCGCGAACGCCGCTCGGTCCCCCTTCCAAGGCTCCCGGAACCGGGGCTTCTCCTCGGAGGTCACGAGCACCAGCACCTCGCGGGTGGCCGGATCAAGAACGACCAGCTCCAGCGGCGCTTCCAGGCCATTGCGATGAGCCGCCTTGCGCAAGCGTTCGTGCAGCACATAATAGCGCGCGTCCTGGGTGTTCTTGATGATGAGGCCTGGTTCCGCGTAGCGTTCCAGCAATCCGATGATGTTGTTGGCGCCCACCTCTTCGGAGACCGTGGAGGTGATGCTGCGCAGCTGCGTTATACCGGTCGCCTTCCGGGCCTTGCGATCGTTGCGGTGTACCACCCCGATGACGACCAGGCAGAGCGCGAGCAGGGCCGCGTAAACGGCGTAGAGGACCTTGTGCTTGGTGCGCTTGGGGCGGAAGTCCACGGGATCGTTGCGGCGGCGAGGTGCCGCTGATCGTTCCTACGTGGTTGAGGGTGAGAAGGTTCTGGACCCCAAGGACAGCTCGGAGGTCCAGCGGCAGGTCCTGCTGGTCACAACAGCTTCTGGACCGGGCCTATCCGAGGAATGGATAACCGTGTTCCGTGGGCGGGACGAAGGTCTCCTTGATCGTGCGCGGGCTCACCCACCGGATGAGGTTGAGGTAGCTGCCCGCCTTGTCGTTGGTGCCGCTGCCGCGCGCCCCTCCGAAGGGTTGCTGGCCCACCACCGCCCCCGTGGGCTTGTCGTTGATGTAGAAGTTCCCGGCGGCATGACGCAGCACATCCGTCGCTTCCAGGATGCTCGCCCGGTCATTGCTGATCACCGAGCCCGTTAGCGCGTATTCGCTGGTGGCATCCACCAGTTTCAAGGTCTCCGTCCAGCGCGCACTGTTATATACGTAGATGGTGAGCACCGGACCGAAGATCTCTTCGCACATGGTCACGCTCTTCGGATCCTTGGTGACCGCCACGGTCGGCTCGATGAAGTAGCCCGTCTTCTTGTCGTATTTCCCACCCGCGATGATCTGGACGTTCTTCTTGTCCTTTTTCAACGCATCGATGTAGCCCGCGATCTTGTCGAAGCTCTTCTCGTCGATCACCGCGCCGATGAAGTTCGAGAACTCCCGCGGGTCGCCCATCTTCATTTCCGCCAGGTCGGCAAGCAATTCCTTCTTCACCGCAGGCCACAGGCTCTCGGGGATGTACGCGCGGCTGGCTGCGCTGCATTTCTGCCCCTGGAATTCGAAGGCGCCGCGGCTCAGGGCCGTGGCCACCACTTTCGGATCGGCACTGGCATGGGCGATCACGAAGTCCTTTCCGCCCGTTTCGCCCACGATACGTGGATAGCTCCGGTACATCGGCAGGTTCTCACCCACGGTCTTCCAGATCTGGCGGAACACCCCCGTGCTCCCCGTGAAGTGGATGCCCGCGAAGTCCTTGTGCTTGAAGATGACATCGCCGGCCACCGGTCCGCTGACATGGACCAGGTTGATCACCCCGGCGGGAAGGCCGGCCGCCATGAAGACCTCCATGATCACCTGGGCACTGTAACACTGGCTGTCCGCACATTTCCACACCACGGTATTCCCCATCAGCGCGCAGCTGCTGGGCAGGTTGCCGGCGATGGCCGTGAAGTTGAAGGGGGTGAGGGCGAACACGAAGCCCTCCAGGGCCCGGTATTCCATCCGGTTCCATACGCCCGGCGAGCTGTTCGGCTGGTCCCGGTAGATCTGCTGGGCATAGTGCACGTTGAAGCGCAGGAAGTCGATGAGCTCGCAGGCGCTGTCGATCTCGGCCTGGTATGCGTTCTTGCCCTGTGCCAGCATGGTCGCCGCGTTGATCTGCGCCCGGTACGGACCGGCGAGCAGGTCGGCTGCCTTGAGGAAGATGGCGGCCCGTTGCTCGAAGGGCATGCCATCCCAGTTCGCCTTCGCCTTCAGAGCCGCGTCAATAGCGGCGCGCACATGTTTCGCCTCACCGTGGTGGGAGGAGCCGAGGTTGTGCGCATGCTTGTGCGGCGGGCTCATCTTCCGCAGGTCCTTGGTCGTGATCGCATGTCCCGCGATCCACATGGGCGCATCGATGCGCGTGCGGAGCCGGCGGTCCACCTCGGCTTGCAGGGCTTTCCGCTCGGGGCTTCCCGGCGCGTAGCTCAGCACGGGTTCGTTGGACGGCGTGGGAACGTGGAAGATGGCGTTGGACATGGGAGCGCGATCGTTGGGCCGCTAAGATACCGGTACCCCCGGAAGGTTCTCACCCACGGCACGCCGAACGTGACGCATATCCCCATGCTGCTCGGGAGCGCGCATGGACCAGCCCTCGAGTGCCGGACCCGCTCAGGAAAGGTTGTCGTACCTGTCGATCGGGTCCATTTCCGCTCCTGAGGATAGTTCGGCCAGCGGCTTCACCACACCATCGCTCAGCCTGTAGGCCCAGCCGTGCAGGTGCGGCCCACCCCGCTGGGCCCATGCCTTCTGGATGATGGCCGTCTTCGAAAGGTTCCGGACCTGTTCGATGACATTCAGCTCCACCAGCCGGTCGAACCGTGCGTCGGCGCTGGCCATGGGGTTCAATTCACCCTGATGCAGGCGATACACCACCTTGATGTTGCGCAGCCAGGTGTCGATGATGCCGATGGACTGGTTGCCCATGGCCGCCTTCACCCCACCGCAGCCGTAGTGGCCACAGACGATCACGTGCTTCACCTTCAATACGTTCACGGCGTACTCGAGGACGCTGAGCATGTTCACGTCCGTGTTCACCACCATGTTGGCGATGTTGCGATGCACGAAGATCTGGCCGGGCAGGGTGCCCGTGATCTCGTTGGCCGGCACCCGGCTGTCGCTGCAGCCGATCCAAAGGAATTCCGGGTGTTGCACATCCACCAGGCGGGTGAAGAACTGCGGGTCCTTGGACACCATTTCAGCTGCCCAGGCTTTGTTGTTCTCCAGCAATTTCTCGTAGGACTCCATGAGGTCGTTATTGGGTTCTTGTCCTTGTTCGTGATCCACCAGTGTCGGCAGCGAATTTGCGCACAATACCGGCCAGTGCCTCCACACTCACCGGTTTTGGCGGTGGAGTGTCGTAGCCGATCAGTTCCACGTTGATCTCCCGGTCCGGCGCACTTGCCAGGAATTCGTCGATGATCTCCCGTACATCCGGGTCCAGGTCGATGGTCCGGCTGGCGTCGAGCACCACCTGGCATCCCCGGGGTAGCTCCAACAAGGTGCGTTTGATGCCCGCCTTGTTCAGGAAGGTGACATCCTCGCTCAACCGGATGTGGATAGGCAGGCCGGACCGGTGCTTGTTCTGCTCGAAATGGTAGGGTACACGGTAGTTCTTCCAAAGGATGTACATGATGGATACGAAGAGCCCGAGGCCCACGCCCCAAAGCAGGTCGATCGCGTACACGCACACCACGGTCACCAGGAAGGGCAGGAATTGCATGATCCCGGAGTTCCACATGGTGCGGAACTGGGAAGGCTTCACCAGTTTGTAACCCACCAGCAAGAGCACCGCCGCCAGGCAGGCAAAGGGGATGCTCCGCAGCAGGTCGGGGAGGAGCATGGCGGATACGACGATGAGCATGCCATGCACAATGGTGGAAAGGGAGCTGCGCCCTCCGGCCTGGATGTTGGCGGAACTGCGCACGATCACCTGGGTCACCGGCAGTCCGCCTAGCAGTCCGCTCACGATGTTCCCCGCGCCTTGTGCGACCAGTTCCCGGTTCGCCGGGGTGGTACGGTTGTACGGGTCCAGCTTGTCCGTGGCCTCCACGCACAGCAGCGTCTCGATGCTCGCCACCACGGCGATGGTGAACGCCACCTTCCACACCTTCCAGGAAAGAATGCCGTCGAACGCGGGCAGGTGCAGGTCGTTCATCCCATTGACCTCGGGTATCGCCACGAAATGGTCCGCACCGATCGCCAGCGCGGGCATGGTGCTGAAGAGCCGGGCAAGCACCGCACCCAAAAGGACCGCAAGCAAAGGCCCGGGGATCAACCTCAGGAAGGTGTTGGACCTCACCCAGGGCCGCTCCCACAGCAACATCACTCCCAGGCAGGCCAGCGTGATGATGATGGCACCGAGGTTAATGGCGTCCACCATGTAGAAGAGCTCGGACCAGGTCGTGTGGTGGTCCGGCTGTTCGAAGGTCATGTCACCCATGTAATCCGCATCATAGCCCACGGCATGGGGGATCTGCTTGAGCACGATGGTGATGCCGATGCCTGCGAGCATGCCCTTGATCACCGCGTTGGGGAAGTAGTAGGCGATGATACCCGCACGCAGCGCACCGAACACCAGCTGCAGCACTCCGGCAAGCACCACGGCAAGCAGAAAGGCTTCGTAACCGCCGAGGTCGGCGATGGCGGTGAGCACGATGGCCACCAGCCCGGCGGCCGGCCCGCTCACCCCCAAAGCGGAGCCACTGATGGCGCCTACCACGATGCCACCCACCGCACCAGCCACCAGACCGGAGATCAATGGGGCTCCAGAAGCCAGTGCGATGCCCAGGCACAGGGGCATGGCCACGAGGAAGACGACGACGGAGGCAGGCAGGTCCTGCTTCCAATGGGCGAAAGACACGATGGATCTCATCCGGGATCGGACTGGTAAGGTGGAAAGGGTGCCGGACAAGAGGGCCCAGCGGGGAGGTGCACCCTGAGGTGCAGGAGCAGGCAGCGCCTATGGCCAGGGTGGTGGGTGCGGGACCTCACCGTGCTGCACGTGCAACACCTGCGCTTCCCAGGTCGGTAGGATGGCCTTGAGGGCATCCGTGGCCGCTCGATGCTCGATCACCCCATGGCGGGGCGGGATCGCATGGCACGCCTCTTCCTCCTCGACCAGGGGAGGTGTGGTGCAACCTTGCTCCTCGCACAATGCCATCACCGACGTGGAACACGCCAGCAGCGGTGCAAGGAACAGGATGATGCACAGGGATGCAGCGAAGCCTCGCAATGCCAGCGGTCTTCGCCGGTCGCGCGCAGTGCAGCAGGTCGTGGAGCGCTTCATTCCCGCACCTAAGCTAGGGTCTTGCGGTGAGGTTCGCGCTGGCGCCTGTCCGGAGTGCGTCGACGAAGCCCTTAGTTCGCGCCATACGGGAACTCCAAGGACATGGCGGGGATGTCCACGTCGAACTCCCTGCCGTCCTGGGTGCGCACCATGCGGTAGGTCCCTTCCATGGTCCCGTAACCACTGCGCAGGTCGCACATGCTGCCATAGCTGAACTCCTCCCCAGGCGATAGGGTAGGTGTCTCCCCGACGACACCCGGTCCCTCGATCGACCGCTGGGCAGCCAGGCTGTCACGGATGATCCAATGACGGCTCTTCAGGCGAACGGTCTCCCTTCCCCGGTTCATGATGGTGATCCGGTAGCTGAAGATGAAGCGCCCGATCTTCGGGTCGCTGTGCGCCGCTTCATAACGGCATCGGGCGGTTACCTGGATGTCCTGCGTTACCGTGGTGGCCATGATGCGAAGTTCGGTGAAACACGTGGTCATCGCGGGTGCCCAACTTCCGGATCCGTCCGCACTCCGTTGGATCCACCCGTTCTCAGCACCCAAGGTCGTGCGCGACTTCAAGGTAGGGCCGGACCCCGGCCTCCATTCATGAACGGCCCACTGTGGAAACCATTGTCCCGCCACTTGCCTCGCGTTGGGAGCACCCGGTAATTTGCCGCCCCGATGAAAGGACCCTGTTGGCTCCACCTCCTGCTCGGCGCCGCGGCCTGCGTCGGTCTTCCAGATCCGGCGAACGCGCAGCTCTCGAACCCCGAAAGTGTGGAGTACGACCCGGTGGGCGACCGGTACTTCATCAGTAATACGGGGAGCGGGACCATCAAACAGCGCGATCAGGAGGGCACCATCGCGGACTTCGTAACGGTAGCACCGGCCCCGTATGGGCTGGAGATCATGGGTGATGTGCTGTATGTGTGCAGCGGCGGTGGGGTGAAGGGTTACGACCTCGCGGATGGCAGCCTGGTGTTCAACCGCAGCCTGGGCGGCACCTTCCTCAATGGCATTACCACGGATGGTCAGTACCTGTACGTGACCGACTTCGGCGCCGGGCGCATCTACAAGGTGGATCCTGTCGCCGATGGGCATTCGACCCTGGTGACCGATGCACAAGGCACACCGAACGGCATTGTACACCTGCCGGGGACGGATGAACTGCTCGTGGCCTATTGGGGGTCGAACGCCCCTGTGCGGTCCTTTCACCGGGATACCGGGATCAACCTCGCGACAGTGGCCACCACCCTGGCGAACATCGACGGCATCACCGTGGATTGCATGGGGCGCGTGCTGTTGGCGAGCTGGAGCCCCGATCGGATCACCGCCTTCGAATGGGGGATTCCTTCGCCCACCTTCACCGACCTGCTGGTGCCCGGTCTGAACAACCCTGCGGACATCGACTTCGACCTGCCCCACGGTCTTGTCTGCATCCCCAACACCGCGACGAATGAGGTCATTCTGGCTGCGGTACCCGACTGTGCGGTGTCCGTGCGTGAGGAACGCCGTTACACCACCCACGTCCATCCGAACCCGACCGATGGGCCGGTCCGTTTCGATCCGCCGTTGAAGTCCGCCGAACCTTTCCTGGTCATCGATGCGCGCGGCTGCATCCAGGCGATGGGCACCTTGCGGGCCAACGCCACGCTCGACCTGGGCGATCTGCCCGCTGGTCCGTATGTGATCATCTTCTCCCGCCTCGCCCAGCAGGTGCGGGTGATGAAGGAGTGAGGGTCAACCTTCGCTGCTCTCCGCGGCCTTCTTGATACGGCGGTAGCTGAAGACGCCCAGGATGTGGCGCCGCGCGAAACGCAGGTTCCCGTTATTGTTCACGAACTTGTTGTACACGTTCTGCGGTACGCCGAAGTACTCGTACTCACTGCCATCGCCGAAGATGAGGTGCAGCGTCATGGACTTGTAGCGCCAGTCGCTGATGACGCTGGTGGTGGCGGTGCGCTCGAACTCCTCCCTGTTCGCGGCATGCGTCTCGGGGTGGATGCTCACCAGGAAGTGATAGGCATCGATGATGTGCTTGCTGGTCTCCTCCGCCTCCGTGCGCTCCGCCTCTTCGGTGAACCGGTCCGGGTGGTGCTTCTTCATCAGCCCCTTGTACAGGGTATTGAGTTCCTTCAGGTCGGTCTTCGCCGTGGCGCTGAGCAACTTTCTGCTATCGAGGATCTTCTTCGTGGACATGAGTGCCGTTCAAGGGGCGGCAAAGGTCACGCTTTCCCGCCTTCCGGACACCTATCAAACGACCGGCTCGCTCACCTTGACCTCACTCCAGCGGTTCCAGTTGTACACCGACCCCTGGCCCTGGGCACGGGCGAAGACCATGGCATTGTGCAGGTCCGTGAAGAGCCGGCAACTGGAATAGCGTACCTGGCCATCCACCGGGTCGCGATGGCCGCTCACCACAGCGTCATGGTCCAGCGCATGCTGAAGCACCGTCTCCAAGTCCGGCGTTCCTTCACCCGGTATGGTATAGGCCACCACAAGGTCCGAGGTCACGTAGGAGTTGCCGCGCACATCGTAGCTGAAGCGTTGCTTTCGGCTGGCGATGGATCGAAGACGGTCCAGCAATAGGGTGAACGTGCGGTCGGACATGGATGCCAATTGGTCCGCCGAAGGTCTACCGCGTCCGGCATCCGATTCCAGGTGCGCTCGGCGAAGGATCAACAACCGATCGTCGTTTATTAGGAGATGCCTGTAGATGAGCGCACTACTTGCCACGATGGTCAGCGTTCACTGCCCCCGCACCGAATTCACGAAGCGCATCCCAACAAGACGGTCATACCGCTGCTGGCGGTCGGTGAGGTATACCAGGATCAGGTAGTCGTTCTCCGTCTGATAGTGCGAACCCTCGATCGTGGTAAGGTCCGGGGCTTTCATGCCGCTGGCCAAGGTGGCGTAGGTGAAATCGTAGAACCCCTGCTTCAGCAGCACGGTCGCCCGGTAGGCACGTTCTTCCGGCACCCAGGTCATGCGGTATTCCTTCCCGCACTGGAAGTCGCTCAGCCCGCCGTACACATATACATCCGCACCCAGCTGCTCCGGCATCGGTTGCACGAAATGGACCTTCACGTAATCCGCGCCGAGCGGGTCGCCGTCCACCAGGTCGTTGCGCACCAGGAACTTCCCGTTGATGTCGCGTTGGTTGTCATAGACCCGGATGTTGCGCTTCAATTCAGGCGTCAGGTACGCTTCATACAGGCCGTTCCCCGCATCGGTCGTGATCCGGTCGATGTTGCGCGTGGCCAGTCGGATGTTCTTCAGATCGAAGTTCCGGTATTCGTTCGCACCCATGAACGATGCCTGCTGCGGGTAGTCGTACACCAGTTCATGATCGCGTACGAACCGGGGCTGGAAACCCATACGGGCATCATCCCAACGCATGTTCTGCAGCACGGTCACCTGCACATCACCGAAGGGATCCGGTATGAACAGACCGGGATGCCGGATGGTGAAGTCGACCTGCTGGGCCACGTCCCGCAGGTCCACGTCGCGTGAGGCAGCGACGCGCGCGTCGATCACCACCTTCTGTTCGGCCACCAGGAAGCGCCGTGTGATCACCAGGTCGTCCGGGTCGCTGCCACGGTAGACCTTCAACAAGTAGTTCCCCGATCGTGTGAACCGCATCATGCCATTCGGAACCTCCAATTCGTAGTGGATGAAGGGTTGCAGGGTGTTATAGCTCAATTCGCCGGCGGGGACATAGTCGTTCTGCACCCCGTCGATGTACTGCCCGGGCATGAGTTCGCTGGGTTCCCACGAGGCATTGCAATGCACCACCGTGTAGCTCAGGTTCTCCACGTTCGGTTGCAGATCGTCGAAGCGGAGCACCAGCGGTTCCTGCGCGTCCAGTTCAGTGATCGGTGCGGCAAGTTCGAAGCCCCGCTTGAACAATTGGACCGTGTGCACCGTTGGGCTGTACACGTGGTCTTCGTATCGAAGGCGATCCTCCTGGTAATAGTCAACAGCGCCGGCTGCAACAGGAGCAGCGCTTCCGCAGCTTGTGGCCAGCAGAAGGGGAAGGAAGCCACTGATCAGGCAGGTACTGCGGCGGACGCACGCCAGGTGGAAGGAGGGGGAACGCAGGTCTTTCAACGGATCGGATCAACTTGGCGGTCCCGAAGTTACGTTCGCTCCATTCCCGATCCCATCGGCATGACCGTCCTCGCCCTGGTCCTTGGCATCCTCGTTCTCGTCGCTGCGTTCGTGCGCTGGCGCATGATCAAGCGCGACCATGCGCGCATCACGCTGACGGACGGCCGCTGCATCCGTGCGCCGCTGGGGTCGAACTTGTTCCGTGTGCTAAAGGACGCCGGGGTGGAGATCCCTTCGACCTGTGGAGGCCAGGGGTCCTGCGCCCAATGCAGGTGCCGGATCCTGCGCGGTGGCGGACGGATCACCGAACAGGAGCGGCCCTACTTCAGCCAAGCAGAGATCAGGCCTCGTTGGCGTTTGGCTTGTCAAGTGGTGGTAGCGGGTGACATGGCCCTGGAGGTCCCGGAGCCGTTGAGGCAAACAAGTACTGGCGGATCATGAAGCGGATGTTCTGGCTCTAGACATGACCAAGTCGTTCCGCATTAGACCCCCGCACAACCTGTCAAGTCGCAGTTTTTTGAACTGAAAGCGTGCGGCGATCTTTTAAGAAATATCCACGATCCATCCATCGCCTCGTTATTTCCGCTACATTCACCTTCATGAACGCGCGGCCTTTATCCTTCTCTTCCGCTTCGCTGCGCAGCGGCCAGTCGGCCAGTCGGCCATAATTCTTCAGGACGGCAAGTTCCGAACGTGTGGTGCTCAGTGCGCTGCTCACTTCGGCTCTTTATCAACTTCATGAACCGCTTCACCATGGAGCAACCAACCCCATTCCAGCCATAGGCGCGAGTTCATAGCTCGCGGGCATTGGATCATCTGATCCGCCCGGCCACTCCCGGCCGCCGCAAGGGAAGGCACGCTGGCGTGTAAAGAGCACCTGGCGTTGTATTTTCATACCAGAGGACCGGCCTCTGCCGGTCATCACGAACTTCACGCCATGCCAAGGCAGGTGACCACGCATCCCGAGCCGATCCGCATTTCGGCTGTGTTCGCCCTTCTGCTCATGGCCTGCCTTTGCTTCCTTGCCCTGCAGCGCTGCGAAGCGCAGAACCTGGTGCCCAATCCCAGTTTTGAGCTCACGGATACTTGTCCCAACACCTGTTGTTTCAATGTGGGCGATCGCCCGCTGTATTGGAACCGTTGGGACCAGAGCCCAGACTATTTCAATGCCTGTGCCGATACGATCAACGGTGTGGACACCTTGGTCGGTGTGCCCTGGAACGGTTTCACCTGGTAATACGCCCATGATGGAGATGCCTATGTGGGGATGGGGCTATACACCGTGGATGATCTTCGGGAGTTGGTCGGAGCTCCCTTGATCGAGCCGCTGGTGGTGGGGCAGACCTACTACGTGAGCTATTGGGTGAACCTGGCCACCGAGGGTTCTTATTGGACGACCCGCTGGGCCTGTAACAACCAAGGGGTGCTCTTCACGATGGAGGAGCATATCTGGAGCGAATGGCCCGGCTTCGAGCCCGAGTTCGCGCCACGCAACTATGCCCATGTGAACAACCCCACCATCATCACAGACACGGCGGATTATACCCTGGTGAGCGGCAGCTTCGTGGCCGACAGCGCCTACCGCTACATCGTGCTGGGCAACTTCTTCAGCGATGCTCTTACCGACACGGTCCATTTCACTCCGGGGCCGTCGGCTGCTGCCTATTACCTATACGATGCCATCTGTGTGTCGCCCACACTGGGGGAGTGCCCCATGGTTACGGGGATCCAAGAGGCGGGCCATGAAGGGGTCGCAGTGCGTGTCTTGTGCGGTGGGCAATGGTTGCAGGTGGATGGGGCAGAAGCGGGTAGCACCGCCTGGGTCTATGATGCAGGTGGGCGGGTGATGGAGCAATTCGCACTCAGCGGCCGTTCCACGCGATCCATTGGGCAATGGCCAATAGGGGTTTATCTGTTGCGTGTACAAGGGCGCACGGGAAGCGTATGGCAAGAGAAGTTCGTAGTGATGCGTTAAGTCCGGTTCCTCGTAGCACACGAGAACCATGAACACAAGAACAAAGGCATTTGCCCTTTTGCTGGGCGCATGCGGCGCGGTGAACGCGCAACTATGGAATACTGCGGGAAATACCATCAGTGGGGCCACCCAATACCTCGGTTGCGATGCGTTGAGCACGCAGCAGTTGCGGTTGAAGACGGTGGCGAACCTGCCCATTGATTTCCACACGGCCAATGTCTTCCGAGCTCGCATCAACCAGAAGGTCACCTACGGAACGTTGGGTAGTTTCTCCCTGATCCCAGCCGACGGGCTCACCCTGATCACACCGAGCGATCACTTCCTCGGCTCCAATCCGAAAGGACCGTTCAGTCGATCGCATTTGGCAGAGGGCGAAGGAGACAACGCCCAGCCCACGGGTTACCGACCCTGGCAACGCAACGGCATCACCTTCACCGGCAATGGGGACCAGGGCTATATCGGCCACAAGTACAACGGCGAAGAGAGTGACTCTAACCCCTCGCAGGCTGTTCACCCAAGCTTCTGCAGTGGTCTTCCGCCGGATGGTGGACCCTACGGGATGAACAACAAGGTGCGGCGGGAACTACGTTGTCCTTCGCGGTGTCGCTGTTGATATGATCCCGATCCGTAGCGCTGACAGATCTTCGAAACACGAATGATCATGCAAGTTGTAGAGATCCTTCCCCGCAATATTCCGTTCATCACCGTTCCCTGTTCCGCATTTGGTTCTGTACCATTCTCGATCTATATTGTACTCGCTGACGCGCACTATACAGCTGTTTGCTCCCCAGCTCGCGCGAGGCACTATAGGTACGAGGACAAGGCAAGCCTGGCAAAGCCATGGCAGGTAGGAGCGCAAATAGCACCCAAAGCCCCAACGGGAACTTCAGCCAGCTGAATGCGGCTGGCTTGGAGCACTTGGTGGCGGTATG
>Ga0116152_10002389_pt1 | contig 15305 bp, 15 predicted proteins | sample AD_UKC119_MetaG_FD_89894 | JGI IMG/M metagenome (GOLD analysis project Ga0116152, IMG submission 89894) | Active sludge microbial communities of municipal wastewater-treating anaerobic digesters from Hong Kong - AD_UKC119_MetaG | ecosystem: Engineered > Bioreactor > Anaerobic > Digestate... | reverse complement strand
CTACTTCATTTTCACGGATGGTACGGCGAATTCCTTCTTTTTTACCATTCAGGTAATTAATCTGAAGGGTGGTTTTGCCATTCTCATCATAAAAAGTCCAGGTGCTGTCCAGCTCAAAATTTTTGCGATTTCCTTCAGCCTTTAATGTACCGTTTTCCCAATAGGTTTTCCAATACCCATCAGGCTTTCCATCGCGCATAGTTCCTTCGCTTGATAGTTTACCGTTTGCAAAATAAAAGCTATTATATCCATTGGGATTGACAGCATTTTCCTGGGCTTTAATGAACAAAGCCAAAAGAAGGAACAAAATAGTAAAAGCAAATTTTCGCATTGTGTAAAGTTAAATATTTCATCTGGAACTAATCTGATTATTTAATCAGGTTAGCCGCTTTGCTAATTTCGAGCATCCTCAAAATCGGAAGCCTTGCTTTTTCAATTATTTCGCGGTTCAACAAAATTTCAGGCGTTTCATTTTGAAGACAATCGTACAACTTTTGTACCGTATTCATTTTCATAAAAGGACAATCATTGCATGAACAGGTTTCATCAGAAGGCACAACAATAAACTCCTTTTCAGGCGAATACTTTTGCATTTGGTGAATGATTCCTGTTTCAGTAGCCACAATATACCTTTGATTCTTATCACTTTTTGTAAACTCAAGCATGGCAGCAGTTGATCCTACAAAATCAGCCAATGCAAGCACAGGTCCTCTGCACTCGGGATGTGCAATAAGCCTGGCATCTGGATTCTCTATCTTAAGTTGAATCACTTTTTCATCACTCAGCTGATTATGCACATGGCAACTACCATCCCAAAGAACCATATTGCGGTTTAATTTGCTGTTGATATATGCTCCAAGATTTTTATCAGGCGCAAAAATCAGTTTTTCATCAGCAGCAAATGAGTTAACAATCATTTGAGCATTGCTGGATGTACAAATTACGTCTGACATGGTTTTAATGGCAGCAGAGCAATTTATATATGAAATCACCTTATGCCCCGGGTAGGCATCAATAAAGTCTCTGAAGGCAGCTGGAGGGCAACTGTCGGCCAATGAACATCCGGCTTGAAGATCGGGCAACAAAACTTTTTTGTCAGGACTGAGAATTTTTGCAGTTTCAGCCATAAAATGTACACCTGCAAATACGATAATATCAGCGTTGGTTTCCGAAGCTTTTTGTGATAATTGCAAACTATCGCCCACAAAATCGGCCAAATCCTGAATTTCGGGTACCTGATAATAATGTGCAAGTATTATCGCATTCTTTTCTTTTTGCAATCTTTTAATGCCTTCCAAAAGTTCAGCCTGTGCAGGCTCATTTTTTTTTGAAGTTATGAGGGTTTCCATCTTCCGGTTTTTATTAATAAAATATTATTTAAATAATCATTATTATTATTAGGGCTGTTAGTTGTGTTGGCAACTTGTTCAATTTTTTTCTTGTTTTTTTCACTATGAGCAGTTTGTTAAAAGTTTATGAACAATCAGAAAACAAGTGAGGTATTGGTTTTCAATTTATTGTGTCTTTATTAACAATTGGTTCATTAATGTTAATCAACTGTTCATTTGCATTGATAAACATCAAAAAAGTGGTTAATCAATTGTTGATTGTTTGTAATAAATACCGCTCAAATGTGAATATCAACAAGCGTACTGAAGTTTTTGACTGTTTCATGAAATGTTTTCAGAAAATTGTAACAAAATTAATCCACAATTAACAAAATAATGTTAACAAAATCTAAAAATCTGATAACGAAACAACTGTATCTTTATCAAGGATTTTGGCATTTCATAAGTCACTAATTTTAAAAGAACTTCGTTGAGAAGCCTGATTAAAGATTAATTTTGTCAAAAAAATTATTAACAATGTGGGATAAGTCGCAAACTTTGGCACTGGCAAGTGATCATGCCGGTTTTGAACTCAAACAATTTTTAATTAAAGTTTTAACATCTGAAGGTTTTTTACTTCACGATTTCGGAACATTCTCAACAGAAAGTGTTGATTATCCGGATTATGCACACAAACTTGGTAAAGCAGTCAATGAAAACGTCTATCAGCGTGGCATAGTGATATGCGGTAGCGGAAATGGCGTAAACATGGTTGTTAACAAATATCCCGGTGTAAGAGCTGCTCTTTGCTGGAACAGTGAACAGGCTGAGCTTACGCGGAGACACAACGATGCAAATATACTTTCCTTACCGGGACGTTTTATCGATTTTGATGATGCAATTAAAGCGGTGAAACTTTTTCTGTATACTGACTTTGAAGGAGGAAGACACCAGTTGAGAGTGGATAAAATATCGAACCTGCTATAATGAAGGCATGACTGAAATTTATAATAAGTTTAAGAAAGACGCTGAATCAAAAGCACTGAATACTGAGCATAGAAAAAAAATTGCCTTCAATATCAGTCGTTATGATGATGCTGTTAAACGAGGTAAGCTCCAGTTTGCAAATCTGGAATTGGCCCGGCAACGTGCTGCTCACCTGAAGTATAAGGTTATTAATGATCTGGATAAATATCTGATAGAATTTGAAAGTAATTTTGAAAAAAATGGCGGGAAAGTAATTTGGGCGCTTGATTGTAATGAGGCTCTTAAAGAAATAGGAGAAATTGTTAAAAAACATGAAGCTGTTTCTGTTGTAAAATCCAAATCAATGGTTTCAGAAGAGCTTGATTTAAATAATTTTCTTGAAAGTATTGGTGTTGAATCACTTGAAACAGACCTTGGCGAGTATATTGTACAACTGGCAGGTGAACATCCGTATCACATTGTAACTCCTGCGATGCATAAATCGAAGGAAGATGTAGCTAAATTATTTCAGGAAAAATTCGGATTGAAGCCCAATAGTACACCACAGGAAATTACTGCTTTTGTCAGAAATAAATTGAGGACAAAGTTTTTTAATGCTGATATCGGGATTACAGGAGCTAATTTTATTTTGGCCGATACTGGTTCTGTTTGCTTAACCGAAAATGAAGGAAATGGTCTGCTGAGTGTAAGTTTTCCAAAAGTTCATATTGTCATTGTCGGTATTGAAAAAGTAATTCCATCAATTAAAAATCTGAATCTTTTCTGGCCTTTATTGGCAACGCACGGTACAGGTCAAAATATTTCTGCCTACAATAGTATTCTGAGCGGTCCGCGTAAAGAGGGTGAATCTGACGGACCTGAAGAAATGTATGTGATTTTACTTGATAATGGACGGTCGGAAGTATTGGCACAAAAACACCAGCGCCGTGCTTTAAGTTGTATACGTTGTGGTGCTTGTCTCAATACTTGTCCTGTTTACAAAACTATTGGAGGTCATGCATATGGAACCACTTATACGGGTCCAATTGGCTCAGTTATTTCTCCATGGTTAAAAGGGTTGAATGATTATAAACATCTCAGTTTCTCTTCTTCGTTGTGTGGCAGTTGTACTGAAGTTTGTCCTGTTAAGATTAACCTGCATGAATTATTGCTTTTTAACCGACGTGATAGTGTTAAGGCTGGTTATTATACTGTATTTGAGCGTTTATCCATGATCGGCTGGAAAAATATAATGCTTAACCGGAAGTGGATGGATACCGGCAGCGCAAGTTTGAAAAATACGTTGTTAAATGTTGCTTTTGCTAAATCATGGGGACCAAGAAGAAAATTACCTCAGATAAGTGAACGTAATTTTAAACAGTTGTGGGAAGAGCGAAGAGAAGGAAAAATTAAGTGATTTTATGCAATTAATGATTAAGACCTGTGAATACTTACAGGCCTTATTTGTTTAATCAAAAATGAGTCAGTATTTGTGTGGTAAAAGGCTTTTAATTAGAATTTTCCGATGGTTTGTCTGATTTCAGCTGTATAACTTCCTCCAAAAAGAATAGCATGTACCAGTAAAGGATAAAGTTGAAAAATAGATGTTCGATTTTTCCATCCGGGCTCTAAAGGGAAAAAAGCATTGTATGATTCATAAAAATCAGCTGAAAACCCACCGAATAACCTGGTCATAGCTATATCCATTTCACGATGACCAAAATATACAGCTGGGTCAAAAATGCAGGGCAAACCTTGTTTTCCTGTTAAATAATTACCGCTCCATAAATCTCCATGCAACAGGGCTGGTTTTTCCAGCGGTATGATTTCTGGCAGGTAATTAAATAAACTGTGAAATTTTCTTGAATCGGTCATATTTAATTTCCCCTGATCAACCGCAATTTTCAGCAAAGGAAGCAATCTTTCATTTATCATGAAATCAAGCCATGTACCGTGTTGATTGTTTGATTGTGAAATAGTTCCGATATAATTATGGTGGTCTAGTCCAAATGTTTCGGACGAATGTGTATGCAAAGCGGCAAGTTGTTGGCCAAAAATGGCATAAAAATCCTGTAGAGGTTTGCCACTTTCTACAAATTCTTCCAGAATAAAAGTAAACCTTCCGGTTTCTGTTGTAAGGAAAACATGTGGAACATCAATGCATAAAGTCTTTTTTAAAATATCAAGTCCTTTTGCTTCAGCGGAAAACATGTTTGGATACCGGCCCGCTATATTATATTTCAGAAAGTACTTTCCTGAGGGGGTCAGGATACTAAAAGCCTCATGAATTGAACCACCCGATAATGGATTTACTTCAATAATTCTAGAACCTGTAGAAATTTCAGCAGACAACCATTTTTCAATAAATTGTTTGATTTCATCAGGAAACATAAATTCAAATCAGAAGGTAAAAGAGCGGTCGGATGAAATGCCTTTTCTGAAAAGTCTTTCAAAGATGAGTAGCAAGGTTAATGCAATAAAAATAATAAACACTGAAGATGAGCTTTTTACAAAAGACAACACTTTGCTGAATCCATCAAAAATACCCAGGCTTGCATTTAGCAAATCGCGCAGTTGTTCAGGGGTTGAAAGAAAACTAATTTTTAGAAACGGCCATTGTGCAAACAGCATGAAAACAGCCAGCAATACAGTTACTCCAATGGCAATATAAGCCCATAGCATCTGTCGGCGGTATTCAGGAGTGTATTCAAAGGGTTCAACCCCTGAATATATTTGTTGCATAATACCTGCATTGAAACCTTCAGGTGCTTTCTCCAACGGAAGGTTTCCTATCAGATCAAAAAGCAGTTTGTCATTCAGGTCTTCGATATGGTTATCAGATTTCATGGCTACAAAATTAGTAAACAAAATTAAGACAGCATGGGCTGCATATTCGATTGCATTTGCATGTAAAGTTTCTTTCTGATTCTGTGAAGTTTAACTTTTACATTCGTGTCAGAGAGTCCGGTAATGGAAGCAATTTCTTCAATGCTTTGATGGTTGTGATAGAACAAATTTATCAGCAATTGTTCATCAGAAGCAAGTGTTTTAATAGCGATTTGAAGCATTCTTGACTGCTCTTCTTCATTCAGTTGACCGATATTTTCTTTTATTTCATCGGTACTGTAGTTTTCAATCATTTTATCGTCAATGGCCGTGGTGGTCAGTTGTTTCTTTCGGGTTCTTGAAATTGCTGTATTGTAGGCAATTCTGAACAGCCAGGTAGTAAATTTGGCCTCCCGTTTAAATGAAGGTAATGCATGAAAAGCTTTAAGAAAGGTATCCTGAGCGGCTTCTTCAGCTTCTTCACGGTTACGTATTATTTTTATTACAACAGTATAAACCAGGTCTTTATACCGGTCAACAATCAAGGAGTATGCGCCCGTATTTCCATCGAGCACCTGCTGTATTAAATGATTATCGTCCGGTTGATTCATTTGTTGGTTAGACGTCAGGTTTATGTATGGGTTACAATAATGGCATTAAGAACTTAAAAATAATCGCCTCATGCTAAATTACAGCAGATTAGATTAAATTCAAAGTATAATTGTAACCTCTTATTTATGGTAGCGTCAAAAAGGCAGCGAACACAAAGAACAACCTTAAAATTTTATAATTATGAATGAGTTCCTGATTCCAGCTACCATTTTTGCAACTATTTATGGTATTGTTTATCTGCTTATCCGCAGAAAAGAGAGAATGGCACTTTTAGATCGTGGCCTTGATCCTACTTCTTTTGAGAAAAAATCAAACGATTTTTCATCTCTAAAGTATGGTTTGCTTTTTACCGGCGTGGGTTTAGGATTATTGCTGGCAAATATTCTGGTTTCTACCGGGGCAATGGAACGAGAAGCCGCTTATTTTTCACTGGTTTCCCTTTTCGGAGGTATTGCTTTGATTCTTGATTATATTCTTGAAATCAGAATAAGCAAAAATCAGAAAGCAAAAGAAATATCTGAAGAAGCCGATTTAAAATAATGGCCTTAAAAGCGATAAGATTCAATGACGTTGTATTGCGGGCCTTCACGCTGTAAAATGCTCTCATACAAATCAAATCCTTCAATCGCCTGTTTTTGAAGGTTAAGGTCTCTGAAACAATCCATCAGTTGCTGAAAATGATTTTTGTCCCTTATCTCTCTGATTCTTCCAACGGTGAGATGAGGGACAAAATTTTGCCGGTCGCCCAGTATGCCAACCTCTTCAAGTTGAAATGAAACCTGTTTTACCAGCTTCATCAGCATGGGATTTTCATCAATTCCAAACCAAATAACTTTGGGATTGTATCGACTTCCGAAAATACCTGTTTTTGCAATTTGAAGTTCAAAAGGTGATATGCCCTCGCAGGCTTTTGACAGTGCTTCCTGAAGTGCAGGAATTTCATCGGGGATAGTTTCGCCAATGAATTTCAGGGTTATATGCACATTCTGAATATCAACCCACTTAATAATGTTGTGATCCAGTGCCTGTTTAAGGTGAGTATAGGTATCTGTAAACTGCTCGTCAGGATAGAACCTTATGGCAGCAAACAAACGCTTGTTATCCATTGTATGCTATTTTTTGCGCTGCAAAGATGCGAAGAAATGAAAAATAATTGTTTGAAATCAGGAAATTTTTATACTTTTGCAATCCCGATTCTGGCAAATGTAGCTGTTTCGTGAACTGGGGCGTTAGCTCAGTTGGCTAGAGCGTTAGACTGGCAGTCTAAAGGTCAGGGGTTCGACTCCCCTACGCTCCACAAATCCCTGTAAACCTGTAGTTTACGGGGATTTTTTATTATTGGCTTTTACTATCTGTGTGGTTAAAAAAAGGTCTGTAAACACCTGTTTACAGACCTTTTTTTCATGTGTAGTATTTAAAAAAGACTTTGTAATGCCAATTATAACTGGCATGTATTTAATTGTTTACAAAATCTTTGGGATTGACGGATTACTGTTTTTTTTCAGTTTCGTCGTCATTTTTTCCCATTTCATCCTTAAAATCGCGGATACCTTTACCCAATCCTTTCATTAGTTCAGGTATTTTTTTACCTCCAAAGAGGAGTAAAACGATTACTAGGATAATTATAATCTGCCAGGGTCCTACAATACCCAGAATGATGCCTGATATCATGTGATTTGTTTTTATTGAATACAAAGTTAGTAATTACATGAAAGCAATTCAGGATTTGGTTTCTTTATTTTGATTTCAAAATCCAGGATTCGGGATTTTGAATATTCTTTCCTTCCCAAAGTTCAAAATGAAGTTTCGTTTTGCCGTTTTCATCACTTTGAATAACACCTATTTTTTGCTTTGTCTTTACTTTATCTCCTTTTTTTACAAATAGTTGACCAAGGTTTGAATAAACCGTTAAAAACTCACCATGCCTTACAATTACAACGTTATTGTAGTTGGGAAGCGTCATGGTGGAGGTTACTTCTCCGTCAAAAACCGACCTGGCTGTTTCACCTGCAGATGTAGAGATATCAATGCCATTATTCCTTGTTTTTATTCCTTTTAAAACCGGATGTGGATGCTCTCCAAAGGTTGAAGAAATAATACCTTTCTCTGTTGGCCATGGCAAACGGCCTTTATTACCGGTAAAACTTGAAGTAAGTTGTATTTCTGATGGTGTTAAACCGAATTTGTTTTCAGGTGCAGGTTTAACTCCCGCTTTTTTAGCTGCTTCGCTTGCTTTTCTTATCTCTTCGGCTATCAGGTCTTCTATGGCTTTCTGTAATTTGCGCGCTGCTTTTTCACTTTCTCTGAGCTTTTTAAGCAAATCTTTCTCTTTTTGCGATAGATTTTTGACTGTGCGATCCTGATCATTTTTTTCAACCGTTAATTTCTTCTTTTCGCTTTCTTCCATTTGTTTTAGCGAAAGTTTATCGTTTTTCTGCTTTTCAAGTAAGGTTATTTTCTGATTTAGGATAAGCTGGTTTTCTTTAATTATTCTTACCTGATTTTGGCGGTAACTGCTGTATTGCTGAAAATATTTCAGGCGTTGATAGGCCTGATTGAAATCATCAGCGGCAAAAATAAACATCAATCTGGAGTAAGCATTCCGGTTTTTGCTGGCATAGTAAATCATGCGGGCATATTCCCCTTTTAACCGCTTGATGGTTTGCGTTAAATGAGCAATGGTATCGTTGGTTTGGTTTATCTGATTTTCCAGATTGTTTATTTCATTGCTGATGACAGAAATTAATTCTTGTCGCTTACTTATCTGCTTATTAAGTAATACCAACTGATTTAAAGATGCCTGCTTGCTTTTTTTTGTTTCTGAGATAAGTTTGTTGGTGTAATTGATTTCCTCTTCAATTTTGGCTTTTTTCTGCTGCAGCTGGGCTTTACTGTTTTGAGCTGCAGCATTTGGCGAAACAAGCATCCCAAGAATAGCAATAGCAATACAAGACAAAAGTTTGATTAAACTATGTAATCTGAAACTGTGGTTTGTCATTTTATTTTTTCTTAGAACTTGTCTACTCTGGTGTACTTTTCAGGAATTCGGAAAGGAAACTGAAGACTATCGGTAATGTTAATTTTACTGTAATCGACTTTGATAATATTCTTGTTTTCAGATGTTTCTAAATCAAAAAGAAGATTAACAGGAACAAGCTGATTACCAATACTTTCATATTGATATCGACCTTCTAGTTTTCGTCCTTCCTGCGTGAGTTCGCGAATCATAACCCGGTTTATTTTAAAGGTTTCAGGACTCAGCCATATATTTTGTAACGGGATATTAATTTCCTGATTGTTACGCACATATTTCTTAAGTTTTCTCCGGTTGGTGGTTACAAGTTTATATTCCTGATTATCAATTTGGGCTTTAAACGAAGTATTTTCGTAAAATGAGAAGTCGTTTCCGGTAAGAAATGACTGAAGCATATCAAAATCGAGCGTGCTGTTAATCAATGTATTAATGTAATTAAAGTCGCTGATAAAATAGTTATTATTGATTCGGTTCATATATTTTACCGAATCATTCGTAATGAGCAGCCTGGCCATTTCAATGCCTAAAACAGGAGAAATAGATATCCAGATAAGGCTGTCTTTATAAATTCTGATTTGTCCGCTGAACGAAGTTTCATTTTTATTCTGATAGAAAGATGTGGCAAACCGCGATGAAAAGAAAGTATACTTTAATTCATTTGATTTGAGATTATCAAACAGGTAATCAGCGCCTTGTTCCTTTAACGGTTCTTTTATTGTCTTGCGCACTGAACTGCATGATGCAAGCGATAGGGCAAAAACTGAAAGGAGTATAAATTTCAATACCTTAACTCCTGTAAGTGGTTTATTCATAGAGTTTTCCGTCTTTAATTTTTGATTCAAGTAATGTGGATCCTTCGCCTGTTTCCTGTGCTTTTTTCCACCAAATAATGGCATCAGATATCCGGTTCAGGCGGAATAGAATATCTCCGTAATGTTCATACTCCACTCCGCCACTTTTTTCATTTAGCTGAAGTGCTTTTTCAATGTATATCAGCGCCTGATTATAGTTGCCCTGTTTGAAAAATACCCAGGCATAAGTATCCAAAAATGTGGCATTATCCGGACTTAATTCATTGGCCCTTTTTGCCATTTTTGCTGCTTTTTCAAGGTCCTTGCCCTGAATTGACAAATAATATGCATAGTTATTGAGTACTGATGCATTATCAGGATTGAATTTTAAGGCTGACTCATAAGCGGCAAAAGACTCATTATCTTTTTCCAGTGCATGCCAGTTATCTCCAATCATGCTATAAAAATCAGACGAAAGTGCATTATTGTTTACAATGAATTTTACTCCGGTTGTTAATGATTGAATGGCTTTTTCATAATTTTTAAGCAGATAGTGTGCAATTCCGTTGAAGTAGTAAGGCATTGGTTGTACAGGAAACAAATCAATGGCAGTGCTGCTTTCCTGCGCCAGCTGGGAATAATTTTCGAGATAAGCATTTATTCTTAAAATATTTTCCCACACCTGATACTTTCCGGGGTCAAGCGTATTCACCTTTTTGAACAAGTCAAGTGCTTCTTCAAACTTTTCACTCATCAGCAGAAGTTCACCTCTTAAAATCAGTGCACGTGGTTCATTGGGATGCATTTCAACCAGAATACCCGACAATTCATTGATTTCATCTTCCAAACCAGCATATTCTTTAATTTGAGAATAATAGGTCATCATGATTTGTACTTTGGCATCAGCGTCGAGATATGGATTGTAGAAACCGGCTTTTAAATAGGCGGTGGCTTTTTGCAGTTCGCCTTGCTGTCGGTAAAAATCAGCAAGTGAAATATTGATATAGGGGTTTTCGGGGTCAACTTTTAAGATTTGTTCGTAAGTTAATAACGCCTTTTCTTTCATCCCCTGCAGCATATAAAATTCAGCCAGCATGGATAATATGCGGCTGTCATATGCATTGGCATCAGCTAATTTTTCAAGTTCTTCAAGCGCCTTTTTATCTTTACCTGTGGCAAGATAAATCTGATGTTTGCGCATGGACAGTTCTTCATTTATTCCTGATTTGGCTTCTAATTCATTATAAATTTTGAGGGCCTCCTGGGGTTTATCAAGTTGTAACCATATATTGGCAAGATCCATGGCGTACGATTTATTATCAGGATCGGCCTGTCTCAGATGTTCATATACTTTTATGGCATCATCAGGCTGGTTGTTATTGGCATAAAGACTGGCCAACGAAAGGCTGTACCATGTGTTGGCCGGGGCAAGTTCATAAGCTTTTTGGGCCGATAAAATGGATTTTTCAATTTCCTTTTGGTCAAAGTAAAGCATCGATAATTCGTACCAGGCTGCATCGTTTGCAGGGTCTTCTTCAGTGCATTGGGTAAAAAGAAGGATGGCTTTATCTATGTTGTCGGTGATTTTTGCTTTATTGGCCTCGAAAAACAATGCATTGGCTTTTTGTTTTTCCCTGAACATGCGAGTTTCTTCTTTTCCAATGACTGTTTCTCCTGAATCAGGAATTTCCTGAGCCAATAGATGTATTGGTATACAAAATGAAAGGAAAAATATGATTTGAACCGGTAATTTCATTAAAGGCAGATTTAGTTAATCTTTGAGAATTTTATCTGAATTATTTTTCAGAAAACAATGAATTACAGTGAATGCTACTTTTGTCCGGTATGACCAAATCCACCGGCCCCCCGTTCAGATTGGTTAAGCTCGGATACCTGTACCCATGTAGCTTTGGTGTGCTGCGCAATAATCATTTGTGCTATACGGTCGCCATTGTTTATGGTGAAAGGCTCCGAAGAGAGGTTTACAAGTATCACTTTAATTTCACCCCTGTAATCTGCGTCAATCGTTCCCGGCGAATTTAGAACTGTTATTCCCGATTTGGCAGCCAGTCCGCTGCGTGGTCTGATTTGAGCCTCATAGCCATTGGGAAGCTCTATAAATAATCCGGTAGGTATCAGCGTCCTCTCCAGTGATTTAATGGTAATGGGTTCGGAAAGGCAAGCTCTTATATCCATTCCGGCTGACGCTATGGTTTCGTAAGCAGGCAATGGATGAGATGAGTTATTTACAATGTTGATTTCCATAAATTCTTCAAAAATTAAATGAGCAGAAAAAATTCAGCAACAAAATTACTCATTATAAGGATTTGGCCGTCAGGCTTTCCTGATAACTGATAAAAACCGTTGTTTTTCAACACGGAAAATGTACATGATAAAGCCAGCCATCAGCAGGGTATTAATGGCATATTTTAGCCATGGATTCTGATTTGAAAGCATAACTGAAGCTACGAAAATAAGCGTGGCTATCAGGCTGTAAATGGCGGCCCTGGAGAGATGATAATCTACAGGATAATACTTTTGTCCAATAACGTATGAAAGTGCCATCATTGAGGCGTAACAGGCCAATGTGGCCCATGCTGCTCCCATGTAACCCATTGAAGGAATCAGTATAAAATTGAGGATGATTGTAATGCCTGCCCCCGCCAGTGAAATTAAGGCGCCCGTTTTAGTGTGGTCAGTTAGTTTAAACCAAACGCTCAGATTGTAAAAAATTCCTAAGCATAAGTTTGCAGCCAGTAGTATAGGAATTACTCCTGCTCCTTCTCTGAAATCCTTTCCAATAAAACGGATGACTATGTCTATGTATAGCATTATCCCCAAAAAGATGAGAAGACACACAATAATGAAGTAATGCATCATATCTGCATAGGTTTTTTTGGCATCTTTCTGGCCTGCCTGGTCGAAGAAGAAAGGTTCGGCTGCATACCGGTACGTCTGGATAAATAAAGTCATTAATATTGACACTTTATAGCATGCGCCGTAAATACCAAGTTGGGCCATGGCATCTACATGGGAAGGAAGCAGATATTTGAGAATCACTCGGTCAAAAGTTTCATTCACAATTCCTGCCATACCAAAAATCAATAAGGGCCAGCTGTATTTCAGCATCCTTTTTAACAGATTAAAATCGATTTTGAAGTTGATTCGAATAATTTCGGGAAGCAACATCGCAAATGTCAATACACTGGCAATGAGATTTGAAATAAAAATATATCCAACACCAATTGCCGGATTGTAAATTGTTTCAATAGCAGATGAAATGGAACTATTGGGAAAATGAGTCATTAAATAAGGGCAAAGAAGTATGAAAAACAGGTTAAAGCCTATATTGGCAGCAATGTTTACAATTTTTATAAATGCAAATCTAAGAGGCTTGTTTTTCAGCCTGAGGTTGGCATAAGGTATTGTGCTTATTGCGTCAGTCGCCAAAACCAAAGCAAACCACCGGATGTATTCCGTATGTTCACTGTAGCCCATCCTGAAGGAAATGGAAGGAGCGAATGCAAATGCCAGTATGAGAAAAAGTACCGAGGAGACAATTAGTGAAATGAGGGCAGTACTAAAAACATGAGACTTGTTTTGTTCACTTGATGAAAATCTGAAAAAAGCAGTTTCCATTCCGTAAGTCAAAATCACAAATAAAAAAGCCACATAAGCGTAGAATTCAGTAACAACGCCGTATTCAGAAGTAATGAAAGCTCTGGTATAAAGGGGAACAAGCAAATAGTTCAGCAATCTGCCAATGATGGTAGGAAGACCATAAACTGCTGTTTGGCCGGCAAGCTTTTTAAGTGGGTTCAATGTTTATAATAGCTTTAAGTTTCAATTCAGTCTTTGCAAACGGGTAAAATTATTGTAAATGTTGTCCCCTTGTTTTTTTCAGAAACAAAAGAGATTTTACCGTTGGCTGAATCTATTATGTTTTTTACCATGGCTAGCCCCAGACCCATACCTCCGGATTTGGTGGTAAAATTAGGCGAAAAAATCTTTGACTTTTCCTCCTCTCCTATTCCAATACCATTATCGGTAATCTCAATTTTGTGCCATTGGGGCATTGGTTCGAGTTTAATTGTTATTAAACCTGTTTTATCAGGTGGTATAGATTGAACTGAATTGTTGAGAAGATTGATAAAAACACGTGATAATTGTTTTTCATCAGCAAATACGAAACATTCCTTTTCCGGAATAGTAAAACTGAAATTAATGTCAGGATGTTGATTGAATAAACTCAGAGTGCTCCTGATTATGGTTGTTATCTCTGTTTTTTTGTTAACAGGTTGAGGCAATTTGGCAAAATCAGAAAAAGCTGTGGCAATGGAAGCAAGTGAGTCAATCTGGGTTACCAGGGTTTGGGTTGTTTTGTCAAGCCGGGTTTCCCAATCAGGGGCATGTTCCTGATAGGCTTTGCGCAGATGCTGAATGCTTAATTTCATGGGTGTGAGCGGATTTTTGATCTCATGGGCAACCTGTCTGGCCATTTCCCTCCAGGCGCTTTCACGTTCCGACCTGGCAAGTTTTTCGGCGCTTTCTTCCAGTTTATCTACCATCAGGTTATATTCATGCACAAGGTCTCCTAATTCGTCTTTTCGGGAATATATTATTTTTTCATTGGCTCTGTTCAGATTCAGACTCGAAAACCGGTTGCGTATCATTTGTAATGGCCTGGTCAGAAAATTACCAACTAAAAGTGAGATAAATACAGCCAATGCTGTCAGAAGAACGAATATGTTTAAAAAAGCGAGCAAAAAAGATGAAATTTCCTGGCGCAACTCTTGTTCCCTGGCAAAATAAGGGAGATTTATATAGGCAATGATTTTGTTCTGATTGTTGCGAAAAGGAAGGTAAGCTGATAGATAATTATAGTTGCCGATTTGTTCGTTGGCAATAAACAGTGTACGTTTCTCAAGAACCAGCTGCTGGTAAGCTGCCGTGGTCATTCTTCCTGATTTCAGTCCTTCGTCAAATATCTGAGGCCTTGATGAAGCCATGAGTTGGCCGTTTTTATCATAAAGGTTAATATCGCTGAAAAAAACCATTGAAAACTTGGTGAGTAATTCTTCAAGATAAGGCTGTTGTGTATGGTCTAAGAAGTCGAATGATGACAATTTATTTTCTATTTCAATTAGTACTGAATGCGCTTTTTCACTGAGCATATCTTTATTTTTCTTGGCATTCAGGCTTTTAATGTTATATATGGTTGAAATTCCTACAGAAATGGAAGAAAACAATATTAGGGAAACAAGCATAATTTGAAGACGGGTTTTCAAATCCAGGTTTCTCCTGCTTTTAATCCTGCCAAGTCCTGCTAAACCTGTTGCAATCAATAACAAAATGATGTGAAAAATAAACTGATAGGTGAAAGGAGCTAGTTTATCCGTTATTGTATCTGATTTACAACTGATGATTATGGAAGTATCTCTGTTTATTTTATGAAACAAGTGGTTGTAGCCATTATTATCATAAAAATAAAAATCGCTTTTTCGAAAAATATCCCCCGATTCATTGTTACTGTATGTATATTCTCCGACGTTTTTGACCAATTCGTTTTTAAAATAGATGGCATATGAATACCCTGAAATGTCGTTTAAATTTGTTAATGATTTGTCGAGTAAAAGTTCGGGATAACCCAGGCCTTTGGGAACATATTTCCTGTTTAATTCTATAATCAGATGTGCTTTTTCTGAGTGTAATGCATTACTTCCGAAAGCTATATTGGCTATATAGCTG
>Ga0116152_10002388_pt1 | contig 15305 bp, 11 predicted proteins | sample AD_UKC119_MetaG_FD_89894 | JGI IMG/M metagenome (GOLD analysis project Ga0116152, IMG submission 89894) | Active sludge microbial communities of municipal wastewater-treating anaerobic digesters from Hong Kong - AD_UKC119_MetaG | ecosystem: Engineered > Bioreactor > Anaerobic > Digestate... | reverse complement strand
CTGATTCCCGGAAACCCGTAGTACGTACATGCCCGATGGGAGATTTTCGACATTAGCGGTGAATTTATACCAGCCGGGAGCAAAATTTCCTGCCCCAATATCCATAAGTTTTTTCCCGGAAATGTTGTAAAGGCTTATTTGTAGGTTGTCAAGGGTGTGAACATTGATGAATATTTTGCAGTTGTCCGATACGGGGTTTGGCATAACAGGCATAAGTGTGAATTTTTGGGAAATTTCGTTTGTTTCGCTTATTCCCATTGTACGATTATCGTCGGCTTGAAGCCATGCCGTGTAAAACAGCTCTGCCAGCGAGTGCGATGCGTTACTAAAAAGCATTAGGGTAAAATCCTTTGTTTTGTTCCATAGTGCGTCTTCGTACTCGGCGGAACTGTAGTCGGACGAAATATTTTTGGCATAGTTGTCGGCAATAAGTACGGAGTCAACATATTTATTGTTAGCGTAAATGTAATCCAAAACATACTGAGGAACATCAGCAATTCTGGAAACCGAACTGCCGGAGTAATTCCATAGGTCGCTTTCGTGCCCGTTAACCATGGTGCTTTCGTAGCGTGAGTGAATTCCGTAATTATCAGTAAGTTGTCCGTCGTAGTTTTTAGTTAAATGCAGGGGCATGTGGCCATCGCCAACGTAATGTCCCAAATCGGAAGCAAAATACTTAGCCTTATCCCAATTTTCAACGGTTAATGCGCGAACAAGAGAATCGTAAGTTGCCATTGTTGCCCAAGGAAGGATACCCCAATTATAAACATTCGACGAACCGTGGGCTGCAATTGCCTCGTTTAAAGTTTTGGGAATGTAACCATAGGTTACAAATTCGTAATAGTAATCTATATCGATATAATGTTTTGGGCTTTCGCTCGGATCTTCGCTTTTTCGTCTGTCGGCATCGGAGGCATGATCGGCAATATAACTTGCCCATGTAACAAAAAATTCCATGTCGGATGTATATGAAAGCGATGCGTTGGTGCTAATAATGTAGTGTCCTGTTCGTCCCCAACTCGATAGCAAAATTATTGCTAAACAACCAATAGTAAATAGTATTCCTTTTTTCATTTTCCAAAATGATTTTATGCAATTTTAGTTGATTTTTTTACTTTTTACTTTGATATTAAAAAAGAAAAAGGTTTAATTAACTTTATTTAGAAAAAGTTATAATGCTATACGATTTTATATGGCAAAATGTTCGTTATTCAATATTTATTATATAAATCCGTTATACGCATAACTAACATTGGGTTAATACTGCCTTTGTTTAAACCTTTTTTAACATATTTAGTCGTTATTATACAGCCTATTGGTTTTACCTTAGCAAGATAGACTTTTTGCTATGAGAACTAGTTTACTTGGGCAGTGTTGTAATTATGCAAGGTTTAGGGGCAAGTGTAAAAAGCGGGGAGGATACGGAATTCATTCGCCTTTTTTATACTCGCTGTATGTTGAGGTTATTGAACCAAGCAGGCACGAACCGATCTTTGAAAAAGCCGAAAAGTATCGAAAGGAAATGATTAACTGTGGCTTGTCCGTGTTTATTCGTCATTTGGGCGAAACAATACAAAATGGTTATTCGGGACAAGAAATTAAGTTAGCATATGTAGCTCGGCATGTTGCGGTTCCTATGCATTTGGGGAGGCTTCTTTACCGTTTAGTGTCGCACGTTAAACCGGCTACTGTTTTGGAGTTGGGCACTTCCGTAGGCATAAGTTCCATATATATGGCCTTGGCTGATAGTAATGCCCAAATTCATACCATTGAGGGAAACGAAACGATTTTAGATCTTGCAAGCAATCGTTTTAGACAGTTGGGGTTGAATAATATAAAAACGTATTCGGGTGAATTTGACGTTACGTTACCTAAGTTACTAAGTAAATTGCAGACTATCGATTTTGTATTTATCGACGGAGATCATAAGGGAGATTCATTACTTAGGTATATACAGTTGATTCAGCCTAAACTTACTAAAGATTCTGTTGTTGTAATCGATGATATTCGTTGGAGCAGGGACATGGAAAGGGCATGGAATAAAATTCGAAGTAGTAACGATGTAACACTTTCGCTCGATCTTTTTCGGTGTGGTGTGCTGTTTTTCCGAGAAGGAATTGTTAAACAGCATTTTTACTTAAGATATGGACCTTTTTGAAATATTGTTATAACTTAACCTAAAATCTGTAAAAAGAATATGAGCGAAAAGGAATTAATACAAATACAAGATATAAAGAAATTTTATCAGGTTGGAACCGTGGTGGTGAAAGCGCTTAAAGGGGTCAACCTGAGCATTCAAAAGAATGAGTACGTTGCCATTATGGGCCCTTCGGGTTCTGGGAAATCTACTCTTATGAATATTTTGGGATGCTTGGATACGCCTACCGATGGCGCGTATATTTTAAATGGAACCGATGTAAGCAAACTTTCCGACGATGATTTGGCGGAAATTAGAAACAGGGAAATTGGATTTGTATTTCAAACATTTAACTTACTGCCCCGTTATTCGGCATTGGACAATGTTGTACTGCCGCTTATTTACGCCGGAGTGCCAAAACACGAACGTGTGGAAAGGGCAACATTAGCATTGGAAAACGTGGGTTTAGGTGATAGAATGGAGCATAAGCCAAACGAGCTTTCCGGGGGACAACGTCAACGTGTTGCGGTTGCCAGAGCTTTGGTAAATAGGCCTTCGATTATTTTGGCCGATGAACCTACCGGAAACCTCGATACCAAAACGTCAATTGACATTATGAATTTATTCGAGGAGATTTTTTCCCAAGGAAATACCATAATTTTGGTAACACACGAGGAAGATATTGCACGTCATGCTAGACGAATAGTTAGGTTGCGTGACGGACTTATCGAATCCGATGAAATTAACCCCGATCCTGTACTTAAGCAAAAAGTTATTCTAAACGAACAATAATCGTAAATTTTCTATTTCATGCAAAAGGCCTGTTTTTCAAATAAGTAGGCCTTTTTTATTGCGATTAAGTTTGGTGTGCTAAATGAGTATTGTTTGCAGATTTAACATGAGTTCGACATAAAAACAAGTAATTGATCTTCAATGCTAAAAAGTAGTTTTGTCGCTTTTAATGAGGTATATCCTTCGATAAGTTTGGAATGATAACTTATGTCGAATTCGCACTAAAATTAAGTATTAAATAAAAACTGTTTTTGCTTAGATTTGTTATATTCTCCTTTGTTATGCTAATTTTGTTTTTATTGTGTGATTAATGAAAACAAATCTGATACACGTTCTTAATTACAGTATTCATTAATTTATAGTATGTTAAAACGTTAATAAATAAACTGGTAGTATGAAAATATATACGAAAACTGGCGATAAAGGTACAACTTCGTTAATTGGAGGGAAGCGTGTGGCTAAGTATCATCCGAGAATTGAGGCATACGGAACCGTTGACGAGTTAATCGCATTTATTGGACTTTTACGCGATCAACAAGTTAGTTCCGATACAAGGGACATGCTAATTTTTATTCAGGATAGGTTGATGAATTGTGCGTCGATATTGGCTGCGGATTGTGAAGACTGTAAAGTTAGAATTCCCTTGATTGAAGATGCCGATATTTCTAAAATAGAGGAGAGTATTGATGCAATGGATGCACAGTTGGAACCGTTAACATCGTTTGTTTTGCCGGGAGGACATCCAATTGTGTCACTTTGCCATGTGTGTCGTACTGTTTGCAGAAGAGCCGAACGTTTAGCAACTAAGTTGGCAGAGGAAATTCCTGTTCCTGATAATTTAATTATTTTCCTGAACAGGCTTAGCGATTATTTTTTCACATTATCGCGTAAATTAGGGCAAGAGTTGAATGTGAAACAGATAAAATGGGAGCCTAATCTGAAATAGTAATTACAGACAAGTTGAAATTAATGTTAAAAAACAACTGTATAGCCCTTAAAAATTTCATATATAGTTTTTGGTATTAAAAATTTTTTATATTTGCTTTTGTATAAAAAGTAGCAACGACTTGTAAATCAAACTTTTAACATTATAGTTTATGTATTGGACGCTTGAATTAGCCTCAAAATTAGAAGATGCTCCCTGGCCAGCAACCAAGGAAGAGTTGATTGACTACGCTATTCGTTCGGGTGCACCTCTCGAGGTTATTGAGAATTTGCAGGAGTTGGAAGATGAGAGTGAAGTTTACGAGAGCATTGAGGACATTTGGCCAGATTATCCAACTAAAGAAGATTTCTTTTTTAATGAAGACGAGTATTGATTAAAATGCCCATATTTTACTTTTAGCATTAAGTAGAGTAGGGGCATTTTACGTTTAACTAAAGAGTTTATTAATTTTAACCCAATTAATAAGAATTTATGGCAATAAAAAAGAGGCTTTGCCTCTTTTTTATTTGCTTTTGATTTTCAATTTTTTGTCGTTGTTTTCCTTCTGAGTTGGCTTTGCGTCTGGTTCTTTTGTTTTGGGAGGTGGTAGTACTTTAGGTTTTGGAAAGAGTAGTTTACTATTCTCAAGTATTGAGTATTTATTCTTAGGACGTTTATTATCAAGCCATTTAAATCCTTTTAGCGTAATATCTTCGTATTCAACTTTATCTATAGGGTAAAGGTTCGATGTTGGTTTTTGCATAACATTAATCTTGCTTACCTTATTTTCTTTAATGTTAACTTTGATTTTTGAACCTTCGGAACGGTTAACCATTGTTAGTACATTATTATCGCGAATGTAGTATATAGCCTGTCCGTTACCCAGAATATCCATGGTGTTTAGTTTACCATCAATAAAGTGCGCATCAATAGTTTTACCCCTTATCTGGTTGTAGAATATGGAATCTTCGTGCGATGTGATAAAGGCGTTTCCAATAAATTCCATTTCGTGAATTTTTTTATTAGCAGATAAAACTTTGATAAGGTCGGCAGTAATCTGATTTACGTCGTTCCATAGTATTGGCGTAGCGTACATATACAGGGTTGAATCTTTGGTTTGGTAAATGAGCGAGTCGCATAAACCTTGAATATCGGTGCGGTAGAAACGGACGTTGCCAATGGCCTTTATTAAGTGTTGAGTAGAGTCTGTTTTGGTGGTATCTTCCGGCTTTATGCTTTGCAGGTACATAAAATCGGAGCGAAGAAAAAGCGTGTCCTTATTATCGATTGCCACGAAAAACGGATTATCGGTAACCTCGGCGGCTTCTTCATTTTTCCAGTAATTGGCCTTTTGCCCAAAAAGGTATGTGTTGTTTGTAGTATCTACAACCACAACATTATCGGTAGCGCGTGCATATCCTTTTGGTTCGTCGTAAAATATATTATTAGCAAAAAGTCGTTGAGCGCCGTTTATAAGATAAGCGTCTTGTTGAAAACTCGATTGTTTTAACTGCCTGTTATGCCAACCTTTGTTACAGTATATAAATCCGTCGTCGTTAGTAATTCGCGTATTTTTAAAAAAAGATGCAACTTCACTCTTGGTGTTGTAAGTAAGAGAATCGGTTTTTATTACTCCGTCGGGATTATCCATCACCACATCGCCCGAAAATGCAAGTAAGGATATGTTCTTATCGAAATAACCTTTTTTGCTAGTTAACTTCGAATCTTTTGTTGTAATAACTCCGGGAACGGGGTAGTAAACAAAGTTGGTTTTTGAATTAAAGTTAACCTCTTTGGTAATAAGCATGGTTTCCTCGTCGATAAGTTTAACTTCCTGTCCGGTTAACTTACCCGTGCTGGTTTTTCCGTCGTAGTGTAGCTTATCTCCGAAAATTTTAGAACTACCTTTTTGAACAACTACATTTCCGTATGCGTCGAACTGATTGGCTTCATCGTTGTAATATGCGCTATCGCATCTAACGCTGGTGCTATCATAAAAAAAGTGGACGTTCCCTAAATAACGAATAATGTTAAGGTTTTCCAGTTTAAGATTCTTCAACAAATCTGCTCTTTCAAGCCTAATTTTTGTTTTTTTCTGGGCTAGAACCGTTGAAGTAGCGAAAACCGAAAGTAAAACTACCAAACAAAGGCTAAAAAGTTTAATGCTTTGCTTCATTAAGTGTAACAACTATTTAATCCAACCCTGATTTTTAAACTTGCAATTCTTAAAAGAATCATCAATAAGAATATATGTCGATTTAATTTTCTTTTCAACCCATTCTTTAAGAATTTCGTCTTCCTTTCCCATTTTTGCCATGGTTTGAATTTTGTCGTAATCTTCATCTAAATTGGCTTTGTGAGCAGGAATTTTTCTTTTTAACTTGATAATTTTAAACACAACATTTGCATGCTCGTCGCGCGATTCGAAGGGTTGTGTAATATCGCCTTCTTTTAAATTAGAAATAGCGTAGTAGTCGGCAGGAATAAGATGATCCTTTTCGAAAAGCGCAGTGTTAGTATAAGAGTTGATAACCAAGCCGCCGTTCAAACTCGATTTTTTATCCTCGGAAAAGCGTTGTGCTGCTCTTTCGAAAGTAATGCTGTCGGCTTTAATCAGGGTTGAAATACTATCTAACTTACTAATGGCTTCGGATAGCATTTCCGATGAATATTGGGGTTTCATTAGAATATGCCGAACGTTAACCCTATCATTTTTCTTTTCTATCATCTGGATTATATGGAATCCGTACTCGGTTTCGACTATTTGGCTAACCTGACCTTCTTTTAGGTTAAAAGCTGCATCGGCAAACGGTTTAACCAATTCATCGCGCGAGCGAAATCCAAGTTCTCCTCCTTTAACGGCAGAAGCCCTATCTTCCGAATAGGCAACAGCCAAAGTGGAAAAACGCTCCCCATGAAGAACTCTTTTACGAATTTCCAGCAATTTTTCTTTAACCTTTAACTTAGCTTCTTCGGTTGATGGGGGAAAAAGCAAAATTTGCTGTAGTTCGAATTGTTCCGGAATTGTTGGTAAGCTATCCTTTGGAAGATTTTTGTAGTAATGCTTAACCTCGGTTGGGGTTATTTTTACGCGATCCACAATTTTTTTCTGCATTTGCTGTGTAAGCATTTGATCTCGAATAACCTCGCGTAAATCATCCTTAATTTCGTAGATAGGCTTACTAAAGTAGTTTTCCAACGCTTTTTCCGAACCCATTTGGTTTACAAAATACTTGATTCTACGATCAATTTCCATATCAACGTTGGACTCTTCTACTGTTAAACTGTCTATTTTTGATTGAGTTAATAGTAGTTTTTGAATGAGTATTTGTTCAAACAAATCACAACGGTCGAAATTGCCTGTAATATCGCCTTGCATTTTCATACGAAGCATTTCCTGTTCTACATCGGATAACAAGATTCTTTCGCTGCCAACAACTGCAATAACTTTATCAATAACCTTTTCGGTATCCTGAGCCATAACGCCTGTAAACTGAAAAAGAAATAGAATAGCAGTAGCATAAATTCGTAGAGTTCTCATACTATTTTTTTTGAGATTTTTTATTTTCGTAAATGTCTATATTGCCTTCATTTCCTGCCTTATCGTAAATTTTTTGTTCAATATCTTGAATGAACTTTTGCTTACGGGAGTTAAGAATAATACTTTTTAACTCATCGGTTACAATTTCCATGGGGGCAATTTCCCCTTGGTTTAATATATCGCGGAACGAAACCAGGTATAAGAAGTCGCCGTCCTCCATCTCGATGTACCTTTTCTTAAGAATCTCTTTTTCATCAATTTCAGGCGAATATGGCATTTGCTTGAGAATAAATGATAGAGGAATCCATTGGTCGTTGAAAAAGTCGTATTTAATAGCAGCTTGATAAGCCAAGTTATCTAAAGTTTTAACATCCTCGTCCTTATTGGAACGGTACAGTTCTTTAATTTTTTGATTTTGAGGAGCTTCTTTTCTTAGTTTTATAAAAAGCGCTTTTACCATAGTTTCGTTAAGAACGAAGTTTTCTTTATTGGAATTGTAGTAGTTTTCAATTTCTTGAAAATTAACAGATGTATCTATTTTTTGGTTAACTAATGCTTGCTCGTACTTGAAAATAAGAAGCGAGGTTCTGTAGTCTTCCAATTGACTGGCAACATTCTTTTGAGAATCCGAAAGGTTTTTTTCTGCTTCGCTTAGCAACAGTTGGGTTTGAATCCATTTATCAATATACGCTTTTACAATTAGTATGCTATCCTCTTTGGATACATCGCTTTTTATAATGCTTTTAATGTCGGATTCATATAAGTATTTATCAAAAACACGGGCAACCGGAATTGGTGTAGCCCCTTGTTTGTTGCACGATATGGCTAATATGGTTATTATTCCTAGGAGAAGTATTTTTCGTTTCGATTTCATTCGGTCTAATTTATATTTTGCAAAGTCGTTTTTTATTGGGCTGATATATTGCAAAGTGAATGTTTAACCTCGTTTAGCGTTTTTTTATTGAAGGTTACCTTGTACTTGCTTTTAAGTTCTTGTAACCATTTGGTTTCCAAATCTTTTTGTAAATCGGAAATAACTTCTCCTCGGCAATCATTTAAATCTTTTATATCGCCATTAGTAATTTTATTTACTTCCCAAATCTTGATACCATCCGAAGTATGATGAGTGCTTAACGGTTCTTTCCACGACTTATAGTTACTTAATTCGGGGGTAGAAATATCTCCTACTTTTTGTTCTACAGTTAATGTTGATTTGGTTTTCTTTTCGAATTCCTTGGCAAACTCGTTAGGAGAAAGTTTTGCATATTTTTTACTTAGCCGTTGTTTTTCCAGTTTATTGAGTAGAAGGGTATCCTTTAATGTGTATATTGTGTAATATAACCTTTCGCCCCATTTGTAATTGCTTTTATGTGCATTGTAAAATTCAGCGATTTTAGCGCTGTCCGATGCAGGTTCCCAAACTATTCTGTTCGATATTTCAAATAGCAACATTCCCTGAAGGTATTCTTGTGCCAATTCCTTGTAGGCTGGATAAATTGTGGGTAAAAGACTTTTTTCGTAGTCAACTAACAACTTGTTGCTGTATTCGGAAAAGGAGAGGTTTAAGAAATCGGAGATGCTTTTTTGTCCAATGGTCTTTTGAACGGTTTCAATGTAAGTGGCAAAATCGTTTAAAGTGTATTGCTTATCGGCAAATGCTATTACGGTAGGATTGTTTTTTAACGGTTGTATTTTCCATTGACCTTTGTATAACGACGAATCTAAGTAAGAAACAAGTTGCTGAACAGCAACCATGTTTGCTTTAAAGTTATATTGCTTTTTTAAATGGTTAATTAACGCAGTGGTCATTTGCGAACTTCTGCTGTCTCTGGAAATCATTTTTTTAATTTCAGGAAGCATCTCTTCTTTTGTACTTACTTCTTTTTTAGCAATTCGCTTGATAATATGCCATCCAAATTGTGATTGAAAAGGTTCCGAAATTTGCCCGTCGTGGTCCAGGGAAAAAGCAACAGCTTCGAATTCTGGAATTATTTGTCCGGAGTGAACCCATGGGAATTCTCCTCCATTTTTTGCGCTGGCTTTATCGTCCGATTCCTGTCTGGCAACAGCAGCAAAATCCTCTCCGCTAGTAACCTTTTTGTACAGGTCAAGTATTTTTTTTCTGGCATTTTCAACTTCTTCGGGAGTTGCGTTTGGTTGTACACGAACCATGATGTGTGCAATTTTTATTTCGCCTTTAGAAGGACGACGTCCGTGAACTTTTATGATATGGTAGCCAAAACGAGTACGTACAGGCATCGATATGGAATCTTCGGGAGTGTTGTAGGCTGCGTTTTCAAATGGGTAAACCATTTGAAATGCGCTGAACCATCCCAAGTAACCATTGTTTCTAGATACCGAAGGGTCGTTGCTGGTTGAAAGGGCTACTTTGCCAAAAGGTTCGCCGTTAAGTAATCGGTTGCGGGTTTCCAACGCTTTTTGGTAGTATTTCAGCGTATCTTTAGAATCTACCGAAGGAGGAATGGCAATTAAAATATGACTTGCACTAACTTCAACCTTTAACCGTTGGTATGCTTCGTCTATTAGCTTGTTCAGTGTAGTTGAATCTATGAGGTAGGATTCTGCCAGTTGATCAACATAACTGTGGTACTCGTTTTGAAACGCTTTGGACGTATCTATTTTTAAATTTTTTGCAGCCTGAACCTTAAGCCGAAAATTAACAAACAAATCTATGTAACTTTGTAGCGTTGAGTCTGGAATGCTGTTTTGGATATTTACGTTTTTAAGGTAAAGATTGTAGAATTCTCCAACAGTAACAGGAGTATTGTCAATCAGAAAAAGGGTATCGGATGGTTGTTGCGCAAAGATTGCGCTTGAACTTCCTATGTAGATAAACAACAGACAAATTCCTACGATTCGTTTCATGGTTGCATTAATTAGATTTTATCTTTTATAATAAAAAACATTCATGTGAAAAGCGCAATTTTATACACTTAATCATGAATGTTTTCATCTTTTTAAGGTTAATTAATAATTATTTAAAATCCCGTATCGCGGCTATAATTAGGAGCTTCGCGGGTTATAGCAACATCATGAGGATGGCTTTCGACCATTCCAGCATGGGTTATTTTTACAAACTTAGCATTTTTTAGAGTTTCGATATTGGGTGCTCCGCAATATCCCATTCCGGCTCTTAATCCTCCAATCAACTGATAAAAGACCTCGGAAAGGGTTCCTTTGTATGGAACACGGGCTACAATACCTTCGGGAACCAATTTCTTTATATCATCTTCGGCATCTTGGAAATACCTGTCCTTGGAACCTTGCTGCATTGCATCGAGCGATCCCATTCCACGGTACGATTTAAATTTACGACCATTGTAAATGATTGTTTCGCCGGGGGATTCTTCCACTCCGGCAAAGAGCGATCCGGCCATAATGGTGTCGGCTCCGGCTGCCAATGCTTTTACTATATCGCCAGAGTAGCGAATGCCTCCATCGGCAATTAGAGGAACTCCCGCTCCTTTTATTGCGTTGGAAATATCCCAAATGGCGTTTAACTGAGGAACCCCAACGCCGGCTATTATACGGGTGGTGCATATCGATCCGGGGCCAATTCCTACTTTAACGGCATCGGCACCAGCGTCAACAAGCATTTTTGCTGCTTCTGCTGTTGCAATATTTCCGACAACCACTTCAAGGTTCGGATATTTGGATTTAACACGTTTTAGCATATCCACAACCCCTTTGGTGTGTCCGTGTGCCGTGTCAATTACAATCGCATCTACGTTAACTTCGACCAATGCTGCAACACGTTCCAACGTATCGGAAGTAATGCCAACTCCGGCAGCCGCTCTTAGTCGGCCCTTGCTATCCTTGCTGGCATTAGGGTTATCCTTAACCTTGGTAATATCCTTGTATGTTAAAAGACCAATTAATTTCTTGTTTTCATCAATAACCGGAAGTTTTTCAATCTTGTGCTCTTTAAGAATTTCCGTGGCTTTCTCAAGGTCGATAGACTTGGTGGTTGTAATAATATTTTCCGAGGTCATAACCATTCGTATAGGAATTAGAAGGTTTTCCTGAAAACGAAGGTCTCGGTTGGTAACAATACCAATAAGTAGTCCGTTGTTATCGACAACCGGAATGCCTCCGATATGGTACTCGCGCATTAAAGCCAAAGCATCGCCAACGGTAGCGTCCGGATGAATGGTAATAGGTTCGTAAATCATACCATTTTCGGCTCGTTTTACCTCTTTTACCTGATGGGCTTGAGCCTCAATAGTCATATTTTTATGTATAACGCCAATTCCACCTTCTCGGGCAATGGCTATTGCCAAACTCGACTCTGTTACGGTATCCATGGCAGCCGACACAATAGGTGCTTTTAAATTGATGTTACGAGAAAATTTGGTGGCTAGGTTAACATTTCGTGGAAGAACTTCGGAGTATGCCGGAACTAACAATACGTCGTCGAATGTTAGACCTTCGGCTATAACTTTTTCGGAGTATAACGACATGACTAATTGGATTTGTTTTTAAAATGCGGCAAGTTACAAAAAAATGGCAAACGAAACGGCGTTTTAGGAGCGCTTTTGGCGCTGATACTGTTATATTATGCAAAAAAGCGTTGAATGTAACTTTTATTGATGGTAGAATTTGAGCAGGCGAAAAGTCTCCTTAATTTTTAATAAATTTGTTTTAAATATTAAGCTGCTTTGGAACGATTCGAAGAAATACTTCGTGAATATTGGGGATACTCAACTTTTAGGTCGATACAGCGTGATGTAATCGAGTCCGTTTTCAACGGTAACGATACGCTTGCGCTGATGCCTACAGGTGGAGGAAAATCGATAACTTTTCAGGTTCCCGCATTGGCAATGGAGGGAACTTGCCTGGTTGTTACACCATTAATTGCCCTAATGAAGGATCAGGTTGAAAATCTAAATAAGAGGGGAATTTCTGCAGTTGCCTTGCATTCGGGAATGTCTTCTCACGAAATAGATATTACGCTGGATAACGTGGCTTATGGCAACGTGAAGTTTTTATACTTATCGCCCGAACGGTTGGCCACGGAGGTTTTTAGGGCAAGGTTGAAAAAGTTTACCATTTGCATGGTTGCCATCGACGAGGCTCACTGTATTTCCCAGTGGGGGTACGATTTCCGTCCGTCATACCTTAAAATAGCCGAACTTCGTAACGTGCTATCTTCCGAAGTCCCTTTTCTTGCCGTTACGGCAACGGCAACGCCTGAGGTTGTCGAGGATATTCAGGCCAAACTTGGATTTCGAAATGGTAAGGTATTTCGGATGAGTTTTGTTCGTGAAAATCTGGTCTATCTTGTTCGGAATGTAGAGGATAAATCGAAGTACTTATTGCGGGTGGTAAATAGCATTCAGGGTAGTGGAATTGTTTATGTTAGAAGTAGGCAAAAAACGAAGGATATTGCCTTGATGCTTAGGAAAGAAGGCGTTTCGTCCGATTATTACCATGCTGGATTAACCATGGAAATACGGGCTGCTAAGCAGTCCGATTGGCAAACGGGTAAAACCCGCGTAATTGTTGCTACAAATGCTTTTGGCATGGGAATCGATAAGCCCGATGTGCGTTTTGTTGTTCATGTTGATTTACCTGATTCTCCCGAAGCGTATTTTCAGGAAGCGGGAAGGGCTGGGCGAGACCTGAATGTGGCGTTTGCCGTTTTATTGTATAACGATACCGACGAGCAAAAGGTAATACAACGTATCGATTCTACTTTTCCGCCAATCGAGGAGTTGAAGCAGGTTTACCATGCACTTGGTTCATTTCTTAACATTGCCATTGGTGCGGGTAAGAATGAAGTTTACGATTTTAACTTGTTGGATTTTTGTGCGGCCTACCATTTAAATGCCGTTAAAGCGTATAATTCATTAAAAATATTGGAGTTGAACGGTTATATCGAACTTACAGATGAACTCAATAATCCTAGCCGTATTATGTTTTTGGTTAACAGGCAGGAACTGTATAAGTATCAGGTTGCACATGCCGATATGGACAGGTTTATAAAAGTTATTTTGCGAAATTTTACGGGAGTCTTTTCGCAGTATGTTCGAATCGATGAGGTTTATTTAAGTCGATTAGCATCAATTTCGACCGATGCAGTTTATAATAACCTTAAGTTGCTTAGCAAGCAAAAGGTTGTAAGTTACATTCCGAAAAAGAAAACTCCGTTAGTTATTTTTATTGAGGAACGGTTGGACGAAAGAAACCTAAGAATTGAGCCAAAGGAATATCTCGAACGAAAGAATCGGTATTTATACCGGGCCAATGCTATGGTAGATTATGCTAAAAGTAAGGCTAAGTGCCGAAGTCAGTTACTTTTGGAGTACTTTGGACAAACGGATTCGTACAGGTGCGGTAAGTGCGATGTTTGTACTGCTCGTAATGAGTTGGACATGAGTAAGTACGAGTTCGATGTAATTTTACAAGATTTAAAAACGTTGTTGCAAGAACAGGAGCAAACTTCCGAAACGTTGGTTGACGGCGCTAAGCATAATTCCGAAAGGGTATTGCGTGTAATTAAATTTCTTCTCGATACCGGTAAAATTAAACAAAACGCTCAAGGTTTACTGGCTTGGCATAGCAATAACGAATAAATTTCTCCTTTATTTTATCAATATTTATCAAAGTTTTGATATTTAGTTAGATGCTTGTATGTAATAATTGCGGCATGGTATTTGCTTTTGTTAAAATCGGAATAAGATTTATTACATTAGTTAGAGTTATTTTAATTTTTTAATTTGTAGAACATGGAACCGCTATTGAGTAACAAGGATATTCAGGACAGAATTTATGAGTACTCTCGCAACGTTGGATTCGATACACAAAGGGATGCGTTTAAAGACTTAATATCGTTTTTAGTTGATATCGATGAAAATTTTATATACTGTCTTTTAAAACCCGAAGAACGCGAATCCTTGGTTTACAATTCGCTCGATGAGAAGTTGCTTAAAATACAATTACATAGAGTAGTCGAGAGTCTCTAATTAGAGGAATGTTAAGAAAGCAGGAGCATTTACCTCCTGCTTTTTTGATTCTATAACAAGCTGTTCGATTTATGGTGTGGTTCTGTTTGTAATATTTTGCTTACTTTGTAATACATAATCGATGTAAATGGCCAATATTCTTTCAACCGACATAAAATACTTACCGGGGGTTGGGCCTAAAAGGGCCGAACTTTTTGGCAAAGAGTTAGGCATTTTCACTTTTGGCGATTTACTTTACTACTTTCCGTATAAGCACATTGATAGATCTCGAATTTACCGGATAGCAGAGCTCAACGAGGATTTGCCCTACGTTCAAGTTGTGGGGCGAATAGTGAATATTGCTGAGGTTGGAGTAGGGCGGAACCGCAGGTTAACCGCAATTTTATCTGATGGCTCTGGGCGGTTGGAGTTAGTTTGGTTTAAGGGAGTTTCGTGGATGGCCAAATGGCTTAAGCCTAATGTGGATTATTTGGTATTTGGCAAGGCTAATCGGTTTGGCTCCGGCTTAAATATTGCGCATCCCGAAATGGAGGAATTCGTTAGGGGAAAGGATAACATTGTTGGAGCGTTGCAGCCGGCGTATTCCACAACCGAAAAGTTGAAAAGCAGTCGGGTAACCTCGCGAACAATATTAGGGCTTCAGCAGGAGTTGGCAAAGCAGGTAAATGGGAAAATCATCGAGACGTTGCCTCCTTACCTGATTGAACAGCACAAGTTAATGACACTTTCCGAAGCCTTACGGAATATTCATTTCCCGCAAACGGTAACATTGCTTCATAAGGCAGAACTTCGTTTAAAATTCGAGGAACTATTTTACATTCAGCTAGGAATTTTATTTAGGCAAAAGGTTAGGTTAAGCAGGGTAAACGGTCATGTATTTTCCAAGGTAGGAGAGATGTTTCATCGTTTTTACAACGAGAAGTT
>Ga0116152_10002383_pt1 | contig 15324 bp, 16 predicted proteins | sample AD_UKC119_MetaG_FD_89894 | JGI IMG/M metagenome (GOLD analysis project Ga0116152, IMG submission 89894) | Active sludge microbial communities of municipal wastewater-treating anaerobic digesters from Hong Kong - AD_UKC119_MetaG | ecosystem: Engineered > Bioreactor > Anaerobic > Digestate... | reverse complement strand
TCGCTGCACCTGCCGATTCTGTCAACCTTGATGCAGTCCCCGGAGTAGCCCTTGAGTATCACATCGATGTTGACATTCTTCGTATAAATGCCCGCGAGAGTATCGAAGATGCCACCCTCGGTTATAATGTCCCCATGATCTTGGACACAAAAAATGCAAAACATCATGACACCTGGTATAATAAAATAAAGGACGGTGTCGAAAATGGGCAAGCGAAAATTCACGGCAGAGTACAAAGCGGGACTGGTCATCGAGATGCTTCGTGAGGAGCGGCACATCAGCGAAATCGCGTCGCGAGAGGGGATCAGCCGGACTCAGCTGCAAAACTGGAAGAAGGAATTTCTGGAGAAGGCGCCGGAAGTCTTTTCGGGCAGCAAGGCAGCCAAGGAATCCGCCCGGCAGGAGCAGGAAGCCGCCGATGAGCGAGCCGCCATGCTCAAAACCATCGGGCAACTGACGCTGGAACGCGATTTTCTCATGGAAGAAGCACAGAAGAAAGACTACAAGGTGTATCTTCGGCGAGACAAATGAACTCAGCGTCAAGCGTCGCTGCGAGCTGCTGAATGTGCCGCGTTCCAGCGTGTACAATGTGCCAAAAACGCCTGCGCCAGAGGCATTAGAGCGAGAGGAACACATCAAAGCGCGGCTGGATTTCTGGCACACAAAGCAGTGCTGTCTGGGCACGCGCGGGCTCAAAAAGAAGCTCGAAAAAGAGGACGGCATAGCTGTGGGGCGCAAGCTAATCAAGCGATATATGGAAGAAATGGGCATCTACGCGGTCTACCCGAAGCCGAATCTCTCAAAGCGCGGCAAGGAGTTCAAAAAGTTCCCGTACCTGCTGAAAAACAAGGACATTTTCATGCCCAATCAGGTCTGGGCGGTCGACATTACGTACATCAAAATGGGCCGAAAACACATGTATCTCACGGCGATTATCGACTGGTTCAGCCGCTTCATCGTCGGCTGGGCGCTCAGCGACACGCTGGACACCGCGCCGGTGCTTGAGGCGGTCAAAACGGCGATAGAGACCTACGGCATTCCGAGCATCATCAATTCCGATCAAGGCAGTCAATTTACGAGCAAAGATTATATTGGCTGCCTTGCGGCACAAGGGATTCGTCAGAGCATGGACGGGAAGGCGCGCTGGGTGGATAACGTGCTCATCGAGCGTTGGTTTCGCAGCCTGAAGTGCGAGTGCATTTATATCAACGAGTTCGAGTCGCCTAGAGCGCTGCGGCTCGGAATCGCCGGTTATGTCAGCGAATACAACCACGAGCGGCCACACACAGCGCACGGTGGAAGCTACCCGGCAGAGGTCTATCTGGCGCATGTGCAAGCGAAGCGGCAGGTAGCGTGAGCATGGTGCGCGCCGCGCCAAATTTTCAAGCCTCCGGTCGCTACGCTCCCTACAGCTTGAAAATTTGAATCTTGATCGCAAAGTGTCATGATGATTTCAGGTTTTCGTGTCTTGACAAGGGGGACGCTTTAGTTTATAATATAATTACTAGAAGATAATATTTCAAGAGCGCCTCATCACCCAGCGCAATTCAGGAATATTTATCTAGAATAACTTGCAGAACAATACGATAGCGGCGAAAACACAGTAAGGAGGAGAGCACGATGTCTGAAATCAGCACCGCTAAAAAAAGATATGTATTCTGGTCACTGCTATTAGGATTGATCGCATTTCTTATCAGCGGAGCCATGGCCTGTGTCACGATCCTTCTTTTTGATAATTATATTTTGGCAACCATAATTGCCGGAGGTATCGGAGGACTTTTGCTCGGCATCTTCCTTCGGCAGCGTCAAAAGATTGTAAGGATGGCAATTGCAGGTATCATCGGGATGCCGATAGGCCTTTTGATTAGTTTCCTTCTGGTAGAAGGGTTTGGCTCGCTGTTTCCTTCGATTGGTACATATTTTGAGAATTCAGCCATCCCTGATATCAGTGCCATCGTCTTGATGGGAATCATTTTTGGAGCTGTTTTTGGGGCAATGAACTATGGCCGTAAATCCATTTGGTTGTTTTCTGTTGTCTGTGGGATTGTTTCTATTCCTTTTGGATTATTAGTAGGAGCAATGAATTCCGAACATTGGATAAAAGCATGGTTGGAAAATTTATTCAAAATATTTGGTGAAATAGATTTAAACTTTCTATCAATTACTATTGCGCTCGGTATTGGTACAGGTCTGAGTATGGGCATATATAAAATGTGGAAGGAGCATGGTAATGCGCAATAAATCAGGATGTATCATGGCTACCGTACTCAGCTTAAGCCTGCTTGTCTCTGCCTGCTCAGCTGGGACGACGCCTAATACGAGCGGGGAAAAAGATACAATTCAATTCAAGGGAATTCTATTACACGAAAACAGCATTCTGGTGACCGAATCTACTGATCAGCAGCTTCCTAAGGGAGAGTTGATCTCCCTAAGCTTTCCGGAGGGTATTGCATCACCTGCTACAGGCAGTCTCTATAAATATGAAATTAGTTCTAGTTTACGGGAGTCATGGCCCCCGCAAGGCAGCGTTAAAAAGATAGAAGAAGTCCAAGCATTAGCTGGCCACACTGTAATTTCTTTCGACGCCAGCGAAGACATTCTTCAGCACCTGCCTGAGAACGCACATCTCATTGATGTCAGAACAATCGAAGAATATGAGAGCGGGCACGTAAGCGGGGCACAAAACATATCCGTGGATCAGATTGAAACCGCAATTCAGATTGCTGTACCCGAAAAGACGGATGTAATCATTGTGTACTGTCGCAGCGGGAACCGGTCCGCCCAGGCAGGCAAAATACTGGAGGATATGGGTTATAAGGTAATCCTTGATGCCGGCGGCATAATCGATTATACAGGTGAGCAGGTCATAGGCAGCGACCCCGGTCCGCTGCCCGGACAGGCATAATATTATCTTTAGCATTAATATGTTGGAGGCGTAGTAGGAAAAGATATGTTCTTACCCCATAACCTACAAAAGATTCCTGCAAAACACTACTATTTGTGATGCCGAAACCCTTCAAAATGTGACAACATTACAGACAATAGCTTCATTTTATAGTAAGATATAAAAAAATAGAAACGAAAAGGAGATGTTTTATCATGGAAGAAAACAATTACAGAATGCCTTTAATCGGTGACCCTGCTCCTTCTTTTGAAGCAGTGACCACTCAGGGGCCAATCAAGTTCCCTGAAGATTTTAAAGGGAAATGGGTTATCCTTTTCTCACACCCAGCAGATTTTACCCCAGTATGCACCACTGAATTCATGACCTTCGCTTCTATGGCTGATGAATTTAAAGACCTGAACACCGAGCTTATAGGCCTGTCGGTTGACTCTCTGTATGCGCATATAGCATGGCTTCGCAAGATTCAGGAGCTTGAGTGGAAGGGTATGAAAAATGTTGAGGTCAAATTCCCGCTCATTGAAGACATTAAGATGGATGTAGCAAAGAAGTACGGAATGATACAGCCGCAGTCTACAACGCAAGCAGTAAGAGCCGTATTCTTCATTGACCCGAAGGGAATCATTCGTACAATCCTTTACTACCCTGCCTCTCTTGGCAGAAATTTCGACGAAATCAAAAGAATTATTCTTGGTCTGCAGAAAGCGGATAAAGATGCGGTTGCTACGCCCGCTAACTGGCAGCCCGGCGACGATACCATTATCCCGACTCCCGGCTCCTGCGGTGTTGCTAAGGAAAGAATGGAAAGCAAAGATGAGAACAAATACTGCCTCGACTGGTTCCTTTGCTTCAATAAGGAAAAGAAATAACCATAAAAAAAGATTATAAAATGAAGAAGTTTACATTAGCTGAAGCAAATGAAATTGCAGCCAAGCTGAGGATTGATTTCAGCAAAGTAAAGTTTACACCCGAAGAGTATTTGGAAGGCATCAACATAGAACTCGAGCATGGTGTTGTTGATTCTGAAACCAATGTAACCAGCGATGACCCGCTTATGACGGGAAAGATTGCACTAGCGCATCTGAACGAAGCTCCTTTATACTATAATGAGGATATTGGCCTGGAGGCTTGGGGGCATGCGATAGAAGCTTTCAAAGGAGACCCAAAGGGTAAGAAAATCCAAATTGTTTAGCACTTTGGATGAGTAATTTGAATGGCGAAGGAATGTGACTTCCTTCGCCATTCTGGTAGTTGTATGAAAAAGATGCTTATTAATTAGTTATTATGAGGTAATCATGAGTATTGGATATGCTTGCCTGACTGTTGGTGTACAAAACACTGGCACAAAAGGATGTCTGCTGAAAAACGCCAATGAGAAAAAGCTGGCCGAATTGATCCGGTATAATTTAACATCTCTTAAAAACATTATTGATTATGATGCGAATGACGTCCTCCTTTTCCGGATCAGCTCTGATATTATCCCCTTCGGCTCAAGTCCGGCCAACACGCTGCAATGGAGGAGCGTATTTAAGGAAGACCTTTCCATTCTCGGAAACAGCATCAGAGAAGCCGGAATTCGGGTTTCAATGCATCCCGGTCAATGTACTGTGCTGAATTCGCCAGACAGGCAGGTGGCAGAGCGTGCGGTTGATGACCTCGCCTATCATTCATCATTCATAAATAGTCTGGAAGTTGATTTTACCAACAAAATCATTCTACATATTGGAGGCGTCTACGGTGACAAAAAATGTGCCGTGACGCGCTTTTCTGATCGTTATAAAGATTTGGATGATTCTATCAAACGGCGCCTAGTGATAGAAAACGACGACAAATCCTACCATATCGGCGATGTATTGGAGCTTGGTTCACGTCTCGGAATTCCCGTCGTTTATGATAATCTACACAATAAGGTTAATTGCTGTGACCCTTCAAAAGATGATTTCTATTGGATTTCTCAGTGCTCGTCATCCTGGAGGCAGGATGACGGCAAACAAAAAGTTCACTATTCGCAGCAGGATTTACACAAAAGCTCTGGTTCTCATTCCGAGAGTATTTCCGTGGATGAGTTTCTGGATTTTTTTGCAGGCCTTGGCGAATACAAACCGGATATCATGCTTGAAGTCAAGGATAAAAACCTCTCGGCAATTAAATGCATTAACTGTACGACACAAAGCGGAAATATTAAAACGTTAGAGCTTGAATGGAGCCGGTATAAATACGCTGTGCTCGAGAAATCGCCAAATGATTACAAAAAGATAAGGCAGCTTTTAAAAGACAAATCTTCATATCCGGTAATTGAATTTTACCAAGCAATCGAACATGCTTATGCGCAGGAGGCTGTTAAAGGAAATGGAATCAATGCCGCATTACATGTCTGGGGATATTTTAAGGGCATGGCAAGCACCAAAGAAAAAGAACGATTTTTTAACCTTTTACGACTTTGTCAAGAAAAAGGCTCCTCGATGAATACTTTGAAGCGATTTTTATATAAACTTGCGGAGAAATATAAGCAGGAGTATTTGCACAATTCCTATTATTTTATCTGATATATTAATTTGTCGATTAGTGCAACTGTCAACGCCGGAATCATTTTGACCTAAAACGCCGGGGTGAAATGACCCAAAACGCCGGATATACAACCGCTGGTTACCCTACCGCCGGAACATTCGCCGGCGGCGTTACCTGAACACCAGATTTTAGACGGTCTTTCAGGCGATAGGTCTGGCCGCGAATGTTGATGACATGAGAATGATGCAGCAGCCTGTCAAGCAGGGCTGTGGCAATTACCGTGTCGCTGAGAAGCTCTCCCCAGTCGCTGAAGAACTTGTTGCTGGTCAGAATAATGCTGCCGTGCTCATATCGTTCTGAAATGAGCCGGAACAGGAGCTCAGCCTCCGGTCGGTTAAGCTGCATATACCCAACCTCGTCGATGATCAAGATCGCCGGCCGAAGATACACGCGCCAACGCTTCTCAAGCCGGTTTTGCTGTGACGACAGCTTTAGATCCTCTATGAGGCGAGCTAGGCTTGTGTAGTAAACCGTCAAGCCGGATTTCAGCGCCGTCATGGCAATACCGACGGCCAGATGCGTTTTACCTACCCCGGGCGGCCCTAACAGAACGACGTTTTCTGCTCTGGCCGCAAACGCAAGGGTAGCCAACTCGTCGACCTGCCGTTTGTCGATACCGGGCTGAAAGCTGAAGTCGAATTCATCCAGCCCTTTTCTGTGGGGTAGCCGGGACATCTTAATTCTTGTCTCTTCGCTCCGCCTATTACGCTCGTTCTGCTCCAGCGTGAGCAATTCATCAAGGAATCGGATGTAGGTCTGCTCGTCATGCAGAGAGCGTTCTATCTGTGCATCCAGGAGATCAGCGGCGGTGCCGAGACCCATACCACACAGCAACTCCCGGGCGTGCTCCAATTCAACCATGGGAGACACCTCCCAGCAGTTGATCATAAACACTCAGCTCGCGTACCTCAATGGCATTATTCCGTTGCTGCGCGCAGGGATAGGGTGTAGCAATTCCTTTTCGCTCGGCAAGGCCCTCATACTGACCCTGAAGATAGATGATATTGCCCGAATGATACTGTGCTTTGTGCTTGGCCAGCAGGACTTCGCCGCAGTAAATTTCAACATGGCCCGAACACAGGCGCACCTGAACCTCTTTGCCGCTGTACTGCCAAGGGACGCCATAACGGACACCGTCGAAGCTCACCATCCCGTCGCGGATCACGATTCGGCTTTCCCAGCGGTACTTGTCCAGCACGGACGGTGGCGGCAGAGCCTGCAATCCTTCACCGCTGAGTTCCTGCAGAGGAATCTTGCCTGTGGTGCCATGCAGCTTCTCATCCGCCGACCTGCACCAGTCCAGCGCCTGAATATTCAGATCGGAAAGGTCTTCAAATTTACGACCGGGCAGAAAGTTGTTCTTCACGTAATGGACAAGCCGTTCAACCTTGCCTTTTGTCTGCGGAGAACGTACCCGGCACACCTTTGGCGTGAAGCCGATATCCGCCGCAAAGTCTTCAAACCGTGTATTCCATATTGCCTTCCCAGCCTGACGTCCCACGACAACGGTTTTCATGTTGTCCGTCAGAACTTCCTTCGGCACGCCCCCCAAGTACGAGAAAGCATTTACGAAGCAGCGCTGTAAGCTGTTCAGGTCACATCTGCTGGCACACTCCAAGTACTTCACGCGGGAAGCTCCGAGGATCATCACGAACGCCGGAACCTTGTGGAGATGCCCACCGCTGTCGGTGTATTGACAGATACCCCAGTCCATCTGCGCCTGCTTACCGTTTGGCGTTTCAAAACGTCTGGCTGCCGGCAACGCCTTAGCTGGCCGATAGGGATGGACGTATTCCTTAAGGATCGTAATCCCGCCGTCGTAACCGGCGTCCTTTAGCCGTTCCAAAAGAACGACACAGTTAAAGATACCTTGGCTCATCAGATCGTGCAGTAAGGGCTTAAAGCTGTCCAGCTTTGAGAAACGGTCAATTTTTGGTGGCGGCGCGCATTGCTGCTCTATGTACTTACGGGCGGTATTCTTGGAGATGCCAAGCTCCGCCCCGATTGCATAGGCGCTCTTCCCGTGCTGTGCCTTCTCTCGAATCATGAGTATCATCCCACTACTTAGCATCGGCCTCACTCCACAATCCATTTTCGATCATGGTAGCCTTTATTTTTGAGTGGGTCAATTTTCACCGGCGATCTCGGTCAATTATATCCCGGCGATCACACAACGAAAAATTGCTCCTATAGAATTATATGAGTAGCTGTGTTGATTTCTCGGCATCTCAATTATATATGTAGTAATGATTTTGTAGAAACAAGCTGAAAAAGCCGAAAAATTATCCGAGCAATAAAATATGATTGTAACTGTAAATAGTTTATAGTAAAATACAGCTATAAGGCTAACAAATATTAGTTAGCTTAGGAGGCACCAGATTTGGATAAAAAGCAGGAAATTCTTATGGCTGCATTTGATATTTTTTGTGAAAAAGGCTACCATCTATCGGTTGCGGAGCTAGCTGGGGCGGTGAAAATCAAAACGCCTTCGCTTTACAGTCATTTTGCGAGCAAGGATGAAATCATTGAGTTGTTTGTTCGGGACGAAATCGAAAGATACTATGCCTATTTACATGAATGGATGTTAAAAATCGAAGGTTTATACTGCAAGGAAGCTATGAAGAATCTGTATAATCTTGTGATTGAATATTTTTCAAAAGACAAGCGTCTTCGATTCTGGCGTGCCATAACATTTATTCCTAACCAACAACTTAATAGTTTATTTGCTCAGCTGATCTCCGAAAAAGACGCAATGTTCAAACAGAAGATGCAGAGATGCTTCTTAAAAGGCCAGTCTAATGGTGAAATAAGACCAGATGTGTCTCTAGGGTCTCTCAGGCTATACCTTTGCATGATTCAAGGTGTATTGGATGGTATGCTTTTATATCCTGAGGAACTTCGTTATAAAGATAATGCTGCTGAATTGTTTGAAGCATACTGGGACGGCATTTGCACTTCCCGTGCCAATTAATATAGACGAGTTAAAAATCACGAATGATTTTTCAAAGGGGTAGATAATATGATCACAAACCAATGGTATGCAATACTTCCATCAAAGAAAGTCAAGGCTGACCAGATTGTAGGCGTAAAACGGCTAAATCTGGATTTAGCTTTATTTAGAAACAGTAAAGGTGAGATTGGCTGCGTCGTTGACCGGTGTACACATCGTGGCGCTGCGCTCAGCTTAGGAAAGGTCAAGGATGGCTGCGTGCAATGTCCGTTTCACGGCCTTGAATTTAACCAGGATGGACGCTGCACCTTCATTCCTGCCAATGGCAAAGCGTCCACTGCCGACATCAACCGGTATAATGTGAAGCATTATCCGGTAAAGGAATTAAACGGAATCATTTATCTTTGGTATGGGGAAGCGGAAGAAGCTACGGAAAAACTGCCGTTTTTTTATGATCAAATTGATGAAAGCTATTCTTACAGCGAAATCGAAGATCACTGGAATTCGCATTATTCACGCTGTATTGAAAATCAGCTTGACGTGGTTCATGTCCCGATTGTGCACTACAATACTATAGGCAGAGGCAATAAAACCTTGATCAGCGGCCCGAAGGTATTGTATGAGAACGGCATACTGCAAACCAGCGCAAACAACGAGGTGGATAACGGACAGAAGCCGAAGTCCCCCGATGAATGTGTGATTAAGGATACAAACCTCAATTTTATTTTCCCGAACATATGGCTGAACCATATAAGCTCAAAAATAAAAGTGCTCATTTATTTCGCTCCGGTAGACGATGAAAATACCATACTCTACATTCGGTTCTATTGTAAACTTACGAAGATCAAAACCTTTAACAGCCTAATCGCTTTCTTCGGTAAATATGCGAATAAAATTATTGAACGGCAGGATAAGCGCGTGGTGATTACGCAAAAGCCCAAGGCTTCCTCATACAAATCGGGAGAAAAGCTGCTGGCGGGTGACGGGCCGATCATTCAATATAGGAAGCTCAGAGATGAGCTGAAAAACAACTAAAACTAAAGCAAGACACATTTGATACGGGGGGTTCATTCATTGAAATACGATGCAATCATTATTGGCGGAGGACTTTCCGGCCTGACTGCGGCCAGCCTGCTCGCAAAGCGGGGACTATCCGTGGCTGTCGTTGAAAAAAGCTATAACCCGGGGGGATCATGCGGCATATTTAGGCGTGGTGATGTGACGTTTGATCAGGGTGCCGCCATGTTATATGGTTTTGGTGAAAAGGGCTTCAACGCGCACCGCTTTGTGTTCAACTGCCTTGAGGAGCCGATCGATATGATACGGCATGATCTTTTATATTGCGTGAATTTTAAAGGCAAAAGGATACGTTTCTGGGCAGACGTTGATAGATTTGCGGACGAGCTCTCAGAAGTGTTTCCGAGCGAAAAAGAAAATATCCATCGGTTCTACCGTGACATGACGACGATGTACCGCCATGTTATGGTCGAGTCGCCCAACTACAATACCGCAGACGAAACGGATGGTAAAACGGCGTTGAAAAGCATGCTGAAGCATCCGGTTTCCTACGTTCGTTTTTTGGGATATTTAAACAAGAGCGCCAAAGAGCTACTTCAAAAATATTTTTCTGATCCGGAGATATTCAAGTTTTTTGACAAGCTAACCTCCACCTACTGCTATGCGACGGTGGAAGAAGCTCCTGCTGTTCTTGCGGCGGTGATGTTTGTAGATAATCATGTGGGTGGCAGCTACTACCCGGCTGGTTCCACATTGTTTGTGCCGGGTAAGCTGGAAAAAGTCGTTGAAGAGTATGGCGGAGATATGGTCCTTCAAAGAGAGGCTGTATCCATTCTGTTTCAAGCTGGTAAGCCCGCTGGAGTGAGACTGGATGATGGCAAGGAACTATATGCACCGGATATCATTTATTCAGGGACCGTTTGGAATCTTTATGGCAAGCTGATTAATCCTGCATATAGCACACAAAAGAAAAGAGAATGGGCGCAAAAACAGGCTCCTACATACCCAAGTGTGGTTTTGTACGCAGTGGTTGATCGGAATGTCATACCCGTAGATACAGCCCCTATTGAAATGCTGGTAGGCAATCCGGACAGACTGGATGAGAGTGAAGTGACTGCCTATATACTCAGCATAGACGATAAGACGCTATGCAAAGAGAATGAACACACCGTCGTGGCGATCGGTCCTACCTTTGAAAGCTGGGATGCTTCGGACAAAGGGGAGTATCAGAAAAAGAAGCAAAAAGAGCAGGCTCGCCTTATAAGCGTGCTGGAAAAGCGGTTCCCCGGCTTTGAAAAAGCTGTTGGGTATGCCGAGGTGGCAACGCCAAGAACTATTGAACGGTATACAATGAAAAACAACGGTGCAGTAGCCGGGCCTAAACAGATGCTGGGGCAACATATGTTCCGCCGCCTACACACCCGCACAGAATGGGACAACCTATTTTGCTGTGGCGAATCTACTGTGATGGGAACTGGGACTCCCACAGTAACAACCTCCGGGCTTTCGGCAGCCAATGCCCTACTCAAAAAACTCGGAAAAGAACCGTATGTCTATCAGGAGAACATGAAGAACTTTGTCCACATTGTGGACAAGCCCTTTACAGCAGACCGGCTTTACGATGGGTATGACGAAACGGCTCGGGCAGTGATGCAAAAAGCTATGCGGTGTAGGCTGTGCGAACACCCCACATGCACGTCAGAAGTGGATATACGCGGCATCATGCGGCGGGCGGCTGTCGGGAATTTTATAGGCGCAAAAAAGTGCTGGCTACACAACCCGGCTAATAGAGATTCGCTGGAAAAGTTCGAGACGACTTGTATCTGCGTAATAGAAAACAAATCCGCTGTGGAAATACAGGCGGTCATAGATTATTTGCAGGAGGTGAACGCGTGAACAAAGAATTCGACGCAATCGTGGTAGGCGGAGGCCTTGCTGGTCTTACAAGTGCAGCCTATTTGTGCCGGTATGGATACCGCACACTGCTCTGTGAAAAATCTCATAAGACGGGCGGTCTGGTCAATACGTTCCGTCATCAGGGTTATGCTTTTGACGCGGGTATCCGTGCTTTTGAAAACTCCGGTATTTTATTACCCATGCTAAAAAGCCTGGGATTGGAAATGGATTTCACACAGAATTCGGTATCCATTGGTATTGAAAATCAATGGACAAGGCTCGGTTCCAAGGATAGCCTAAAAAGTTACGCAAAAATGCTTGCCGATATCTTTCCGGAGAATGAATCGGATATCGATAAAATCGCACAAGAGATCGAAAAAGTGATGGATTATATGGATGTGCTCTATGGCATCGATAATCCACTGTTTCTTGAGGACATAAAGGACCGCGAATATCTGTTGAAAACGCTGTTGCCATGGCTGTTCAAATATCAGGTTAATATACGTAAAGCCAGCCGCTTGAGCAAGCCGGTGGCCGATTATCTGAAGCAGTTTACAAATAATCAGGCTCTCATCGATATGATTGTGCAGCATTTTTTCAAGGATACTCCCACCTTCTTTGCGCTAAGTTACTTTGGGTTGTACCTGGACTACCTTTATCCCAAGGGCGGCACAGGTGTTCTCGCTCAAACCGTAACGGACTACATCCGACGTGCTGGCGGAGAGATATTGACTAATACAGCGGTGACGCGAGTGGATACTCTTCAAAAGCAATTGCACACGGCAGGCGGAGATACCTACTGTTACAAAAAGTTGGTCTGGGCTGCGGATCAGAAATCACTATACTCAGCTGCGGGTGAAACGCATACGCCGCAGGTAGACAACCAGCGTGACCTGACGGAAAAGGGGCAAGGCGGCGATTCCATACTCTCTCTATTTATGGGCATCAATTTGGATAAGAACTACTTTGAAGGCCGTTGCGGTGCTCACGCGTTCTATACGCCATCGACGATAGGCCTGTCTTCACTAACAGATTGGACTAAGTCTATAGCGACTGAAGAAGGATTATATGAATGGATCGGACAGTACTTAGAGCGTACAACCTACGAGATTTCTTGCCCAGCTTTGCGGGATGCTTCACTGGCACCAGAGGGAAAGACAGGTGTAATCGTTAGTACATTGATGGATTACCACCTTGTAAAGCATTTATCAGAAACGGTGAACTACGAGCAGTTTAAAGAGTTTTGCACAAGAAAAATTATAGAAGTGTTGGAGGCATGCGTGTTCTACGGTATAACGGAAAAGGTTGAATTTGCCCTTTGCGCTACGCCGCTGACAGTTGAGCGGGAAACCGGGAATGCGCACGGAGCCATCACGGGATGGTCGTTCACCAACGACAAACTGCCTGCGGAGAGCCGATTTAGACAGATTACAAACTCCATTAAAACGCCAATGGAAGATGTTTACCAATGTGGTCAGTGGACTTTCAGCCCCTCGGGGTTGCCGGTATCTATATTGACCGGGAAACTGGCGGCGGATGCAATTCACAAGACGCTGAAGGTGTGCGGTTCATGACATTAATTATTATTGAGTTTGTCATTGTATTGGTAGGGCTTGCGGTTACTGCGGTTCTTTTTTATCGAATTCCAACTTTGCCAGTGGTCAACGGAAATTTATCGAACTATCCGACCATATCGGTGATTATACCGGCACGTAACGAGGAACATAACCTTCCCTTGCTTTTAGCGGATTTGAGCGCACAGACGTTACCTAATTTTGAAATCATCTGTATAGACGACGAGTCAGAGGATTCAACAGGTCAAATTGCATTGGCAAACGGTGTTAAGCTGATAACCCTAAAATCCAAGCCAGAAGGATGGACGGGCAAGTCGTGGGCTTGCCAAAACGGCGCAGACGCAGCAAAGGGTGAACTGCTATTGTTTCTTGATGCGGATGTGAGACTGGGACCTGATGGAATAAGCAAACTTCTTTCTGCTTATTTGCAACAGGGTTGCACAGTGTCTGTTCAACCTTACCATAAGACAGAAAAAATATATGAGCAGCTATCAATGATGTTTAATCTGGTTCAGATTGCCGCAAACGGAACAGCGTTGCCAAAACCGCGCAACATAGGTCTATACGGTCCAATAATTCTGATTCCCCGTCAGGATTATGAAAAGGCGGGTGGCCATCAAAGAGTTAAATCAAGCGTCGTGGATGATATGGCGCTGGGTTCGCAACTCAAAAAAGCAGGTTTAAATTTTAGCCTTTATATCGGCAACAGTGAGGTTTCTTTTCGAATGTATGCAGACGGACTGCGCTCTTTACTGCAGGGTTGGGTTAAAAACATGGCCACAGGTGCAGCTGAAACGCCCGCTCCTGTTTTTATGATGGTTTTTCTATGGGTTGCTTCACTTATCTCCGTGCCGTTGCACATCGTAATATTTTCAATACTTATGAATTGGCTCTGGCTGGGGATCTGCTCAGTTCTTTATATTGTTTGGGTGTGCTTGTTAGCCGTTCTTACAAGACGCATCGGTAAGTTTCATGTCTGGGCAGTGATTTTATATCCGATCTTAATGCTTGTTATGCTGGGCGTAATTATTGTTTCAGCGTTTAAAAAACTCTTCGGTCTCAAAGTGAAGTGGAAGGGGCGGTCTATAAATACGGAGGAAAAAACATGCGAGTAATCTTTCTTCCCGACGCATTAACATTCTTATTGTGCTTTATTGTCTGGCCGGTATTGCAAGTTGCTGCGGCATTGATCTGTTTATACTTGCCAGACCGTTATTTTTCACCTGATTCTTTATTTTTCCGCGCACACCGTTTTGAAAAAGAAGGTCGCATTTATAATCGTATTTTCAGGGTCAGCCGCTGGAAGCATCTGCTGCCAGACGGTGGAGCGATCTTGAAAAAGCGTGGTTTCAGAAAGCAAAATCTTGATAGTTTTTCTAAAGAGAATTTGAATCGTTTTTTGGTTGAATCTGCACGCGGTGAACTTACACACTGGTTGGCAATCCTTCCATTCTGGATTTTTGGCTTTTTTACTCCTCCCCAGGTGATATGGTATATGTTGGTGTATGCATTGCTCGTAAATTTGCCTTGCATAATAGCACAAAGATACAATCGCCCACGTATTAAAAAGTTTCTTCAAAAAATTTCGAGCCATGCTCGATCCGTTGAGAAAAATAGAGAGTTGGTGAGGTAAAGTATGGAAAGAAAAATCAGTCAACAGGTTAGAGGTTATAGAACGAAGGACGGAGCTGGAGTGAGTTTGGTTAGGGTATTGGGAAACCAAACTGTTGAGGAATATGATCCGATTTTAATGCTCGATTCCTTTGACAGCATAAATCCCGATGATTATACAGCGGGATTTCCCATGCATCCCCACAGAGGTATTGAAACAATAAGTTATGTTTATCATGGGTATATGACCCATAAAGACAGCTTAGGCAATGAGGATACCATTGGGGACGGAGAAGTCCAATGGATGACAGCAGGCTCCGGTATTTTACATGAAGAAAAACTGCCAGCATCCGAAAGAATGCTGGGAGTGCAGCTTTGGCTTAATCTTCCGGCAAAGGACAAAATGACAGCGCCTGCATTCTCGCATCGCCACTGCCTTTGGTCATGACGTCGTAGAGCTTGCGATTCGGCTGTGTATGCAGCTCGTCGAACACCACACCGTGGGTATTGAAACCATGCTTGTTGCCAACGTCGGCGGACAGCACCTGATAGATGCTGCCCGTCGGCTGGAAGATGAGCCGCTTGGTAGCGTCGAGGATTTTGACACGCTTTGACAAAGCCGGACACATCCGCACCATGTCCGCCGCCACATTGAAAACGATGGAGGCTTGGTTTCTGTCAGCGGCGCAACCATAAACCTCCGCGCGCTCCTCATCGTCGCCGCAAGTCAGCAGCAGGGCGATAGCAGCCGCGAGCTCACTTTTGCCCATCTTCTTTGGTATCTCTACATAGGCCGTATTGAACTG
>Ga0116152_10002382_pt1 | contig 15324 bp, 10 predicted proteins | sample AD_UKC119_MetaG_FD_89894 | JGI IMG/M metagenome (GOLD analysis project Ga0116152, IMG submission 89894) | Active sludge microbial communities of municipal wastewater-treating anaerobic digesters from Hong Kong - AD_UKC119_MetaG | ecosystem: Engineered > Bioreactor > Anaerobic > Digestate... | reverse complement strand
TTTTCCTCTTCATCCTTCGAGAGCTTCCACTCCGCATACTCGTCGGACTTGCCGCCCTGGGTGTGCATGACGATGGCGCTGGCCTCCGGGCCAACCAATTCATCCATGGCCTTCTTGTAGAGCACGCAGCATTCCCGATCGAAGGTCACCACCTGGGCCTTGAAGCCGTTCGGTTCGACCTTTTCCTGGTAGTGCTTGACGATGTGCTGACAGATGGCGCTAACGCGTGCCGGGGCCTTGATCAGCACCGCCATCTTGGCGGCCCGCTTGGCCAGATCATCCCGGTCCTGTTCGTCCAGGCGATCGGTGATCTGCGCGTAGGCTTCGTCGATCGCGTCCTTGTTGATGTGCAGCTTCACGTCCACTGCCTCGAAGTGAAGCGGCAGCGTGGCCTTGTCCCGGATCGAGTCCTGGAACGAGTAGCGGCTCATGTAGCCCTGCTCATCCTCGTCCGCACCGAAAGCCCAAAAGGTGTTGCGGTCGCGCTTGTTGATCGGCGTGCCGGTCAGGCCAAAGAGAAAGGCGTTGGGCAGCGCGTCACGCATCTTGCGTCCCAGATCGCCTTCCTGGGTGCGGTGCGCCTCGTCCACCATCACGATGATGTTCGAACGCTCATTCAGGCGACCGTCCGCCTCGCCGAACTTATGGATGGTGGTAATGATGATCTTGCGGGTATCTGCGGCCAGCAGGGTTTGCAGTTCCTGCCGGGTGGCCGCTCCGATCATGTTCGGGATGTCGGCGGCGTTGAAGGTGGCGGTGATCTGGGTGTCCAGGTCGATGCGGTCCACCACGATCATCACCGTGGGGTTGCCGAGCTTGTGGTGCATCCGCAGCTTCTGCGCTGCGAATACCATCAACAACGACTTGCCGGAGCCCTGGAAGTGCCAGATCAGACCTTTCTTGGGATAGCCCTTGACCACGCGGGCCACCATCAGGTTAGCGGCCTCGTATTGCTGGTAACGGCAGATGATCTTGATGCGGCGGTGCTTCTTGTCCGTGGCGAAAAGGGTGAAGTTCTGCAGAATGTCCAGCACCACGTGCGGACGGAGCATGGACCGGATGGAACGCTGCACGTCGGCCAGCGTCCCCTCGGCCTTGTTCTCACCCTCGTGCCACGGCCCCCAGATATCGATGGGCATGCGCACCGAGCCGTAGCGATAGCACTTACCCTCGGTGGCGAAGGAGAAGACGTTGGGCACGAACATCTGCGGCACACTCTGTTCGTAGCCGTTGTGGATATCGCTGGCCCCGTCCACCCAGGTCACCGCCGGGCGTACGGGAGTCTTGGCCTCGCCGATCACCAGCGGGATGCCGTTAACCAGCATGACGACATCGAAACGGCGTCCACCCTCCTTGATCGGGTAGACCCACTGGCTGGTGATCACATAATCGTTGTTGCTGAGGTCGTCAAAATCGATCAGGCGGACCGGCGTGTGCTCGCCGCGCTCGCCGAAAGGCATAGTTTTCTCGCCCCTTAGCCATTCGGCGAACATCTCATTGGCGCGCACCAGTCCTTCGCTCTGCACCGACAGCGGGATGGTTCGCAGTCGGTAGAGCACCTCGTCGGCGCGGTCGGGCTGGGCCTTGATCTCCGGGTTCAGACGGATTAGGGCGTCACGCGCCATCGATTCGACCAGCACGTCGGAGTACTGGCGCGGTAGCTCCTCAGCGGGCACGAAATGCCAGCCCTTGACCTTTTCGCCGTAGCTGGCCAATTGTTCGCCGACCATGTTCGAAGCCACGCTACCGCTCAGCGTATCAAGGACCATCTGCTCGGCGGTGTTCTCTTCGTTAAACATGGGCTCCCTCTCCATTTACGCTGGCCTCGAAAACGCCTTCTACAAGGGTTTTTAATGATGCGACGCTTCGAGCACAGGATGCTTGCGCGCTGCGGATAGCAATACATTCAGAAGCAAACTGTTCCTGAATCTTCAGGTCCGGAATTGGAATTCTTATTTTCCGTAATTCGCCAATGTTTATCCCCTGTACCGCCAGCCCGGTTATCTTGGCGGTTATCTGCCGTTGCACATAGTTAGACTCGAGAATCATTTTTACATAGCGGTGGTGTAAATCACTCTTTATCGATAGCCTTGCAGTGTCTTGGGTGATATTTGCTCCATCTAACTCTGGGGGGACTTCGGCAACACGACCAACAGTGCCCCGGATCGAAATCAAAATGTCTCCAGGAACAAGCCGTGACCGTTTATATTCCTTTTCGATTTTTGGCGTTGTATGTAGCAAGTCATCAAGAACAATGACTCCGTTTGGATAGTCTCGGACTTTTACTACCGGAATTCCTCCCTCGAAATTGAGTCCTGGCTTAAGAATTCCATAGGTAATCGGTCTATTAGGTTCTATGCAGTCTGCCAAAAAATGCTCATTGCCGTATTCGGCCTCTTGATGAGCAAAATGATTGATCTTGACCTGAAGCAATTTTTCAAGATTGGCATTTACAAGACGTTCCGCTTCGGCGCTTTCATCCGCTGCCCACAGTATCTGGGCGATACGCTTCTGTTCATCAAGCGGCGGCAGCCGGAATTCATACTTGGCGATATCCGGCCAGTTGATATAGGGATTGGTTGAACCTTTTGACTCGCGAATCGAGTGTTCAGTAAACGAGTCTGTCAGCATCAGAAACGGTAATAACTCCTGCATAAAGACCTGCTGGTCTTTGGTCTCGCAGACAAAGGTTGTATTGGCTGTGATGCCATCGAATTCCGCAACAGCGACTTTCTTCAGATAGGTTCGCCGTGACCCATACAGAACCTGGCCCTTCCGGAAAATTCGGTGAAACGCAGGGCCGACATAATCAGCGCCAAATTCGCCCCAGCGACGGATGTGGATATTCTCACTATCCATGTGACCACCTTCCACATATCGCTCGAAGGCATTGCTATCTCGGTCTACCGACTCCTTGCATTGGCGCACAACATCGCCGAATTTGACGATTTTCCAGCCAGGTTTTTTTGCCGTCGCCGTCATACCCTGACTCTCACCGGCATTCTCGTCTCGATCCGCGCCTTGATCTGCGAATATAGCCTGGCGTTTTCGTTTTCCTGATCCCGTAAGCTGACGACCAAGGCATACGTTTCCTCGTCGTCACATAGGGTTTCGCCCCAGGGGAAATCGTTCCGGGTCACAACGACAAACAAGCGCTTGTTGCGCAGAGGCGAGCGACTGTCGAACGATTTGAATTTCCAGACGTCCGCTTGCACAGTCCCCTTGCTTCGCGCCTGTTGACCGACGCTGGCGGTTTTCAGCTCAGGTATATTCTTGAAATGATTCTTGGCTGTCGCCTTATCGAACATCGTTGTCACATGTTCCAGATCCTTGGCGGCCACCAAGCGAAAGTCGATGCGGGAGGCCCGGTATTTGATACGCGTCGAGCGAACTGGCGGCGTGTACGCCAACGCAGCGGCGATTTCTCTTAGGCGACGTTTGCCGCCACTGGTGAACTCGTCGGGAATCGGAATTTCGTAGAAATGATGCCGTTTGTTTTCGAGGGAACCTTCTGCAATCAGCGTGACGGCGTTCTCCAGCGACCGGTGCAGTGATGATTCATGCACCTGCCCGTAACCGCATACCCTCCTGAACTTCTTTTCCTGTTCGATCAGCGCCTGGCTGGGTTCCGGCATGACGGCATTCAGGCAGAGCAAAGCCCGAATAAAATTGGCATTGGCATCGGGATGCTCCCGAAGAACGGATGCCGCCAGATGGGCCACCTGCGGCGTGGCCATGCTGGTGCCGATGTCTACGGCGAACGGGTGCCCTGCTGCGAATTGATGGTTGGTTGAAACCACACCCAAGCCCGCCACGCGTTCCATGAGCGCATGTCCCCCGCGTGTGTTGATGGCCCAATTGCCGCCGTGCGCCAACAACTCCGGCTTGATCGCTCCGTCCACGGAGTGCCCGGCTCGCGTGAACGGGGACGGCTGGTCGGGGTGTGCGACAGGCAGTTCCGATGGGTCCAACGGATAACGTTGGCTGTTATAGGTCTGATTGTGTCTTACCAGGCTACCGACGGTGAGCGCATTCAGAGCCGGTGCGGGTTCAATGATTCGCCAAGCATCGTCTAGCAAATAATAGGGATAGTCGTCGCGCCACCCCAGCCCTTCCGGCGACTCCTCACCGATGCGATGATTACCTACGGAAACCACGAACAGGACACCCAGTTCGCGCGACAGCGTGTCCAATACCACGGAGAGCCCTCTGACATGACCGCCCGTATAGGGCTTGTTTGCGTCACCCAACGAGAGATTGAAGATCCGACAGTTGTAGTTTTCGGTGAAGTAACGCACCGCATTTTCGATGTGGTTCTCGACGAAACCAGTCTTGTTCTCATTGTCCTTGTCGAGGATTCTGCCGCTGAACAGGCGCAGCGTCGGGACGAAGGCGCCAGCACGAAGGCTTAGCTCGAAATCCCCGTAGAGAGCCAGCCCCCCGACATGGGTACCGTGGCCATTCTCGTCATGAGCACCTTCGCCCGGCAGAAAGCTCTGGGCATCTCCCACAGCAGCTCCCAGCAACGGATGGCCTGTCGTCAGGCCACTATCCAGAACAACCACCCCAGGTGCTTCTTCGCCCGGATCGGCGACCTCCGGAAGCCTCTCTATATCCTGAAAGACAACAGCGCGCTCCAGACCAAAGCTGGGCGGAAGGTCAACAGAACGCACATCACGGTAGCGAAGGAGTTGGTCCGCTTGAGCCGCGTTGCAAAGCACCCGGTAGAGGGTCAATCCCGGCTGTTTTACCTGGTCCTTCTTCTCAATACCTTGCTGGGACAGCCATTCCTCGAATTTGGCCCATTCCTGGTCACGGCCTTGGTGGTTGTCCTCAAGGGGCCACAGTTCAATGTCCAGCAGGAATTCATCGGATTCCGGGAGACCCTGCTTCTTGAGTGCCCAGCCTTTGCGGTCCTCGGGGCTCCAACCATCAACACTTTGCAGGGCAAAAATGACCTGCTTATTCGTCACATCTCCGCCACCGGCCATCGTCGAGAGACGCTGTTCAAACTGCGCAAGTGCGGCTTCACTGGCGAAGCCGATGACGACCGTTTCGTCCTCCTGGCTGACGAATTCGATTTCTGGCGAGATCTTTCGCAAGTCCTCGGGATCAAATCCCGGATGGACTGAGAACTCAAACAACTTGCGATCATCAAACCCGCCTATATCAGCGGCGGCGTGCTCTTTGGCGACGGCGAGTTTCTGTAACAAGCCTCGACCATGGCCGCGAATATCGCTGGGAGGCGGCGGTGGCACATACCTGCGAGAACGCTTTTCATTGACCGGCGCTTTCCGCTGCAGCGTGAGATGGGGAAAGGTTTCTTCCATGAAAAATTAGCTCCTCTTGGCGCGGACTCTCCGCGCGTCCTCGCGCTTGATGGCAGATTGCAGGTGACGCTCGCTGAGGAATTCTTTACCCGCCAGGACCATATCTTTCGCGGCACGGCGCAAAACGCGTTCCACGTCGGCGTGACTCATGCCTTTGAACATGCTCGCAATGCGCGCGTCGTCGATTTCGAATTCGCGTCTAAGGCCACGGAGCTTGACGGACAACAGCCGCCGCAACTGCTCCAGATTGGGCGATTCAAAAACCATCACCTCATCGAATCGCCGCCATACCGCAGAGTCGAGGATACGTTCATGGTTAGTCGCCGCCACCAGAATGCTCTTTCCCTCATAGGCGTCGAGCATCTGAAGGAAGGCATTGACTACCCGCTTGAGTTCACCGTGTTCCGCTTCGTCAGCACGTTCCTTGGCCATGGCGTCGAACTCGTCGAACAGGACCACCATCGGCACAGTCGCGATGAAATCGAAGACCTGCCGTAGGTTGGCCGCAGTTTCGCCAAGGAGTGAAGAAATCACGCTATCGATGCGCACGATTGCTAACGGCAAGCCAAGCTCACTGGCCATGACTTCGGCCGTCAGTGTCTTGCCACAACCAGGCGGACCGCAAAACAGCAGTTTGTCCGCCGGACGCAGGCCATAACTCTGTAGTGTCTCCACTCGGTGATGCTCTTGCAGCAGTTCATCGAGCAACGAGGCGTTTTCGTCCGAAAGCACGACATCTTCCAGGCGCCTTACCGGCTCCTTGATTTGCAACAGCGGCAGGTTTCGCTCTTTGTCTTTCGGCAAGCGATCGTTCAACGCAGTATGGAGGGGAACCGCGGAGCTTCGACGACCGTAAAGAATCTTCTCCAGATCGTTGGCCAATAGATGGTGGTTCTTGTCTCGCTCTTCCTGGATCAGTTGCTCGGAAATGCGCTTGAATGCCTCATGGTTCCCTTCCGTACCCGTCTTGATGAGTTGTCGTAGTAACTTAGCCGTTGCCATGATTGTTCCCCCTCCCGTTTATTCTCTCGTAGCGCAACCGGGTTTTAACCTATCGTTTCCCGACTTTTTTCAGAATGCTCCGCTTGTCGTTCAAGCACTTCAAACAGTCCTTCCATTGATTCTCGCAACGCTGACGAGCTTTTCTGCCAGTTCCCAATGGCCTGTTGCAGGCCGATAGTTTCATCCGCTCCGTTACCGGTCTTGGTCCCGTTCTCCGTCCGAACGTAGAGCGGGATGCTGAGGTTGCTGCCTTTCTCCCGGATCTCGTCATTGCCGACCACCCGCGCAAAGCCATCCTCGTCGCCGAAATTCCGGTAGGCGTTGACAATGCGCTGGATGTGATCGTTGGTAAGAAAGCTCTGCGCACGCTCGCGGGTCACCTCGTTCACTGCGTTGATGAAGAGCACCTTGTTCCTGCGTTCCTTGGGCTTGTTCATCCGGCAGATGACGACGCAGGCTTCCATCGGCGAGTTGTAAAAGAGGTTAGGACCAAGGCCCAGCACGCACTCCACCATATCGTGAGCAACGAGCTTCTCGCGCATGGCCAGCTCTTCGTTGCGGAAGAGAATACCGTGCGGAAACAGAATGGCGCAGCGCCCGCTCTTGGCCTTCATGCTCTTGATGATGTGCTGCCAGAAGGCGTAGTCGGCGCGGCCCTGGGGCGGCGTGCCGTAGATGTTGCGGCCCCAGGGATCGGCGGCCCAGGCGTCTCGGTCCCACTGCTTGATGGAGTACGGCGGATTGGCCAGGACCACATCGAACTGCATGAGCCGGTCGCCTTCGACAAAGGCGGGGTTGGCCAGGGTATCGCCCCGGACGATGCGGAAGTCCTCGATACCGTGCAGAAACAGGTTCATCCGGCCGATGGCCGAGGTGAGCAGGTTGCGCTCCTGGCCGAACAGCCGCAGGTTCCGCCACTCATTGTGCTGCCGCTTCAGATGGGTGACCGCAGAGAGCAGCATGCCTGCCGAACCGCAGGTTGGGTCATAGATGGACTCGCCCGGCTTGGGTTCCAGCATCTCGGTCATCAGATGGACCACGGTGCGGTTGGTATAGAACTCAGCAGCGGTGTGTCCGGAATCGTCGGCGAACTTCTTGATCAGAAACTCGTAGCCCACCCCCAGTTCATCTTCCGGGCAGTTGGCGAGCGAGAGTGTCTGCGAGCTAAAGTGCTCGATCAGCTCCCGCAGCATGTGGTCCGGCAGGCGGTCTTTGTTGGTCCACTGAGCGTCACCGAAGACACCATACAGGGTGTCGGGGTTGGCCGTCTCAATGGCCCGCAGGGCATCCTGAATCGCCTTGCCGACGTTTTTCACCTTGGTGCGAGTCGTCTTCCAATGGGCGTCTTCCGGGATCTGGAAGCGGTGCTGCTCGGGCAGCGCGGCGTATTCCGCATCACCGCCGGATTCCTCCAACGCCTCGGCCAGTTCCTCGTCATAGACATCACAAAGGCGCTTGTAGAACAGCAGCGGGAAGATGAACTGCTTGTAGTCACCCGCGTCGATGTGGCCGCGAAGCTGGACGGCGCCACCCCAGAGGTAGGATTCGAGTTGTGACTGGGAGATGTGGGTCACTGCCGTTCACCCAGTTCGAATGGATCAAAGTAAGCCTGGACATCGGAGTACGCCGAGAGGCTATTGGCCGCTCTCACCATCATGCGCTTTGCCTCAGCTTGGTCACCGGACTCCATCCGCTGAATCGCTTCCACGATATTATCCCTCACCGTGTTGGCCCAGATTGCATACCGCGCGGCCATAGCATCACCGTTCTCCATCTGATTGATCACACCACCTTCGAAGCGAGCCCAAAGTGGATCGGTTCCGCCGTCTGCATAGGCACTGGAGATCAGCAACCGATCCTCGGAATAGCGTTGAACAATCGCGGATAGCCGCTCTGGTGTAAGGCCGCGTGCCGTCTTCATCACTTGAGCACCTGCTGGAACCAAAGAAGTGCAGCCTCGCCTTCTTTGGCCGTGATCTCACTCACGCTGCGACTGTGGCGAATGCCGTTTCGCAGCTCACCAAGTTGATCAAATTTGGCTTTGGCGGTTTCCTTGTTTCCGAACCGATCGGAGAAACTATCCCAGGCGGTTTTGCTGATGATGGTGTCCTGCAACTCTCTGAGGTCGAAGTACTCCAACTTGCCGGACAGGGTCGCATAGTAGTCGGCATCGAGTGCCGCGTTCTTCTTTGAAGCTCGGGCAATTCGTTCATCTACCTTTTGCAGGATGTGCGAAGGCAGTTGCTGTATGTCTCCTTGAAGGCGATCACCGACAAGCGACCTGAGCGATAACTCCACACGCTCGATCTCCGCATCCAATTTCCGAAGCTGTGGAGAGAGGTCCAGGCGTTCCTTGATAAGCAGGTTCTCAATTGCTTCCTGCAGGGTCTTCTGCCGCTCCGCGATGAACGCTTCGTAGTCTTCGGGACTGAATGGATCACGAAGCAGGATTGCCAGGGCCGCTGGCGAAATGAAGTGCGATTCCAGAATACTCCGAACCGTTTCTTCGCCATTCTGTTGGATCAGTTCCGGGAGATATTCGTTCGGCAGACGGGCGCCGATGATACGTCGATTCGTGTCGGCGGTAAGTGGCGTCCTATTCAGGATGGAGTTTATAAGCCCGCCGGAAATGTTTGTCTTGCCCCACGAATCCGGAACGATGTGGTGATCGTCGAGGTCCCCATGCTGCGGAACGTCGCCGGTCATCCAATCCCGCGCCCCCTGGATTACCAAAAGATTGAAGATGCCGTTGTAGACCGAACTGCCACGCTTGGTTTCTTTGCGGAGATCAATGTTCCGGAAACGCTGTGCGAACTCCGCGATGAGCGAAGGTTCGGCTGCATCGTCCTCGAACCAGGCTTTCATATCCAGGAAATCTCGCGCGCTGGTGGATTCAACCGATCCAGAGTAACGATTAATGAATACCGACGCCCAATACCAATGGCGCAGCTTGCGTCTGGCATCTAATTGGCGAGATGGTGTTATTGTTTTGATATGCGCCCTGATGGCAGCGAATACGGGAAGAATCGAGACGTAAGGCAAAAAGGTGGAGCTGACGGCGCCGTACTCCTGTGGGTGCCTGAGCACTTTGATCGCGCTTTCCAGCGCATCGACAGCCGCATTCCAACGCTGCTGGAAGCTATCTGTATCAGGGACTAGCACTTCTTTACGCCGAGTACCGTCGGGATCTCTTACGGGCTTCTCCTGTCCAGGCAACAGGAAGTACAGGTACTTGGGCGAACAGTAAGCCTGCCGGAGAATGCTCATCACCTGCAGGATGTAGACGTTCATTTTCTCCGTCTCTACATCGTCGAGCCGGACGGCAGCTTCCCGCCACATGTGTTTGAGCTGAAGCCCCTTGGGCTTCAACAAGGCGTTGATCAGGTCGAAAACGTCCAGCCGAATCCCCTTGCTGTTGATCTGGGTGAAGATGTCGCAGATCTTGTCGGTGCTGAGATCCTTATCGAGTTCGATGTAAGAAATCTGGTACTGCTGCGTTATCCCCTGCAGATGCTCGCCAAACTTCTCGGCGTTTTCTGCATGTAACAGTGCCTCATCAGCCTTCGCCTGATCGGCTGCTCCTTCGGCCAACTTTGCTTGGCTTCGCCAGTGCTGTTCGTAACCTTGCACCCAGTTAGGCAACTCCCAGCCAGTGGCTCCGACGACTGACAGTGGAAACACGTGGGACTCGAACTGTGATTCCATGCTGGCCAGGAGTTTGTCCCATCGCTTGGTTATCCTGTCGTAGCCAAATGCTTCGTCATACTCATCGGCCATGAAGCGATCGACGTAGATAAAGTAGAAGAATTTGCTCGTACGATTTGGGAGGGGGATATCAGGCGCAAGGAACGCGTAGTGCATAGCCGTCAGGCGTTGTTGGCCGTCCAGCACAATGTAGTCAGCCCTGTCAGGCCCCTGGTGCCCATATATAGGCTCGCAAGAAAGGTCGCGGAAGCTTTCCGCTCTGCCCTTCCAGAGTAGCAGGCTGCCGACGTAGTAGTCGGCGAAAATGGAGCGCATCAGCTCGCGTATATCCCATGGCTTCCACTCGAATTCCCGTTGAAAGTCGGGAATGACGAAGCGCCCTTCGCGAAGGAAGTTGACCAGCGTGTTCAGGCTGACATGATCTGGCTTCTGCGCGTCCCTCATTACAAGAACCCCTCCCTGACAAGCAATTCTTTCAACCGATCTTCAGCAGCGTAGGCTGCCTGCAACGATTCTCTTAAATTCGCGACAGCCTGCTCCACCGTAATTGACTCTTCCTCGATCACCGGTTCCACGTAGCGCGGAATATTCAGATTGAAATCGTTCTCGCGGATTTCATCCAGCGTGACAACGCGGCAGACGCCTTCGACATCCTGGTAGTCGTCGTACCAGCGATGGATGTTCTCTACGTGCTCGGGGAGTAACTCGTTTTGGGCGCGACCGGTCTTGAACTCTCTGGATGCGTCGATGAACAGGACCTTCTGCCGATGCGCCTTGGATTTCTTCTCGCGGAAGATCAGCAGGCAGGGCGCAAGGCCAGTGCCGTAAAAGACGTTCCGGCCGAGCCCAATGACCGCCTCCAGCAGATCCATCTCCAACAGCTTGCGGCGAATCTGGCCTTCCTTGGACATTCGGAACAGCACGCCGTGGGGTAGCACGACGGCCATCCGCCCGGTTTTATAGGCCATCGACTTGATCATGTGCTGCACCCAGGCGTAGTCGCCTGACTTTGCAGGCGGCACCCCGGCGAAGTTGCGGCCATACGGGTCGCTCGACCAGACGTCATCGCCCCACTTCTCCAGTGAGAACGGCGGATTGGCAATCACGCAGTCGAACGTCGCGAGACTGTCGCCTAGGTGGAATGCCGGATGGCGGAGGGTGTCGCCGCGCTCGATGTGGAAATCCTCCGCCCCGTGCAGGAACAGGTTCATCCGCGCGATCGAGGATGTCGTCAGGTTTTTTTCCTGGCCGTACAGGTTGCCGAGCATCAGGTGCTCGTCTCCGCCGTGCGCTTTCACATAGTGCAGGGCTTCCAGCAGCATGCCACCAGTGCCACAGGCCGGGTCGTAGATGGTTTCACTCTGCTGCGGCGCCAGTATCCGGACCATCAGCGTGACCACGGAACGCGGCGTGTAGAACTCGCCCGCCTTCTTGTTCGTGAGATCGGCGAATTTCTTGATCAGGTATTCGTAGGACTGGCCAAGCACGTCGGCCTGGCAGTTGGCATTGCCGAGGTTCAGCCGCGAGAAGTGTTCGATCAGGTCTTTGAGCAGCGCGTCGGACAGGCGGTCTTTATTGGTCCATTGGGCATCGCCAAAGATGCCGTGCAGGGTGTCGGGGTTGCCCTGCTCGATACCGCGCATCGCTTTCTGCAGGCGGTGGCCGATGTTGGCGCTTTGGCTGCGCACATCGGACCAGTGACAACCCTCCGGTATCTGGAAGCGGTGGTTCTCAGGAAAAAGCGCGTACTCGACGTCACCGTCCGATTCCTCCAGGGCCGTTTCCAGCTCCTCGTCGTACACGTCGGAAACGCGCTTGAAGAACAGTAGCGGGAATATGTAAGTCTTGAAATCTGCCGCATCGACCGGGCCTCGGAGGATATTGGCGGATTCCCAGAGGTGATTTTCGAGTCGCGATAGGGAGATCGTGTCCATACAGGATGCTTAATCGTCCTTGTCGTCTATGTCCGCCACGTACTCGACCAGGTCGCAGATCTGGCAGTCGAAGTACATGCAGAGCTTTTCCAGGATCTCTGTAGATGTGGAGTAGCCGCGCTGATTGGTGATCCGGGTCAAGGTCGGCCTGCTGATCCCCGTCTCGCGGGAGATTTCGTCCAGAGTGATTCGCCGCCCCTCGACAAACTCCCGGTCGGCCAGGCGCTCCTTCAAGCGGTATCGGATCATCGGCGGCCCATCCCCAGAAGAAAACTTTAGTTTTCGAATTTTATCCTTATTATGACCAAAATCATCAAATATGATTAGAAATGAACTCTTGCTCGACGATTAAGTGCTCGAAGTCGATGGCCGCACGGGCTTACTCGCCGACGCCATGAATCGTCTCGCTGAACGCATCGGTGGCTTGAGGAGTCTGCGACACCATCCAAAATCCCTCCCCCACTCGGAAGGGATTGATCAGCCTCAAGCACCGGCATACATGCACTCTACGGCGCATGTGGCCGCTTGCATCGTCAATCACCAAACCAATTGAGCCGATAGCGGCGGGATATTTTCCCGTGGACTCCTCGACTCAGCTGTTGGCACCCTTCCACCAGCTGTTGGGATCTATTCGCGGCGCGCTTGGTCTGCCAGAGCACCATTGGCAGGAGGTCTATTTCCCGGTCCTCCGAAACTACGCTTCGCTGTGCCAGCGACTCCCGGCTTCCGAGGCACATCATCACGCTGAGCTCGGTGGACTGTTGCGGCACGGGCTCGAGACGATACTCGAAGCACTGATGTTGCGCCGGAATCAACTGTTGCCAGCGGGAGCGCCCGCCGAGGAAATCGCGAGCCAACAGGACCTCTGGACCTACGCGACCGTGACCGCTGCACTCCTTCACGACGTCGGCAAGCCAATCGCAGACCTTGTGGTCACCTACATTTCGCCGGCCAACACACAATCGCAGGTTTGGCAGACGCTGACGGCCATGCTTCCAGTGGGAGCCCAGTACCGCTTTCGCTTCAACCCACAGCGCGAGTACCACCGGCATGCGCTGATGCCGCCGTTGCTCGTACACAGGATACTGCCTCAGGTTGGTCTGAACTGGCTCGCGTCGCAGCCTTCCGTGTTCGACGCATGGCTTGCCACCATCAGTGGGGTCGAGGACGCGGGGCCTCTGGCAAGGATTGCCCACGAAGCAGACGGCACGTCCGTCGCCCGCGACCTGTCCGGTGGGGTACGCACACGCTCGCCGGCAGCGCGCGCCAAACCGCTTGCGGAAAGGCTGCTGACAGGTCTGCGGCAGATGGTCAGAACGGGCGCGATCACGCTCAACCGCCCAGGCGCGTCCGGCTTCGTTGCTGAAGGAAGCTTGTGGCTTGTATCCAAGCGGGTCCTCGACGACCTGCGGGAGCATATGACGAAGGAGGGTCAGACGGGGATCCCGGGGCGCAACGACCGGCTAATGGATGAGCTGCAGGAATGGCACATCATCGAGGCCAATGGTGACAAGGCGGTTTGGTTCTGTGAAATTCGGATCGATGCCTGGTGCCAGACGTTGTCGTGCCTGCGCATGGAACTGACGCGGATCTGGCCAGATCTGAAGGATGTGCCAACCACCGCCAACCTTTCGGTGTCGCCGTCTGCACAACCTCCTGCTTCCGGTGCAGCGAGCGCTGAAGCGCACGACGATCGAGCTGCCAAATCTCTTGGCGAGAAACCCGCCGCGCACCAGTACCCGCCCGCAAACGACTCGCAACCGCTGGGCAGGCGGACGGAATCAAGCAAGGTGCCGAATACCGACTCTTCACCCGTTGCCACTTCAGATCCAGCGACGATGGTTCAGCCGAACACCGACGGGGCCCCTTCGGCAGCGGCACTGGCTACGACAGCAACCGATTCATTGGCTGACGACGAGGGCAACACGGACCCCGGCCAGCGCTTTGTCGAATGGCTGAAAGCCAACATTCGTGAAGGGCGCATCGAGATCAACACGCCGCGCGCACGCGTTCACGTGCTGCCCGAAGGCCTCGCCTTGATCACACCGGGGATATTCCGCGACTTCAGTCCCCATCACTGGGAGCGCGCTCAGAAGCGCTTCCAGAAGCTCAGGCTCCACGCGAAGACCGAGAAGGACACCAACGTCTGGACCTGCCAGGTAGCGAAAGACCGCAGATCATCAACGGTGAAGGTAATGCTCATTCCCAACCCTGAAGCAACGCTCGGTATCGAGGTCTGTGAACCCAATCCCGTATTGACACTTCTCAATGCCGACCAGCTGAAGCGTCCTGTAAGGTCCCCAACTTTTTCTGACATGGATGAGTTGGAATGATGAACCCTGCACCTTTGAAAACCATATCCGAACTGGTCGAGGACTACCTTTCGGAACGCCTTTTACGCCCTGCCAGCTGCAACCTGTACAAAGAAGTGGCTCAACGCTGGGTCAACGAAACAGGAAACGATATCGTCGCCTCGGTCACCGTCGAAGAGGTTCGCGAGTGGCGTAGCACCGTGTTGGCGAGGGCAAGCGCGCAGACGTGGAACCTGTACCGCAGGCACCTTCGTGCCCTCTGGAATCATGCGGTACGTCGCGGCGCCAGTTCGAGCAACCCATTTGCCGATACGCCACCTGCACGGGCACCCAATGTGAGGAAAAAAGTCGTTGCCAATATCGACTTGGAAACTACCATCGCCGCCTTGCAAAGTGCCAACGAACACGAGCAGAACGCGCGGCCGGCCTGGTTCTGGGCGATCGTCATTAGGACTTTCTACTACACCGGAATTCGCCGGCGACAACTGGCGGAACTGAAATGGGAGGACATCAACTTCGATGACGGAACCATTCATCTTCGCGCATCTTCGAGCAAGACTCACCGCGAGTGGTTTATCCCCATCGCTGAACCGCTGCTCCCTGAGCTCGAGAATCTTTTGCTGGTCACTACCGATCGCATCCAACGCGAACCACCAGGGCATTCCCAAGTCTTCAACGTGACATTGTTCCACGACCGCTTTAAGGGCAACCAGATGACGGTCGACCAACTGAGCGGGACTTTCGAACGCCTCTCCAAGACATTGGGAATTCGCATAACTCCGCATCGCCTTCGACACACCATGGCTACTGAACTCGCAGCGCGCAAGGATATTCGGACCCTTCAGCAGCTATTGGGCCACACAGACATTCAGACCACGATGCAGTACGTGCACCCGGACATGGATCGCATGCGAAACCTCCTCGAAGGCATGTCGATCTAATCCTTGCATTGCAGCAAGTGCTGTATTAAAAACAAGGTGACGTATCTGGGGTAGGCAGACGCTTAGGCTGCTCCGCTCGAGAAACGTATGGACTGAAGTA